>Ga0075271_10000035_pt1 | contig 14810 bp, 11 predicted proteins | sample SF_Rice_5C_0N_30_FD_69775 | JGI IMG/M metagenome (GOLD analysis project Ga0075271, IMG submission 69775) | Rice paddy soil microbial communities from Twitchell Island, California, USA - SF_Rice_5C_0N_302 | ecosystem: Environmental > Terrestrial > Soil > Paddy field/soil | place: USA: Twitchell...
CTCCTGGATTTTTCCCGCTCAGGATAGGTTGGCGCAAGCATTGCGTTCGGTGGCGAGCGAACTGGGGCTGGATTTCACCAGTATTTCCGCCCTTCCGGATGTGCCGCATCATGCCGCTCCCCCGCCTCGCATCGGGCTATGGGTGCCCTGGGCCGATACCGACACCATCGGCTGGATCCGCTACTCCCTTGACCAGCGCCAGGTGCCCTATACCTATCTTCGGGATGAAGACATTCGCGCCGGCAATCTGCGTAATCGGGTGGATGTTCTGGTCTACGGCAACGTGGACCTGGGAGTGGCACAGCAGATCCAGGGCTTGCCCAAGGCCTGGGGACCGATGCCCTATAAGAAGACGCCGCAGACTCCAAGCCTGGGCACGCCGGCCGAGTCCGACGACATCACCGGCGGCATTGGCTGGGAGGGCATGGCGCAGTTGCAGAAGTTCGTGGACGGCGGCGGGCTGATGGTCACTTTGGGCAGCGGCTCCATGCTTCCACTGGAGGCCGGAATCGTGCGCGGCGTGCGCCGGGCGGCCGGCGGCGTTCCCCGCAGCACCCAGGGTGGTGGGGCCGCGGCCGCAGCCGCATCGCAGAATGCCGCCACCCGTACTCCCGGGGCGCATGTGCGGGTCACCTTCGTTCGGCCCAACGATCCCCTGGCCTACGGCTATCCCGCGCGGACCTGGGTCTTCCGTCAAAATTATCCTCTCTATGACGTTCCCCGGCGCTGGCTGCGCATGGCCTACTGCACTACCTGTCTGGACGGGCCGGAAGACCGCAGCGGAATCGTTATGCAATGGGGAGATAGCGACGGCGCGCCTTTCGTAGTCAGCGGCCAAGCTTGGGGCCAGGCCGGACTCATCGGCCGGCCGGCCATTCTGGACATGCCCGTGGGTCACGGACACGTAGTTGCTTTCAATTTCAACCCCATGCACCGCGATATGAACCGCGGCGACCAGCGGATGCTGTGGAACGCCATTTTGAATTGGCAGGCAATCTTGAACAGTTCAACACCGCCGAAGAATTAATTTGCGGCTCACCACCAGCTGGGAACGCGCACATACTCCCTGAGCAGCAGATGCAAACCAGGCTATGGCGCAGGCGGCTTAGGTTGCAAGGTTACCCGGGTTGATTCACAGGGAAGTGGCGAAGCCATGAACGCTTTTGTGAGATGAATGTGGGCCGCCGTGATGATCTTCTGTTGCCGTCGTTGTGAGCCCTCGAACTTGATTTCATGGGTGATGGAAGCCCGCACATCCTGCAGTGGCAATGTGCGGCGGCCTTCCACTTTGATAATTTCGTAACCAAAGCGTCCTGGGAACGGAGGGCTCGTCTGGCCAGGCGCCAGCGACCACAGGACTCGGTCAACCGCTGGTTCCAGCTGATGGTGTGAGACCTCGCCCAGATCGCCTCCCTTTTCTCGAGTGTATGGATCGTCTGAGTTCTTCGCTGCCAGTTCTGCAAAGCCCTCTCCCGCCTGAATTTGAGCGGAGAGCTGTTCCGCCCTGGCCTTGGCTTCCACAGCGTTGCGATTGGACCGGCTGCCCAGGGCAGCCGCATCCGAGATTAAGATGTGCCGCAACCTTGTGCGTTGGAATTCGCTCTGATGTTCCGCATAGTAAACTTCGATTTGAGAGTCGGTGGGGTGAATGTCGCCCACTACCTTGCGGATTATTTCCGCGGCCAATCCATTTTCCTCATCCAGTTTGTTCAGGTTGTCAGAGCCCAAGTCTTCACCTAAGTGTTCGCGCTTCGCTTCCTCGGCCAAGGCAACCAGAGGTCCGTACCACTGAGCCGCAAGAATTGGGTGCAGAGGATACCCATGGGCCTGCGGCGGGGGCAGCGTAGCGATGGCTTCACATAGTTCGGAAACGGTAATCGCCCGCGGCCCGACGACCAGGGCAGCTCTATTTTGAAGGCTCTGGCTGGATTGGGATGTGGGTGGATTCCGCTGTCCAGCGGATGAAACGCTTAGGAACCCCACAAGCAGAAAAATCCACAGTCGCGATTGAATGGCTGTGCAGATAAGCGTGCTGTCTGGCAATGGTCCAACCTCGCGTGCCATGAGGAGTAACCTCTCGATGGGTCTTTGCTTAAGTTTCACAAATCAAATATCCCGCGGCGCTGGCCAGCGCGCCGCGGAAGCAGGCACATAACCACGAAATAGAGCTATTGCTGGCGCAGAGCTGGCATGGGAATTGGAATGTTAAACGTTGTCGCCCCTGCACCAATTCCGTTTTGACAGGTATTGGGAGGAAAGGTGCACGCCGTGCTGGTTCCCTGACATCCCGCAGCCCAGAAGGTAAAACCGAGCATTCCAGCCGAGGTTCCGGCCCCGGATGGCGCAACGGTCTGGACAAAGTTGCTGGCAGCTTTCTGGTTCGAGCTCGCAAAGTTGTTGCAGTCATTGTCCGTTCCCGTCATCCAGAGGCTTCCAGTCAATTTCGCCGGAGCCAGGGGCGGAACACCGTTGTAGCCGTCGATGTGCTGCGACCAATAGGTTTGCAATTTCGATACGCTGGTGTTCTGCGAGACCACCATTGCGCTGGCATAATCCAGGACTGGATTGCTGGTGGTCAGCCAGTTGGTGCTGGCGTAGTTGGCAATTTGTGTCAGATAGGTGTCCCCCGCCCCCAGATCAATGGTCAAACGCGCCGCCTGATTTGCTCCGGTGGGGTCATAGGGCAGAACAGCGCGGTAGGCTCTGACGAAGGCATCTAAGCCAGCCAGATTTGGATTCTTAGTGTTCTCGTAATCAATTTCCATACCCACATTGAATTGTTTGGCCGCATTGGCGGCGTTAGTTCCAAGCTGGGTGGGATTGGTAGCTAGCGCGGTGTCCCAATCCTTGGTATAGGTCTGTCCGCCGATGGAGAACTGCACGCGAACGCCCCGATTCTCGAAGTAGCTTACGGCCGTCATGTCCATTCCGTTCGGGATGCCGGCGGTATCGCCCGAGTCGGTGGTGAGGTTCATAAGCTTTACCGGTTGCACGAAGCTAAACGTCACGTTGTTCACTGACGGAAGGTAGGAGTTATCCAGGTTTCGGTCTATCATCCAGTGATTTTGGCTATCAAAGGTTGTGAGATCCTCAGCCGTCGCCCATGTACAGAAATCCGCGGTGCAATGCCAAGCGCTGTAAACGGAGATTGGGGTTTGGGCATTCAGTTGGGGCGTCAGGGTTAGAACTCCAATCAGAGTTAGCAGCACTAAGGCCCCGTACAACACTGTGGTCATCTTCATTTCTATCTCCTTATTCTTTGACGGACAGAGCCTTTCGGAATTGGTGTCGCCTTTTGTGAACAAAACAGCGGCGAGCTAACAAATGGGGTCCTAAGAGCGGCGCCATTCTGTCTCTCGGCATTTAAAGTTGTCAAACTGGAAATTTATTTTGGCAGAGGCAACTCAGGAGCTGCGAAGTGTATCCCCAGACCGCGTTGCTGGCCACCGTTCGGGTACATTGCGGAAAATTCACCTTCGGCACAAGGCGCGATTTGCGGAAGGCGGCCAATTCCCGGCGTTTGCCGCTTCCAATACCAGCCTGGAAGAAACGGTGAAACTTCTTTTGCAGGATATTTTCAGGCACAATAAGGGCCCATGACCGCTTTCGAACCTGCGGGCGGGATTCCCATAACAGCAGAAAATAAGCAGACTGCGATGCCGGCCGCCAGTCCGGAATTGCTCCGGCCAAAACGCGCCATGGGCACTCTGGACCTGGTCCTGTTTTACGTGGTTACTGGCGTAAGTTTGCGCTGGATTGCCACGGCTGCCGGCGCCGGGCCCAGAGCGGTGATCATCTGGTTCGGCGCCTGGCTCACCTTCTACACGCCGCTGGCCCTCTCGGTCATCGAACTCTCTTCGCGGTACCCACAGGAGGGCGGGCTGTACGTCTGGAGCAAGCGCGCCTTCGGCGATTTCGGCGGCTTCATGTGCGCATGGATTTACTGGACCAGCAACCTCCCGTATTTTCCCGCCGTGCTTTATTTTGCCGCCGGCAATTTCTTGTACCTGCGTGGGAGCCGCTGGAACTATCTTTCGAACGACGCTCATTTCTACATCATGTTCTCAATTGTGGCCCTGGCCGTAGTCACCATCGTGAACGTGGTGGGGCTGGACGTAGGCAAGTGGCTGCACAATGTGGGCGCGATCGCGATGTGGCTGCCGGTGGTGATCATCGTGGTCATGGGGGCGGTCGCCTGGCACCGCTTCGGGTCAGCGACCTCGTTTCATGCCCAGGCCCTGGTCCCCAGCACCCACTTGAAAGACATGATTTTCTGGTCAACCCTCACCTTTGCTTTCGGCGGTTGTGAAACCGCATCCTTCATGGGTGAGGAAATTAAGAATACCCGGCGCACAGTGCCCTGGGCGCTCTTCACCGGCGGCCTGGTGGTGACGTTCTGTTACGTGATGGGCACGGTGGGCGTGCTGCTGGCCCTGCCGCGGGACCAGGTGAGCGATCTACAGGGGCTGATGCAAGCCATCACCCGCACGGCGGAGCGCGTGGGAGTGTTCTGGGTTATCCCGCTAGCCGCCGGCTTTATCGCGCTCAGTAACCTGGGAGCGGCGGGTGCGTACCTGGCGGCGGTGGCCCGCCTCCCGTTTGTAGCCGGCATTGACCGTTTTCTTCCGCCGCTGTTCGGAAAACTGCACTCACGCTGGAAGACTCCTTATGTCGCCTTGCTTTTACAGGCTGCCTGCGGCGTGGTTTTTGTATTTGTGGGACAGGCGGGAACCAGCGTAAAAGGCGCATACGACGTGCTGGTGAGCATGGGCATCATCACCTATTTCATTCCCTACTTGTTCCTGTTTGGCGCGATGTTCCGGCTGCAGCGCGAGCCGGCCGCCGCCGGGGTGATTCGTGTTCCCGGAGGCAAGCTGGTGGCTTTGCTGCTTTCGTGCGTCGGCTTCACCACCGCGCTGCTTACCATTGTGCTTTCGTTTGTCCCCAGCCCGGGCGAGGCTAACCCGGCATTGGCCATCATCAAAGTAACCGGCGGAACCGCCATCTTAGTCGCAGTGGGAGCGCTCCTGTACTGGCTGGGCAGAAGACGGGCGCGGCCGGCGCCCGCTTAGGGTTCGGCGGCATGCGAACCGGGCTCAATCGAATATCGCAGTTTTGTTTCCGTAAAGGAGAATGCGGTTTTCAATGTGCCAGCGCACCGCCCGCGAGAGCACTACCTTCTCCAGGTCGCGGCCCTTCTGAACCAGAGCGTCGAGCTTATCGCGATGCGACACCCGAATCGTGTCCTGCTCGATGATGGGTCCTTCGTCGAGCATCTCGGTCACATAATGGCTGGTCGCGCCCACCAGCTTGACTCCCCGCTCATAGGAACGGTGATAGGGCTTTGCTCCTATGAACGCAGGCAGGAAGGAATGGTGAATATTGATGATCCGGTTGGGGTAGGCGGCTATGAAGTCGCTGGAGAGGATTTGCATGTAACGCGCCAGCACCACCACGTCAACCTGGTGATCGCGCAGCAACTGAAGCTGAAGTTGTTCCGCGAGGCGCTTGTCCCCGCCGGCTACAGGAACATAATGAAACGGTACTTGATAAAACGACGCGAGCGCCTGCGCGTCAGGATGATTGCTGATAATCAGCGGGATTTCGCAGGCTAGTTCACCAACCTGGTGTCGGTATAAAAGGTCGGCCAGGCAATGGTCCAGCCGCGACACCATGATCGCGACTCGCGAACGAAGCGCGGTAGTGGCCAGCCGCCATGTCATCTCGAATTTTTCGGCCAGAGGTGCGAAGCTCCGGGCGAAGTCGCTGATTTCCATGTCGAAGCCGGCCAGATCCCACTCCACCCGCATAAGGAACAGGTTGGTCTCGCCATCGCCATGCTCGTCCGCGTGCAGGATGTTGCCGTTGTGGCGGTAGATGAATTCGGCAATGCCGGCAACAACGCCCTTGCGGTCGGGACAGGTAACCAGCAAAACCGCGGTCTCTCGCTTGAATGCTCCGTCAGTCATGCTTGTCGTTGTTTGGAACCTTTCCCGCAGGCGATGGGCCGGCCGATGGCGCCCCGCAGCACCTCAAGAAATTGCCCGATGCGGGCCTCCTCGTGCCCGGCGAGCTGTCCGTTGCGGCGGAACAGCCCGGGATCGAGTTCTTCCGTCAGCAGCGCGTCCTGGAATCGCTCCATGGTCCAGTCCAGAATGGAGACCACCATCTCCAGGTCAATATCGGAGCGTACTTCTCCTCGCTTGATTCCCATCTTCACGAAGGCCACGGTTCCATAGGGATCCTCGTTGGCCAGGAAGCGATTGATCTGGCGCTTGAGGCTGAGATCGGTGCCGTGATTGCCCAGCAGGGAAACCCGATAGGGAATCCAATCCTCCCGCACCAGGTGCTCGGTCCGCACCAGCCAGTAACGCAGGGTCTCGAAGAACCCCTTCTGCAGTACTTCCGCGGGCGCCTGCAGATAAGCTGGCAGCGATCGCACCGCCTTCTTGTAGGCCTCAAAGAAAAGTCCGTTCTTACTGCCGAAGTGCTGGAATATGGAACCCTTGGCAATTCCCAGTTCATCGGCAATGTCGCCCACCCGCGCGTCCTGAAACCCGTGCTCGGCGAAGTGGCGCATAGCTGTGTTGATGATTTGTGTCCGCTTCACCGTTGATCGCCGGGAGCGTGATGTCCGACCTTGCAGGGTGGCCGCGCTGGTTATTGTCTTCATGACTGTGGGTCACTTTTTCCGCAGCAGAACTCGTGCTGCGGACGAAAAATGCTACACCTTGGCACAAGCTGACAGTAGTATGTGCTCTGTTCGCCGGTGTAGCAATTATGACCGAGGGTCATTTCGCACCATGCCCTCATCCTCTGCCTACGACGTTATTGTCATCGGAGCCGGGCACAACGGCCTGACTGCGGCCGCCTACCTGGGTGGGGCGGGCCTGTCCACACTCGTGCTGGAGCGGCGGGAGGTCGTGGGCGGCTGTTGCGTGACCGAGGAGATAGCGGCCGGCTGCCGCGCCTCAACCACTTCTTACATCGCCAGCATGCTGCGGCCGGAGGTAATCCGCGACCTCGACCTGGCGGCGCATGGATTGCGCATGGTTCCTTGTGATCCGGCGCTGCAGGTGCCGTTTCCCGATGGCCAGGTGGTGCCGTGGTGGGCCGATCGGGAGCGCACCGTGGCCGAGTTACGAAAAATTTCTCCCCGGGATGCGCAGACCTTTACTCGAGTTGATGATGAACTGAAGAAGCTGGCCCGCTACCTGCAACCCTTTTTCCTGGAGCCGCCGCCGGAAGTGGAATTGGACGGACTGCAAAGCTGGTGGAGGCTGCTGCAACTGGGCCGGCGTTTCCGAGGCATCACCAACCAGGAACTCGCTCGGCTCATTTCCTTTCTGACCGGCAGCCTGGGTGATTTTCTCGATCGCAACTACGAATCGGAAAAAGTGAAGACCTTGTTCCTGGCCAATAATGTTTACGGCAAACACGGGGGGCCTTACGATCCCGGAACCGCCCTCGGCTTGCTGTTCCACCTGCTCAGTGGCGGCGAGCATGAGCTGCAGGGGTTTTACGGACACGTCATCGGCGGCATGGGTGCCATCACCCTGGCGCTGGCGGCCGCTGCCCGCAAGCGCGGGGTAGAGATCCGCACTTCCGCTCCGGCGGCGCGCATTGATGTGCGCGGCGGCCGAGTAAAGGCCGTGGTGCTTGAAGACGGGACGGAACTTGCTGCGCACGCCGTGCTTTCCAGCGCCGACCCCAAGCGTACCTTTCTGGGGCTGGTGGACAGCAAGGATCTACCCTCTGATTTCCGGCAGGCAGTGCAGGGCATCAAGATGAACGGACCCTGCGCCAAGGTGAACCTGGTGCTGGCGGAAGAGCCGCGCGTGACGGGCATGCCCACAGGAGCCAGCCCGGCGCAGCGTTCCCTCTTTACGCTGGTGCCGTCCCTGGAGTTCGCCGAGCGCTGCTATGACGTCGCTAAGTTCGGCGAGATTCCCCAAGAGCTGTGGGTGGACTGCGTGGTCGCGTCCAATGTTGACAAGACTCTGGCTCCCAAGGGTCGTCACATCATGACCTGCTTCGTGCAGTTCGTGCCCTATTTCCTGCGACAGGGCACATGGGACGAAAACCGCGAACTGCTGGGCGACCGCGTGATAAGCAAGATCGGAGAATACGCTCCCAATGTGCCCGGCGCGGTCGTGGCGCGGCAAATCTTGACACCTCTCGATCTGGAGCGCATTTACGGCCTCACGGAAGGGAATATCTTTCATGGCGACCTGACCCTGGAGCAGTTGTTCTTCATGCGTCCGGTGCCGGGCTGGTCGCAGTACCGCACCCCGATCGCCGGCTTGTACCTGTGCGGAGCAGGCGCGCATCCCGGCGGCGGCGTTACCGGCGCGCCCGGTCACAATGCGGCTTTTCAGTTTCTGCGGGACCGCCGGCGGGGCTTTCGCGCGGCCAACGCATGAGGGCCGGCGCATGGGTCGCAAATTGGATGTGCCAAAATGCATGACAAGGAGACCACATGAAGAAAGGCATCCTGGAAAGGTTGAAAGAAGGGCCGGTCCTGGGCGACGGCGGCTATCTGCTGGAACTGGAAAAACGCGGCTGGGTTCGTGCAGGGCCGTTTACCCCCGAAGTAGCGCTCACCAATCCCGAGGCGCTGCGTCAACTGCACGTTGAGTTTCGCGAGGCCGGCGCCGAGGTCTTGCAGTCGCTCACTTTCTATGCCAGTCGCGACAAACTCGCCACCGTCGGGCTGCAGGACCGACTGGAAGACTTGAACCGAGCGGCGGTAAGAATCGCTCGCGAGGTGGCGGGCGAGGACTGCCTGGTAGCCGGCAATCTGAGCCTCACCTGGATGTATGAACCGGAGAGCAGCGCCGCCAAGGACCGGGTACGCGCCACCTTCGACGAGCAATTGGCCGTACAGGTCGCTGAAGGCGTGGATTTCATTATCGGGGAAACGTTTTCCTGGCTGGGCGAGGCGCTGATTGCGGTGGAGCGCGCCAAGAGGACGGGCTTGCCGATAATGGTTACCATCTGCTTCGAAAACCAGAACGCCACGGCGGAAGGGAAGAGCGCGGGGGAGGCGGCCAAAGCCCTGGCGGACGCGGGCGCCGATATCGTTGGCATGAATTGCCTCCGTCCCCCGGAGCACATGCTGCCCTGCCTGGAGGAGATGCGTAAGGCCGTGCCTAATGTGTTTCTTGCTTCGCAGCCCGTCGCCTATCGCACTCCCGCCGACAAACCGGATTTCACCAGTTTGCGCCAGTTTCCTTTCGAGTTGGATCCGCTTCAGCTCACCCGCAGGGAAATGGCCGCCTACGCCCAGCGTGCCCGGGATATTGGCGTGAACTACATTGGTGCTTGCTGCGGTTCCGTAGCCATTCACATTCGTGGGATGGCGCGCGCGCTAGGCAAGCGCCCGGCTGATCAGCGTCCTTGGGCTCTGAATTACGAAAAGCCAATGTCTGCCTACGAGTATTACTCTCACGACCCCGCCGCGGTAGGCGCCGGCGACATTGGAAGCAAGTCGGCGGGAAAAGGTGGGAAAAGCTGAGCACGTAAAGGCATGACGCCAGGCCCCCGATGCTCTCGGACAGAACCCCTCACGATGTGTTCTCCTCATCGCTGTGCCGGATGGGTTCCCCTCGTGGTGTTCGCCGCGTTCAGCTTATCCGCTTCGGCCACGGCGGTTTGAAGCTTTTGTTCGGCAGCCTTGGCCCGCTGGTCCAGAACCTGAAATACAGCGTACTGCGCGGGGGTTGGCCGGGTGTAGGCGAGGTCAATATCCGCGGCCAGATAGGCCAAGTGGTCGCGTAATCTGGTTTCGTAGAGCAGGCTGCCCTCCGATGACTTCATCTCCATTTGCGCAACGCTCCCAATCTCGCGGTTGAGAGCCGCAAGCGTGGCAGCCTGCGTATCGGTCATTGCGTGGTTGGCCGCGGCTTTTTGCAGTTGGTCGCGCGCTGCCAGCGCCCGGTCAATATCCTTATCCAAGGTGTCCAGGTCTTCGTGAATCCGCTGATCCAGCGCCAGGCGTGCTGCTAGTTCCAGCCCAGTGGCGTGGAGCCTGGGATCGAGCCCCACCACGAGTCCAGCCTGCGACTTTTGACCGCCGTAGTTGAGCACGACGGTATAGTTTCCTGGCAGGACTTCCGGACCCTCCACGGAGTCTTTCAAGCCGCCCGCCGGGATGGGCGCGTGATAACCGGCTACCTCCGCGGCATAGGGATAGCGCAGGTCCCACTGAAAGCGATTCATCCCCGGCACAACTGCGGCGAGCCTCTCTTCTTTTTCGCGAATCTGCTGATCGGTAGGCTCCCCGCTGTGGTCCACTTCGGCGGCGTTCTCTTGACCCTTGGCGGGTTCCGTTTCGCCTGCCTGGGCCTCCTTTTCTTTCTCCTTCTCCTTTTTCTCCTTGGCTGTTTCCAGATGCAGTGCGAAGCTCTGAATTACCTTTCCCTCCGAATCTGTAATTTCGAGCTTGGCTGGCGTTTGGCCGTCATAATTCTGAGGAACATGAAAAAAAATGGTCGCGCCAAAGGGAGTGTTATCGCCCGCGTCGGGCGGCCGCCGCCTTTCGGGGCTGGGAACGCCGTAAGCGTAAGTGAGCCAGGCTTCCTGGGGAGCGAATAGGAACGCCGCATCGGGTGATACGTCTGGTTTTTTGGTCAGCTGTTCCAGAACCGTCAGATTGTCCAGAATCCAAAACGCGCGGCCGTGGGTCGCCGCCACCACCTCGCCCTGGCGCGGATTGATGGCCAGGTCACGCACCTCCGTGACCGGCAGATTCAACGTGAGTGGTTGCCAATGCGCCCCGGAATCCAGGCTCATATATACGGTGCTGCGGGTGCCCAGGAACAGCAGCGCGGGAACGTTCGGATCCTGGCGAATGTCGAAAACAAATTCGTCTGCAGGCAGGCCGGCCGTGATCGCCTTCCAATGCCGGCCCAAATCCGTAGTTTCGTAGACATACGGCCGAAAATCGTCCTGCATGTAGCGCCGGGCCGTGAGATAGGCAGTGTTCTTGTCGGCGTGCGATGGCTCTATGCAACTAATCCAGGAGGCGGGCAGGCCGGGCGGGGTTACTGTCTGCCAGTTCTTTCCTCCATCGCTGGTTACATGTGCGAGACCGTCATCCGAGCCGGCCCAAATAAGATTGGCGTCGAGTGATGAAACCGCCAGCGCCGAAATCCCAGGATAAATTTCCGCTCCCGACTGATCCAGATTGATGGGGCCGCCGCTGGGCGCCTCCGTGCTTGGCTCGTTGCGCGTCAAATCGGGCGAAATTCGTTTCCAGGTCTGGCCGTAATCGTCGCTCTCGAATACGTATTGGGCGGCGGTGAGCAGTTCCTTGGGATTAGCCGGCGAAAACAAAATGGGATGGGTCCAGCCAAACCGGTATTTCAGCTCGCCGGATGATGCCCCTTCTTCGTAATTCGGCCACGGACTCACGCTTTCGTATTGGTCCGTGTTGCGGTCATATTTCACAAAAATGCTGTAATACCCGCTCCCGTACGTAATCTTCGGATTGTCGGGCTGGGGCACGGAATAGGTGCTCTCTCCGTAAGCAACGCGGTGCCATGCCGCCAGGGGAATGGTGCCGTCGCTGTGTGCGCTCGGGCCCTCAAACGAACCCTCATCTTGTTGCGCGCCGTAGATGTGGAAAGGGAACTGGTTATCCAAGTTGACATGGTAGAACTGCCCGGTAGGCTGGTTGTGCACCGTGCTCCAGGTGTTGCCGCCGTCGGTGGAGACGGTGGCCCCGCCGTCGTTGCCCTCCAGCAGAATCCGCGTGTCGTGGGGGTTGATCCATACCACGTGATTGTCACCATGGGGCGTCCGCAGTTTTTTGAAGGTTTTTCCGCCATCGTGGGAAACCCAAAGCGCGTCCACCTCCGGCGCGTAAACCGTATTGGGGTCCTTGGGATCTGCGTAAATGGTCATGTAATAGAAGGCGCGCTGCCGCAGCTTCCATTCGCTATTTACTCGCTTCCAGGTTGTGCCCGCATCGTCGGAGCGGAACACCCCGCCGTCTTTTGACTGGATGATCGCGTACACAATATTGGGATTGCTGGCGGAAACGGTGAGCCCGACGCGGCCCAGAACCGTCTGCGGCAGGCCCTGATTGTGCGAGAGATTTGTCCAGTGTTCGCCACCGTCGGTAGTTTTGTAAATTCCGCTGCCCGGACCGCCGCTGGAAAGCCCCCAGGGCATGCGCTGCGCCTGCCACATCGCCGCATAGAGCACGCTAGCGTTATTCGGGTCCATGACCAGACAAATAGCTCCGGTCCTGTCATCCACAAAAAGGATTTTCTTCCACGTCGTGCCCCCATCGGTGGATTTGAAAACTCCACGTTCGGGGTTGGGAGAGAAGACATGTCCCATGGAAGCGGCATAGATTACGCCGGCATTTTTGGGATCCACCACGATGGCGCTGGTGGAGTGCGTGTCGCGCAGCCCGGCGTACTTCCAGCTCTTGCCGGCGTCCGTGGACTTGTAAACCCCGTCGCCGGGAATCACATCGCTGCGGATGTCAGTCTCGCCCGTACCGGCGTAAAGAATGTTGGCGTCAGAGGGCGCCGCCGCAATGGCGCCGATGCTGGAGCTTGGCCCGGGTATCTTCCCGTCAGAAATATTTCGCCAGGTAATGCCCTCATTCGTGCTCTTCCAGACCCCGCCGCCCACCGCTCCGGCGTAAAACAAATTAGGGTTGGAGGCAACGCCGGTCACGGTGACCACGCGTCCGCCGATGTAGGGGCCGATGGAGCGCCATTTCAGTTTGCTCATCAGTGCTTGCGGACTAACTGCGCTTGTGCTTTGAGGGCCCGCGAGCGCGGCAAATGGTGCGGCTATGGCAAAAACTAGCAGGACGCAAAACTTCCCCAATCGGCTCAATGGATTCATGATTGGATTCCCCGGCTGGATTTTTCCCCACATCTTTGGCGATTGGGAATATACACCCATCGGGTTCCTCTGTGCCTCAGCCCGCTGCCAGGCAGGTATGGTCTACCCTCGCGGGTAAGAGATATGTGTTCAAAACTGTGAGTATGAGTTTAAGGATTAATCCTTGCTGCCCTGCGAATCGGGTGAGACACTAGCGGGTCATGAAGACCCGATTGCTCGCACTCTGGTGGGTCACGCTGGTAGCTTTTGTGTGCCTGGCGCCGGCACAGCAACCGCCGGCAAAAGGGATTCTCACTCAAGCTCAGCTCAAGAAACTCATGCCGCAGGATTACTTCTTCGCCGGGATCACCGCCTCGGTCCAACCGGGGATGAACGCGGGCGTCCGCTTCGCCAGCGGCAAGGTATTGCTCACCGGCTTGGTGAACACCTCAGGCTACTCCACCGCCATTCAGCAGAAGTATCAGGCGCTTTTTCTGACCGACTCGCGGCTCAAAATAGAGGGTTCGGAGTTGCCGCCGGGCGCTTATGGCTGCGGTTTTGTATCGGGAAAATTCCACGTGATGAATCTGGCCGCTGAAGATGTGTTGTCCGTCGCCGCCCAGCACGACAACAAACTTCAGCGTGCCGTTCCCCTCAAGTTCGTCGAGCAGGACGGCGGCTATCGCTTTTACGCCGGCAAAAATTTTGTCACCCTGCAGCCGGAGTAGGGAGACGTTTTCCGCAGGCAGCCGAAGGCAGAAACGATAATGGCCGCCGGAAGTTTCCCATCTCCGCCGGCGGCCCGAATGGCTTCAAACCTTACTTTACCGTCATCAGTTCGACCACGTCCTGGCCGTGCACCACGTCGTGGCCGCGGGCCTCATTGCCTCCCCAGATCTGGTGAAGCACATGGCGGCCATCTTCGCGCTGGAAAATAAGCACGGTGTTCTCGTCCGGCGTCAATTTTTGTACGTGACGAGTGAACATGGACGCTTTCTGCTGGGTCTCAGTATTGATTACCGTAAGCCGCATATTGTGGGCGTTCGATTTGATCATGTAGTGACCGGCTGGCATTTGGTTGTCGCCCACTACGAAGTCAAAGGGAATGTCCGCTGACCATCTGGTTTCCAGAACCTGTGACACCGCGGGTGTGATCACCAGCAGCAGCGACACCACCGCAAGGAATATCAGAAGACGTGCTTTCATGAGGAGCCTCCTTTCCGGTCGGGGAGTTGTGTCAGGAGAAATACAGCGAGCTGGGCGCGCCTACACCTTGCGTCGTGCCCGCCTTTTCTGCGCTCCAGGCCGAGGCGCACAAAGACCTCGCAGGGGCTCCCACCCCGCGAGGCGGCTTTTAATTAACAGTATCTCTGAGCCGATTGTATGTCGGTGACCCGGCGCACGCGACCACTGTGACGTAATAGTCGCTTTTTCTTTAAGCAGTGAGTTCCCAAAATGGGACAGAAGCCCCGGCGCACACTACAACCACCGGTGCCGCCTTAGGGGCCCCGCCTCGCCGCGCTATTGCACCATGGTGAGCCCCCGGTAGATCCAGAGGCCGGCAATCACCAGGATAAGTACGATCGAGCTCGCTCCGAAACCGCGCACCAGCGGATTGATTCGGTTCACTTTCTTCATGACTTCCATTTGTTCCAGCTGCATGTGTGATTCGGAATCATCCAGGAACAATTGGTCGTCTTCGCGCATGGTCAGGGTACTGCGGTAGATGAGCAGCACGATCAGGATAGTGGTCAGGACGCCCCAGACGATCAGCAGCCATCCCAGAGAGGACATAGCCGCACCTCGCTTCTGATTGAAGCTTGCTCGCCCAGCCTCGGACCCGGCCATAAATGGGACGGGCAGCCGGAACCGCAGTAGGGGGCCGGCCTCATTATAGCTCCGCTTGGCAAGGGGGGATAGCGGTGCAAAAGAAAAGCCCCGCCTGGATGGCGGGGCGCAAATCG
>Ga0075271_10000037_pt1 | contig 14747 bp, 13 predicted proteins | sample SF_Rice_5C_0N_30_FD_69775 | JGI IMG/M metagenome (GOLD analysis project Ga0075271, IMG submission 69775) | Rice paddy soil microbial communities from Twitchell Island, California, USA - SF_Rice_5C_0N_302 | ecosystem: Environmental > Terrestrial > Soil > Paddy field/soil | place: USA: Twitchell...
CGGAAGCCGAAGCGCGCAGGAAAAAGTGAGCCCCATCTGCAGCCGAGCCGGCGATTTAGTGCAGCCCTGGACCAAATCTCACGCCCAGATAGTAAGGCCACAAAGCGATCGCCAGCACCCCCTTCCAAAAGCCACACTGCAGAAAGCCGACTGTAAAAAGCCATGCGCCAATCCACAGCGTTCCCGCGAACGAATGCTGCTCGATTCTGATCTTCTCCATAAACTTCTCTCCTCGCAGGCGCAGCGGTCGCGCTGCTGCCACCCCCAGCCTTCCTGAGAGAATGATATGCGTGCGCGGCTCGAGATTTCCCCCTCAAGACGTATAATCCCCTTTCTCAAGCCAAGCCAGAAGCCGAGGAACCCGATGAAACACACATATCTGGCCATCTGCCTGGCCCTGCTCTCTCCCCTTTGTTGGCCGCAACTCCACCCCCCTGCTCCCGCTTTCTTTCCCGTAGCCGTGTGGTACGGCGGCGGCAAAGCGCGCGCCCCCATGATCGAGCCCCTGGATGCGACCAGCGCCCAGCGTTGGGGCAAGGACCTGGATCAGATCAAAGCCCTCGGCTTCAACACGGTGAAAACCTGGGTGGACTGGGCGACGGCGGAACCCCAACCCGACAGCTTCGACTTCAAAAATCTCGACCTGCTTCTCCAGCTGGCCCAGCAACGCGGCCTGCGCGTGATCGTGCAGGTTTACCTGGATTCAGCTCCCGACTGGGTGGGCCAGAAATACCCTGACGGCCGTTTTGTGGACCGCAGCGGCGCCGTCATCGAATCGCAATCCGCTCCCGGCTTTTGCATTGACCATCCGGGCGTGCGCGCTGCAATCGTCAAGTTTCTCTCCACCCTCTCCCGCGACGCCAACCGCTCCCCCGCGCTTTACGCATGGGACGTGTGGAGCGAACCCCACGTCATCAACTGGGCCGAATTCCCTTATCTGGTCCACCCGGAGTTCTGCTACTGCCCCAACAGCCAGAAGCGCTTTCGCAGCTGGCTGGAACGCAAATACGGCAACCTTGAGGCCCTGAACCGGGCCTGGTATCGCGGCTTCCAGGATTGGAGCCAGGTGGAGCCGCCGCGCGCTAGCACCATTCTTTCCTACACCGATTACCTTGACTGGCGCGCCTTTATTGACGACAAGCTGGCCGGCGACCTGAAGACCCGCGTGGACGCCATTCGCAGCGCCGATACCACGCATTTCATCACCAGCCACGCCGCCGTGCCCGGCCTGTTCACTTCTCCCACCGACGGCTACGGCGAGCCCGATGACTGGAAGATGTCCGCCAATGCCGATTTCTTCGGCACCTCCCTTTACCCCAAACATGCCGCCTCCACCCAACCCTGGAGCTGGCAGAAACTCTCCGCCGGGCTCGATTTCAGTCGCTCCGCCGGCGAGGGCAAAGGATTCTGGATCGGCGAACTCCAGGCCGGCCAGGGGGTCACCGGCATGCGCATCGCCGAGCCCGTCGTGGGCAATGATCTTCGCTTCTGGATTTGGAACACCATCTCCCACGGCGCGCGGGAAATCGCCATTTATGCCTGGTATCCCATGAGCTCCGGCTACGAATCCAATGGTTATGGCCTGGTGAATCTGGATGGCAGCATCACCGAGCGTGCCCGCGCCGCCGGCGATACCGCAAAAATCATCGAAGCTCAGGCCGCCGCCTTGCTGGCTGCCAAGCCTGCCCCCGCGCAAGTTGCCATTCTTTATAACCGCCTCTCCTACATGGTGGGCGGAACTGAGACCTCGCTCTCCAAGCTGGGCAACGCCGAGCGTGATTCCCTTCTGGGCTTGCACCGCATGTTCCTGGAAGAGCAGATTCCCGCGGATTTCATCCATCCCGAGGATGTGGTTGCCAACCGCCTGGGCCAGTACAAAATTGTTTTCCTTCCCTACCCGGTGATGCTGGCAAGAAATGTGGCCGATGGAATTCGCCGCTACGTCGAGAACGGCGGTACCGTTGTGGCCGAGGCGCGCCTGGCCTGGAACGACGCTCGCGGAATCGCCAGCGACATCATCCCGGGAGCCGGCCTGGACGAAATTTTTGGCGCGCGCGAGCACCTGATCCGTCCAGCGGACCAACCGGAACTGGAGATGGCGCCCTTGCCCGGCCTGCCCGGCATGGCGCCCCGCGAAAAAGTCGCCGCAGCGGGATTCGAGGAGGACCTCACGCCTGCGGAGTCCGCCCAGGTCTTGGCGCGTTTTGCCGACGGCCAGCCCGCCATGGTGGAGAATTCCTTCGGCAAGGGCAAAGCCGTGCTGGTCGGTTCCTTCGTCGCTCTGGCCTACGAACGCCAGGACGAACCCTCCAGTAAGCAGCTCCTCATTGCGCTTGCGAAGCAGGCTGGGGTCGCGCCCACAGTCACCATTACGGGTGCCGATCCGTCAAAAACCGAAGTGCGGCGTTTGCTGAGCCCGGAACAGCAAATGCTTTTTGTTTTCTATCACGGGACCACCTGCGCCACCGCAACTTTTAGCCTTCATCTGCCGTGGAAAGGCACAGCTGCCCGAAACCTGCTTACCGGAACAAGCGAGCAGGTCTCTGAAAACAATGGAGCCGCCGTGCTGAAGGTGAGCCTGCAACCCAATCAAATTGTCGTATTCGAATTGAGGGCGGTGACGGTCGCTCCTAAGTCGGCGCGTCTCAGGTCGAGCTCAACTCGAGCACAAAGAACCTCCCCGGCCAATTGGTAACGGCCACTCATTACCTCCGTGACTTGCCGCCCATCCCGCTCCTCGCTACGATGCAGTTGAGTTTGGCGAAGTACCTTGGGGGAGGGTACCCAGCCACGAGGGAGCCTGGACGCGAGTCCGGGCTTCTTTTTTTTGTTGGCGTTATTTTTTTTGGCTTTTTGGGTTTCGGCGCTTTGCCTGTGACATGTGACAGGGGATAACCGAACGGCTAACTGGCTGCTGGACCACCAGCTATAGGCTACTGGGTACTTCTTCTACGCCCCCACCAGCCGTTCCAGTGCAGCCTTGTTACGGATCAGCAGAGTGGAACCGCGCAGTTGCGCGATCTGCTGCTTGCGGAAGTCTCCCAGCACCCTGGTCACGGTTTCCCGCGAGGTACCGACCAACTGCGCAATCTCTTCGTGAGTAAGCGCTATCTTGACGCGAATCCCGTCCTTCGTTGTCTCGCCGTCTCCCGACCACTCCAGCAGCAAGCGGGCCATTTTTTCGGTCACCGAGTGCGAGAGCCCCAGGGAACGGATCATCTCATAGGCGGACTGGCAGTTCTGGCTGAGGTGCTGCGCCGCCCGCAGGCACGCATCCCCGTGCTCCTGCAGGAAATGCAAAAAGTCCTCGCGTTTGACGAAATTCAGCTGTGAAGCCTGTAGAGTTTCCGCCGTCAATTCATAGGGCTTGCCGGAAACGGTGGCGTGCAATCCCAGCACCTCCCCAGGTTCGGCAATACGCAGAATCAGCGTCTTACCTTCCCGCGAGGTGGTGGAAAGCTTGACCCGGCCACGGCAGAGCACGTACATGCCCCGCGGCGACTGGCCTTCCACAAACAGGACTGCCCCTGCAGGCACGGCTGAGGAATACTTGATTTTTTCGAAAGCCGCCAGAGCGGTACGCGGCAAATCGCAGAAAAACCGCTCCGAACGCAGGTTGCAAATCAGGCAGTTTTCGATGATGGGCAGACCGTAGGGCGACCCCATGCACACCTCGTTTATCACATGCCGTTGTGACAACTATAGCACCCTCAGTATATTTTCTCGCCGGCCTGGCTCCTACGGCATTAGCTAAACAGGGCAGCAGCAAGGGGTTACGAAGGGAGTGGCCCGTCGGTCGTTGGACCTAAGTCTGCGCTCTCGAAAAATGCAATCCTGAATGACAAATACTGTCAACTATTCCGCTGGCCGCGCCGCTTATCCGTCAACCCCCTTTTGAGCAGAATCGCGATTTCTCCATAAAATTTAACAGCTTGCGGTTGGCGGGCCAGAGTGGCCCCTGGGATGCATATCTCTCCGCGAGAAGTGGTTGTGTAGTTGTCCAGTATCACAGCTCGGGATGGCGCTGCCTGAATGCAGAAAGACAAAGGATTTTCGCTGATTGAGTTGCTGATCGTCGTAGCGATCATGCTCATTATTGCTGCCATCGCCATTCCCAATTTGATACGCGCTCGTATTGCGGCCAACGAATCTTCTGCCGTCTCCTCTATACGCACCATCATGACGGCGGAGGCGGCTTATGCTCTCGCTTACCCCGATGTTGGATATGCCGCGGCCCTGACGAATTTGACCGGTTCCCCTCCCTGCAACCCCAGCTCGGTTACCGCTTGCCTGGTAGACACCGTTCTGGCCAGCGGCACTAAAGCCGGTTACAACTTTGTTGCTACCGGCGGTACCCCAAGCGCCCTGGGTGTGAACACCAGTTTCGTGGTCGGGACTGCGCCTTATGCTCCTAACGTTTCCGGCGTGCGCCGTTTCTGCGGCTTGAACGATAACGTGATCCATTTCGACCTCAATCCCGGCCTCGTTTCCACCCTGCCCACGGCTGCGGACTGTAGTAATCCTCCTTTCGCCGCGCAGATCGTTCAGTAACCAAGCCTTACGTCAACTCTGCCCCCCTGAGTTAACATGAGGCTGTAGCTTCACCGGCATCGTGTCGCTCCCTCTCAGCCAAACCCGAACTGTGTTCCACGTGGACATGGACGCCTTTTTCGTGTCGGTAGAGGAGCTGTTTGATCCTTTGCTGCGCGGGAAGGCCGTGGTAGTCGGCGGTCAGCGCGATGAGCGCGGCGTGGTCTCAGCTGCTTCCTATGAGGCCCGCAAATTTGGCGTACATTCCGCCATGCCCTTGCGTACCGCCGCCAAGCATTGTCCCCACGCCATTTTTGTGGACGGCCATCCTGACCGCTATCGCGATTACTCCCGGAAAGTCCACCATGTGCTGCAGAGTTTTTCGCCGCAAATCGAAATGGTGTCCATAGATGAGGCTTATCTGGACATGACCGGGACGGAACGCCTCCATGGTCCACCCCTGCGCGCCGCCCACTCGCTGCACCAGGCCATTCACACCCACACCGGCCTCAACTGTTCGATTGGCATCGCGGCTTCCCGCCTGGTGGCCAAGGTCTGCTCCGACCAGGCAAAACCCAACGGGATGCTCTGGGTGCTGCCCGGCCAGGAAGCCCCATTCCTGTCGCCACTCGCCGTGCGCAAAATTCCAGGAGTGGGCAAGGTGACCGAGCAGAACCTGCACGCCTTGGGCATCAACAGCGTCGGCGACCTGGCTCGGTTTGACGATGCTTTCCTGGAAGAGCGCTTCGGCAAGTGGGGGTTGGCGCTGGCGGGCAAGGCCAAGGGCCTGGACGCCGGTGGCTGGTTCGATTCCGCAATCGGCGCCGACGAGGACCCCAAATCCATGAGCCACGAGCATACCTTCTCCGTGGACACGTGCGACTCCCAGCTCCTGGAAGCTACCCTGCTGCGCCTGGCGGAGATGGTAGGCCGGCGCTTACGGGAAGCCGGCTTGCATGCCCGCACCGTTCAACTCAAGCTGCGCTATGACGATTTCACCACCATTACCCGCGCTCACACTCTGCCCCGTTTCACTCAGCTTGACACCGACCTTTTCGAAGCCGTACGCCACTTGTTCCGCAACGCTTGGGAATGTGGCCGCCTCATCCGGCTCCTGGGCGTACACGCGTCTTCCCTGGGTCACGGCGAAGGCCAGCTCAGCCTGCTGGAGGATGATAAGCAGCGGCGCTGGCGGCAGGCACTTTCGGCTGCCGACCATTTGCGAGACAAGTACGGTGAATCGGCCGTGGAACTGGGAGGCGGCCTGAAGGCGCGTTTTCGCGAACGCGTGCACGAGAATCCAGCCGGTCTGCCCGGCAAGAATAAGAAGAAAGACCCTGCCGAGTAGAAGGCCCGCCCCACTTTTTATTGTCCAGGTTTTCTGCTTCCAACGACCGGCTTGGGCCTGCGCCGGCGGAATTGATTCGGGCGGAGTGACACTGCCGGGCGTCTCTGCATCATATGTTTGACTTATGAAAAAGGGTGAGCTGAAAAACCGGCTTCGCCGGCGCACCGCCGACAAGCTCTACGATCTGGCTCGCAGCACTGGTCACATCCCCGCGCACCTGCCCGCGGTTGAAACCGCAGGTCCTGCCCGCGAAGGTTCCCACCGCAAAAGGCGCCCCCAGGCCAAGCTTCGGGCTGGCCGCAGACCAGCGCGTTGACTGTCCTCATGCTTGTGCAGCTTGGCCACTAACCGTCGCCTTACAGATTTCAGATTACAACTTACAAATTGCTCAATCATCAATTTCTACAGCCCCGCCTCAATCCGCGAGCGCGGATCCAGGTAGTCGCGCAGGGCGTCGCCAATAAAATTGAAGGAGAGCACCGCCAGCATGACCGCCGCCGCGGGAAACAGCACCAGGTGGGGGGCGTCGAACAGGTGGGCGCGGCCGTCATTCAGCATGGAACCCCAGCTCGCGGTGGGGGGCGGCACGCCCAGTCCCAGAAAGCTCATGGTGGCTTCCGCCAGCACTGCGCCCGCCATGCCGATAGCCGCCTGCACAATTACCGGCTGGATAATGTTGGGCAAAATGTGCCGCGTTATAATGCGCCAGTCGCTCGCCCCCAGCGCCCGCGCCGCTTCCACGTATTCCCTTTCCCGGGCAGCCAGCACCTGCGCCCGCACCAGCCGGGCATAGCCCACCCAGCCTCCCAGGCATAGAGCCAGAATCAGGTTCAAAATTCCCGGCCCGCGAAAAGCCACAAAGGAAATGGCGATCAGAATGCCGGGAAAGGAAAGAAACGCATTCATCAGGATGACGTTGACGAAGCGATCCACTTTTCCGCCGTAATAGCCGGCGATCGAGCCGATGACCAACCCCAAAAGCAACGCGCCCACTACCACGCTGCTGCCCACTAGCATGGAAATGCGCGCCCCATAAATCAGGCGGGAAAGGATGTCGCGGCCCAATTCGTCGGTGCCGCACCAATGCGCCGCGGAAGGAGGCGCCAGGCGCGCCGCCAGTTCGATGTGCGCTGGATCCTGCGGCGCAATCCAGGGGGCAAACAGCGCGAACATCACAAAGATAGCGACCAGTACTACGCCGATGATCGCCAGCCAGTTGCGGGACGCTGCCCGCGTTCGTGTTGGCGCCTGCGTCACCGTCGCCTGTGCTACAGACGCCATTCGCCTCCTAGGTAATTAGCACTTCGCATTTAGCCCTGGAAGGCATCACTGCGCTTTATGGGCTAAATACTAATTGCTGACAGCCAATTGCTGGTTCTCACTGCCTTATCCGCGGATTCGCCACCGAATACAGCAGATCCGTCAGAAGATTTACCGCCACATAAGTCAACCCGATGGCCAGGATGCAGCCCTCCACCAGGTAATAATCGCGATTCGAAATGGCCTGGATGGTGAGCCTTCCGATGCCGGGCCAGGAAAAAATGGTTTCGGTCACGATGGCGCCGGCCAGCAGCGCTCCAAACTGCAACCCCACCACGGTCAGCACCGGAATCATGGCATTGCGCAGGGCGTGGCGGTACACCACCGTTCGCTCCGGCAGGCCCTTGGCTCGCGCCGTGCGAATGTAATCCTGCCCCAGCTCTTCCAGCATGGAGGTTCGCACCATGCGGGTAAGAATGGCGGCCAGCGCGCTTCCCATGGTGATGGCCGGCAACACCAGATGTGCCAGGCTGCCCGAACCAGAAACCGGCAGCCAGCCCAGTTCAATGGCAAAGAGCAGGATCAGCACCGGGCCCAGCGCGAAATTGGGAAACGACAGCCCGAACAGGCTGATTACGCTCAGCACCCGGTCGTCCCAGCGATTACGGTGCTGCGCCGAGCGCACGCCCGCCGGAATGGAAATGACCAGCGCCACCAGCAGCGACGCCACCGTCAACTCCAGCGTATAGGGGTAGCGTTGCGCGACCAGGCTGCTCACGCCCTGGTTAAAACGCAGCGACGGCCCCAGATTGCCGTGCAGCACGCCGCTCCAATAGTGGATGTATTGCTGGCCCAGGGGCACGTCCAGGCCGTAGGCGTGCCGGGCGGCTTGCATGTCTGTGGCCGCGGCGCCCTCCCCCAGCATCTGCTGAATGGGATCCCCCGGCACCAAGTGAATCAGCAGAAAAACGATGGAGACCACCAGCCAGATGACAGGCAAGGTGTAAAGCAGGCGGACACCCAGATAGCGCAGCGTGGATTTCATGAAAGAGGCTGCCGCTATTATAGGGATTTGAAGTTGCGGCGGAAGCAGCTTTTCTGCCGGCCCTCCGCCTCCAATCCGTCAAGAGTCTTGATCGGCGGGAACTTCCTCATTCCGGAAGGCGCGCCTTCTTCAATTCCGAGCGTACACGGTTGGCCTCCCTGTCCATGGCCAGCCAGAGAGTAGCCGCGGCGTTGGGCCCGGGCCTATCCAGAACATAAGTTTCCACAATCGGCTTAAACCGGCCGCTTTGGAAAAGCGCAAACGCCACCTGCAGATTGGGCTGGGCGATTGGCGATGAATTGCTGGCATCGGTGCTGGGAACCGGCCCGCCAATGGAAATTTCAGGGAGCCGTGGTTCGAACGGATGCTGTCGCGGGTCGCGGATCTGGCTGAGCAGGATGTAATCACATTGTTTCTGCCGTGACTCCTCGCCGTTTGCCTTGCTGAACTCCAGCGGGTAGTGCGTGGTGGTCCGCGAATTCATCCCCACCGCATCAACTCTATCCTGTTTCAAACTCTTAACCAGGCGCTCGGTCATCTGGTCTACAAACGCTGAGGTTGTGCTCGCGTTGGCAACCACTGCCACGCATACCTTTTTCGATTCGTCCGTGGAGTTATCTTTTGCAAAAACGGAGGAGCCCACTGAAAGGACGACAGCCGCGATACTGGCGGAGACAAAGAGCAGGCGCATGGGGCACCTCCTCACCTCAGAATGGCTTCAGTATAAAACTTCAGGGAGAGATCCGCGCGGTGTTTCCAGCCTCGGACGGATTGGCCTTTCGCCGGCTTAATCCCCGCCGCGGCTCACCGCCTGCGGCCGCTCCTGCAGCATTTCAATGCGCACCTTGGCGATGCGGTGGCCGTCCATTTCCACCACGGTGAAGCGACGCCCATCATAATCAAAGAACTCGCCGGTAATGGGGATCCTCTGCAGCCGCGACAGCACGAACCCGGCCAGCGTCTCAAATCCCTGGTTGCGGGGCAGAGTGAGCTGGTATTGGCTCTCCAGGTCGAGGATGTTGGCCGCGCCTTCCAGAACCATAGTGGCGCCCGCCTTCAGGGGGGCAAGCCCGGCCACATCGAATTCATCCTCGATCTCGCCCACCAACTGCTCCAGCACGTCTTCCACGGTGACCACCCCGACGGTGGAGCCGAACTCGTCCACTACTACCGCCAGATGGCGCTTGCGCAGCTTGAATTCGGTGAGCAGGTCAGCCAGCGGCTTGGTCTCCGGCACTACCAGCACGTCGCGCATGATCTGGCTGATGGGCATCTTGGCGACGCGTGCGGCCGCCGGTTGCGCCGGCGAGAGCGACACTCGCAGGCGCAGCCACCGCATCAGATCCTTGGCATAGAGGATGCCCACGATGTGTTCCGGACCGCGCTGCGGGTCATAAACCGGGATGCGCGAGTGCTGCTCTTCCACCACCCCGGCCAGTGCTTCATCCAGGGTCAGGTCGGCGGGAAAGGAGAAGATGTTGGGGCGGGGCACCATCACTTCGCGCACCGTCACCTCGCCCAGTTCCAGAGCGTGGGAGATGATCTCTTCCTCGAAGGCCGGAATCAGCCCGATGCGGCGGCTGGCAGCCACAATCAGCTTAAGCTCTTCGGGCGAATGTGCCGCCCCGCCGCGAATCTGCCGCGAGCCAAAGGCGCGCAGCACGGCATCCGCCGAGCGGTTCATCAGGTACAGGAACGGCCGTGAGATGGCCAGGAAAACGTCCATGGGACCGGCCACCGCCAGCGCCACCCGCTCGGCGCGCTGCAGGGCCACAGACTTGGGGACAATCTCACCCAGAATGAGCAGCAAGTAGGTGATGAGGGAAAAGGAGATCGCAACCGCCAGGCTGTGGGCGTAGAGGTTGGCGTGGGGCACATTGGCGATGGCCGGTTGCAACATGCGCGCCACCACCGGTTCGCCAATCCAGCCCAGCAACAGGCTGGCCAGGGTCACGCCGAACTGCACTCCCGCCAGTACCTCAGCCAGGCGCTGGTGCAGTTTCTGGACCGTACGGGCGCCAATGCGGCGAGCTTCCACCAGTTGTTGCAGGCGGGTGTCGCGCACGCTGACCAGGGCGAATTCGGCCGCCACGAAAAACGCATTGGCGGCCACCAGCAGCACTACCAGCAGCACCCGCAGCAGCAGGAAACTAACCATTTAAATTCAAATTTTAGCACCCCGCCCGGAGCTCTCCTGATTGTCACTGAGGGAACATAACTAGCTATGTTATGCTGCGGTTGCAGAGAAGGCAGTCAGAGCAGGCAGGAAGTCCCACCCGGCCCCCCGCCGCAAACTCCAGGCCGGACGGCAGTGCAAGATTCTTCATTGCTTCCCTTTTGCGTTCTCTCTGGTCTAACTCAGCAATGGATTGGATTCGCGCGCTGCACATTTTTTCCCGCCGTTCAGGAACAAATGGCAGGTTCGTGGCGTAATAGAGAGTGAGAGCCGATGTGAATTGGGAGCAGGAGGACGACCGTGGCTAACGGTAATGGCAATGGCAAAAAGAAAAAGCGCAAACGGCTGCTCTATGTCAGCGGGTCGCTGGTAGCCCTCGTCCTGATCGTGCTCGCGGTCACCGCCGCCACCCATGGCGGCACCAAGATTGACCCCACCAAGCTGGCCAAAGTGGAGCGTGGAGACCTGGCCAAGAGCGTGGTAGCCACCGGCAAAGTCGAGCCCATCACCAAAGTAGAAATCAAATCCAAGGCCAGCGGTATCGTCAAGAAGTTGTTGGTGGATGCCGGTGACCGGGTCAAAAAAGGCCAGGTCCTGTGCGAACTGGACCGCGAGGAAATCCAGGCCCAGGTAAGCTCCGCCCGGGCGCAACTGCTGGCTTCGGAAGCCGCTGAGCGCGGCGCCGTAGCCGACTTGGCCCGTGCCAAGGTGGATGCCGAAGCTCCCGATGTCCCTCTTCTGAAACGGGCCTACGAGCGCGCTTTGCGGATGGCGAAAGAGGGCGTGGTCTCCCAGTCCTCTCTGGATGATGCCCAGAAGAACTACGAACTGGCTCTCAACAAGCAGAACGTGTCCAAGGCCCAGGTGCTGGTGCTGACTGCCAAAGAAAAACAGGCCGGCGCGCAAGTGGAGCAGGACAAGGCGAACCTGGCCCAATTGGAGGAGCAGCTCAGCTACACCACCATCACTTCGCCCATTGACGGCGTGGTGCTTTCCCGCGATGTGGAAATGGGCGATGCCGTAAGTTCCATCCTGGTGCTGGGCTCTTCCGCCACCCTCATCATGACCCTCGGCGATACCAGCCAGGTTTACGTCAAGGGCAAGGTGGACGAGAGCGATATCGGCAAGGTTTACCTGGGCCAGCCCGCCCGCATCAAGGTGGAATCCTTCAAGGACAAGACATTTCACGGCCAGGTCACCAAAATCGCTCCCATGGGCGTGGAAAAGGATAACGTCACCACCTTCGAGGTGCGCGTTTCCATCAATAACCCCGGCGGCGAGCTCAAAGCCAACATGACGGCCAACGCCGAAGTCATCCTGGAAGAGCACAAGAACGTGCTCCAAATCCCCGAAGGCGCCCTCATCTACGACAAAGACAAAAAGTCCTATGTGCAGGTGCCCGACCCCAGCGCCAAGGACGGCATGCGCAAGGTCGCGGTCAATGTAGGCATCTCCAACGGCGCCAAGACTGAAGTAGTGCAAGGTCTAAAGGAAGGCGAGCAGGTGGTGCTGCAGTGAGAGCAGCTGTCGGCTCTCGCCCTGTGGCTCTTGGCCTTTAGCTCTTAGCTTTTGGGCTCTGAGCATTCCTCGACCAGCACGGACGCAAGTGCCGAACTCCAGAGCTGACAGCCAAGAGCCAGGAGCTAATAGCCGGTTCCCCATGAACCTCCTCGAGCTAATGCGGCAGACGTTTTCCACCTTCCGCGCTCACAAAATGCGCACCTTCCTAACCATGTTTGGGATTATCTGGGGAATCTCCTCGGTCATCATTCTGGTCGGCCTGGGCCAGGGTTTCAGCAAGGACCAGCACAAGCGCATGGAGAGCCTGGGCAAGGACCTGGTGATTATGTGGGGTGGGCGTACCAGCGCGCAGGCGGGCGGCCTGGCTGCCGGACGCGAGATCCCACTCAACGTCAGCGATGCCGAATTAATCAACAAACAGTGCTACCTGGTGAAGGCGGTCAGCCCCGAGCTGCGCCGCGAAGTCCCGGAAGTCAGCGCTTACAACCAGGCCAACCGCTCGGTGGTGGGCGTGTGGCCGGAGTATCAGGATTTCCGCTCGCTGAAAGTTTCCGAGGGGCGGCTGATTACCCAGGAAGACGAAGACCAGGGCGCGCGCGTGGTGCTGCTGGGCGACGCCGCTCGCAAGCAGTTGTTCAACGGGCAGCCTGCTGTCGGCGCCGGCATTTCCATCCTGGGGTGGCCCTATACCGTGGTGGGCGTGCTGGAAAAGAAAAACCAGAACTCGAACTACAGCGGCCCGGACAACGACAACCTCTACGCTCCCTTTGCCGCGGTGGCGCGCGACATGCCCCCGCCGGAGAACGATCAGGGGCAGAAGCGCACCGTACAGCGCGGCTGGGTGAACGATATTGTTTTTGAAGTCGCCAACGCCGATGAGCACGAGGAGGCCGTCCTGCAGGTGCGTCGCGCCCTCGGCCGCGTTCACCACTTCGAAGCCGACGACAAAGACGCGCTCTTCATCTGGGACACCATGGAAGGCGCCAAGCTGGTGAGCCGCATTTTTGACGTCATCACCATGTTCTTCGGCTGTGTCGCCATCATGACCTTGTGCCTGGGCGGCATCGGGGTGATGAACATCATGCTGGTTTCAGTGAGCGAACGCACCCGCGAAATCGGAATGCGCAAGGCCATCGGGGCCACCAAGGCGGATATTTTGCGCCAGTTTTTTGTCGAATCCGCCATTTTGACCGTGTTCAGCGGCGCCATTGGCCTCACCGTGGGCATCGGATTGTGCGTAGCCATGGGCCAGATTCCGCTGCCCGAGATCGTGCCCCACCCCATTATTTCTTCGGCTTCCGTGCTGGCCTCGGTGGTGACGCTCTCCCTCATTACGGTGACCGCCGGAGTCTACCCCGCGCAGCGCGCCGCGGCCATGGAACCCATCGAGTCCCTGCGCTATGAATAAAATCCTGCTCGCCTCTGGCCTCGCCGTACGTCTTTTCAGCGGAGGAACCTGATGCCCAATCGCAAAAACACACCCGCCGTTCTGGCCCTTGCCCTGGCTGCCCTGTTCTGGATGTCAGCAACGCCCGCGCAGGCCTCGGCCCGCGGTTCGTTTCAACGCACCTTGACGGTGACCGGCCCCGTGGAAATGGACCTCAGCACCGGCTCCGGCAACATTGACGTGCGCAGCGGGCCGGTTGGTTCCGTGCAGATCACCGGCCGCATCAAGGTCGGCGGCTGGAGTGACAATGCCGAAGAAAAGGTCCACAAGCTGGAGCAGAATCCGCCCATCGAGCAGAACGGCAACAGCATTCGCATTGGCCACATCAGCGATCCGGAACTGCGGCGCAACGTTTCCATTGATTACCAGGTTGTGGTGCCCCAAGCCACGAGCCTGATTTCCCGCACCGGCTCCGGCGACGAGAAAATTGATGGCATCAAAGGTCCTCTGGAAGCGCGTTCCGGTTCTGGCGACATGCACATTTCCAATATCGGCAGCCGGGTGGAAGCGCATACCGGTTCCGGCGACCTGCAGATGAATGAGGTCAGCGGCGACGTACGCGCCCGCACCGGCTCCGGCAATATTCAAGGCGATCAGGTGGCCGGCGCTTTTGACGCCGAAACCGGCAGCGGCGAGATTGGCCTGCGCCAGACCGCGTCCGGCGAAGTTCGCGTGCGCACCGGTTCCGGCGGAGTTGACCTGCACGGCGTCCGCGGCATGGTGAATGCCGATACCGGCAGCGGCGACGTGAGCATCGAAGGCACCCCCGGCGGGGAATGGAAACTGAGCGCCGGTTCCGGCACCATCACGTTGCAACTCCCCAGCCAGGCCGGCTTCGACCTCGATGCTTCCACCAGTTCCGGCAGCATTTCCCTCAACCACTCGGTCACCGTTTCCGGCAATATCTCCCGCCACTCCATTCACGGAAAGGCCGGGGCCGGCGGCAGCCTGGTCGAGATTCGCACCGGTTCGGGGGATATTGAAATTGATTGAGCTACAAATCAGGTTTGTTGTGCGAAGGGTGGAGCAGGGCCTTGGCCCTACATTTGAAAGTAGCTTAGGTGAACGGCTTTAGCCGCTGCGGTACCGGCTTCGGTGCAGGATTGAGGTACCTCGGAGGCTAAAGCCAGCCCCGGAAAGAAGCGCTTTTTGCAGGCCTGAAGGTCTGCGCCACCCCATATCCTCAAAAAAGTGTACGGCTGAGCGATGAGTTTCAACTTTGCTTGGTGAGTATTGAAACTTGAACTGGAAGCCGGTCGCTTTCGTACCTGTACGTAGGGAAACCCTCCCATGATGCTCAAAGAGCTCATCCTGCAGGGCTGGCAAGCGCTGATGCGCAACCGCATGCGCTCCATCCTGACCATGATGGGCATCACCTGGGGCTTGGTCTCGGTGGTCATCCTGCTGGCTTACGGGCAAG
>Ga0075271_10000038_pt1 | contig 14676 bp, 12 predicted proteins | sample SF_Rice_5C_0N_30_FD_69775 | JGI IMG/M metagenome (GOLD analysis project Ga0075271, IMG submission 69775) | Rice paddy soil microbial communities from Twitchell Island, California, USA - SF_Rice_5C_0N_302 | ecosystem: Environmental > Terrestrial > Soil > Paddy field/soil | place: USA: Twitchell...
GTGGGCGGAGAAAATCCCACCCTGGCCATGGATTCGCGGTTAACGTTCAGGACCATGCGCGCCGAACCGTTCACGCGATTGTGGTCCCCGGTTCCCACATGCCCGATCCAGCGCACGTTCCGGGGCATGGCCTTCCCCGCCCAGCCTTCGCCGCCCAGAATGAATGAAAGATCCGGCGCCAGTTCGGCAGCGCGCAGAAAGAACTGCTCGACGCGCCGCTCGCGATCAGGCAGGCGGTGAGCGACAAACACCAGGTCGCAACTGAGAGCGGGGTCTGCCGGCACGGGGTGATGGCTGTCCGGTTCCAGCGCGTTGTAGATGGGATGGCAGTTCCTGGCGCTCAGATGGAGATAATGCGCCACAACCGGCGGCCCTCCGCCATAAGTAAAGATGTAGTCGTATTGCGGGATAAATCCCAGGAAGGCGTCTTCGGGATTCTGTTCGACGCGCGCCAGCGTGGCGGGCGCATCCACATCCCAGAAGGCGGCCCGAGTGCCGCAGCAGCGGCAGCGCAGAACTTCGCGCTCCAGCAGTTCGTCGTCCGCGCCTACGCCGCTGTGCTTGATGACCAGGTCAGCGTCGCAGGCCCGAGCCAGCATGCGGTCGAGGTCGCGCGGCGTGGTATAAACCACAACCTCGGCGTAATCAATCTCCCCGGGATCGCGATTTTTCTGGCGATCGTAGATGTCGGGCTCGGCGAACGTAATCTCGTGCCCCAAAGCGTGCAGGTTCTTGTAGATGCCTCGGTAATAAGTGGCGGCTCCGTTCCAGTAAGACGAAGTCAGGCTGGAACCGAAAACGAAAATTTTCATTTTCCCAGTTCCTCGCAAATCTCCTGAAGTTGGCAGGCACGATGAGCGCAGGTGTGCCGCTGCTGAATTGTCCGCAGCCCATTGGCGGCCATTTGCCGCCGGGCGGCAGGATCGGACAGGAAATGATCCAATTGCGCCGCCATGGACCGGCCGTCAGGCACGCACAGGTAGTCTTCTCCGGGGCGAAACAGGTTTTCCGTATCCGTCCAGGGAGCGCACAGCAGCGGAATGCCACAGGCCAGGGCTTCAAAAACACGGATGGTGGGCACCCCACTCAACCCGTTGGCGTACTGCCGTCGGGGCACATGCACGGTGATGGCGCTCTCCGCATAAACACGCGGCGCACGCAGGTTTGGCAGGTAGCCGCGAAACTCGATGCCCGCCGATTCCAGCTGGCGGCGGCCTTCCTGGGAATATCGCACCCCATGCACTGCGATTCTGCGACCATGCAATGCCGCTGCCGGCCCAATCAGAAATTGCTGCAATTCCTGGCTGCGCTCCTCGTCGCCCCAGTTCCCTACCCAGATCACGTCCGTGGTTTTATCCGCATCAACAGGATGAAAATTGCTGACATCCGCGGCCTCGTGAAAGGTCCACGCTTTCTGAATCCCAAACGCGTCGCGATAGATGCGGCGAATGGCTTCCCCAAAGGCCAGCACGCCATCAAATTCGCGCAGGGGCAGGCGCAGCATCTCTTTAGGATTGCTGTAGGCGCGATGGTGGGTATCGTGGAACAGCACCTTGAAACCCAACTCTCTCTTCAGAGCGGCGATGGTTTCCACCACCTCCGGCGGATTCCATTCGTGGACGAGAACAACATCCGCGCCCCGCAGTTCTTCGCGGGCAAAATTAAGAAAGCCGGCATCAGTCTGGTAGAAGCGCACGTCCAGTTCGGGGAACGTTCTCCAGAATTCCTCAAAGACGGCGCGTGCGCCGTCGCCCTCTTCGCGCAGGAGATTGGCCACGGACCAGGCCCCAGATTGTTCGTAACAGCGCACCTCGTGTCCCAAGCGAATCAATTCCCGCACCAGGCCGCGCAGGAAATGAGCGTTGCCGTGGTTCCAGTCGGAAACCCAGGAGTGTGCGAAGAAGCGCAGCTTCAGACGATGGCTCACGCCGCCAGGGCCTCCACTCCAGCCAACGAGTAATAAAGCTGCAGGTATTCGTTGACCATGCGCTCGGCGGTGAAGCACTGCAGAGCGCGGCGGTAAGCCCATAGCCCGTAGCTGCGGCGTAATTCGGGATCGGCGGCCAGCCGGCCAACCTTTTCAGCCAGATCGGCGCCATCATTCCTGCGGAAGTAAAGGGCGGTATCGCCCCACAGTTCGTGAAAGCTGGGGATATCGTTGGCCAGCAAGGCGCAACGCGACAGGGCCGCCTCCAGAGGAGCCAACCCAAAAGGCTCGTAACGGGAGGTGGCGGCGTACATAGCGGCACGGGTGTAAAGCATGCGCAGCTGCTTTTCTTCCAGCGCCCCCTTCATTTCAACGTTGGTTCCGTCCCCCCAATCCGGTTCGCTACGCAGGGCCTGTTCGGGATGATTGTCGGAGCCGGCAATCCACACTGGCACAGCCTGCGGATAACGGGTGAGCAGAGAAACCTGCTTGGCGCAGTCCCATAGACGCCCCACGCCCAGGACAGCATCGGTCTTGGTCATGTGAGGATTGAAGAGACGCGGGCTGCGGCCGTTATAAATGACCGAGCTTTGCGCCGGCCATCCGTATATCTCGGAGAGCATGTTCAGCATGCAGCGCGAAGGCGCTACCACCGTGGTGGCTGAGCGCAGGCCATCGCTCACCACCTCGCGGTACCAGCGCAGCCACGGGCTTACCGGCGGTTCCTCGCCGTACACCGCGATCCACCAACTCACCACGTCGCTGTGCGCCACCACCACCCGCGGAATGTCCGCTCCCAGGCTGCCGTAGCAGTACTGATTGAAGTGGAGGAGATCGGGGCGAACCTCTCGGATCACCGCTTCCAGATAGCGCAGCGAGTGTTCTACATCCGGCTGGGCGCCTTGCATCCACTCCAGGCGAAAGGCGGTGGGCCGGTAATCCAGGCCGCGCACGCCTTCCATCCACAGGCTCTGCCGCGGGGTGGGAATTTCGCCGAAGCTGATGAGCGTGACCTGTACGCCGTGGCGGGCCAGGCCGGCTACCAGTTCGCGCGTGTAGGTCCAAACACCGCCCACCGTGTCGGCGGTTACTAAGACGCGCATTCCAGTTCCTCGATCGCCGCCGGGCGCTGCTCCTGAATATCGCTATAGCCCCCGGGGCTGAAGGTCGAGGTGTAGTAGCGATGCGCGCGCTCCCACGCCTGATCGTCGGGGGCGCCAAACATCTGCTGGTAGAGCGGAGTGCCGGGAAACGGGAACATGGGCACGGGTTCGCTCACCCACACGTCATGCGCCTTCAGCTTCTGCTGCCACTTGCGGATCTCATCGCGGTTGTCGTGCTCGGTAAGGATCAGGTTGGCCTGCACCCAGGGAATTCGCTGCCGCGCGTAGATGAGCAATTCGGTGAGGCGCTCCGTGGACATGCGGCAGTTCTTATTAAGTTCGTCGCGTCCGGCATCGGTAATAGACTCGATGCCACACTCCAGGGAGATGCAGCGCGCCCGCCCCAGCAGGTCCAGAGTTTCTTCGTTCCACAAATCAATACGGGTCTGCAGGCCGATGTTGACCTTGCGCTGGGCGATTCCCTCCAGTAGGCGAAGCACGTTCTTGCCCACGCCGAAGATTTCGTCAATAAAGTAGATATAACCCACGCCGCGGGCCAGGACGCGGTCCACTTCGGCCAGCACGGCTTCCACATCGCGCTCGCGGAATTTGTTGCGAAACAGAGTTTTGTTGCAGAAACTGCAAGTCCAGGGACAGCCGCGGGCGAATTCCAGTTCCGCGCCTCGCCCAGAGCCATGAAACACATGGTGACGGTGGGCATGCTGTTCCACGGCGTAGTTGCTGAAATCGAGAGGGCCCAAACCTTTCATGTCGGCCACAGCCAGGCTGGGGCTGATGTGTTCCCCATTGTGGTCGCGCCAGCAGCAGCCATCAATCTGCGCCCAGGGCTTAGAGGCCAGTTCCGCCAGGGTATAGTCCGGCTCGCCGCGCATGGCCACGTCGCAATTCAATTTGCGCAGGCTGGCGCTGGGAGTGGCGGATGGATGAGGGCCAATAGCCACGCGCACCGACTTTTCTCCCAGGGCCGCGAACCACTGCCGCGGCACCCGCAGTTCCGGCTGCGGGCAGCGCCAGAACAGGTAGGAAGGCGCGGTGGGAATCACCAGAAAATCCGGTTCGAAGCGCTCCACCTGCCGCTTCACTTCTTGCAGGCTGAGCCTTTCGACTTGCGCGTCTACTAGCAGGGGCTCGTGCCCGGCGGCGCGAATTTTGTCAAAACTGAACAGCAGCTCCAAAGGATAATGCGGCTCCTGGCAACCGAAGTAGGTGGAGCCGGTGAAATCCCAATCGGGGTTGACCAGGGCAAATCTCATGCCGCCACCCCCGGCACTTGTTCCAGAGCCGTACCGGGCACGCGCTCTTCCGCCGGCGTGACGGCGAACAGTTCGCGGTTCCGCTTCCACCAGGCATACATCTGCTCCAGTGTCTGGCGCAGGTTGACCTGCGGCTGCCAGCCGGTATCGCGGCGCAGCTTGGCGGATTCGGTCACGTACACCAATTGGTCGCCCGGCCGCATGGGGCAGGTTTCATACTCCAGCTTGCGGCCGGTAAGCTGCCTTATTTCCTCCATCAGTTCCAGCAAGGAAACGGTGTTCTCCGGCCCGCCGCCAACGTTGTAGATCTGCCCGGCGGTATTATTCAGGCTCACGCGCACGGCGTCGAATGCCCGCAGCAAGTCTTCGACGCAGAGCACATCACGAATTTGCCGGCCGTCGCCGTAAACCACAATGGGGCTGGCCTGCAGCGCGGAGTAGAGAAAGTGCGCTACCCAGCCTTGGTCCTCGTTGCCGAACTGCTGCGGCCCGGCGATGCAGGACATGCGAAAAACCACGCTGGGAATACCGTAGATGCGGGCGTAATCGTGAACGTACTGGTCTGCCGCGCCTTTGGAACAGCCATAAGGAGAGTGGAAATCGAGTGGCTGGTTTTCGGCAATACCCCGAATATCGGCATAGCTGTAGCGGGTGCTGCCGGCCAGCAGCCGGTGCGAATTCAGTTCGCCATAAACTTTGTTCGTTGAAGTGAACAGAAGGAAGGGTCGGCGGCCACTTTTGCGTACCGCTTCCAGAATGTTGAAGGTGCCGCCAACGTTGACCTCGAAGTCAAGCCGCGGTTCGGACACGGAGGTCGTGACCGCCACCTGGGCGGCAAAGTGGTACACCTCGGTGGCAGTGCGCACGGCGCGCTGCACCATGGCGCTGTCGCGCACATCGCCAATCGTTATCTGCAGCCGTCCCGAGCGCCCGGCTATACGCTGCAGTTCCTGCAGGTTATGGCGCACGCCAATGCGGGAAACGTTGTCGTAGATATGCACCTTGGCGTCCGTGTGTTCCAGCAAGTATCGTGCCCAGTTGGAGCCAATAAAGCCGGCTCCGCCGAAGATCAGGACCGAACGAAATGACTGTGGTTTCCTCATGTTTTACTCTTGTTCCCGGTCCCGCTATCCAGGGTCGCCGGACAAGCCGACACATAGGGGCCCAAATTCCAGGCGCCAGTCAGGCGGCCAGGCCGTAAAGGGTGAGCCGCTCCACCGCTTCTGCGGAGCGGTCCACCGCCTTCTGTGAACCCAGCCACTGCACCAGTTCCTGAATTCCTTCGCCAAACTTTACCCGTGGGCGATAGCCCAGCATCTTCTCCGCCGCGCCAATGTCCGCAAAACAATGCCGGATGTCCCCGGCGCGGTACTTTCCCGTAATCTGGGAAGCGGTTTCCGCGCCCAGCGCACGGGCCAGCTCCGCGGCCACGTCGCGGATGGTGATGGGCTGACCGGAGCCGATATTCAATGCCATGCCGTCAGCCTGGGGCCGTCCCATTGCCAGTAGGTTGGCTGCGACCACGTCATGCACGCTGACGAAATCGCGCTTCTGCATGCCATCCTCGAACACCAAAGGGGGATGGCCATTCATCAGCCGCGAGGCGAAGATAGCCGCCACCCCGGTGTAGGGATTGGAGAGCGCCTGCCGAGATCCGTAAATGTTGAAGTAGCGCAAGGCCACTGCCGCTACCTGATAAGTGCGCCCGAACAGCAGCACCATCTCCTCCTGGTCCTTCTTGGAAAGGGCGTAGATGGAAGTGGCCTGCAGCGGCTTGGACTCATCGGTGGGCACGGGCTGCAACTCAGAGCCACACTGAGGGCATAACACTTCCCAGGTTTTCCGCTTGAGCTGGGACAGGGGCCGGGGATGCGGAGCCATCTTGCCGCAAGCCGGGCAAGCATATTGGCCTTCTCCATAGATGGACATGGAGGAAGCCACAATCAGCTTCTCCACCCGGCAGCGGGTATCCAGGAGGGCCTGCAGCAGGTTGGCCGTGCCCTGGGTATTCGCGCCCATGTAGTGCGAAATCTCATACATGGACTGGCCCACGCCCACGGCGGCGGCAAGATGGAAAACTACATCTATGTTGCGCACCGCGTCGCGCAGGCGGTCGTATTGGCGCACGTCTCCGTGGACGAACTCCACGTCCCGTGGAAAGTAGGCGGGCATGCCATCGCCATGAACCTGGAGCGTCAGATTATCGAAAACCCGCACTTGATGGCCGCGCTTTAATAAAGCGTCCACCAGGTGGGAACCAACAAAACCCGCGCCGCCTGTGACCAAGATTCGTTTATTGCTCATTTTATGTTTAGTAAATGTGCGGCCAAGGCACCCAGGAAGAGGTTCACAACCGGCTAGCTTGCTCCGCCGCAACTGTTTCTTGGATGGGTACGTACTTTTCTGAGATGCCATCCGGCGTACGAGAGAATTGTGGGTTCGCGCTGGCCCGAATTTCGGGCCGGCAAATCTCCGCTGCCCTCGCTCAGCACTATTACGAGGGGCTTAGTTCAGAGCCCCGCGGCAGCTTAGTCCAGACAAGAACTGCTGACCTCATTCAGAGATGAGCGTCTGTGGTACTCCCCAACCGTAGGCCGGCTGCCGCGGGCGGCATAGCGCTCCACGGCCCATGCCGTGAACTCTGCAAAATCCCGGTTATGCCGTGGCGGGCTGGTGTAGTGGGGCTGCACACCCAGATGTTCAGGAGTGAAACAAAGAGTTAAGGTGGTGTCGAATTCCTGCAGGGCTTGCATCTGCCGGTCAAACCAATCCTGGGCTGCCGGACGGAAGGAGTCCGCCCAACTGATCCCGGTGCGCAGATAACGCACCCCCAGATGCCGCAGCCACTCCACTCCCGATTCCAGGCGCGGATCTTCGAAATGGAACCACTGGCAGATGCCCAGCCCCTGCGGAAAATGGGAAGCTGCAAGCTTGGGCGTCCCGTCTTCCCTAACCAGCCCCATGTAGTAGTGGCGGTAGTAGGCGCTGCCTTCCGATTCTTTATGGCGGGTGGTCGCCGTCCAGGTGGCGGGCAGGTCGAAAAGGCTGTACCAGTGAATCCGCTCCGCCCGGGGCAGCAATAACTCGGCGGTCTTCTGCAATCCGAACACCTGCACCTCTTCCGCCCCAAAGGAGGAGGCCCCGGCCTCGGAGACCCATACCGGCTTGCTGGTGACCGCCCGGACCTCTTCAATCTTCTCCGGCCAGGCATGAATACTCCAGTGATTCCAGTCCAACGGGAAGCCGTGCACGGCCACGATGTCCACCGCCTCCAGCACCCCATGTGACTTCATGAGCTGAACAAAATTGGGGTCAATAGGAGAAATGCCGCCGAGCACGATTTTCAGTTCCGGATTCACCTGGCGTACGGCTTGCGCCGCCTGGATGGCCATATCGGCGAACAGCTTCCAGTCGTGGTCTATTTTGAAATCCCAATGGGAAAGGTTGTTGGGCTCGTTCCAGAGCATTACCGCTTCAACCATGTTTCTCCTCGCGCGTAATCCCGCGCCCGAAGCTCAGGCCTACAAGGTGCCGGCCAGTTCCATATCCAGAATGTACTGGCCCTGGCGAGCAACTTCTCGGGTAACACAGAGCCAGGTTTCCGGCTCGGGATGAGCGGCAATTTCCAGCCCGGAGCTGCGCAACATGGCTTCCGCTGCTCCTCGGTTGGGAAGCCACCAGTTGGTGGGATCGTTGGCATAACTGTTTTCGACAAAGTACATGCAGGGAAAATCCGGGTTCGTGAATACCTCCTTGTTCCAGAAGTGGTAATTATTTTCCCACACCCGCGCCTGCTCCGAACCCCGGATCATGGTCTGAAACAGCAGCTTACTGCCAACCTTCTTTACCACTTTATCGAGCGCGAACAGGGGATAACGGAGGTGGTAAAACACGCCCATAAATAAAACGTAATCAAATTGGCCGGAGATTTGGTCCACTTCGTAGACCGAGCGTTTTTCAAACTCGATCTCCAGGCCCAGGGTCTTGGCGGCAAAGCGCGCCTGGTTCAGGTAGCGGTCGTCCACGTCAATGCCCAGCACTCGCTCCGCTCCGCGCTTTTTCATCTCAATGGAGTAGAAACCCCCGTTGCAGCCGATATCGAGCACCGTCGCCCCGCTCAGATCCTGCGGGATAGCGGCGGCAATATGTCTCCACTTGATATTGGGGAAGTCGCCCAGAAAGTGGTTGGGTGCGGTGGGCACGCCGTACAAATCAAGGTTGTGGAACCACTCGCCCAGTTCATCAATGCGGCGGGCGAGCGCTTCGCGGTCAAGCGGAGGACGGCCGGTTGTGTTCCCGTCCGTTGTCTGCTGCAGATTGCCGATAGACATGGGTGGCAGCGGAGAGGCCCGGCTTACAAATCCAGTACCGCTCCTCTGGGCCAGATTAGATGCGCGCTCACCACTCGAGATGCCTGCTGCATCACGCATGTGTTTGAACCGATGAGCGTCCGAAGCCGCAGCGATAAAAAAAAAGGCCCGCCAACGGGCGGGCTATTCTCACAATCGGACTCTCCAACCTCAACTGCTTCACTGCAGCCGTTTGTTGAATACCATGGGCCCGTTCTCCACCGTGTAATCCGACGGCACCTGGAATAACGACGCGTCCGGTTCTTCGCGATTGATGTCGCTGAGCCGATACACCACCTCACCCGTGCGCGGATCGCTATGCTTCACCAGCACGTCAAGCCGCAGGTCAGGCGAGTACCAGCGCTCATCGGTAATCACGATGGGTTTTTCATTGCCAATTTTGCCCGCGGGAATGGTTTCCGTCACTCGCGTGCCCTGCGCCTGAACACCCTCAATCTCCTGCGTGCCCAGGGACTCCTGCGCGCGGGTGCCGATGCCGGCATCCTTCTCCACGAAGGCTACCGTTGGCCCTGCCGTGGCCATACCGGGGCCTCCGCCCACGAACACTCTGTCCCCCCGCTCACTCGTAGCCGGACCCGCCGGAGGTTTGGGCGGCGGAACCATCTTGAAGGCTTTCTTTTCCTGCACATTCAGCATGTAATTCACCCCGGCCACCGGGTCAAAGATGCTTACCATCTGCATAGGACCGCCGGTGGACGACCAAGGCCCGATGGCGCTCACCGCCAGGTCGCGGCGCATCCGTCCCATACTGTCGCGGTAGACCTTTGCCGTCTCCTTCCTCGCTATTCGATTGCCGTCGCTCAGGGTTTGCGTGGTCTCCGTGGTCGCCTGGGCGGAGTAAGGCAGGCCGCTCACCACCTTGTTGTCCTGAAGGCGGAAGCTCCGGACGTAAAACACGTTCTGGCCAGGCCCTGGAGGCGGGAGCGGCGGCGGATCCGCCATCTGCGCGTTCGCTCCAACCGCTCCCAGCAGCACCAGACAAGCTGTGACTAGCAAGTTGTATACACAGGCTCTCAACCTCATGACACTCTCCTTGATTAGTTCTGAGCGAAGTCAGAATTCTGATTCCGGCCTTTGCCCTCACTGGGCGTGACAAAACGAATGGCCCGCGCCACGCCATCCTCACCCAGCACAACATCGGCGGTCACGGTGCCGGAAACGTCACCGCCGCTTATGGGCAAGCCCACCAGCGCCGGAGCGGAGCGCGGCACCTGAACTCGCACCACCATGCCGTCTCCCACGGGATACCAACTGCCCCCCGAGGAAAGCGCAATGAACTCGTCGGCTATCGAAGCTGCTGTCCGGCTGCCGGTGGGACGAGATCGCCTGTGGATACTGTTCTTGCCAGCAATCCGGGTCTTAACAGTGGCGATTTGCGGCAAGGAAGCGGGCTGCGCTGCCTGAATTTTGACCAAAGGAGACGGACCAGCCTGCCGCCAGGGGTGCTCCGCCAGCAGCCAGATGCCCACCGCAACAGCCGCTGCCAGGCTGGCCCAACTCACGCTCCTCCACACCCGTGAGGGACGCAAACTCCTTTCGCGAAACGCCGATAACAGGTTGGCCTCCAGCCGCGCCGGCGCCTGCAGGTTCTCATCTTCCTTGGCCAGGGTCTGCAGCTCCATGTGGAGCAGGCGGGCGGCTGCCAGGCGCGCGCGGCACTGTCCGCAGCTCTCCGCGTGTTGCAACGCCGCAGAGCGCAGCTCCGCCGCCATGGGCGCATTGCGCTCCAGGCTTTCCAGCAGGGTTTCAAAGCGATTGCAATTCATATTCATCACCTGTGGCACGGTTTTGCGGCGGCAACCGTGCGCGCGGGCCTTGCTCGTAGCGTCTCGAGTCGCAGGGCAAGCAACTCCCGGGCGCGGTAAAGACGGGAACGCACGGTGCCCACCGGGCAACCCAGGATTTGCGCCGCTTCCGCATAGCCCAACTCATGTAATTCGCAAATAACCACCACTTCGCGGTAACTCGCAGGCAATGCCAGCACGGCGCGGCGAACCTGCTCTACCGTCTCCCGGCTGCCCAGTCCTGCCAGCCCGTCTTCGGGAACACAGGAGCCCACCACAAGCTCGGCCGCGTTCTCCTCGCCCCCTTCGGTTTCAAATGCCACGTACGGCCGTTCCCGTTGCAGGCAGCGCAGAGTGCAATTGCGCGCGACACCATATAGCCAGGCGCGCAAGGAACCGCGGCTGGCATTAAACGACCTGCCCTCCCGCATCAGGGTAAGGAATACTTCCTGCGTCACCTCTTCCGCCAAGCTGGCTCCTCCCGTCATCTGCCGGGCAAAGCGGTAAATGCCGCCCTGGTGCCTTTTGTAAAGGGTGGTGAAGGCCGCTTCATCCCCTGCCGCCATGCGCCGCAGCAGGTCGCCGTCATTGGGCTCAATGTGCATTAGCAGTTTGGACCTACCACCGCGCCAACTGCTAGAGATTCCCCGAAATCAGAGAAATAGTTCCAGAAAATCTTACGCCCACATAACGCCACCGGCCCGCTGCGGCTGATCATGTAGGAATTCTCACGAAGCTCTGTGCGGCTCAAGCCGTACGCTTCCACACTGGTTTCGATTGTTTCAGCGCCAAAAGGGCGATTTTTCTGGGGCCCTAAGTGGGAGGAGTAACAGGTTACGTCTCTAAGGAGTTACCAGGCGGGACACAGTGACCCTGCGCATGGATAGAGACCTTGGTCGCAAGATCTCTCCAGCCTACGGCAAAGACGTGTGATCAGATTTGAGCGGCACGAAATCTCTCTGGAATCTTTCCCTGCCGACGGTTCGTGTCCTTCTGTGCGGGAAAGGGGTCTGTCTGCGGGATGAGGAGGGCGATGGCTCCCGCCGGCCGCGGGTGCGGCTTCAGGACTTGGTTCCGCCATCGCCTCCGGCTACACTCACATTTTTCTGCAATTCCAGGCGCGAGCGAATCTCCTTGGCGAGTTCGCATGCCGCTCCAATCTTGGCCTGGGCCGTGGGCGGCAGGTTGGGGACCGCCAGCGCCAGTTCACAGGAGAGCAACAGAGCGGTCAGGCTATCGTTCAACTGGTTACGCAAGCCCAGTTCCGCTTGCCGGCGCGCCGCCTTCCGTTCCTTTTGGCTGCGCCGCAGCGCCTGCTTCAACTCCCGCATGACCCGTTCGCAGCCGCTGATGGCCAGGTTCACATAAACCGGCACCGCGTTACCGGCATGTTGCAGTAAGACCTCCGCACCATCCGGATCGCATTCCACCAGGTATTGATCAATCAGCAGCGCGGAGTATTCCCCTCCCCGCAGCAATTTGCTGGCCCGGCGCACGCTTTCTACGCACTCTGTAGCTTCTCCCGTTGCCTCTTGAATCGCCGCGGCACATTCTGGGGCGCGCGGCGAAGGAGTAATCAGCAGTATCATGGCCTTTCCCTTGCACGTCCCTCGCCAACCACTCCTTCTTGTAAACACTGGGCTTAGCCAGTCGCGCCCTGCTCCCATTCCCATTCTGGAACCCAAGTCTTGTACTCAGGCTCACTCTTGGGAAGCGTATTCCTTGAGCTTGCGGTAGAGCGTGGTCTTGCCTATGCCCAGAAGCTTGGCCGCCATCAACTTGTCACCATTCAGTTGCTCGATGGTGCTCAGGATGGTCTTCTTCTCCACCTCGAGCATGGGGATAATTTTGTCCCGCACCTCGGTGCTGGAGGCGGCCTGTTGTGCGCTGCGGATGGGACTGGGTAAATCGAATACATACAACACCGGCCCCGAACTCAGGGCGCAGGCCCGTTCCAGGCAGTTCTCCAATTCGCGCACATTCCCTGGCCAGTCGTAAGCCAGCATCAGCTTTAAAGCGTCATCGTTCAGGATTCGAGTGGTGCCGCTATCCCGCGACAGCCGCTCCAGAAAATAATTGGCCAGCAAAGGAATGTCCTGCCGCCGCTCGCGTAAGGGCGGAATGCGCAGGGTCAGGACATTGAGGCGAAAATACAAGTCCCTGCGAAAGCTTCCCTGGGCTACGGCGTGCTCCAGGTCGCGATTGGTCGCTGCCAGGATGCGCACGTTGATGGCGGTGCTCCTGGTGCTGCCCACCGCCCGAATCTCCTTTTCCTGAATGGCGCGCAGCAACTTGGCCTGCAAATCCACCGACAGTTCCGCGATCTCGTCCAGAAAAACCGTTCCTCCATCGGCGATGGCCAGCAGGCCTTCCTTGGAATGCTGTGCCCCGGTGAAAGCTCCCTTAACATAGCCAAACAGTTCGCTCTCGATCAGGGTGGGCACAAGGGAGCCGCAATCCACCGGGATGAACGGACGGTCGCGCAAGGGACCGGAAAAATGAATGGTGCGGGCCACCAGTTCTTTGCCTGTGCCGCTCTCCCCCAGGATCAGCACCGGATGGGTGCTGTGGGCCGCCTTGGAGATGATGCGATAGATTTTCTCCATCTCCGGCGCCCGCCCCACGATGTTGCCGAAGCCCTGCTTGGACTTGATCTTCTCCCGCAACATGCGGTTCTCACTCTTCAGCTTCAGATGGGTGCTCACCCGGTCCAGCAGGAGCTTTAACTCGTCCAGGCTGAAGGGCTTGGTTACGTAGTCGTAAGCGCCGTCCTTCATGGCCTGCACCGCCGATTGCACCGTGCCGTAGCCGGTCACCAGCACCACCACCGCATCCGGCCGCTGGCTCTTGATGTGGTGCAGGGCTTCCAGTCCTCCCGCCCCGGGCAGGCGCAAGTCGAGCAGCACCACGTCCATGGGTTGCGCTTCCATGGCCCGGTAAGCGTGCTCGGCAGAATCGGCCACGAACGTGTTGAACCCAAGTATCTGGCCCACTTCCCGGCAAGCTTCCCGCACGGAACGCTCGTCATCCACAATCAGCAGGTTGAGAAAATTTGCTTTCTCCATCTGCGCCGGAGCCGGCGTTGCCGCTTCCGCTGTCAGCATGACTTCCTCCTAGGGCTGCATTTGCCCGGTTTCTCCATTTCCCGACGGTTCCCCGCGCCGCACCCTTCCACCTGACGCGCTCCCGCGTCCAGCGTCTCGCGCACTTTGCGCGCCAGTGCACCTCCCGTAAACGGCTTGCGAAATATCCTGCTATCCGGCGCCTCCTCCTGGCCGCGCGGCCCGTAGCCGGAAATGAATAACACCTTGGCTTGTGGGTGCAGAGGTGCGATTTGCTGCGCTACCTCCTGACCGTTTTTGCCCGGCATCACCATGTCCAGCAGGAGCAGATGAATTGCACCCTGGTGCCGCCGGGCCAGCCGCAGGGCTTCTGCGCCATCAGCCGCCACCAGCAATTGATAGCCGCACTGGGTCAGCACTTGTTCAACCGAAGCGCGCACGCCCTCGTCATCCTCCACCAGCAGCACCGTCTCCCGGCCCTCTAGCGAAGGATGGTTGGGTGCCTCTGACCCTCGCCACTCCAGTTCCCCCTGCACCCGCGGCAGCAGTACCCGTAGGCGCGTCCCCTGGCCAAGCGCGCTCTCCACCACAATGCCTCCGTGCGCCTGGCTAATGATCGCCTTCACCGTGGCCAGACCCAGTCCCGTGCCCTGTCCCGGCTGCTTAGTGGTAAAAAATGGTTCGAACAGGTGAGCGCGGGTGTTTTCGTCCATCCCGCAACCGTTATCTGCGGCCTCCAGAACCACGTACTCTCCCGCCGCCACCCCGGCGGCCTTGGCCGCGGCCGCATCCAGGGCGCAATTCCGCAACTCCAGGCTGATGCGCCCGCCCTCGGGCAGAGCGTCACGCGCGTTCAGCACCAGGTTGAGGATCACCTGCTGCATTTCCGCCGGGTCGGCCTTGATGTGCCCCAGACCACGCGCGCTGCGAATGGTAAGCTCAATTCTCTCCTCCACCAGCTTGGCCAGCAGGTCGCGCATGTCCTCCACCACTGTCTCCAGGCAAAGCACCTTGCTGTCGCTCACCTGCTGGCGCGCTATGAAAAGCAGCTTGCGGATGAGGGCGCAACCGTGTTCGCTGGCCAGTTGGATTTCCCGCGCCCGCTGCCCACCAGGCTGCGACCTCAGTTCCACCGCCAGCAGGTCGGAAAGAATGC
>Ga0075271_10000046_pt1 | contig 13687 bp, 9 predicted proteins | sample SF_Rice_5C_0N_30_FD_69775 | JGI IMG/M metagenome (GOLD analysis project Ga0075271, IMG submission 69775) | Rice paddy soil microbial communities from Twitchell Island, California, USA - SF_Rice_5C_0N_302 | ecosystem: Environmental > Terrestrial > Soil > Paddy field/soil | place: USA: Twitchell...
GCGTGGGCGGGATCAATCTTTACCGGCGTGCCGGCGGCCTCCGCTAATAGCTGTGAATGGCAACTCCGGTCCATGGTGATGAACCACCACGCCGCCTCATCCACGGTGTTCCCCACGGTAAGTAGTCCGTGGTTGCGCAGGATAACCGCCTTGTAAACGCCCAGCGCCTGGGCGATGCGCTCGCCTTCGGAAGTTTCGTAAACCACGCCGGTGAAATCGGCGAACAGGCCATGGTCTTCATAAAACGCGCAGGCGTCCTGGGTGAGCGGGTCGAGCAGCCGGCCCAGGGTTGACCAGGTCCGGCCGTACAGGGAATGCGAGTGCGCCGCCGCCACCACGTCCGGACGGGCGGCATGCACGCGCGAGTGGATGGCAAAGGCGGCCGCGTTCACCGGATACTTACCCTCCACCACCTGGCCCTGCTGGTTCACCAGAATGAGGTCAGAGGCGCGGATTTGGCCGAAGTGTATGCCGAAGGGATTCACCCAGAAATGGTCGGGCCGTTCCGGATCGCGCGCCGTGATGTGGCCGGCCACTCCCTCATCGAATCCGTAGGCGGCAAACAGCCGGAAGGCCGCTGCCAGGCGCTGCTTGCGATGGCGCCGCTCCTCTTCCGGATTGATAAAGGCGGGCTGCTGCGGTAAATGGAATACATCGGCGGGCGCGGTGGCCATAAGGTCCCTCCAATTGACGCGTCGAGACTATAGACCCGGCGCGCTCACCACGGCAAGTATGGAAGGTGATTTTATGGCAGAAGCTCGGCGGCTGCGGTGGTAGCGGTTCGCGGCTACCGGCTCTTGACCACCGGTTCCTGACCTTCGACAATTTCCGCCAGCATCTTGGGCTCGACGTTGCCGCCGCTGATCACGGCCACGTTGATGCGGGTTTGCGGGAGCTCATTGCGGTGGTAGAGGAATGCCGCCACGGTCACGGCGCCGCTGGCTTCCGCCACCAGCCGGGGATTGGCGGCCAGCAGGCGCATGGCCTGGCGAATTTCGTTCTCGCTGACGGCCACCATGCCGTCCACATATTCGCGGATGTGAGCAAAAGAGATCTCGCCCACGCTCTGCGTGCGCAACCCGTCCGCGATAGTGGAGGTGGTCTGCTCCGCGGTCCAGGAAACCACGCGTCCGGCCTTCATGCTGGCCAGCGCGTCGGCCGCCAGCTCCGGCTCCACACCAATGACCTTGCAGTGGCTGCCTGCCTGTTTGACGGCTGCGGCAATGCCGCTGACCAGCCCGCCCCCGCCCACCGGCGCCAGAATGGTCTCCACTTCGGGCAGGTCCTCCAGAATTTCCAGGCCGATGGTGGCTTGCCCGGCGATGATGCATTCATCGTTATAGGGCGGCACGATCACGTAGCCATGTTCGGCCGCGAGCTGCTCGGCTCGGGTGCGGCGCTCTTCGCTACCCGGTCCCACCAGCACCAGTTCCGCCCCCATTGCCGCCGTACTTTCCCGCTTGATGGCGGGAGCGGAGCGCGGCATCACGATTACCGCTCGTACACCCAGCGCCCGCGCGGCATAGGCGACGCCCTGCGCGTGATTGCCGCTGGAATAAGCAATCACCCCGCGCCGGCGCTCTTCCTGGGAAAGGGAAGCGATCTTGTTGTAGGCGCCGCGCAGCTTGAACGAGCCCACAGGCTGTAGGTTTTCCGGCTTGAGATAGAGTTCTCGCGAATCCTTGGAATCTTGCTGCTGTGGAATGTGCGAGAGCACCAGGTGCGTGCGCACAGCCACGTCCTGCAGGCGCTGCTGCGCTTGCCTGATTTGCTCAAGCGTTATGATGGTGGCGGTCTCCGAAAACGTAATTCTAGTTTAGCTGGTCCTGCGAAGGTGAGTGTGAAACGTGGGTCCCTGTACCTCGGGGTAGCTGGTAGTTAGTCGCTGGTAGTTGGTTGTCCGTGTTGACAAGCCTTCCTGGAATTCGGGTTGCGCTGCCCCTTTCACTTGCTGATTGTCATCCCGGGTGCAGCCAAGGAGCGCTTTTATTTCGACTACCTGACAACGATGGGTAACAGCACTGCGCCAGGCTGCGCAGCAGCCGAAACAGTTGGTTAGCCCAGGCAATGGCACACAAAAGGGGACAGCCCTTTTTAGGGGGCGGCGCTGTCAAATTTCAAGAATCACCGGCATGATCAATGGCCGCCGCGCCGAGCGCTTCACGATGAATCGCTTCAGGTCCTGGCGGATCTTTTCCTTGATGACGCCGTAATCAGCCTTTTCTTCGTCGCTGGAAGCCTCCAGCGTCTGCAGCACCACCTGGCGAGCCTCCGGCAGGAAGCCATCTTCGCCGGCGGCAAAGCCGCGCATCACGATTTCGGGCGCGCTCTCTACCCGGCCGGTGAGCTTGTTGATGGCAATGATGGGCAGCACGATCCCGTCCTCGCTCAGGTGGCGGCGGTCGCGGATTACCAGGTCTTCGACCACATCCGTGCGTGAGCCCGAATCAATGCAAACGCGTCCCACGGGTACTCGCCCAGCCTTGCGCGCGCCCATTTCATCGAACTCCAGAATGTCGCCGCTTTCAATGGACATAACCTTTCCCACCGCTCCCTTCATGGAAGCGGCCAGTTCAGCGTGCCGGCGCAGCTGCCGGAATTCCCCGTGAATGGGGATAAAGTAACGCGGCTTCACCAGGTTGATGATCAGTTTGAGCTCTTCCTGGCTGGCGTGACCGCTCACGTGCACCGGCGGGTGCGAGCCATCTTCATAGATGACGTGGGCCTCGCGCCGGAACAGGTGGTCAATCATGCGGTAAATGGCCTTCTCGTTTCCGGGAATGATGCGCGAGGAAAGCACCACCGTGTCGCCGGCCTCAATCTTGGCATGCTTGTGGTTGTCCACCGCGGCCCGCGACAATGCGGACATGGGTTCGCCCTGGGTTCCGCTGATGAGCACGCACACTTTCTGCGGCGGAAAATTCTTCACTTCGCCGGGATGGATCAGCAGCCCGTCGGGAACGTCAATGTAGCCCAGGTCGGAGGCGATCTCCGCCGAGTCGGCCATGGACCGCCCCACCAGCGCCACTTTGCGGTTGTATTCATAGGCTAGTTCGAAAGCCAGCTTAATGCGGTGAATCGATGATGAAAAGCACGAGATGAACAGGCGCCGCTCCGACCAGGCGAACACCTCGTCGAACTTCCGTCGCACCGCGCGTTCGCTGGGCGTATACCCCGGGCGCTCGATGTTGGTCGAATCCTGAAACAGCGCCAGCACGCCTTCCTTGCCGTATTCGGCGAAGGCATGCAGGTCGAACAGCCGGTTGTCGGTGGGCGTGGGGTCCACCTTGAAGTCGCCGGTGTGGATAATTACGCCCAGCGGCGTGTGAATGGCCAGGGAAACGCAGTCCACCAGGCTGTGCGTCACCTGGATGGGATTGATGGTGAAGGGGCCGATGGTGAAACGCTCACCGGCGCGGATCTCGCGCAGGTCGGCCTCGTCCAGCAACCCGTGTTCCTCCAGCTTGTCTTCCACGTAAGCCAGGGTGAACTCAGTGCCGTAGACCGGAAGGTTGATTTCCGAAAGAATCCAGGGCAGTCCGCCAATGTGGTCTTCGTGGCCGTGGGTGAGCACGATGGCCTTCACCTTGTCGCGGTTCTCAATTAAATAGGTGATGTCGGGGACGACGATGTCCACGCCCAGCAGCTCGGCTTCGGGAAACATCAGGCCGGCGTCAATGACGATGATGTCGTCGCCCCAGCGCACGGCCATGCAGTTCATGCCGAACTCGCCCAGGCCCCCGAGGGGCACGATTTGTAGTTTGCCGGTTGACATATGTTGGATTACTTGGATGCTAGCACAATGCCCGCCCCCGGGCAGTGCGGCAGGGCACCTCCCGGTTATTTGCCGTTCATCTTCTTGCGGACGTGCAACAGTTTTTGTACTTCGGCCACCACCTCCCCGCTCTCGTCTCTTACCTCGACCAGAAAGGTGGGCTCCACCTTCTCCTGCGTCTCCAGCTGCCGCCGGATGGCTTCGATCTGTTCCTCACTCAGCCGGAAGCTGGCCACCACTTTGCCTTTCCCCGGTTTGCGGAAACGGATGCTGGCGGACTTGTCCCATACGATGTAATCGCGGCCCAGGTTCTCGATCAGCATGAGCATGTAAAATGGGTCGGTCATGGAGTAGAGCGAGCCGCCGTAGTGCGTGCCCACAAAATTGGCATTCCAGAAACGCAGTTTCATCTCTACGTCAATTACCCGCCAGTCCGCCTGCAGCCGCGTAACCCGGATACCGGCGCCTGCAATGGGCGGCCACAGATTGATAACCCGGCGCAGATGGCGCTTCATAACCTTGAGCATGGTGGGATCGTATCCTAGAAGCTGTCTCATAAACCGGTTTTGAAAGTCTTAAACATTGGGCTTTGGCCCCTTGGGGTTTTGCTCGTGCTACCAGGATGCGGTAAGGTGGTAAGAGATGTCGGGTGTAAACACGAACTCCTGGTTGCGGCGGCGGGTGGAGAATGCGCTGCGCCGCGGTTTCAGCGAAGCGTATGAAACCGTAAAGGTGGACCCCGCGCGCTTCCTGTTGCAGTTGCAGGCCGCCCACAACCTGCCCATTTCCACTTATCGCGGCGTTTACTCGCTGCACGTTACGATGTTGGATGACGTCGCCGCCCAGACCATTCGCGGGGCCATGAAGGTCGCTGCCGTGGAAGGCGCGGGTCTGGGCCTGGGAGGCATTCTGACTGTGCTCCCCGATCTGAGCATCCTGGCTGCCATCACCCTGCGCACCATCCAGAAGCTCAGCCTGGTGTACGGCTTTGAATTCAACACCGATGAAGAAACCGCCGAGCTCTGGCTGGCCACCGCTAGTGCCGCCGGGGTGGACTTGAGCCGCGAGTTTCTGGAAAAAGAAGTGGTCAGCCGCATGGTGCCGCGTGTCATCCGCAGCATCGCCGTCCAAGCCAGCGCCGATGTGGTGGAACGCTGGTCGGGCCGCCTCATCCCGGTGGCCAGCTCGTTTATCGGCGGCGGCCTGAATTACTATTTCGTCCGCGCCTGGGGCGAACGCGCCAACGCTCACTTCCGCCAGAAGCACCTGGCCCTGCGCGAGCGGCTGGCTCTGGCGTCCGCGCCCTCCGTATGATTCCCGTTCCCTCCCGGCGAGCCTTTTCCTGTGCCGCCATACTCTTCGATCTGGATGGCGTGCTGGTGGATTCCACTGCTTCTGTCGCTCGCTTCTGGGCTTCGTGGGCGGCGGAACACGATGTCTCGCCCGAAGAGGCGGTGCGCGTCGCTCATGGCCGCCGCACCCTGGAAACCATTCGCCTGCTCGCCCCCCATCTTGATGCCGAGGCGGAAACCGTGCGCCTTGAGCGCCGCGAGGCCGACGACACCGACGGCGTCGGCCGCGTTCATGGAGCGCTGGAATTGCTCTCTACGTTGCCCCCGCAGCGCTGGGCGGTGGTCACTTCCGGCACGCGCTATCTGGCCACGCGCCGCCTTGCAACCAACGGACTCCCCGCCCCCGCCGTCTTCGTCACCGCCGACGAAGTCACACTAGGGAAGCCGCATCCCGAACCCTATCTGAAGGGCGCAGAACTGCTCGGGCTCCCTCCTAAAGATTGCCTGGTGTTTGAGGACGCACCCGCCGGAATCGAAGCTGCGCGCGCCGCAGGCATGACCGCAATTGGCGTGGCCACCACCTATCCCGCCGCCAAGTTGTCGCTCGCCGACGCGGTGGTGCGCGACTTGTCGCAGGTGCGCGTGCACACCAATGACGGCGATCGTCTGGAAGTCTTGCTCGGCTAGCATTCGGCACTCAGCTGGCAGCATTCAGTTATCCAGGGTCGGCGAAAACCCGAGGTTGACACGGCCATTTAAGTTTGTGAAACGGCTCGGAGCCCGCGCTCAAGCAAATATATTGTCATCCTGAGCTGCGCAACCGAACTTTGGCGAAGGAGCGCAGCGATGGACCTGCTTTCTCGTTGCGCAGCCAAACCGTCCATTAAACGCACCAACAATGACGGCGCAGGGGCTGAATGCTGATCGCTGCTTCTACTCCACCTTCACCTCAAAATTCGTTCCTTCCCATCGCTTCTCCTCGCTCCAATACAACGTGAACACCACGCTGCTGCCCGAGAGCAGCTTGTTCGTGGGCAGGTCCACCACGTATGTGCCGATTCCGGTATCGCGCGCACTGCTGTCTTGGGCGGTGCGCCAGCCATCGGTGCTCCAGTGCGCCATCACTGGCGACAGGGTTTGCAGGCGCAAGATCAGGCCGGGCGGCATATTTCGCAGCTTGTGATTGAAGCTCCAGATAAAAACCGTGGCCGGCTGCTTCGCCACCACGTAGCGCTGGTAGGTTTGGGGCGGCTGGTCGAAAAGTTTGCCGTCGCGCAGCGAACGCCGCAGCTTCAGGTATTCCGCATGGGCCCATACCAGGGGCCGAGCCGATCCGGAAGGCCGTCCAAAGAACAGCTCCAGGGGAACGATGTCGGGCGCGTCCCACACCTGCTCCGGAATCAGCCCGCTCTCATCAGCCGATTTTTCCATACTGTGCAGCAGCGTTTCGGCGGCGGCGCGTCTCCCTGCCGCCAGTTCATAGTGGGCCCGTTCGCCGGTAAGCAGGGGCCAGGCGCGGCCTACGCCGGTGCCGTCGAAGGCCGAGCCGTCTTCATGTTCGCCGTAGCCGTCGTCGTTATAACGGTGCCACGACGGCCCTTGCGGCAGTTCCACTTTCAACAAAGCGTCAATCGCCTTCAGGGTGGAAAGAATATGTGGATCGTCGGGCGCGCGCAGGCCAAAGCGCACCAGCGCCAGCGCGTCCGGGCTGACGATGCTGGCGGCTGGCTCCAGCGCGTCCGCCGGCGGCCTGTTCTTGATGGGCACATAGCCTTCGAGAGCGGAGGCGGCATCAGGATCGGCGGTGTCCGGCGGAGCAATGCGCACGTAGTAGCCGTCAATTCCCAGCTTGCGCGCCAGCAGACCGTCAACCTGGTACATCCAACGCTCAATGTTGGCATTCCAGGCATCGGCGGTTTCACGCAGAAAGACGCCCAGGGCCGGCTCGCCGTGAATGTCAGCCAGGTCGGCCGCCACCAGCAAGCCCGCAATTTCCGCCGCCAGGGTGAAGGGCGAATAGCCCGGGTCCTCCTCCCAGCGATCCTGCTGTGTCACCGGGCCATTACGCACCACGAAGCCGGCGGCGCGCCGCGCCATCGGCCAGAAGCCGCTTAAGCTTCCATCGCTCAGCGCGCCCTTCCGTCGCAGCAGGTCCACCAGCAGGATGGGGAGCGCCGTCTCGTCCATCTGCAAGCCTTTCCAGTAGGCGGTTCCGTCCAGCCACATGTTCTGCGGCCAGTGGCCGTCGGCTTCCTGTGTTACTCGCAGGTAGCCCAGCACGCGTAGCGCGTCCTGACTAGCCTCAAACGCCAGCAGGCCGCTCGCGGTTTCCACCAGGTCGCGCGGCCACACCAGGTGATAGCCTCCCAGGTCCTCGTCGCCCTTGGAGAAGCCCCAGGGAATGGAGAGGCTGGCAATCATGCCGCCGGGAAACGTCTTTTCTTCGTGAGTGCGCAACACGCAGGCGCTGATGCGGAACATATCCTGGTTGCCGTCACAATCGGGCGGGTCCACTTTTTGTAGCCACTCCTGCCAGCCCTGCACGTACTCCCGGCGCGCGGTTTCATATCCTTCCAGCAGGCTGGCCAGGGCATGACCGCCGGCTTCGGAGGCCACCTGGCCAAAGCCCAGCGAGAGCACGAACTCGCCGCCGCAGCCCGCCAGGTCCACCTCCCCGGTCAGCGCGACGTTGCCGTTTTCAGCGCGCGGGTACTCCCACGTCATTTCGTAGTTACGCGATAAATCCTGCCAGCCGTCTGAGGTGCCCACAAAACCGGCGGAGCGCTTCAGCCAGTTGGCTGAGGAAGCCAGCGCCAGCCCGTACCCATCGCGCGAGGCATAGAGCATGGGCGTGCCCTTGTAGTCGCCGAGAAAACCAGTATTGCCGTATCCGCAATTAGCCAGGTGCGGCGCCAGCAGTACATAAACGTGGTAGTCGCCCAGACTTCCTTTCAGGGGCTGAAAACGAATTTTCTGCAGGCACACGTGGCGGCAGGGGTCGGTGCAGATTTCCTTCTCGATCCGGTAGCGCCCATCCATCGCCGTGTTGACCAGGCGATAAGCCGGTACTCCCGGCGCCAGATAGTTGACCACCGAGGTGGCATGCCGTTTTTCCTCGGAGAAGTAGAAGCGGCCGTCGGTGATGATCAGCCCCAGGTCGCGGGTGCAGGCAATGTCCACCCGCGGAAAATAAATTTCATTCAGAATGCCGTGGCTGATGGTAAACCACACCCGGCTGGAAGGGCTGAGGGCTGTTCCCACCCCGTTTTTCGCGCTGGAGGTCCAGCGCGGCGGAATGCCCGGCCAGCCGGGCGGAATATTCGGGCTTGGATTGTTCATACTCTTGGCGAGTGATGGATGTTCAATTTTAAACCGTAACTTGCTGCTTTGGTCTCGAGCTGAAGGAATTGTTAACCTGCGCGCAATACAATTTCGTTACAATGGTCGGCCATTTCGCGGAAAGGGTTGACGCAACTTGAAGCGCACACTTCTCCTGCTGCTGTTGATTGCCGGGCTCGCCTTGGGTTACCAGAAAAAGCTTGCCCAACAAAAAATCATCTCTCTGCCCAGCAGCAAGCAGGTGATCGCCCCGCCGCCGGGAAATTTGCAGCCCACCAACGGCCTGCCGGTTGCGGCCGTGCTCGATCCCGGCGGCCGCTATCTGGCGCTGCTCAACGCCGGCTTTGGCACACCCGAGTCTCATTACCGGCAGTCCATCGCCGTGCTCGATCTCCAGACCGGCCGGCTGAGGGATTTTCCCGATCCCCGCCTCGGGCCTCATGCCCGCCAGGCCCTGTTTCTCGGCCTTGCATTCAGCCCCGATGGTGGCCGCCTCTATGCCACGGTGGGTTCCATTACCGATCCCAGCGGCCAAGACCCGGGCGACACCGGAAACGGAATTGCCGTGTACAGTTTCAAGAATGGAAAGCTGTCTGCCGAGAGCTTTATTCCTGTCGGCCTGCAGCCGGTCTCACCCTCCAAGCACGTGGCCTACGATTTGGCCCAGGTTCCCCACGGAGAAGCCATCCCCTATCCCGCCGGCATTGTCGCCTTCTCTCGTGGCGGCCGGGAAGAACTACTGCTGGCCAATAATCTTTCCGACAACGCCGTCCTGCTCGACGGCAAAGGCAAGCTGCTGCACCGGTTTGACCTGAGCGCGGGCAGGGAAATGCCCTCTGCGTTCCCCTATACCGTGGTGGTCACCCGCGACGGACGCCGCGCCTTCTGCACCCTGTGGAACGCTTCCCAAGTGGCGGAACTCGATCTCGACCGTGGCAAAGTCAAGCGCCGCATCGCCCTGCTCAAGCCGAAGTCCACCATCGAACCCGGCTCCCACCCCACCGCCATGCTCTTGAGCGCGGATGACAAGCTGCTCTTTGTGACCCTTTCCAACAGTGACGCCGTGGCCGTGGTGGACGCCGGGACCGGCAAGCTTCTACGTTTGCTCTCCACCCGCCTCCCCGGTGAGACGCTGGGGGGCACTTTCCCCAACGCCCTGGCCGAGTCGGCCGATGGCCGGCGGCTGTTCGTGGCGGATGCATCTTCGGATGCGGTGGCGGTCTTCGATATCTCCGAATTAAAAGGCGGCATGCCCGCAACAACCCCTCCCCAGGAGGCATCCGGTTTCATTCCCACCGAATGGTATCCCACCGCGCTCGCCGTTCGTGGCGACGATCTTCTCATCGCCAGCGGCAAGGGCGAAGGCACCGGGCCTAACGCCGGCCACATCCACCGGGGAAATGATACCGGCTATATTCCCACCCTGCTGCACGGCTCCATCGCTCGCTTGAGCATCCGCCAAGCGGAGCCGCAAATGGCCGAACTCACCCGCGAAGTCGAAGCCAGCAATCTCATCAGGACCGCCCCCGGGCAGATCATGTTTCGTTCCGGAAAAAATCCTATTCGCCACGTTATTTACATCATCAAGGAAAACCGCACTTACGACCAGATATTAGGCGACCTCAAGCCCGGCGACGGCGATCCCTCGCTCACCATGTTTGGCCAGGACGTTACCCCCAATGAGCACGCCCTGGCCCGCCAGTTCGGCATTCTCGATAATTTCTATGACAGCGGCGAGGTTTCCGGTGATGGCCACGTCTGGTCCACCGCCGGCATTACCTCTGACTACACGGAGAAGACCTGGCAGATTGCCTATCGCGGCAGCGAGCGTACCTACGACTATGAAGGCGAAGTCGCCGGCGATTTTCCTCTGCAGCAGGATGAGCCCGACGTCAATGAACCGGAGACCGGATATCTGTGGGGCAATCTGGCGCGCCACGGCTTCACCTACCGCCACTATGGCGAGTTTGTGGCCACCATCTGGTGCCGGGAACAGGGAAGCCAGGCCGCATCACCGCGCTCCGGCACGCCCCTCGAGCCCTCCCAGCCCTGCCAACACCCGCGGGTGAACAAGGGCGAGCCGCTCCCGCCCAATGTCGGCGAGCCCCACGGTTCGCCCAGTCTCTGGCCTTGGCCGGTGCCCATGCTGGCTCGCGATGTGCCCACCAAGCCCGAACTGCGCGGCCACTTCGACGCCAATTACGCCGACTTTCGCCTCGACTACCCCGACCAGCTGCGGGCGGACGAGTTTTTCAACGAGTTCCAGCAGTTCGTGCGCGCCCGCCAGGAAGGCAAAGGAGAGCAGATGCCGGCATTCGTTATGCTGCGTCTGCCCAACGACCACACTGCCGGCACCCTGCCCGGCCTTCCTACGCCCGCTGCCTCCGTGGCCGACAACGACCTGGCGCTGGGCAGAGTAGTGGAAGCGGTTTCCCATAGCCCCTACTGGGACGATACGGCGATTTTTGCCCTGGAAGATGATGCCCAGGACGGCGCCGATCACGTGGACGCGCATCGCAGCATCGCCTTCGTGATCAGCAAGTATTCCCCGGGCTCAGCCGCCAGTCCCTATGTGGACCACCATTTCTATACCACCGTAAGCGTTATCCACACCATGGAGTCGCTGCTCGGACTCCCGCCCATGAACAATAATGACGCGCTGGCGCCGCTCATGGCGCCCTTGTTCAGCGGACCCGGACAGCCGCCCTTCCAGGCCGATTACCGGAACCGGGACAAGGGCCTGCTTTACCGCACCAACACATCGAGCGCTCCCGGGGCGCGCGAGTCGCTGAAAATGGATTTCACCCACGCCGACGCCGCTCCCGCACAGCGCCTGAACGCCATCCTGTGGCGCGACCGCATGGGCAACCGTCCCATGCCGCCGCCCCGGCACTCGGGCAAATGAACATTGATGATGGTTAGAAAGCCTCTTATTGAGAGGCTGCCTTCTGCTTTCGCCCCCGCTTCCGCCCGCTAGTTTCTTGGTACGAAAGGTCAATTCCCCGCTCGCTCTGCTTGACAGAACTAACGCCAGCGTTATAGTAGTCGGGAATTGCGGAAGCCAATCTAACAGCCTATCGTGTCATCAATGGTGACAGGTCACGGCGGAAAAAGTGGCGAACTGGCGCGATATGCTCGATATCGTGGCCTGTACGCCCGCGTCGCCCGCCACCTGGGTGTGGACCGCTCCTATGTAAGCCGCGTGGCCCGCGGCGAGCGGCGCTCCCAGCGGGTGGAAGAGGCGCTGCGTGCCGAACTCAAGCGCATCCGCAGTCTTTGAGCCGCGCTTTCCCGCATGGCCATCAGAAAAGTTCATGAACACCCAACTCAAAGTGCTGATCGTGGACGACGAGGTCCTCATCGCCGATACCCTGGGGCTGATCCTGCGCCAGGGCGGCTACCACTCCCGCGTGGTGTATTCCGGCACCGCCGCATTGCGGGAACTGCTCTCTTTCCGCCCTGAATTGCTCATCAGCGACGTCATTATGCCCGATATGAGCGGTATTGACCTGGCCATCCGCGCCCGCGAACTTCTGCCCGGCTGCGCAATCCTTCTGCTCTCCGGCCAGGCCTCCACCGCGGACTTGATGCAGGAAGCCTGGGCCGCCGGCCATTCCTTCGACCTGTTAAGCAAGCCGGTGCGTCCGGAAGAATTACTCAATCAGGTGGCGCGCCGCATCAAGCCCGCTCCCTCTTCTGAAGCTTGAGGGCGCCAGCAGTTGTTTGTCTTTCGCAAAACTGGCGGCCCGGCAGGCGCGTGGCTGCTCATGTTCATTCCATCCCCAGGCCCGGAAGCGGTCGGTCCGTATCACCTGGGTGCGGGCTCCGTCCAGCACCGCGGGCGCGGTGTAACTCATATCCTTGTCCACGAACAAAACCAGGACGGCCTCGCCCGGACTGTCTTTGCTGGCTCCTACTCCCACCCCGAAAATCGCCCTATTACCGCGCATAAGTTGTTCCGCGTGTTGTTCCTTGACGCTGGCCACCCGCGCCACTTCCGATTCTGAAACGCTAGCCGCTGAGCCGCGCGCCATAGAGTTGGTGTTCGCCTCTGCGGCGGAAACAGGCACAATTCTGGTCCGCACCCCGTCCAGTTGGGCGGGAAAGGCGCTGGCCTGCGGCAACGATTTCACGTAGATGACCACCGCCGCGCTGCCGGGCTCGTCCTCGCTACGTCCCACCACGATTCCCGCGACCGCCGGGTTGGCCAGCAGCCTCGTAGCGTAGCGGTTGGAGACCTCCGTGGCCTGAGCGATCTTGGTTGCGGCCAGCGGCGCTGTGGTCTGTTCCGCGGCGGGAGCGGCGCCCGCTACCGTTGGGCAGACAACGGCGTGTAACCCACCCCCCACAATGGTAGGTACGTTACCTTTGCTGTCCGTCAGAGCCCCCAGCACTGCGCCGATGGGATTGGCGACCGTGCTGCTGCTATCACCCCCATAAAGCAGTCCCACCGGTTGAGCGGTTTTGGAGTTCACAACCAGAGAACCCGAATCGCCTGCTGCGCTAAAGCTGGCTCCGCTGATCACAATCTGGTTGTTGTACTCCACGTAAAAAGTTGTGCCCCCGCTGCAGCTGGTGGTGTAGCTGATGTCCACCGCCGTATTGATGGAGCTGATGCTGGAGCAGGTCAGCCCGGAGCTGCGCCCTGCCTTCGCCACTCCCATGCCGATCAAGGGCGCAATCGCGGTGCTGGCCGGCGGCGCCGGATTGGGAACGTCAGGCGTGGAACTGGCCGTGCCCAGTTCCAGGATGCTGCCCGATGTGTCCACCGCGCCGCTGATGATCTGCGCGATTGCCGCATCCACCGTTCCTGTCTTAGGAGCGGTGCTGGTCCCCCCTTCCGGCAACTGCACGAATTGGGTCAAATTAGCCACCGGCGTCGCCGGACTGCAATTGCTGTCCACCAGTCCAGGTTGGGCTACCGGTTCCCCCGGCTTTGCCTGGTCAGAGCGCGCCAGCACGTGGTTATTGCTCAGAATGTAGAAAGTTCCGGCCCGCTCCACCAGCGATCCCAGCGTGCCCGAGCAGCACGTAATTGTGGTGCCGCTCTTGGTCAGGTCCAGGCTGTTGCCGCCGGAAGTGCCCATTTTAATGGGAAGCGACTGCATCTGCTGGTTGGCTGCGCCGGCAGGTTGGCCGATCGTCACCAGCGCCCTCGCTGACTTAGTCGTGTCGGCCTGCGAAGTCGCCTTTACGTTCACCGTCGGAGGCGTGGGTTCGGTGGGCGGAGCCACATACACTCCAAACGTGCTGATGGTCCCGACCTTGGCATTGCCGCCGT
>Ga0075271_10000047_pt1 | contig 13630 bp, 4 predicted proteins | sample SF_Rice_5C_0N_30_FD_69775 | JGI IMG/M metagenome (GOLD analysis project Ga0075271, IMG submission 69775) | Rice paddy soil microbial communities from Twitchell Island, California, USA - SF_Rice_5C_0N_302 | ecosystem: Environmental > Terrestrial > Soil > Paddy field/soil | place: USA: Twitchell...
GGACTATTGCCATACTATGATCTTTTATCGGCTTTGGCAAAACGTGAGTAGTATCCGGCTTCCCGGTGGTGAGGACTACATGAGGAATAGGAGTGATAGGAATCACTGGTTTATGCACCAAGTATCCTGCCAACCCTCCAATAAAAAAGAATACCAAAAGTAGTAATCCTACTTGCCACCACTTTAACATTATACTCCTCCATTACTTGCTTTAGATTTAGATGCCTTCTTTACATAGGCATATTCTATCCGGTTGAGCCAGCCTTTCCTATATTTTCGCATCCAAGGCTTTAACCTTGTAATCCATTTAACTCTACTTCTGAACTTTGCTAGATAAGCAGCGTATAGCGCTTGTCCTTTATCATCGCTAATAAGTAAGTTAATTGCAGTTAAAGTCAAAGGACCGAAATTACCATCCACCTTTATCGTTTTTCCTGCACTAAGTATAACCTCTTGTATATATTCTACTGCAACCTTAGGATGATTTAATATCCCCATATCGAATATTTTAAATGTTAAATCTTCATCAAGAATTAACTCATAAAATTTATTCCAGTATTCTCCATGGTATATATTGATCGCGTCTTTATAAGTCAACGATTTAATATCAAGATCAGGATGTGCTCGCTTAGAGATCCCCCACTTTGTTTCTCCACCAGGATCGTCGGGATCGTGAGTAAAACCTCCAGCTTTATCTCCACCTGTCTCCCACTTAATCGCTTGACTTGCCATGTTCAGAAAGCGATCGCTTAATAACATTTTGCGTACTCCATTTCTTAGTTGTCTTAACTATTTTATGCCCAATCCCTACCCCTGTCCAAGCATATATAATAAATAATATAATGTGAGTAAGCAGAGTATCAGGCAAATTTAATTTGTCTTCAATAGAAAGAAGGCCAAACCCAATAAGAGCTTTATTCCCATCAAGTAAGGCCCATACTTTCTGGAGACTATCCGTTATTTTCCGTATCAGGGGTATCTTTCCCTGGCTGATCTGGAGCGTCGGTTGTATCATTTGTAAAGTAAAAGTTTTTTATTAACATCCATATATCGAGAACCGTTGCAAATGCACCAGTAATAAACTGGTTTACATGTTCATCTGTAATTACTTGTGGGACTTGTTCCTTAACCCATGCTTTCAAAGCATCTGCCTCTTCTCTATTCACGGCCTTTAGCTCTATGCCTACTTCTTTGACAGAGCTCAAAGCAGGGCCTATAGCCAAGACAACTGGGAAGAAATATATAAGATCTGAAAGATCTAACTTCTTATCTTCTCCAGCCTGATTTATAGCCTTTAGGAGAACTATTACAAAGTTAAGAACTTTCTTAGTATCGTCTATATTAACTGCAAGGGGTAAATCCCCACCGGTAAGAGTAGCCATCTTTATCTCCATAATTTATTAAACATACAAATGTACCTAATTAATACGAGTGATGCAACTTATCTCGATTTTCGTGGAATATTGTAGTTTTTCCATAGATCTTTCCAATCACTACGGAATTGCCCAATCTCTTCTTTTAAATCTTTTACCCCTTCATTTAGATCTCTCACTGTGCTTTGAATCTCATATAAGGGACCCATTCTTTCTTTGAGTTCTGAGATATCTCTAGCATTCACTTGTACTGTATAAGAAAGCTCCCGCACTTGACCTTGCAGCCCTCCTGCACCCCATATGGAAGATGCAACATTACTTATGGAAGCTACTAGCAGTATGCCTACAGTGATAGCAGCAAACAAAGTCTGAAACTTAGTCATTGTAAAAGTAATTATTTTACTAGAGGAACCTTCATATAATTTATTTGTTACTAGCTTTTGCATAACTTTCCAATTATTTCATTATCAACTTAAATACTTTATTTAATGTCTGAGCATCAGCTAACTTTATACGTAACCATATAGCTTCGTTAGTGGCTCTTCCAACTAACCCAGTAAAAGTACCAGTAGTTAAAGGTATAAGTACATTAGTATTTCTAGGAAGCGGGACTGTATAAGCCGTAGTGTCTCCTATAGCTGCGACTGTATACCAAGTTCTGGTAAGTGCATTTCCAAAGGAAGCTTGAAATGTAGCAGATGTTTTTACATGCATGGAATCAGAATAAAGCGCCACTGGAGTAAGGTCTTGAGTTATACGTATGCTATCAGTAGTAGTCGCACCAGTGATGAGAGTAAGGTTCTTCGTCCCAGCATTCTGAGCCATTACCGACCCCATTCCTAATATTAATGTAATTAATATGAGAAACTTTTTCATAATTATCCTCTTATTTTGGTTTAACAATTCGATCACCTGCTGGGAAGAGAACTCTAAATGGATCAAATAATATTCTCCCCATCCTCTTATCCCAGCTTAAAAATTCACGGGAATTAATCCCCATGGGTCTATTATATTTTTGATAAGTTCCAAATTGATCATTCTTAAATATAGCACCAGGATTGTAATAAGGTTGATCAAATTGGCTATGTACAGTGGTTCCAAACAATTGAGTGCCAAGTAAAAACTGATCTACAAAATACTCAGGCTTAAAGAAGGTCTTATTTGATACTTTTCTTGATACTGGCTTGTCCTGCATAACACTTAAGGTATTTTTAGCTCTCTCTACGGCTCCCCACTGGGCTGCTATACGTCCAGTAGTAAGCGTCTTAACTATGTCTTCATCTGGAGCGGTAGCTATATTTATAGCCGATCTATATCCAGCTCCTATTGTCCAAGCTAAGTTATTAAGTTCATCCATCATGAATTGTCTAGTATCATCCCAACCCTTGGGGAGAGTATCTGTAGCTAAGCCTACTATCAAATCCCAAGTCCCATACATAAGCTGTATTAATGGATCTTGGAGATACTGTAGCCCTTTTATAGTCCCAGTAGCTCCGAGTTGCATCATTACCATCCCCGTAAGAGTTCTTGTCAAAGCTAATCTTAAAAGATTAATATCTTTTTTAGCTACATATCCTTGTTGGTTTATAGCTTTCTGAATCTCATCATATGTTTGGATCTCTTTACCAAATGTTAACTTAACTTTATCAATAAATGATTTGTCCTTATAGTCCTTACCTAGCTGCTGTATAAATGCATCTCTCCAGAGCCTTAATCCTTTCGTAACTCCATTTACACTATAATGAGCAAATTGGAATAATGATTTACCTATCTCAGTATTATTGCCAAACTGCCTATAAGGGGTATCATAATTAGCATTCCACGCTTCTACATAATTAATCCCATACTGTAAGGCTTCTTTAGGACTAAAGCCTAAATCTGTAGCCATATTATACCCAATAAAGAATGTCGATGGTCTTAAGCGTTCTGGAATGGTTTGAAGTTTTAATCCAAGGAACCATGGAGATTGTGTAAGAGATTGCCCTAAAGACCGCATGAACATTTTAGCTGCTAATCCACGAGTAATATTTTCTCTCTCAGCTAAATTGATCTTCATATCAGTTGGAGACAAATCTTTTATTTTATCATAAGCTGCTGCCAGTTCCTCTTTAGTATAATTCTGTCCCTCCTTTAAGATTCCTTCTACTAGAGCTCTCCATTGAGCTTTGAGTGTAGCAATTTTACTTCTAATCTTTACTTTTTGTTCTGGAGTTGCTCCTCTAAGCTCTGTTTGAAATTCAGTCAATTTATTAATATAGTTTTCATATCCTGAAGCATCTTTCCATACTTTAGCCGTGTATCTAAGTTTAGATAGTGTACTGCCTCGTCCTAAAGTCTCCCCAGGCTGGACGTTTAACGATCCCATAACAATATTCATTAAGTCAGAAGGATCAGCTATGTTCAATCCTACGAGAGTATTATATACAACTTGTTCTTCAGGTGTCATCCTAGAAGTAACGCCATGTTTAATTGCAGAGAAATCTTTCATGGCACGGGCAAGATTCATATAATCTTTTTCCATGCTCCCAGATTCAGGATTATACCTGCCTATCATGCTTCTTATAAAAGCATGAGAATAATTGCCTATAACATAACCTAGACCATTCTTCATCATGGCTTTAGGAGCATTGATTCCAGCAAGAATTAATTGCCCCATAGTCTTTCTATATGCTTTCGAAAGCCACCCTAGACCTGTCCCCAAACCTTTATTGAAGATGTATTGTACTTCATCCATCTTATTACTAAAACCATTATCAGTACCTTTAACATTATCAAGCTCTCTAGCTCTTCCCTTAAAATACTCTACGGAACCTTTGTGGATAAATCTATCTAACTGATTTGAAACTATATTTCCTTGTAAATCCTTGGTATATACATCACTAAGATTATATGTGCCTAGTTTACTAGGATCATCATATGCTGATTGTAAAGCATTAATTATAATTCCACTAGCTTCTTTCACTGTTAAACTTTTCTTTCGCTCAGGTGTCAGCGGATCCATATAGCCTTGGAAAGAAAGATCATCTATCACCTTCATTTGCTTATCAGTCATCATCCCATCAATTCCACTTTTGATGATGCTATCATGAATCTTTTTAGATTTATTTAAACGCTCCCCTACTTGAAAACGAGCTGTAGGAACATCAACTAAAAGTCTAACAGAATTTTTATCGATCTTATCAATTGTCCCACCTACTCTAATCTCAGCATTAACTAACCCCATATCAGGGTCTACCTCTTGTCTTTTAACAAGAAATGTAACTTCCATTCCTCTCTTAAGTCTTTCAATAGGAATTTTTTTCGACTGAAGCATTTTGTTAGTTACCTGGGAAGCATACCAATCACGAGTAGCATTTATAACTCGTTTATTCTCTCCAGCATTTCTAGCTTTATTTAGATAAGCATAATAATCAGCAACTAATAAATCCTTTTCAATGCCTCGTGTCACACCATAGATATAATCTTGATGAACATCTGTCTGAGTATTATAAGGAATATCAGGATCAAAAAGAGTTCTTTGTTGGAAGTTAGGGATAAATGTACTTCCTTGCTGTCCAACTGAAAGCTTTTTCCAACCAGATTCCACTATATTCTCAGCCTTCTCTGCTATTTGTGCGTCACTCATAGTAGCTATCTCTTGATCACCACTAGCTCCAAGTCTCTTATTCTTGCTTCTTTCTATTTCAAGAGAATGTACTACACTATCATAATATTTGTTCTCCCACAAAACTTTATACACTTCTGACGGATATTGATGAGGCATATAATCACCTCTACGTGTATCCATTCCTTTAAGGTAATCATTATAACGATCAAATAAAGACCTTACATATTCGTATTCCTCTCCTCTACTTCTACCACTACTGAGCAACTCGCTTAGTGAAGCTTCAAGATAACGTATTGTAGATAGTACAGTCTTACGACTCTCTATATCATATAATTTTCTATATTCAACTCCTTGGATAAATGCAAGTTTGTCTCTAGTTGATAGATTAGAAAAATGATTATCAATTACATCATGGATTGTAGATCCCCTAGCTTCATCGTATACCTTACCACCCATCATATATATATAACTTCCGGGTTCAGTAGATTCTATCAAACTAAAACCAGTGCGAGTCTTTAAGTCTTCAGCTGCTTTAAAGACATCATTCTCAAGCTGTATCATGTAATCCATATCTTTAGGAATATCTCTAGTCTCAAGATGGAATTGTCTTAACAGAGCCCCAATCTTTCTATCAGATACATGACCGGCTCCTTGTGCAGCTTGAGTATTAAATGAATCAGCTTCAGTTGATGATTGCATAGCTTTTGAAATGAACTCTACATTCTTAATATGATTACTCATTGACTGACCACGAACGTTAACCCCTTGTCTCAGTCTATCGGTTTTTGCCAATGCTAAAGTAGATTCACCATGAGCTCTTGGTATAGTTGTTGGAGCAATACTCATCCTTGTATCTAGATCTTTTACTGTAAGAGTTGTAGGATTAAGATCGTTTGGGTTCTCTGACATTGCAAATCCTATTGGCTGATCTTCATCAACTCCAGCATATGTTTTTTTCTCTTTAGCTGGAGCGTAACTATCAAACGTAACATGTGACTTTAAGGATTCACTAAAGAAATTTGGATCTGTATCCTTACGTAATTCATTCTTTTTGACATCAAGCAACACAGCATAAAGCTGACGTAACTTAGCAGTAGAAGGATTAAGGCTTAACTTATGATCTATCGATGAAGCAGCCGCATCTTCATGTGCAATATAAGCACTATGAATAGCCCCAAGTCTAATACTATTATACTTAGCTTTCCATTGAGCAGCATTGAGTGTTCTAATATCAGATAAAACATTGTCTATGTTATACCCATTGGAAGATAAAGATCTTAATAACGTAGAATCACTAGCTAATGTCCTTAACTCATTGTATGCTGCATTGTAGTCTTTTGAAGCTAATTTACTAAAATCTATAAGTTCTTTAGTCTTAAATAGCTTTGAAGAAAACTGATCTAATTTATCGTAAAGGATATCAATGAATTCTTTTGAAGCTGCTTCTTCCGGAAAGTCTCGCTCAAAGAGAATATCAGAATCTTGTATTCCTTTTTCTCTAATAGCCTTAGAGACTTCTTCAGGATTAATATGAGATACTTGTTCAGCTACTTGATTATAATACTGTAAAAACTCATCTCGTAAAGGCTTCTCAAACTTAGCTAACAAGCTTAATAAAGTATCGTTATAACCATACGTGTAAGGTTTATTGGGGTCCATGAGGCTTCTATTAATCTGCATTCCATATGCTCTCTCATCCTGGAGACCTTTATTAGTCAATTGGCCTAAGAAAGATAACCAAAACACCTGTTGGTCTCTCCTTGAAAGATTATTATCTCCATAAAGATTGCTTCTTATCCACTTCTCTAAGATCCCTTTACGTTCATCAATAGAAAGATTCTCAGGAAATCTTATGAACTGGCTCAATTTATATCTATTCTCATAAGAGTCCCACACATTACCAGGCTTAGTTAGAATTCTTCGTAAAGCTGATTGTACCTCTTTATCAGATTTTAATACATCACCACCATAATACCCCTCTTTCCCAGCAGTTATAAGAAGTTTACCACTCCCATCAGATGTAAGGCTAATAGTTCTCCCTTTAAAGGTTAGATCAGCACTACTTACTTCACCTGAAAACTTTACTAAGGGTTTATCCAATAGCGCTTCAAATAACAATGGGAAGGAAGATTTTCTAGCAGCTCTATTTATAAGTTCATCACCAGATGTTCCCTTACCTTCGACCGGAGCTATCTCATCAAGACCGTGGAGAATAGCTACAGCTCCTTTCTGTAATCTCTCAGTCGTACCGTTACCACGAGTCTCAACTACTCTTCTAGATAAACTATCATAAGATTTACCTAAAGATTCTCTTGACTCTCTATGGAATTGATAGTCATATTCCTTAGGCAAAACAGATAAGATGATTGCAACTTGATCGGGGTTCACAAGTTGAGGCTCCCCATTTACCATTGCAATATTATAACCTTTATATATATTACCTACTAGATCAGTCTTATCAGTAAAAAATGAACGTTTAGGTCCATTGATTTGCTTTATAATATCTTCATTTACTATCTTCCATAATTCAGGATCACTTCTCAAAATCTTCCCAGCGACAAAAGATTCGACAGCTAGTGCTTGTTTCTGAGTAAATCCATACATCTCGCTAGGGCTAGTATTCCCAATAAGATTAAATAAGCCATAATTAGTAAGAGCTGTACTACCATCTTCTTTATTCATGCTCATATTATTTATAAACTGAGCTATAAATGCTTTCTTTTGTTTAGCTTGTATAACTAAAGGATCGCTTCCAGCATCCTTATTTTTACGATCTAAAAACGCCAGATGACGTTCAAGCTGTTTATCAAGCATATTGGAATACATGGTATAAATACCACGCTTATCTCCATTCACTAACATAGAAAAAATAACATTTTGATCACTAACCCCTTGCAAATTATCAAAATAAGTAGCAGTTTTTCTACTTATTATATCTCTATCTTTAGCCAAGAAGAATGGTCTATCAAATAACATCTTCATGAATTCATTAATAGCACTTAAATAATGATCGGGCAAATCTTTGCTATCAACTCCCCACATATACTCAAACATCTTTCTTTGAGCTGTAGGACGGGAGAGATCACCATCATACTGTAACATTGAAGTATTATTAGGGAAATCCATCAAATGATTTGTCATAATCATATGGAGGAGATGAGTTTCAAACCATTTCGAGTGATTAATATTAAATGTCATATTCTTCTTTTGCACTAAATGACCCTTTGAATCATAGATCGGAACTGGGACATTCTCGGCTTTCATATTAATAGCACTTAATGCAGTATGATATAACCTCTCATTAATTATAGCACTTCTGTCTGTAACATAAGCATCATTAATAGTATGAAAGTCTTTTAATATATTATAAGCTTTATCTCCCTTTATTCCATCTGGATTTGGACCCATTAATGCTCTAGCATAAGCAGTTCTTGCACCATCCCCGTATATGTCTGATTCTGAAAGATCGCCAAGAGATATAATATTCCCATCAGGATCTTGCATTCTAATACCACTTCTCTTAAATACGTTCTTCATCGTAGACTTAATATGATCGTCATACCTTTGATTAGCTTTGTCAAGAGTATCTAGGAACCTAGTATATTGTTCTGATGACCAATAGAGTGGATCATAAGGTATTACAGAGCTGGCATCGATATCAAAATCTTTACCGCCCTTAGTTTGTACATCTTCACTGTTTAAGATAATTTTATTATTATCTATTACCTTAGCTTCACCCCTGACAGGCAATACTCCCGCTACAGTTGCTACAATAACAGACTTTGCTGAGTCAGTAGGGGTATGGATTACTAATACTTTATCTCCAGGTTTTATACCATGTCGGCTAGCGTCATCCTGAGTTATAATAACATGGCCTTTTGCAACTCTACCACCATCTTTTTCTATAAATTTATCTCTAAGTTTATTAATATAGCTCTGAACTTCAGGGGCATTCATATTAATGAAGCCATGAGTACTTTGAGCCCCCGCTTTCAACCGATTGATAGTAACCGCTTGTTCATTCCCACGACCTTCGGCATAGTATTGATCTACTAAAGTCTTAGATTCTTCCGCTAGCTCCTGGCTTATCTTAGCATTCTTTAATTGATATTCATTAGCTTTAGCTTTATCTCCACGTGATAGATATATACTAATCTTACGCTGTATATCACGTTTATGGACGACTAATTCCCTAATCTTATCTTCAGGAATAGCAGCTTTAAATATAGGGTCTTCCACAGAAAGAGATGTAAGATGATACTTAAGATTTTGTTCTGTAAATAATGGATCTATCTGCTGAGCTTTAGCTAATATCCCCAGTGCTGGATGCAATGCAGCTCTAAAGCCGGGAGTGATCATCTGCAATGCTGAGTCTAAACTATTCTTTAATGTCCTGTTAAGATGCTCGGCAATCATAGGATGATTGAGAATTTGCTTATAATTCTCTAGTAAATGAGCATCTTCTTCTACCATTAAATCTTTAAGAATAGTAGATAATACCTCTTGTTTAGGAGAGACTGGATTAAATACTATATCTCTTAGCTGCTCAAAAGCTTTAATATCATCTTTTCCTTCTATCTGAGATACTAAATTATGCGTAAGAGTTGTTATATCTTCAACTAAATCTTTCTCTAGCCCACGATATGCCGGGTTAGAGGGAACTACACCTGTACCATTCAATAATTGACGATCTCTTCCTCCCATAAAATCAAGATTCTGTTCTTCTTTACCTTGTTGGAAATTACTCATATTAAGTTCTATAGTACGCTCATCATTAAGTGCTTTCCCAGATACTATCTCATCTAGATTATAAGATCCATATCCACTTGAAGATAATGGCTTATTATTCTCATCTTTTACAATTGCATCCGATCCTACTTTCATTGCTTGATCTGTAGTTAAGAGAGCCAGATTATTTTTAATCATGAACTGACCAATTGGGTCATCAGCAGTTACACCATGCATAGCATGCTTAATGAACATCGGTCTTTCACCAAATGCAGATGATAGCATATTCTTTAATGCTCCATCTTTTAATGTCCCATAGATAGAGTGATATACCCTATCAAATTGTCCTATTAAATAATAAGTAGCCCCATCAGAGATGGGAGTTCCTAATCTATTTATTAATAAATTGTCTAATGTATAATCTTGACCACCAATATTAATAATAGGATTGGTCCTATTTCCTTCCGCATCAACGGCTTCAGTTCTAAGTGCAGCCATTCTAACTCGTACTTTACGAGACTGAGGGTCATATCTTATGCCAGTTAAATCTTTAGGAAGTTTGTTTAATACATCCTCAATAAATGCAGGATCTTCCTGAGCCATTTTATGTGGGTGCACCCATTTAGTCCCGCGCTTCTGAACTTTATTCCAATCAAGTTTCGCTACTATAGAGTCAAATTTACCTGTTTTCTGAAATTGGGAAAAGTCTGTACCAAACCACATATCTTCTAGTATAGCTCTAGCTATCACCCCAGGTTCAATTCCTTGCTCTGTCTCAGCTAAGTGTTTATATACATCAGCAAATTTACCTAATGAACTTACAAGTTTACCATATTCTCCTACATCTATGGTTAAAATAGGGAACGTATTTTTCCCACCGAAATTACCTAAGTAAAGAAATCTTTTATTATTAACTTTATCTTCAGTATTATGGATGATTCTACTAAGGATTTCTGATGTAGTGCCAGGGTCATCTTTTCTATAACCGAGATTCCATTTACCAAGCCAACCTATATTAGAGGATCTAAGTAAGGTTGTCCTTAGTCCTCTCTTATCATAAGCTTGATGTGTATTAAAGCTATTAATGAAAGCGACTTCCATTGACCCAGACTTAATCCCTAATAAAGTCTCCAACGGAGATAAGAAGTTTTCTAAAGTAATATCTTCTCTATATGTATTCCCTGATGTTCCTTCGGCTGTCTTAAATCTTTCTGGTAGTCTAGTAAGTTCATGTTTGAGTGTTCTGTTAAAGAACTTTAAAACATTCAAATCATAATGTGGTTTAGGAGAAGTCTCTTGAGCTCTATTTAATCTTTTAGTGATAAGACTAGTTTTAAAATCTTCGAAATTTTCTTTATCTCTTGTGGCTTTATCTGGGGCAGTCGATCTATTAAATTTACGACTATACTGCTGTTTAAATAAGCGCTCTAAATATGTATCTACAATACCATCTTTATTTTCATTAAATGAATCTATCTCTGCCATCAATGACAATGGAGTCTTATTCTTTAGCCCTAAGAAGTATTCACCTTCATCTACACCATGAAGTCCAGCCATAAAGTTGCTGAAACCTTGTACAGTTTCAAGATCTGCTGTAGCTTCACTATTGGGGGCATCATCAATTTGTCCCGCATCTAATACATCGGCCAATTTCTGAAAGTTATCATTATGATAATCATCAACAAATGAAGATATCTCTTGTTGACGCATATAACGTAGTCTAAGCAGTGAAGGTAGCTCTCTATCTGTAGCAGCATAATGATAATCTCTAATGTCAGAGTAGTAATCATCCATCAGCTGACCAAAAGCGTCTATCAAAGAAGCTTTCCCAGAAGATTTTATATTAAGTAAGTCTCCTATATAGTTCTTGAGCTCTCTCATAAATCTAGTAAACATATTGCCTTTAACTTGTTCCGGGGCTTCTCTCCATGGCATTAAAGACATAGCCTTCACTAAGTACCTATCTCCAGACAATACAGCACTAACGAACTCTTCAGAGTCATTAAGATAAACATCAAATCTTGATTTGAGACCACCCTGTAGGATAGATTCTCTGAATCTAGGTTCGACCCGTGAAAGATCAAATCTGATACCATTTTTATCTGAAGGATTAGCAATAGCATAACGCATATCATTCATTATACCAACCATCTTCCCCTTGAACTCAAGAGCACGATCTGAGTTTGATCTCATAAATCCTACTGTAAGTGCATGAGTACCTTCATGTATTAACGTTAAGCCAACATTAGAAATATCATAAGTTGCTATATTAGGATTAATGGTAATAGAACCCCTAGGCCCTGTAATATCTCCATTCAAATCTACAGCCCCAGGTACGGTATAAGACCCACGTTTTATTCCTGTACTAGTGGTAATATCAGCTATCGCTATAGGGACATCCCCAACTAAATCTATCAACCGGTCAATTAAGGGCCGATATATGGATGGTGAATATTCTTTATCAATAATAAAATTTGATAAATCTTTTACTGTATTTCCTTTGAAATCTTTAAGTAGATCTCCATATTTGACTTGAATTTGTGATTGAGATTTTATATCTTGAAGGCCAGAAGCCTGACCAACAGGAGATATATTAGCACTTTTAACATCTTTCAACTCGCTTAGAAGAAATTGAGTGGACAATCCAGAACTAAGTTTTATATTAACAAGTTTATCCCCATTTAATTCTTTTTTGGTAATTCCGGGTTCTTCATCGTTAATTGAAATTACCTTCCCAGTTTTCCCATCTGGAGTCGTTACTTGAGAGCCAACTTCTATCCGCTGCGAAGCAGCCCCACCCTTAGCAGGTGTAAAATCTCTTTGAAATAAAGTTATTGCCTTTGTATCGACCTTTGAAATATCGGCTTTGATCAGAGGTACGGTTGACCATGAAGGTTTTTCTAATTTTAATTCTATTCCTTTTATCTTGTTTAATGCTGTCCAGTACGGGCCTACTTCATCAAACTTAATAGGATTGTTGTTTAGTATATGCCCATATTCGGGAGCCGCATAATTATCCGTACCGTATACTGTTTTATTTAAATCCCACTTAGTAGCATACATAGCAGCAGTATCTTCGCTACCTTCAATCTCAGCCATAGCTTCACCGGTTGGCAGCCATACTTCATTATGCCCTTTCTCTTTAGCATACATAAAGCTGTGCATTAACCATGTATCCCAATAGCGCTTGTATAGGTTTTCTAAGGTAGGGATAACAGATTTGTTACCTGCTTTTAAAAATTGAGATAATAAAGCTGGTTGTTTCTCCGAGAATCTTTGAGCTTCTTCCTCAGTACGAAATTTGTTCTCTTGGTTTAGATGGTCGAGTACGGTCCACTCATTTTCACCTGTTTGATATACATTGAAAAGCTTATTTGTTGTATAATGCTTCTCATCAGTAAAGCTTCTTAAATTTTCTCCTACTCTTTGTGCTCTTCGTTTCTTTAACTCTTCTTTCTTAGCTTCAAATTCTTGTTTGGTAATTTCTATTTTAGGAGGATTGAACTCCTCTATTAGTTCTTCGGTTACAGTTATAGCTGTTGATCTACCTGGCTTATAATATTTAGTACCATCTTTATCGGTTATTCTTGTTTCACCAGAAGTTAATGTTTCAGTTTCAGAAACAAGATCTCCTTTATCACTTCTTTGCTTTACCGTACTACTTACACTTTTACCAAATAAATCGGGTAATATATCCGACTGCCATTCATATATAAATGGTTTTCCATTTACTTCTGAATATATATACCAGCCTAAACCAGCACCTTCCTGATTTCCTATCTGGTATTCATGGGGCATATCTTTTAATAAAAAATTACCTGAGATTATGACTTCAGAACCGGTCACATTAGGGAGTGGTTGACCACTTATTCCAGATATATCTTTTTGTAAGATATTTTCAATTCCATATAACTCTCCTGAT
>Ga0075271_10000048_pt1 | contig 13624 bp, 12 predicted proteins | sample SF_Rice_5C_0N_30_FD_69775 | JGI IMG/M metagenome (GOLD analysis project Ga0075271, IMG submission 69775) | Rice paddy soil microbial communities from Twitchell Island, California, USA - SF_Rice_5C_0N_302 | ecosystem: Environmental > Terrestrial > Soil > Paddy field/soil | place: USA: Twitchell...
ATCTCGACCTCGCCGATTCGCATCTCGTGCGTCGTCCGCGCCGGCGACCTCGAGCGGGCCGTGCAGCTGCTCCACGAGCGTTTCCGGCTCGCCGACGACGTCATCCTCCAGGGCGAGGCCGCCGCCGGCTCCTGAGCCGGGCCCGCGTTCAGCAGCCGGCAGCGCGGGTGCGGGCCGCGCGGGCGAGCGCCGCCCACTGCCGTGGCGTCGTCTCGCCGTACTCCCAGAGGCTCGTGCCGACCGTCGAGCAGGGGGACGCTGTGCGGAAGAAGGCGGCGAGCTCGGCGAGGCTCGCGTTGCGGCTCTCGCCCGCGATCGGGTGGATCTGGACGCCCGCGCCGGCGCCGCGCCGGATCACGCGCAGATTCGCCGCGGTGTAGGCCGCGACGTTCGCGGCGCCGTGCGTGCGTGCGGTGAAGTACGTCATCGGCAGGAGCACGTCCACCTGCGCCGCGAGGCGCCGGAACGGGTAGTCGCGCCAGAAGCCCGGGCTCGAGCCGACGGGCGCGATCGTGATCGCGCCGAGCGGGACATCAGGGGCGGCCGCGCGGCGGACCGCGCGGGCCAGCGCGACCGCGCGCGCGTTCCGGAGCGGGATCGAGCCGACGACGGTCGCCTCGAGGTCGAGCGCGAACGAGTCGAACCCGTCCCCGGCCGGGCTGCGGAAGTGGAGAGCGGCGAGCGAGCGCCGCAGGTCGCGGCGCGGCGCGTCGAGGGACGGCAGATACCAGGCGACCACCGCGATTCCCGCGGCGTGCGCCGCGTCGAGGAAGCGGCCGATCCGCGCGGGCCGGACGAGGTCGGTGCCGGCGCGGTAGTTCGCGGTCTCGAGGAAGAGCGTCGTCACGCCGGTGGCGGCGAGGCGCGAGACGACCCGCTGCGGATGCGCCCAGGCCGCCGTGTCGTAGATCGAGACCCAGGAGCCGGCGCCCTCGTACGGCGTCAGCGGCCGCGGGTCGGCGGCGCGGGCGGAGCCGACGGTGAGGGCGACGACGGCGGCGAGCGTGGCGGCGAGCGAGAGGCGCACGCTCCCGAGGATCGCCGGTCCGGGGCGGTTCCGCAAGGCCCGGTGGGTGCTCGCCAGCCATCGCCCGGCCGCCGGCCGCCGCGCGGCTCACTCTCGCGTGGCGGGCTCCAGCCTGCCGTCGAGCAGCTCGAGCACCTCGTCGAAGCGCTCGAGCCGGAGCGGGGAGTGGGTGATCAGGAGCAGCCCGACTCCGTCGTCCGCGGCGGCGAGGAGGTCGTCGAGCACGGCGGTCGCGGTCTCCTCGTCGAGGTGCGCCGTCGGCTCGTCGAGCACGAGGATGCGTGCACCCGAGAGGAGCGCGCGGGCGAGAGCGATCCGTTGGCGCTGCCCGCCCGAGACGAGGCCCCCGTCGTCGCCGACGAACGTGTCGAGCCCCTCGGGCAGGGACGTGAGCCAGGCGCCGGCGCCCGCGCGGCCGAGGGCGGCGCGGATCTCGTCGTCGCTCGCGCCGGGACGGGCGAGGCGGATGTTCTCGCGGATCGTCGTCGCGAACAGGTGCGCGTCCTGGCCGCAGAGCGCGACCACGCGTCGCACGTCGTCCTGCGCGTACTCGCGGACGTCGTGGCCGTCGAGGGTCGCGCGTCCGCCGTCGAGGTCGCGGAAGCGGGCGAGCACGTGGGCGAGGGTCGTCTTGCCGGCGCCGCTCGCCCCGGTGAGGGCGACCCTGCGCCCGGGGCGGAGCTCGAGGTCGACGCCGTCGAGCAGCCAGGGTCCGTCGCCGAGGCGGAGGCGCGCGCCCTCGAGGCGGAGGATGCCGTGGCCGGAGAGCGGGCGGGGCTCTGCGGGCTCGCGTACCGGCGGCTCGGCGTCCGCCACCGCGAACAGCCGCGCGGCCGCGGCCTCGGTGCCGGCGAGGTGCTGTGCGGCGAGCGGCAGCGCGCGGACGCCCTCGAAGCTCGCAAGCGTGAGGAGCGCGAGCATCCCGAGCCAGACGCCGTTCAGGCGTCCGGCGCCGACCGCGGGGATCGCGGCCACGAGGACGGCGACGACGGCGAGACCGGCGAGCGCGGTGGCGAGCCCGTCGCCGGCGCCGCCGGCGATCGCCTCGCGAAGGACGGAGCGGCGCAGGCGGCGGTCGGCGTCGGCGAGGCGGGCGAGCCGTTCCGAGGCTGCGCCGTTCGCGACGAGCTCAGGGATGCCGGCGAGCAGCTCGACGGTGCCGGCCGAGAGCTCGGCGCGCTCGCGCGGGCGGCGCCGGCCGGCGGCGCGGGCGATTCGGGTGGCGAGGAGCGGCACGAGCAGCGCGCCCGCGCCGAGCGCCACCCCGAGCGCGAGGCCGGCCTGGGGCACGAGGAGCGCCGCGGTGAGCGCGGCCGCGGCGCCGACGGCGAGCGCGGCGACGGGCGGTCCGACGACGCGGACGAGCAGGTGCTGGAGCGCATCCACGTCGGCCACGAGCCCGCTGAGAAGCTCACCGGGACGCGTCCCCGGCAACCCGCCGGGGACGAGCGGCTCGAGGCGCTCGAAGAACGCGACGCGGGCGCGGGCGAGGAACCTGAAGGCGGCGTCGTGGGAGACGAGGCGCTCGAGGTAGCGGAGGCCGGCGCGCGCGAGCGCGAAGAAGCGGACGCCGACGATCACCATCGTCAGCGAGAGGATCTGCGGCCGCAGCGCGGCTCGCGAGATCAGATAGCCGGACGAGGCCATCAGGGCCGCACCCGCCGCGAGCGCGAGCGCTCCGAGCAGGAGCGCGAGGGCGAAGCGCCCGCGCAGCGGGCGGGCGAGACGGAGGACGCGCAGCAGTGGGCTCCTCGTCGTCACGGAGCCGTCACGCTCCCGCGATTGTGTCTGACACCGGGACGCGTCCCGAAGCGGCACCGAGCGGGACGAGGCGCCCGTTGCGCAGCTCGCAGGCACGGTCGACGACGGTGAGTGCCGCCGGGTGGTGGGTCGCGAGGACGACGGAGGTCGTCCTCGGCACGGCGGCGAGCGCGGCGAGCACGCCGCTGCGCGAGGCGGCGTCGAGGTTCGCGGTGGGCTCGTCGAGCAGCAGCAGCGGCGCGCCGCGCAGGATCCCGCGGGCGAGCGCGACCCGGCGCACCTCGCCCGCGGACAGCGCCACGCCACCCGGCCCGACGCGCAGCCCGGCGCCGAGACGGAGGCCGACCGCGTCGAGCACAGACGCCACCTCCGCGTCCGACGCGTGCGGCCGACCGAGGCGCACGGCGTCCGCGAGCGTCCCCGGCTCGAGCAGCGGCCGCTGCGGCACCCACGCGACCCGCCGCCGCCACGCGTCCGGCGCCGCCGCGAGCACGTCCTCGCCGCCGACGAGGATCCGTCCACTCTCCGGGTCGAGGAAGCGGAGCAGGAGCGAGAGCAGCGTCGACTTCCCCGCGCCGCTCGGCCCGTAGACGGCGACGCGCTCGCCGGGCGCCAGCTCGAACGAGAGCTCCTCGAGCACCCGCCCTCGCCCCGGGTAGCCGGCGCTCACCCGCTCGAGCCGGAGCGGCGCCGCCGCCGGATCCGGGGCCGGGCCCGAGGCGCGCACGAGCACGGCGGGCTCGAGGTCGGCGAGCTCGAACAGCCGCCGCGCCGCTGCGATCCCGTCGGCGCTCGCGTGGAAGTGGACGGCGCCGTTCCGCCACGGCAGGAAGAGCTCGGGCGCAAGGACGAGGATCGCGAGCGCCGGCTCGAGCGAGATGCCGCCGTTGGCGAGCCGGATGCCGATCTCGACCGCCACGAGCGCCGTCCCGAGCGAGGCGGCGAGCTCGAGCACGAACGCCGAGAGGAACGCGACCCGCAGCGTCGCCATCGTCTCGCGGCGGAAGTCGTCGGTACGCCGCGCGATCGCCTCCGCCTGGGCCGGCCCGCGCCGGTACGCGCGCAGCGTCGGCAGCCCGCGCACGACGTCGAGGAAGTGCGCCGAGAGGACGGCGAGCGACTGCCGGCGCCGTTCGGTCGCCTGCTCGGTGCTGCGGCCGATCAGGATCCCGAAGACGGGGATCGTCGGCAGCGCGACCGCGAGGACGAGTGCCGAGGTGAGGTCGTGCCAGCCGATCCAGACGAGCAGCACCGGCGGCACGACCGCGCCGAGCACGAGCTGGGGGAGGAACTTCGCGAAGTACGGCTCGAGCGCCTCGGCCCCGTCGACCGCCGCCGCCGCCACCTCGCCGGCGCGCAGCTCGCCGAGCCCGGCGGGCCGTGCCTCGACGAGATGCGCGAGCACCCGCTGCCGCAGGGTCGCGACGGTGCCCGCCGCCGCGAGCGCGCCGCCCGTCTCGAACGCCCAGCCGATCGCCCCGCGCGCGACCGACACCGCCGCGAGCGCGACGAGCGGCGCCTCGAGGTCGCCGAGCCCGCGCCGCGCGAGGAAGGCCTCCGAGACGATGTGGCCGAGGAGGGCGGCCTGGGCGACGATCGCCGCCGCGCTGCCGAGGGCGAGGACGGTGCTCGCGGCGAGGAAGCGGCGGGCCGGCGGCGCCTCGCGCAGGAGCCGCGGGTCGAGCGGGCGCACCGGCCGCCGTCCCTAGGCTCCGGGCTGCGGCGTGCCGCGGCCGAGCGGCGAGCGCTCGAGCAGCTCCAACGGCGAGTGGGGTGCGTCCTCGTCGCCGAGGCGCGCGCGGAAGACCCAGTACGTCCACGCCTGGTAGGCGAGCACGACCGGCGTGAAGACGACCGCGACGATCGACATCACGACGAGCGTGTAGTGCGACGAGCTCGTCGTGAAGATCGTCGGGCTGAAGCCGCTGTCGGTGCTCGAGACGATCGCACGCGGGTAGAGGTTCAGGTACAGCGTCAGCGTGATCAGCGCGATCGACGCCGCCGTCGCGGCGAACGCCCAGCCGTCCTTGCCGGCGCGGACGAGCATCCAGGCGACGAACGGCAGCACCATCGCCGTGATCGGGATCACGCCCGGGACGATGCCCTTCTCGTGGGCCGACGCGGCGTTCGCGTACGTCCAGACGAGGAAGCCGAAGACGAGCGCGGCCGCCGGCAGCGCGAGCAGGAAGGCGGCGCGGCGCGCGCGGGCGTGCAGCTCGCCGGTGGTGCGCAGGGTGAGGAAGAGCGCCCCGTGGAAGGTGAAGAGCGCGAGCGAGGTGAGCCCGCCGAAGAGCGCGTACGGGCCGAGCAGGCTCAGCAGGTTGCCGGTGAACTCGCCGTGCGCGTCGATCGGCACGCCGTGCACGACGTCCGCGAGCGCGACTCCCCACAGGAGCGCCGGGATGGCGCTCGACACGGCGAGGATCCGGTCCCACCGCGAGCGCCAGAGCTCGCCGGTCTGCTTGTTCCGGTACTCGATCGCGACGCCGCGGACGATCAGCCCGACGAGCACGAGGAAGAGCGCGAGGTAGAAGCCCGAGAAGAGCGACGCGTACCAGCCGGGGAAGGCGGCGAAGGTGGCGCCGCCGGCGACGAGCAGCCAGACCTCGTTCCCGTCCCACACCGGGCCGATCGTGCGCAGCAGCGTCCCGCGCTCGACGACGTCCCGGCCGACGAACGGGAGCAGCGTGCCGACGCCGAAGTCGAAGCCCTCGAGCACGAAGTAGCCGATCCAGAGCACGACGATCAGGAAGAACCAGAACGTCTGCAGGTTCCAGTAGCCGTGGGCGGAGGCGAGCAGCGTCATCTCAGTAGGTGAGCGCCGGGATCCTGACGGGGGCGGCGCCGTCTCCCTCGGGCGCGGGCGCGTACGTGCCCTCGCCGTCGGGGCCGGCCTTGGCGGCGCGGATCATCAGACCCGCCTCGACCGCGGCGAGGATGCCGTAGAGGAGCGTGAAGCCGGCGAGCGTGAGCCCGACCGACCAGGCACCGACGCTCGGCGAGACGGCGTCCTTCGTCTGCAGCAGGCCCTGCACGATCCACGGCTGGCGGCCGAGCTCGGTGAAGACCCAGCCGGCGAGGTTGGCGAGGAACGGCAGCGCGATCGCCCACACGGCGAGGCGCAGGTAACGGCTCGAGCGCTCGAGCCGGCCCGGCTGCCGGGCCAGCCAGAGCCCGCCGAGCGCGATCACGACGGCGAGGAAGCCGAGCCCGGTCATGATCCGGAACGTCCAGTAGGTGATGCCGACGATCGGCTTGTAGTCGCCGGGGCCGTAGGTGGCGGCGTACTGCTTCTGGATGTCGTTCATCCCGAGGACGCGGCCGTTCCACGAGTTGTCGGCGAGGATCGACAGCCCGTGCGGGATCGCGATCGAGACGAGATCCTTGTTCGGGCGACGCTGCCAGGGGCCGAGGTCGAAGAGCGAGAAGTGGGCGCCGCTCTCGGTCGTGTAGAGCGCCTCGGCGGCGGCCATCTTCATCGGCTGCTGCCGGGTCATCAGCTGTCCCTGCTCGTGGCCGATCAGGACGGTGAGCACGCCCGCGACGAGCGTCGCCCAGAGCGCGATCGTCGCCGCCGGGCGGAAGACGGCCGCGTCGCCGCCTCGCCGCAGGTGCCACGCGGCCACACCGAGCACGAGCATCGCGGCGGTGAGGATCGCGGCCGCGATCGTGTGCCCGAAGGCGCGGATCAGCGTCGAGTTGGTCAGGATCTGCGCGATCGAGGTCAGCTCGGCGCGGTGCGTGACCGGGTTGAGCTTGTAGCCGACCGGGTGCTGCATCCACGAGTTCGCCGCGAGGATGAAGTAGGCGGACGCGGTCGACCCGACCGCGACCAGCCAGATCGTCGCCAGGTGCACCTTCGGCTTGAGACGGTCCCACCCGAAGATCCAGAGGCCGAGGAAGGTCGACTCGAGGAAGAAGGCGGCGAGCCCCTCGATCGCGAGCGGCGCGCCGAAGATGTCGCCGACGTAGCGCGAGTACGCCGACCAGTTCATCCCGAACTGGAACTCCTGGACGATGCCCGTGACGACGCCCAGCGCGAAGTTGATCAGGAAGAGCTTCCCGAAGAAGCGCGTCATTCGCAGCCACTTCTCGTCGCCGGTGCGGTACCACGCGGTCTGCATGCCGACGAGGAACCAGGCCGTGCCGATCGTGACCGGCACGAAGAGGAAGTGGTACAGGGTGGTGACGGCGAACTGCCAGCGCGCGAGATCGAGTGCCACGAGCGCAGGCTGACGGGGGCGGCCCGGCGAGGCATCGGCGGCGACCCGTTCCGCTCTGCGGGCTTCTACCGATCGGGACGCGGCCGTCTAGGCTCGCCCGATGACGCCCCTCCTGATCGCGCTCGCGCTCGGCTTCGCGTGGAGCATGGGGGCGCACTACACCGGCGCCGTGATGGGCATGCCGCACGCGCTCCGCGCGATCGGCGTCTGGCAGGCGCTGCTGCTGATGGCGCCCCTCACCCTTCTCGGCGCGACGTTCGCGAGCCACGCGGTCGAGAAGCGCGTCGGCTCCGGGCTGACGGACGCCCGCCTCTCGGTCGCCTCGCAGGTGGTCGTGATCGGCGTCGCGTTCGCGCTCACGTCCGCCTTCAACCGGCTGCGCGTTCCGACCTCGACGGTGCAGATCCTCGTCTTCGCCGTCGTCGGCGCCGCGCTCGCGGCCGGCGACGGCGTCCGCTGGGGCGAGATCGGCCGGCTGGCGGTCGTCTGGCTCGTCGCCCCCCTCGCGGCTCTCGTGCTCGGCTTCTCGTTGACGCGCGCCTTCGACCTCGTTCCGGCCGTCGCCCGCGGCTCGGGCCCCGCGCTCGGGCGCGCGCTCGTCGCGATGGGCGCGGCAGCCGCCTTCGCCATGGGCGCGAACGACGTCTCGAACGCGAGCGGCGCGCTCGTCGGCACCGGCACGTTCGGCCCGCTCGCCGCCGGCGCCGTGGGCGGCGTGGGTCTCGCCCTCGGCGTCCTCACGTGGGGCCGGCCGCTGCTTCGCCGTGTCGCCTTCGAGATCGTCGCCGTCGACCGCGCGATGGCGACGGCGGCGCAGCTCGTGCAGGCCGCCGTCGTGCTCGCCGCGGTCGCCTTCGGCTTCTTCACCTCGCTGAACCAGGCGCTCGTCGGCGCGATGGCCGGCGCCGGGCTCGCACGCGGCCGCCACACCGTCCACGCGCCGACGCTGCTCGCCATCGCGCGCGGCTGGGTTCTCGGGCCGGCCGCGGCGCTCGCGCTCGCGTCCGTGCTCGGCCTGCTCGTGCGCTAGAAGAGGCCGACGGTGCGTCCGTCGGGGGCGACGTCGATGTCGAACGCCGCGGGATGGCGCCCGAGCCCGGGCATCGTCTGCATCTCGCCGCAGAGCGCGACGAGCCAGCCCGCCCCCGTGTACGGGCGGACATCCCGGATCGGCACCGTGAACCCGGTCGGCGCGTTCCGCAACTTGGGGTCGTGCGAGAGGGAGAGGTGGGTCTTCGCCATGCAGATCGGCAGGCCGCCGAGGCCGAGTGCCTCGTAGCGCTCGATCGCGGCCTTCGCCGCCGGCAGCAGCTCGATCCCGTCGGCGCCGTAGACGCGTGTCGCGACCGCGTGGATCTTCGAGGCGATCGGGACGTCGAGCGGGTACACCGGCTCGAAGGAGGACGGCTGCGCGGCTGCCTCTGCCACCGTCTCTGCGAGCGCCACGGCTCCCGCGCCGCCGCGCTCGAAGCCCTCGTTGATCTCGGCCGCCCAGGCGCCGCGCTCGAGCGCGAGGGCACGCAGGCGCTCCAGCTTTCCCCGCTCGTCGCCCGGGAAGGCGTTGACGGCGACGACGGCGTTGAGACCGAACGCGCGCGCGATCCCGAGGTGACGCTCGAGGTTGTCGGCGCCGCGCTCGAGGTCGCCGTCGCCGTGGTGCTCGAGCGCGCGCACCGTCGCGACGAGAACGACGGCGCTCGGCGTCAGCCCGCCGACGCGGCAGACGATGTCGAGGAACTTCTCCAGGCCGAGGTCGGACGCGAATCCGCCCTCGGTGATCACCGTGTCGCCGAGCTTCAGCCCGATCCGCGCGGCCGCGAGTGAGCTGTTGCCGTGCGCGATGTTCGCGAACGGGCCTGCGTGGACGAAGGCCGGCTCGCCCTCCAGCGTCTGGACGAGGTTCGGCTTGATCGCCTCCTTCAGCAGCACCGCCATCGAGCCGGCGGCGTGGAGCTGCTCGGCGGTCACCGGCTCGCCGTCGTAGGTCGTGCCGACGGTGATCGCGCCGAGCCGCGCGCGCAGGTCGGAGAGGTCGCGCGCCATCGCGAGGATCGCCATCACCTCGGAGGCGGCCGTGATGTCGAAGCCGGTCTCGCGCGGGATGCCGTTGACGCGGCCGCCGAGGCCGACGAGGACCTTGCGCAGCGAGCGGTCGTTCATGTCGAGGCAGCGTCGCCACGTCACCGACAGCGGGTCGACCCCGAGCTCGTTGCCCTGCAGCAGGTGCGCCTCGAGCATCGCCGCGAGCAGGTTGTTCGCTGCCGTGATCGCGTGCAGGTCGCCGGTGAAGTGGAGGTTCAGATCCTCCATCGGCACGACCTGCGCATAGCCGCCGCCCGCCGCGCCGCCCTTGATCCCGAAGACGGGGCCGAGGGACGGCTCGCGCAGGCAGAGCACCGGGCGCTCGCCGAGCAGGCCGAGGCCCTCCGCGAGGGAGATCGCCGTCGTCGTCTTCCCCTCGCCCGCCGGCGTCGGCGTGATCGCCGTGACGGCGACGAGCCTTCCGTCGGGCCGGTCTGCGAGGCGGTCGAGGACGGCGTGCGAGACCTTCGCCTTGTAGCGGCCGTACGGCTCGAGCTCGTCCTCGTCGATGCCGGCCTCCGCGGCGACGTCGGCGATCGGGCGCAGCCGCGCGGTCTGGGCGATCTCGAGGCTGGACGGGAACGCGCTGGCCATGGCGGCAGTGTCGGCGGCCGGGATCCCTGCCGCGTCGTGCCCGGCGCGGACGCCGGTTGCGGCTTTCCTCGGAGGGCTGGAGGCTCGATGCGGATCGGGGCATCGCTTGCGATGCGCAGCAAGCCTCTAGGCTGCCGCAGACAGCGTCCGTCGCGAGCCCGGGGGAGACCATGACCACACTCGAGAACCGCCCCAACACCGCCCTTCTCGTCGTCGACGTCCAGAACGGCGTCGTCGCGGGCGCCCACGAGCGCGACGGCGTCGTCGCGAACGTCGGGGCGCTCGTCGAGAAGGCGCGGAGCGAGGACGTCCCGGTCGTCTGGGTGCAGCACTCCGACGACGGGCTGGCGAAAGGAAGCGACGAGTGGCGGATCGTGCCCGAGCTGGCGCCCGCCGAGGGCGAGCCGCTCGTCGAGAAGAGCTACGGCGACTCGTTCGAGGACACGAACCTCGAGCAGGTGCTGGCCGGCCTCGGCGTCGGCCGCCTCGTCGTCGTCGGTGCGCAGACGGACGCCTGCATCCGCTCGACGCTGCACGGCGCGTTCGCCCGCGGCTACGACGCGACCCTCGTCGGCGACGCGCACACGACCGAGGACCAGACACCGTGGGGAGCGCCGCCGCCGGACCAGGTGATCGCGCACACGAACCTCTACTGGCGCGACCAGACCGCCCCCGGGCGGACGGCGGGGACGGTCGAGACGAGCGAGGTCAGCTTCGACGCGGCGGGGTGAGGCGCGCGCTCAGGCCCCGAGCACCGCGAGGAGCGCGTCGACGACCTGCGGGTCGAAGTGCGTTCCGGACGAGCGGCGGAGCTCGTCGAGGGCCTCGGGCAGCGGTCGTGCCGCCCGGTAGGGGCGGTCGCTCGTCATCGCGCTCCAGGCGTCGCACGCGCACACGATCCGCGCCGGGAGCGGGATCGCCTCGCCGGCGAGACCGTCCGGGTAGCCGCCGCCGTCCCAGCGCTCGTGACATGAGCGGACGACGCGGCCGACGTCGCCGAGCACGCCGCCGATCGTGTGGAGCATCTCCTCGCCGACGATCGTGTGCGTGTCCATGAGCGCCCGCTCCGCCTCGTCGAGCGGCCCCGGCTTGTTGATGATCTCCGGCGGGATCTTGACCTTGCCGACGTCGTGGAGCAGGGCCGCGAACTCGGCGCGCTGCCGCTCCTTCGGCTCGAGGCCGAGCCGGTCGGCCACCCCGAGCACGAGGCCGAGGACGTCGCGACTGTGCGAGCCCGTGTAGGCGTCGTCGGCCTCGATCACGTCGCCGAGCAGCATCGCCGTGCCGCGATAGGCCGACGAGAGCTCGAGCGCGTTGTCGATCCGCTGCTGCCGCTCCTTCGAGAAGGTCGAGAACAGGAGGAGCACGGGCAGCAGGAGCGCGAGCGCCCACGGCTGCCGGGAGGCGGGGAACGCGACGAGCAGACCGAGCGGCGCGAGCATCAGGTCGACCGCGACCGACGGCGCGCAGCCGCGGAGCTGGTCGACCAGCCGGACGTGCACGACCGAGCGCGTGACGAGGTGCTCCGCGGCCAGGTCGAAGCCGAGCTGCGCGACGAGCGCGCCGGTGTAGAGGGGCACGTCGCCCCAGCGCGGGGCGTGGGCGCCCGCCAGGGAGAAGACGAGCGCCGGGCCGACCGCGTGCCAGGCCGAGAGCACGGTCAGGGCGAGCCGGTCGAGCGGGGCGCGGCGGCGCGCGAGGTCGGGCAGTGCAGCGAGCAGCAGCCCGCTGCAGACCGCGAGCGGCAGCATCGGGGGCGGGAGCAGGAACCACATGGCGACGAAGATCCCCTGCGTCGGGATCGCGAAGTAGCTCGCGAACTCGAAATGGACGCGCGCCGCGAGCGCGTAGCAGGGGACGGCGACGGCGAGAGCCTCGATCGAGAGAGGCCGCTGCGACGGCACGAGCAGGAGGCCGATCGCGACGAGGCCGAAGAGGGCGGCCAGGCCGACGGTGGTGTCCCGGGGCACGAGCCTGCCCGACTCGTTCGACCGCGCCAGCTCGATCAGCGCCTCGCCGTCCAGCCGGTCGACGGACGCCGCAGGTGACGCCGTGCTCATCGTGTCGTGATCGGCAGCGGCCGCCGGAGCCTTGAGGCTCGCCATGAACCCTCGTTCGAGGGAGCAAGCTCCCTCGACGGGGTGATTGCCCCCTCCCGGTCCCCGAAGAGGGTGAGACGACTACTGCGGTCGAATGAGGAGGGGGAAGTGGCGGCACGTCTCCGATTTGCGGTTCCGGCGGCCCTGGCGGCGGCGGCGATCGCCGTGCCCGCGGCGAGCGCTCGCCCGGCGCTGCTCGGTCTGGGCGGCGGCGGCAGCTGCCAGTCGGGCGGCACGCAGGTGTTCGCTCCGTGGGGAGACGATCACCTGTACTGGCTCGCGCCGAACGGCGGTCTCGAGAGCGGCTCGGCCGGCTGGTCGCTGCGGAACGGCGCGTCCGTCGTCTCCGGGAACGAGCCGTTCCTGCGCAGCGGCGGCCACTCGCTGGCCCTGCCGAGCGGCAGCTCGGCGACGACGCCGACGATCTGTATCGGCCGCGACAACCCCTACGTCCGCTTCTTCGCGAGCGACGCGGGCGGCGGCGACGCCGGCCTGCACGTGCGCGTCACCTGGTTCGGTCTCCTGAACACGGTGCTCGGGATCACCGACGTCACGACCTACGGGGCGGGCCGCGACTGGGACGCCGTCGATCCGCTGCGCTCCGGCGGCGGCGGCGACGTGCTCCTGCCGATCCTCGGCTCCACCTCGGCGCGGATCGAGTTCACGCCGATCGGCTCGGGCAGCCGCTGGCACGTCGACGACGTCTACGTCGATCCGATGATCAAGCGCATCGGCTGAGCAGGTCACGCACTCGCCCGGAAGGCGGCAACGAGGCGCGACGGCCTCCCGGTTAGCGTGCCGGGCATGGCCAAGGCGGCGACACCGTGGGGACCGGCGGAGCTCGTGGAGGAGCTGACGCTCCCGCAGCGGGCGGGCGCGAAGCGGTTCGCGTCGCGTGTGCAGCTGCTCGAGACGGCGGCGGGGGAGCGGCTCGTCCGCTTCGCCTACTCGACCGGCGGCACGAGCCGGCGCGGCCCGGTGACGCTCCGGGCGCGAGACATCGCACGGCTGAGAGCCGCCCTCGCCGCACACCCGGCGCTCGCGGAGACGCTCGGGCTGTAGACGATCGACGCGCGGAGCGCGCGGCGGCGTCTCAGGCGAGCGCCGCCGCGCGCGCCCGGGCGGCGTCGACGAGCGAGGCGAGGAGGAGCGCCCCGTCGTCGGAGCCGAGCAGCGGGTCGACGGCGTGCTCGGGGTGCGGCATCAGCCCCATCACGTTGCCGGTCTCGTTGCAGACGCCGGCGACGTCGTGGGTGGAGCCGTTGCACGGCTCGTCGTAGCGGAGGACGATCTGGCCGTTGGCGGCGAGCTCCTCGTAGGCGTCCTCCGGCGCGAACCAGCGTCCGTCACCGTGCTTGACCGGGATGACGAGCGACTGCCCCTGCGCGCAGCGCGCCGTGAAGGGAAGGTCGTCCCGCTCGACCGTGAGGCGGACGTCGCGGCAGACGAAGCGGAGCGACTCGTTCCGCAACAGCACGCCGGGCAGGAGCCCGGCCTCGCAGAGGATCTGGAAGCCGTTGCAGATGCCGAGCACGAGCCCTCCCTGCTCGGCGAACGCGCACACGGCCGCGGTCGCCGGCGAGAAGCGCGCGATCGCGCCGCAGCGCAGGTAGTCGCCGTACGAGAACCCACCGGGCAGCACGACGGCGTCGAGATCGGGAAGCTCCCTCTCTTCGTGCCAGACGGGAACTGCCTCCGCGTCGAGCGCGGCGAGCGCCCAGAGCGCGTCGCGGTCGTCCTGCGACCCCGGATAGGTGACGACGCCTACCCGTGGTTGTGGGCTAGCCATGGATCTCGACCTCGTACGACTCCATCAGCGGGTTCGCGAGCAGCTGCTC
>Ga0075271_10000049_pt1 | contig 13532 bp, 13 predicted proteins | sample SF_Rice_5C_0N_30_FD_69775 | JGI IMG/M metagenome (GOLD analysis project Ga0075271, IMG submission 69775) | Rice paddy soil microbial communities from Twitchell Island, California, USA - SF_Rice_5C_0N_302 | ecosystem: Environmental > Terrestrial > Soil > Paddy field/soil | place: USA: Twitchell...
ATACGTTCCACATACGTCTCACATACGTCTCACATACGTTCCACATACGTCCCACATACGTCCTATATGCGTATAATATTTGCTTCAAAGCTTATAATACAGAGATTCTGGAGTCTTATTTCACCATTTTGATTCTCCGCTTTTATTAGGTGTGTTTTTAATTTCAGTTTAGGGAAGATATGGAACATCCATTATGACAGATTATACATTAATAAGCTCCTCAGGTTTTTTCAATGAAAATAGCTTATGTGTATAACTTAATTTATTGACTATATATGGAAGTATGGCTATATTTCTAATCGTTTTTTTGTAAAGATTGTGAGAATTTACGATGAAAATCAAGATTTCGAATCTGAGTGAGGGAACTCATAATTTCAGATTCTCTGAACCCGTAAATGTCGTAGGATTGGAATTGCCGTTTGAAGGAAATGTTGAAGTTGAGATTGAGCTCAAAAAAACTCACAATCAAATAATCCTTGATTCTTCTGTCTCTGTCAGTATAGTTTTTGAGTGTGACAGATGTAATGGCACATTTAAAAAATTACTGGGGACCGGTTATAAAATGGTTTACCTGCAGGGAATGGAACCTGTTGAAAGCCAATCCGATAATATAGTTTATATTCCATCTGTAGCAGATGTGATTGATATTTCTGATGATGTCCGTGATTTTTCAATATTAGCAGTTCCTATGAAGAAGTTATGCAGTGAAGAGTGTAAAGGTCTTTGCAGCAGGTGCGGTAAAAACCTTAATGAAGGAAATTGTTCCTGCGGTAAAGATGAAACTGATGTCAGGTGGCTTCCGCTGATGGAATTAAAAAATAAATTAAACACTAATTAAGAAACGGTAAAAGAATGCCAAATCCAAAACGAAAATGGTCGAAGAGCAGAAGGGATAAAAGGAGAACACACTACAAAGCAACAGCTCCTACACTTGGAACGTGTTCGAATTGCGGTGAAATGAAAATGACCCACCGTGCATGTCCTTCCTGCGGGTATTATAATGAAAAATCTATGTTTATACCCAAAAGCTAATTTCGAAGAATAAAATCTTTTTAATGAACGATTCTGAAGCCGACAGAACTGAATGCAGAATAATTGTTGATGCTATGGGGGGCGATTTCGCCCCCCATAATGTTGTATTAGGTGCAGTGCGGGCTGTAAAAGAAATAACAAATATTGAACTGTTTCTTATAGGCAGATCCGATGAAATTAAAAAGATCCTATCGATAGAAAATATCTCCTTCAATGAAAATAACATCATCCATACAGACCAGGTCATAGAAATGGGAGATACTCCTACCAATGCTTTAAAATTAAAGCCCAAATCTTCAATTGCCGTTGGAGCAGAATTGGTCAGGGATAACAAGGCAGATGCTTTTATAAGTGCCGGTAATACCGGGGCAATGATGGCTGCATCTACATTGATTATGGGAAGGATTCCCGGCGTGGGCCGTCCCACTATCGGAGCGGAAATGCCCAATGTGAACGGTATCTGTTACCTTTATGATGTTGGGGCAAGTAAGGATTCCAAACCACAGCATTTGTTGGAATATGCGGTAATGGGAACAATTTATGCGCGCGAAATAGGTGGAGTAAATAATCCTACGGTTGGCATACTCAGTATGGGCGAAGAGGAAGGGAAAGGAAATGAGACATCTGAAGCCGCCCTGAAATTGTTGAAACAATCAAACCTGAATTTCATAGGGAATGTGGAAGGCAGAGATATTCTCACAGGAAAAGTTGATATAGTTGTATGTGATGGCTTTGTTGGAAATATTATCCTTAAATTTGGAGAAGCTGTCCCGGGATTATTAAAACATTTATTATCTGAAACTGCCCGAAAAAGCTTTCTGGATAAAGTCAAAATTGGCTTGACAAGAGGATCACTCAGGAAAGCTCTGAAGGTAATGGATTACCAGGAACACGGCGGTGTTCCCTTGCTTGGGGTTAAAGGAATTAGTATAATAGGTCACGGATCAAGCACCCCTAAAGCTGTATTTAATATGGTTTTAAAAGCCAGGACTATGTTTGATAAAAACCTGTTAAGTAAAATTGAAAACTCAATAAAACAATACTCTGCAAAAACCGGAAGTGAATAAATGAAAAACAATAAAATTAATGCTGTGATTACAGGCCTGGGAATGTATGTCCCCGATAAAGTCATGGATAATGCTTATTTCGAACGGATAGTAGATACGTCAGATGAATGGATAACTTCGAGAACAGGCATTAAGGAACGGAGACTGCTTGAGAATGGCGCTACAAGTGACCTGGCAACCGGGGCAGCTAAAGAGTTATTAAATATATATAATGTAAACCCCGAAGACCTGGATTGTATAATAGTTGCCACAGTTACTCCGGATATGTTCTTTCCGGCCACGGCCTGTATCGTTCAGAATAATATCGGCGCTAAAAATGCATGGGGTTTTGATTTGTCGGCTGCATGCTCGGGATTCCTTTTTGCTTTCCAGACCGGCTGCTCGCTTATCGAGAGTGGAAAGTATAAAAAAGTAATGGTCATAGGTGCCGATAAAATGAGTTCCATTGTGGATTATGCCGACAGAAACAATTGTATACTATTCGGCGATGCGGGTGCGGCGGTCCTTCTTGAACCAACAGAAGATACCAATTACGGGTTGATTGATTCTATTTTGAAAGTTGATGGCTCAGGTCAGGAGGCTCTCCATATGAAGGGCGGCGGCAGTCTTAACCCCCCGTCTCACGAAACCGTCGATAAAAAAATGCATTATCTCTACCAGGATGGTAAAGCAGTTTATAAGGTAGCTGTAAAAGGTATGGCGGATATATCCTATGAAATTATGAAGAAGAATAACCTTAAATCTGAAGACATTGCATACCTTGTGCCTCACCAGGCTAATCTGAGAATCATTGACGCAACAGCAGAACGAATGGGTATAGGTAAGGATAAGGTAATGATAAATATTAATAAATACGGAAATACCACGGCGGCTACAATCCCATCCTGCCTCGTTGATTACTACAGGGCAGGCAAGTTAAAAAAAGGCGACAAGCTTATATTTTCTGCATTTGGTGCAGGCTATACATGGGGTGCAACTTATGTGGTCTGGGGGATGGATTAATTATTGTGTCATTATTTCTTAAGAATAATTAATGAGTAAAAAAGCTTTCTTATTTCCTGGTCAGGGTTCGCAGTATGTCGGTATGGCTCAGGATTTATTTGAGAATTCCGTCGAAGCTAAGGAAATGATTAAAACTGCGGATGATGCCTTGGGCCTAAACCTTTCATATATAATGTTTAATGGTCCGGAAGAACAGCTGAAGCAGACAGAATTTACTCAGCCTGCAATTTTTCTGCATAGCGTTATCCTTGCAGGTCTCATTCGTACCCTTCACCCTGACGCAGCTGCCGGTCACTCGCTGGGAGAATACTCGGCTCTCGTATCTGCTAATGTCATTCAGTTTTATGATGCAGTTAAATTGGTTAGGGTAAGAGGTAGAGCTATGCAGCAGGCGGGTGAAGAGAACCGGGGAACAATGGCCGCAATCATCGGACTTGATTCAGCCATTGTGGATCAATGCTGTACGGAAGCTTCCTCAGATGGAATTGTTCAATGCGCAAACTTTAACTCTCCAGGTCAGGTTGTCATCTCCGGCTCGGTTGATGGCGTTAAAAAGGCAATGCAGATATGCAGGGAAAAAGGCGCGAAGCTTGTAAAAGAACTTGTGGTAAGCGGAGCATTCCATTCTCCTTTGATGAACTCAGCAAAAGGTATCTTAAAAACTGCGTTGGACAATACTAATATTTATGACGGCAGGATTCCTGTCTATGCTAATGTTACTGCCAAACCGGTAATTGTTAAAGAAGAAATTAAGAAATTATTGTTTGAACAGGTGACTTCTCCCGTAAAGTGGGAAGAGACTATTCATAACATGATAAATGACGGAATCGAAGAGTTTTATGAGATCGGCCCCGGAAAGGTTCTGCAGGGCCTGGTCAAAAGAATAAATCCTGAAGTTAAATGTTACAATATTGATAAATATACGGATGTGGAGAAATATATCTGATGAGCGAAAAATTTACCCGGGAAATTAATGGGATAAAGATTGATCCTGTTATCTTTACCTTCAGTTTCAGCTGCAGATGTTCAGGTGAGTGCTGTTATTACGGCGTTTATACCGATCTGAAGGAACATGAACTTATAATGTCATTAAAAGATAAACTTATCCCCCTGTTTGATGAAACCCAGGTGACAAATACTAAAAAGTGGTTTGAGGCTCCTGAAGTGGATGAAGACTTTGAATCAGGAATGGCCGTTGGAACTGAAGTGATTAACGGGAAATGTACTTTCCTTGATAAGAATGGGCTTTGTTCCTTGCAGAAGCTGGCTAACATTGAAGGTGAATATAAGTGGAAATACAAACCCCTTTATTGTATATTATTTCCTTTAACAATTTATGAAAATACATTGACGATTGACGATGAGCATATAGACAGGTTGAAATCTTGTAATCATAATCCTGCTGCTGAAACATCCATTTATGATTCATGCAAAGAAGAACTGAAACACCTCTTTGGTGAAAAAGGATTTATAGAATTAGATAATTATAAAACAGAATACCTTCAGGGGATTAAAACAGGAGAAATTGTAGATGAACGGAAAGACTAAAAGAGCAATAGTTACCGGCGGAACAAGAGGAATAGGCAGGGCAATAGTAAAAGAACTTGCCGCGAAAAGTTGCTGCGGTGTGCTGTTCTCTGATGTGGCATTTATATATAATAGCTGTGACGAATGTGCGGAGGAACTCGAAAGAGAAATCGGAGCCCTGGATACTAAAATATATGGGTTTAAGGCCGATGCCTCTTCGCTGCAAGATGCCCAAAAAACAGTTAATGAAGCTATAGAAAAACTTGGTGGAGTAGATATACTTGTAAATAATGCCGGTATTACAAGAGATAATCTGTTGTTAAGGATGACAGAAAAAGACTTTGATGATGTTATTTCTGCAAATCTTAAGAGCGTCTTCAACTATACAAAGGCTATTTTGAAACCGATGATACAGCAGAGGTATGGAAGGATTGTTAATATTGCTTCGGTTGTCGGGTTGATAGGAAATCCCGGGCAGGCAAACTATGTCGCTTCTAAAGCCGGCGTCATCGGTTTTACAAAGGCAATGGCAAGGGAACTCGCATCGCGGAATATTACGGTAAATGCAGTGGCCCCGGGCTTTATTGAGACTGGTATGACCCAGAAACTCGATGAAAAACAACGGGAGGCTCTTCTAAAAAATGTTCCTCTTGGCAGGATGGGTACCCCCGAGGATATTGCGAAAGTAGTGGGTTTCCTGTGCAGTCCTGAAGCAGATTATATTACCGGGCAGGTAATAGCCGTAGACGGCGGAATGACAATGTAAAATAATTATCTTATTTTTATAAACTTTATTAAATTACACTAACTGAAATAAATTATAGGAGTTACAAAGATGGATGTAGAAGCTAAAGTTAAAGAAATCATTATGGATAAATTGGGTGTTGAGGAATCACAGATAACACCTGAAGCTTCGTTTACAAATGACCTTGGGGCGGATTCTTTAGATATAGTTGAATTAGTGATGGGCTTTGAAAGTGCTTTCCAGGTTTCAATCCCTGATGAGGATGCTGAGAAAATAAATACAGTGGGAGATGCAACCAGGTACCTGAAAGAGAAATTAGGTTAATCTATTAAAAGTCGGGAAATTTATTTTCTCGACTTCACTCCCTCTAAAAGATGATGAACTTTCAATCTTTTAAAGATTTCCTCAATCTATTATTCTCCGGAGAAACTTTATGAATAAAAGACGAGTAGTTGTAACCGGGATGGGTGCAGTTACTCCAATCGGTATAGGACTTGATAATTTTTGGGAAGCTCTTTTAAATGGCCGTAATGGTGTTGAACCTATTACCAAGTTTAATACCGATAAATTCGATACCAGGTTTGCTGCTGAAGTTAAAAACTTTAATGTCGAAGATTACCTCGATAAGAAAGAAGCCAGGAGACTGGACCCTTTTAACCAGTATGCTATCGTTACTGCTATTATGGCTATGGAGGATTCCGGTTTAAGTGACGATGGCGTTGATAAAGAGAGATTCGGGGTCATTTATGGGAGCGGTATCGGCGGAATGATTACTCTGGAGAAGCAGCACTGGCTTTATTTCGAAAATAAGGACCCTCATAAAATCAGTCCCTTTTTTGTGCCTATGATGATCTCGGATATGGCTGCAGGTCAGATTTCTATCAGGTTCGGCCTTAAAGGTCCGAATTATGCTACTACGTCTGCTTGTGCAACCTCCTCCCACGCTATTGCGGATGCCTTCATTTTAATTCAAAGAGGCAGCGCGGACCTGATGATGTGCGGAGGATCTGAAGCCGCAATAACCGAAATGTCTATCGGCGGTTTCAATGCCATGAGAGCATTGTCTACCTGGAATAACAGGTACTCAGAAGCATCCAGACCATTCGATGTTGAAAGAAATGGTTTTGTTATGGGAGAAGGTGCGGGAACCTTGATCCTGGAGGAATATGAACATGCCAGAAAGCGTGGCGCAAAGATTTATGTTGAAATTTCAGGCATAGGACTTACAGGGGATGCTTATCATATTACAGCGCCTTCACCAAATGGAGAAGGAGCAGCACGGTCTATGAAAGCAGCTATACAAGATGCGGGAATAGAACCTGGAGACGTAGATTATATAAATGCACACGGTACAAGCACTCCATACAATGATGTAACTGAAACGAGAGCAATTAAATCTACGTTCGGTGACCATGCATTTGACCTTGTCATTAATTCAACAAAGTCTATGACGGGACATCTGCTCGGTGCAGCTGGGGGTGTGGAGGCAATAGCTACGGTTCTTTCAATGATGAATAATAAAATTCCGCCTACTATTAATCTCGATAATCCGGACCCGGAATGCGATTTGAATTACAGCGCTAAGAAAGTGACGGATAAAAAAATTAAATTTGCAATTAGTAATACATTTGGATTCGGCGGTCATAATGCGTCGATATTGTTCAAAAAAACCGGAGATTAGTTTTGGGTCAGTTTATATCCTGGCTTGTTGAGAAACTAAAGCAGAGCCAGGCAAGAGAACAAACCCGGTATTTTTCCAAATTACTTACACACCGTAAGTTCTCCGAATTGGAATCGGTCACAGGGGTCCCGATTAAAGATAAATCATATTATATCCAGGCCTTAATGCACAGGTCGTTCCTCGAGCAGAATCCTAATTTCGCTGTCTCTAATGAAAGACTGGAGTTCCTTGGTGATTCAGTATTAAACCTTACCGTTGCAGAATATCTCTTTGAAGTTTATCCCGATGAAGATGAAGGTTTTTTGACCAAGGTAAGAGCCAAACTTGTTAACCGGGTAGCACTCGCTGAAGGAGCAGAAAGAATAGGTCTCTCGCGGTTTCTGCTGGTAAGCAAAAATCTTTCATCAACATTCACATATGGCTCCCGTACAGTATTAGCCGATGCGTTCGAAGCATTAATAGGAGCTATTTACCTCGATAATGGATTTGATGGCGCAAGGAATTTTATAAAGAAAAACCTGGTAGAACCAAGTGCTAATTCAGGGGAACATCTGATTGATGAAAATTATAAAAGCCAGCTCCTGGAATATGCCCAGGCAAATAAATTTGAGAATCCTTTTTACAAAGTTGTCAGGGAGGAAGGGCCCCAGCATAACCGCATGTTTACAGTCCAGGTCGAAATAAACGGCCAGGCTTATGGTGAAGGGAAAGGACGGAATAAAAAGTCGGCTGAACAGAGCGCAGCACACGCGGCAATGACAAAAATAAACCAGAGCAACGGAAACTCCTGACCTTAATTGGACATTACCTGTCTGTTATTCATCATTTTTAACATTTTATAGATATAAAACATTCCTTATTTTAGTAAGTCTAAATATTTTTGCAAATTCATTTCAATGAGTAAAATACTATGAATAAACCCGAACATCCGGATAAATTTGTTAACAGGCATATCGGACCTAATGATAGTGAAATAAAAGAAATGCTCGAAGTCGTTGGTGTCAAATCAATTGATGAACTGATCAATCAAACGATTCCGTCACAGATAAGGTTAGAGAAAAGTCCTGAAATAGGTGAACCGGTTTCCGAATATAAATTCCTTGAGGAATTAAGAGAAATAGCCAGGCAGAACCAGGTTTTTAAGCCATATATAGGTATGGGATATAACCATACAATTACTCCCGCGGTTGTACAAAGAAATATCCTTGAGAATCCGGGATGGTATACCCAGTATACACCTTACCAGGCTGAGATAGCTCAGGGGAGGCTGGAAGCTTTAATGAATTTTCAAACAGCTGTTATTGATCTAACAGCATTGCCTATAGCAAACGCATCTCTGCTTGATGAGGGAACTGCTGCTGCTGAAGCAATGAGTATGTTCCATTCAATAAGAAGTAATAAAACTGCAGGTAAATTCTTCGTGTCGGAGGAGTGTTTCCCCCAGACAATAAGTGTTATGAAAACAAGGGCTGAATCCCAGGGCATAACACTTCAAATAGGTAATCATAAAGAACTTAAACTGACAGATGATCTGTTTGGCCTTTTGGTTCAGTACCCGTCGCAAACAGGTGAAATCTATGATTATCAGGATCTGTTTAGTGAGGCCCGGGAGAAAAATATATACTGTGTAGCTGCTGCAGATATAATGAGCCTGGCTCTCTTAAAAGCTCCAGGAGAATTCGGAGCAGATGCCGTTGTCGGCAGTACCCAGAGATTCGGCGTTCCTATGGGTTACGGAGGTCCTCACGCGGCGTTTTTTGCTACAAGGGATGAGTATAAAAGAAATATTCCCGGTAGAATAATCGGCGCAACTATAGATGCTCAGGGCAACCTGGCTTTCAGGATGGCACTCCAGACCAGGGAACAGCATATTAGAAGAGAAAAGGCAACAAGTAATATATGTACTGCACAGGTCTTACTTGCAGTAATGGCCGCCATGTACGCTGTGTATCATGGTCCTGAAGGCATCAGATCAATCGCAGAAAGAATTCACCGGTTGACAGCTCTTCTGGATAAATCTTTAATTGATCTGGGATATAAGCAGGTAAATAAAAATTACTTTGATACACTGAAAATCGTTTTTCCGGAAACTGAGAAGCAAAAGATCTCAGCAATAAGGGAAGAAGCTGAAAAACTAAAGATTAATTTCAGGTACATATCCGATAACTCTATCGGTATTTCAATAGGTGAACCGGCTGATCTGGATGATATAATTGAAATCATAAATGTATTTGCAAAAGCTGCCGGAAAAGAGATAGAAGAAACATCAATTAAAGAAAACGATATCAACACTGAATTTTCAGATAAATTCAGAAGGACGAGTGAATATCTGACTCATCCCGTCTTCAATACCTATCATTCGGAAACAGAAATGCTCAGGTATATGAAAAGCCTTGAAAATAAGGATCTCTCACTTACGCATTCTATGATCCCTCTTGGCTCCTGTACAATGAAGCTAAATGCTACTACCGAAATGCTGCCTATAACATGGCCTGAGTTCTGTAAAATTCATCCGTTTGCACCTGCTCAGCAGACCCTTGGTTATAAACAGCTGTTCAGAGAACTTGAACATCAGCTTGCTGAGATCACAGGATTTGCTGCGGTTTCACTTCAGCCCAATAGTGGGGCGCAGGGTGAATATACCGGTTTAATGGTGATACGTGAGTATCATAAAAACAGAGGAGAAGGGAACCGCAACGTGGTGATCATTCCTTCCTCCGCACACGGTACAAACCCGGCTAGCGCTGTAATGGCGGGAATGAAAGTCGTAGTTGCAAACTGTGATTCGAACGGAAATGTTGATGTTCAGGACCTGCGTAAAAAAGCTGAAGCTAATAAGGAGAATCTTTCTGCATTGATGGTGACTTATCCGTCTACTCACGGAGTGTTCGAAGAGAAAATACGCGAAATATGTGAGATCATCCATGAATACGGAGGTCAGGTTTATATGGACGGTGCAAACATGAATGCCCAGGTTGGACTAACGAGTCCTGCCAGAATTGGTGCGGATGTCTGCCACCTTAATCTGCATAAAACTTTTTGTATACCGCATGGCGGCGGCGGACCGGGAATGGGTCCGATTGCTGCAGCTTCCCATTTAGTGCCTTTCCTTCCTCAGCACCCGGTTGTCGACCTTGGTCATGAAAAAGGTATCCACGCTGTATCTTCCGCTCCCTGGGGAAGTGCCGACATTTTGGTGATCTCTTATGCTTATATCAAAATGATGGGTACCCTGGGATTGGCCAAAGCATCAGAAGTTGCAATATTAAATGCAAATTACATTAAAGCTAAACTTGAACCGCACTTTAAGGTTCTCTATGCCGGCACTAAAGGAAGAGTGGCTCATGAATTAATATTTGATATGAGAAATTTCAAAAACACAGCAAAAGTGGAAGTTGAAGATATTGCAAAGCGTATGATGGATTATGGTTATCATGCTCCTACAGTATCATTCCCTGTTGCCGGAACTCTGATGGTTGAACCAACTGAAAGTGAATCTAAAGCAGAGCTCGATAAATTCTGTGATGTAATGATTTCAATCAGGGAAGAGATCCGGGAAATTGAAGAGGGAAAATCAGATCAGAACGATAATGTATTGAAAAATTCTCCTCATACCTTAAATGTGTTGATATCCGATGAATGGAACCATCAATATACCCGTGAAAAAGCCGGGTTCCCGGTTGAATGGACCAGGAAGGGTAAGTTCTGGCCGAGCGTGGGACGTGTTAATAGTGCCTATGGAGACCGAAATCTGGTTTGCAGCTGTAACCCGATTTCTGATTATATTGAGGAAGCGGTTTCCTGATCTCATTTAATTTTATATTACGGTTCGCCGGAACAAATTGTTTCTGCGAACCGTTTTTTTTATTACCCAATTAGAATTTCCTTAATGAATAAATATTTTCTGATCATTATTTTGTTGAAAACGTGCCTAATCTATGCTCAAATGGAGGACACGGTCAAATTTTCAGATGATTACGCTGTGGTTGTAGATTCAATAAAAATAATAGGAAATGAAACAACAAAAGAATTTGTAATATTAAGGGAAGTTACTTTTTCAGTTGGGGATACTTTAACACCGGAACTTGCAAAATATAACCGCGACAGAATTTATAGTCTTGGAATTTTTAACTTTGTACAAGTTTTTCCCGAAACCGTCAATAATAAAAATTACGCAGTTATTTCCGTTGAGGAAGGCTGGTATATCTATCCGGTGCCATTCCTCGAGGTCAGGGAAAATGACTGGAAAAAACTTTCGTACGGGGCCATACTTGTTGTAAAAAATTTTCGCGGAAGAAATGAAACAATTTCTCTCAGCGGAGCATTTGGTTATAATCCCTTTCTGAGGCTTATGTACTATAATCCCTATCTTGTTCGGGATGAGAATCTCTTCTTTGATATCTCATTGACTTACGGAACCACAGACAATAAAAGCAATATCGCGGCAGCATTATACGGACAGGATTTCAGCCAGAAAAATATTACAGGTTCGGTGCAGCTAGGGAAAAGATTCGGATTATATCAAAGGCTGGCTTTTGATGTGGGCTACTCATATGTGGAAACACCATTCTTCATAAAAGGAATATCCGCTTCAGATTCTAGGATTGATCGTACTCCTTTTGTTTCGCTTGCTTACTCATATGATACGAGGGACCTGGCCCAGTTCCCGAGAAAAGGACTTTTCGGGAGTGCTTCAATGCAATGGAAAGGACTCGGAATCAGTGGTATCAGCTATGATATTATCAGGTTTGATTTCCGGGAATATCGCCCCCTGGTGGGGGACCTGAATGCTAAATGGAGATTCACAACCAGGCTGACAGGAGGAAAGCTTGTGCCTTTCTATGACCTGTCTTATATAGGTTTCGATGAACGAATTAGAGGACATTATACAGAAGAACTGGAAGGGAATAATTATTATATTGGTTCGATGGAACTGTTCTACCCTCTATTAAAAGATATCCATGTAAATCTGGATTTTATCCCCCTTTTGCCGAAATCTTTACTTTCTTACAGGATTGCCTTTTATGCCGAGATTTTCGGAGATGCCGGTGCGGCTAAATTTAAAGGAGAATCTTTATCAATAAATGATTTTAGAAGCGGGTATGGAGGAGGCATTACTTTTTTAATTCTTCCTTATAACGTCGTAAGATTTGAAATTGGCCTGGATGAATATCAAAATACAGAATTTATCTTTAATGTTGCGGTATCATTTTAATCATTATGATCTATAATAAAAAATTAAGTAATATCGAACTGTACTATTCTCCTGCTTCACTGAAAGATAAAAATATAATCAAAATAGAAGGAGAGGAGTTAAAACATATAACAAAGGTGATGCGGCATAATCCCGGTGATGAAATTTTTGTTACTAATGGACAAGGAATTATTTATAAAACTTCAATTATAAAGATAAATTCTGACTCCATTGAGTTAAATATCAGTGAGATATATAACTTCGAAAATTCCAAAGCTAACCTGTTTTTCTGCATACCCAGGCTTAAAAGCACCGATCGAATTGAGATTGCCCTTGAGAAATGTACAGAACTTGGTATAACAAATTTTATTGTATTTGATTCTGACAGAACTATCCGTAAAGGGAATAAACCAGAACGATGGGAAAAAATCATTACTGCCGCTATGAAGCAATCCTTAAGGAGTTATCTCCCGTCTTTAACAATGGCTGATTCACTTGCTGAGATTGCTTCAAAAGATGGAGATATGATTCTTTTTACCCAGGAATCGGAACGGTCATTTTCATATGATGCAGTTAATAAGCAGACAAATTATTATTTTATATTCGGACCTGAAGGCGATTTTACCGAAAATGAAAAACAATTATTTGCTATGAAGGATTATTATAACCTTGGAAACTACAGGCTACGCAGTGAAACTGCAATAATCAAATGTGCATCAATTCTCTCAATTGCATGATAAAGTTCATTTTTATATTATTTTTATCTATGCTCACTTTTTACTCTTGTGCATCAAGCACCCGGTTTCCTGGCAGGCATTCAGATGATAGTACGAGCGGGGAAAGGGAGTCACGTTATGAGGACAACCGGGAAGTAAATAATTATGATGATGTCCTTGAATCTAGAGTCGGGGTTGCATCATATTATTCTGATAAGTACGAAGGGAGAGCAACTTCCAATGGAGAAATTTTCAGTCAGGATAAACTTACTGCCGCACACCCTGCATACAGCTTCGGAACTATCGTGAGAGTAAAGAATCTCATTAACAGGAAGACGGTTGTCGTACGGATCAATGACCGTCTGCTTAATCCCAATGGCAGAATAATAGACCTTTCTAAGAAAGCAGCAGAAGAACTGGATATGATTAAAAGCGGTATTGCTAAAGTTCAGGTTGATGTCTTGAAATGGGGAAATTCAAAATAATTATCATCCCCTTTCTGCTGCGGGTGGCCTGATATCATTAAAATTTATCACTCTAAAAAAAACAACCCAGTGTTGGGGAAACA
>Ga0075271_10000052_pt1 | contig 13373 bp, 18 predicted proteins | sample SF_Rice_5C_0N_30_FD_69775 | JGI IMG/M metagenome (GOLD analysis project Ga0075271, IMG submission 69775) | Rice paddy soil microbial communities from Twitchell Island, California, USA - SF_Rice_5C_0N_302 | ecosystem: Environmental > Terrestrial > Soil > Paddy field/soil | place: USA: Twitchell...
TCTCGCCGTGTCTTCGGCCCCGCGATCGAAAAATCACAACCCGCCATGCTTGATTGAACACCATGGAATTGCGATCTTTATTTTCGTAAGATGCCCTCGTGAAGATATTCCTCGTCCTCATCGTACTCGTCGTCGCCGCGCTCGCTGGCCCGCTTGTGGCCCAAACCCTTAGTGCGATCCCTCAACTCGCGCTCGACAATGATGTTGCCCGTGTCCTCCGCGTCACGCTTCCGCCGCGAGCCACCTTCCCGGTCGACGCAACGACCGATGTTGTTGCCGTCCGCCTGCAGGACGAGACTGCCACGTTCATTCCGAAAGGAACGCACGCGGTCAGGAGCAATTCAAGTGACCACGAGGTCGTCGATCTGCTCATTGAGCCAAAGCAACATTGGGATGCCCCCGTGCGCCCGTGCTCCGCGCCGATGAACTGCACTCGAACGACAAAGATGGGCAACGATCCGATTGCCTGGACGACAACTCTCTTTACCAACGGATTCCTCACGGCAGCAACGCACAGGGTAGTCCCCGGCGGAACCCTCGACAGCTTCTACTATTCGGCCAAGGGCTCCGACGCCATCGTGGTCGTTCCATTCACCGAGATCAGCGCCAACTTCGGCGGAATCGACGAAACCCTGAAAGCCGGGCAACCGTACTTCAGCACCGCCACCGAGGCCGAAGTCACCGGCACCAATGCCGAGGGTCGCTGGTTCGTTTTGCGGATCAACTCTCCGAACGCCAAAAAGTAATCACGCCATCGGTCGGTTACTATCGTGGAACTCTGTTCAGAATCGGCGTAAAGTGCTATCCGTGAAAATCGGACGCACAGCAACCCTCTTATTTCTATTCTTGCTGCTGCTTTTGCCAACGGCTTTTGCGAGCGCGCAGGACAAGCCATCGCAAGACAAACCATTGGGTGATGTGGCGCGGGAGCAATGGCAGGTGCACAAGAAGGCTGCCCGAAAGTTATATACGAACGACGATTTCCCAAGCGGCACATCTACCAAAGCGTCGGAACCAGCCAAGCCCGGTCCTGGGTCAACTAGACCTGTAGGCCCTGAGCAGACGGACCACGTAACGCAGGATGGACGAACCGCTCTCGACCGGCGGGAAGACCCGGAACCCGAGACCATCATCGTTCCCGCTGGTACTCAGATGAAGGCGAACATCTATGGCCAAGAGGTCACCCTGCCTGTGCGGATCGGAGAGGAGACTGCAATTCCCGTCGCCGCAAAAGTAGATGTCAAAATCCAACATGTTCTGGACGCACGGATTGAAAACGCATGCAATTGCGCCGACATGGTGGAATTGACCTCTGTCAGCATTGGCAGTCACACTTACGACCTGCACACAAACGCGATACCGCTCGCCGTCGCGATGGCTCAGCACACGAAAGAGATGGTCTTTACGCTTCAAAAGCCTTTAGCGATTACGCGAGTGCGGGTTAACAAAAATCGGTAAACCCGCTTCGCGCACGTATTCCGCGGCCGGAAGTAGGCCTCGCATCCCGCTCAAAAGCATGAAGTCGGTGTGAGTTGAACAGGATACGGTGCTGGCCCACATCTCGGCTCAATGCCTATTGACACGGGTGCGGGCTCTGCATAAGCTTTTTAGCGTGATGATCAGTCTTCGCCAAACTACAGGCACAACACAGACAGCACGAACAACGTGTGTCCGCGTGTGTGCTTTGGGCGAAGGATAAAGCGGAATCAAGTAAAGGATTTCACACCCGCCGCCAAGAGCACCTTGGCGGCGGTTCTGTTTGGTGGCGCAAAACAGGGCAGGCGGCAGGGACTGGCGGCTTGAAAGGAAAAAGAAAATGTCAGTTGAGCAGAGTCAGTCCAGTTCGGCGAAAGCGCATGAACCCGCGTATGGATGTTGCTGCGAGCAGTGGGAGAGCGCCGGACAGTTGGTGTCCCTTGCTTCTGGCGAGAATGACTCCGGCCAAAACTTGCCGCAGTATTACTTGCCGTGCGCGGATTGAGCGTGCCGACGTAAGTCGCCGGAAAGGCGAAATCAGATGAGCCTCACATCTGCCCAACTTTGGCAGATATGACAAAAGGCGCCCGCGAACGGACGCCTTCTGAAGTCTTCGCTGGGAGCATCCAGCGTAGTATTTCGTAGCTCAAGCAGGCATCACGCCCAGACGAAATACGAAATACCAAGTACGAAATACCTACTTCTGCTCTTCGCCTTCGGTTCCACCCTCGGCCTGCTGCTGGGCCTGGGCTTCTTCCATGGCCTTGCGCGTCTCTTCGGCGCGCTTGGCACGGGCTTCGGAGCGCTTCTGGCGCTTTTCGTCCATCAGCTTTTCGCTGCCGAGCAGTTCAATGAAAGCGATCTCGCCGCCATCGCCCTTGCGGAAGCCGCCGCGAGTGATGCGCAGATAGCCGCCCTGCCGGTCGCCGAAGCGCGGTCCCAGCGTGGCGAACAGTTTGTCCACCGCGTCGGCGGTCATAAGGTAAGAGGCAGCCAGGCGGCGCGCATGCACGTCGCCGCGCTTGCCCAGCGTGATCATCTTTTCAACATGCGGGCGCATGGCTTTCGCCTTGGTCACCGTCGTTTCAATGCGCTCTTCCATCACGAGCGACGTGACCAGATTGCGCAGCAGTGCGCGCCGGTGTTGCGTGTTCCGTCCGAGTTTCCAACCTGCTACACGATGACGCATGATCTCATTCCTTGGGAAGGTTTCGGAGGTTTCGGAGGTTTCGGACGTTTCGAACATCGACCGCTCTGGCGATCCATGCAAGCGAAACCTCGCGCCACTCGCAAAACTCGGAAAACCTGAAATTTCTGCCGCCTAAGCGGCCAAACCTTTTTCTTTCGGCGATTCGGAGGCTTCGATGTTCCGCAGGTTTTTACCTCCGCAACGTCCGAAACCTCCTAAACCTCCGAAACGTTCTTAGTAATCCTGTCCGTCGCCGCCCATCGGCGATCCGATCGACTGCGGAACCGACTGGTTAGAAGTAGGACCCGGAACGGCGTTGCCGTGCTCGTCGATCTTCATGCCCAGGCTCAGGCCCATGCTCTGCAAGATCTCCTTGATCTCGTTCAGCGACTTGCGGCCGAAGTTCTTGGTCTTCAGCATTTCGGCTTCGGTCTTCTGCACGAGTTCGCCGATGGTCTGAATGTTCGCGTTCTTCAGGCAGTTGTAGCTGCGGACGGAAAGCTCCAGTTCCTCGACGGACCGGTTAAGGTTCTCATTGCGGATCTCGGGCTTGCGCTCGTCGCCTCCCGCGACGGGCGCTTCCATCTCTTCCTCAAAGTTCACGAAGATGCTCATGTGGTCCTTGAGCAGCTTCGCCGCCAGTCCGATGGCATCGGCCGGAACGATCGATCCGTTCGTCCATACTTCGAGCGTCAGCTTGTCGTAATCGGTGATCTGCCCCAGGCGCGCGGCTTCCACCGTGTAATTGACCTTGCGCACCGGCGAGTGCACCGAGTCGATCGGAATGAAGCCGAGACCCAGATCCTCGTCAAAGTTCTTGTCGGCCGAAACGTAACCGCGCCCGCGCTTCAGGCGCATCTCCATGTCGAGTTTGCCGCCTTCGCTGACCGTCGCGATGTACACGCCCTTATCGAGCACCTCGACATCGGCATCCGTCTCGATCATGCCCGAGGTGACGACTCCAGGCTGCTCGGCACGCAGATAAATGGCCTTCGGCCCTTCCCCGTTGAGCTTGAACGGAACCTGCTTCAGGTTCAGGATGATGTCCGTTGCGTCCTCGACCACGCCGGGGATCGACTGAAACTCGTGCAACACGCCCTCGATCTTGACGGCCGTTACCGCAGCGCCTTCGATCGAACTCAGCAGCACGCGACGGAGCGCGTTGCCGATGGTTGTGCCAAACCCGCGCTCGAACGGCTGCGCCCAGAAGTGGCCGTACTTGTCGGTCAGTGTGTCGCTGTCAACAGCGAGACGTTTCGGTTTCTGGAAACCTTTCCAAAGCATGCGTTTTCTCCTCTGGCCCTTTGGCTCAAGGCAACAACCTGTCGGCCCGGGTTGACAGGTTGACGTTGCCAAGGCTGATCGGGCGCTAGAAGCGGGCCGAAAACATTTGTAATGCGTCGTTTGTAATTGGGTAATTGGAAAAGCAATTTTCCAATTACCCGATTTCCCAACAACTGGATTACTTCGAATACAGTTCGACGATCAGCTGTTCGTTGATCGGCAGGTTGATGTCGGCGCGAGTCGGCAGAGCCAGCACGCGGCCACGATAGTTATCGCGATCAACCTCAAGCCACGCCGGCGCCGGCTGATGGCTATGAAAATCCTTCGCGCCCTCAAGGATGACCAGCTTGCGGCTGGCTTCCTTGATCATGATTTCCTCGCCCACCTTCACCTGGAACGACGGAATGTTGACCTTGCGGCCATTCACCGTGACGTGTCCGTGGCGCACGACTTGGCGCGCCTGACGGCGGCTGATGCCGAACCCAAGACGGTAGACGACGTTGTCGAGACGACGCTCGAGTTGCTGCAACAGGACTTCGCCCGTAACACCCGGCGAGTTCGAAGCCACTTCGTAGTAGTTGCGGAACTGGCCTTCGAGGGTGAAGTACATGCGCTTCGCCTTCTGCTTTTCGCGAAGCTGCAGACCGTATCCGACGATTTTCGCGCGTCGGTCCTTACCGTGCTGTCCGGGAGCGTAGTTACGCTTTTCGACCGGACACTTGTCCATGAAGCACTTTGGGCCTTTGAGGAACAGCTTCATCCCCTCGCGGCGGCAAAGGCGGCATACTGCATCTTTGTAACGTGCCAAGTTTGCTTCTCCTTGCGCTTGCAGGCCGGCAGCCTGCTCGCGGCTACGATCGGTTTACGGGAGTGGCATCCCCTGTCGTCCCGATCCAACTGAGGTTCCGGAAGTTTCACGGGTTTCGGAGGCTTCGCAGGAGGTTTTCAACATCCGAAACCTCCGAAACATCCGAAACGTTCGAAACCTGCCGTTAGACTCTCCTGCGCTTCGGCGGACGGCAACCGTTGTGCGGGACCGGCGTAACGTCCTTGATCGACCGGACGTCCATGCCCGCGGCTGCCAACGCGCGGATGGCCGATTCACGTCCCGAACCCGGACCGCTGACCCGTACTTCGACCGTGCGCATGCCGTGATCGCGCGCCTGGTTGGCGGCATTCATCGCGGCCTGCTGTGCGGCGAATGGAGTCCCCTTGCGGGATCCGCGGAAACCGAGTGAACCCGAGCTCTTCCACGACACGACCTTACCTTCCACATCGGAAATGGTCACCAGCGTGTTGTTGAAAGAAGCCTGGATGTGCACGATCCCGAACGGAACGTTCTTCCGCTCTTTGCGCTTAAAAGCCTTCTTTTTACCACCCTTGGCCGGCGAACCAGCGCCGGCTGCTCCTGCTTTAGCCATTTTTCAGTTCTCAGTTCTCGGTTCTCAGTTCCCAGCCTAGCTTTCGCCAGTCCGCGCTCCCACTACTGAGAACTGAGGACTGACAACTGGGAACTGATTCTTAGGTTTTGGCCGCGGTCTTCTTCTTGTTGGCTACCGTGCCCTTACGCGGACCTTTGCGGGTGCGCGCGTTGGTGTGTGTACGCTGGCCGCGAACCGGCAGGTTGCGACGGTGACGATATCCCCGGTATGAACCGATTTCGATCAGCCGCTTGATGTGCATCGAGATGTCTTTGCGCAGATCGCCTTCGACCAGGCCTTCCGACTCGATGACCTGGCGAATGCGATTGACCTCGTCTTCGCTCAGATCCTGCACCTTCTTCTCACCGTCCACGTTGGCCGAAGCCAGAATAGTCGCAGAGCGCGGGTGACCGATACCGTAGATATATGTCAGCGCAATCCTCGTGTGCTTGTTGCGCGGCAGATCTACGCCTGCAATACGTGCCATTGATTACCCCTCGGTTTACAGATCCCTCGCATTTACGCTCAGGATTCAACAGCGAACCATTTCTCGGCCTTTTCAGGCCGGAGTTATGTCCGCCCAGCACCTCAACCCTGGCGCTGCTTGTGCTTGGAATTCTCGCAAATCACTCTGACCACCCCGCGGCGGCGAATGACCTTGCACTTGTCACAGATTTTCTTTACTGACGCCCGTACCTTCATCTTTTTTCCTGGTGATCAGCGAACTGCGGTCAACGGCTTCGATCTCCGTACCCGCACGTCAACTGGAATCTCGAAACGCAGCAATCGGCCCCGACTGATCGGACTCCGATCGCCGCGGCCTACTTGTAACGGTACACGATCCGGCCACGGTTCAGGTCGTAAGGCGAAAGCTCGACTGCGACCCGGTCTCCGGGAAGAATTCGAATGAAGTTCTTGCGCATCTTGCCGGACACGTGTGCCAGCACGACATGGCCGTTTTCCAGCTTGACCTTGAACATGGCGTTTGGCAGCGGCTCTTCAACAACTGCCATTACTTCAATCGCGTCTTCCTTGCTCATGCACTCCTTGCTAAACCTGTTCGTTTGGCGACCCGCTTCCGGACCAGCCACTTAGATTTTCCGTCATTCCCGCTCAACCAATCCCTGGACTGGGAACCGGTACTCACGGCTGTTTCCTACTGCGTCAATATAACCGGACCATCGTTGGTCACGGCCACGCAATGCTCAAAGTGAGCGCTGTAACTGCCGTCTTCAGTGACGGCGGTCCACTTGTCTTCCAGCAACAAGGCTCCCGCCTTGCCAGCATTCACCATCGGCTCGATGGCGATAACCATTCCTTCGCGCAAACGCGGACCATGTCCCTCGTTGCCGTAATTGGGCACCTGCGGATCTTCGTGCAATCGGGTACCGATGCCGTGGCCCACAAACTCGCGAACCACGCTGAACCCAGCCGCTTCCACCCACCGCTGCACCGCCGCGCCGACATCTCCCACCGTGTTTCCGACCCGGGCGACATCGATGCCCTTGTACAGCGACTCTTCCGTAACCTTCAACAGTTTCTGCAATCCAGGCGAGATGTAATCGCCTACCGGCACCGTCACTGCTGAATCTCCGTAGTAGCCGTCCAGCACTACTCCGCAGTCGATCGAAACGATGTCTCCGTCGTTCAACACCCGCTTTTCAGACGGGATGCCATGCACGATCTCCTGGTTCACCGAGGTGCACAGGACACATGGATAATCGTAGTATCCCTTGAAGGCAGGTTTGGCCCCAGCGTCGCGGATCATCTTATCCGCAGCCCGCTCGAGGTCCATGGTGCTCATGCCCGGCTTCACCATCTCGCGGAGCCCATCAAGCACTTCGCGCACGATATGCCCGGACCGACGCATCTTTTCGATCTCGGCCGGGGACTTACAGACGATTGCCATTGCTCAACAATTCCAGTGTGTCTCTTGTCACTGCGTCCATGTCCCTGTCGCCATCGATCACTCTCAACCGCCCCTTGGCGCGGTAGTAGTCGATCAAAGGCAGCGTTTTGCGCTCGTACTCTTTCAGACGCTCAGATACCACCTGCTCGTCATCGTCCTTGCGCGTGACCAGCTTGGTGCCGTCCACATCACAGGTTTCGTCAACGCGGGGTGGCTGGTAGTAGACGTTATAGATCCGCCCGCAGGTAGGACACGAACGCCGTCCGGTGAGCCGTCGCAACAAACTATTATAATCGACTGCGAAATCGATCACAATCGGCCGCAGCTTCGAACATGGTTGATTTTCAAAGACCTTGCTTTCAAGAAAGCTATCCAGCCACTCCGCTTGCGCCACCGTCCGCGGAAAACCATCGAGGATGAAGCCGCGCGCAGAGTCGGGTTCGACCAATCGAGCCGAAACCATGTCGCACACCAAGCTGTCCGGGACCAGTTCACCGCGTTCTATGATGGCCTTGGCCTTTCGTCCCAAATCCGTTCCCGCCGCCACGTTCGCCCGCAGAATATCCCCGGTCGAAATCTGCGGAACACCGTAGCTTTCGGCAATCCGCTTGGCTTGAGTTCCTTTTCCAGCGCCCGGTGGGCCCAACAGAATCACGGGCCCGACGTTGCAGCTCCTCGCGTCCGCCACTGCCTGACTCATGTCGATTACCTCGCTTGCATCCAGCGCCAAATTACATAGCTTGGACCAATCCGAGACCCTTGGAACCTCCGGGACCTTGTCTTCCTACGCCCACGTCCTGCGGCCGCGAATTCGTCCGCTCCGTGGAGTAAACCCTTCATAGTGGCGCATGATCAACTGCGCCTCGATCTGCTGCACCGTATCCATAGCTACGCCGACCACGATCAGCAGTGACGTTCCACCGAAGTAGAAGGACACCCCGAGGCCATTCGTCACCCAGGCAGGCAGTCGTTCGAAGAACGCCCCCATCGCCCCCGGCAAGTGGTTGAGGTGGATACCGGTGATCATCCACTCCGGAATGAAGCTGATGATGATCAGGTACAGCGCACCGACCAGCGTGATACGGGTCAGAATTTCGTTGATGTGGTTCGCGGTTCGCTGCCCCGGACGAATGCCCGGGATGAACCCGCCATACTTCCGCATGTTGTCCGCAACTTCGTTCGGGTTGAAGACGATCGAAACGTAGAAGTAAGCGAAGAAGATGATGCCGACCGCGTAAAGCAGTGTGTAGAGCGGTTCGCCCCACTTCAGCGGGCCCAGAATGTTGCGCCCGAACCAGCTATTAGGCCCAACCGCGAAGCCGATCGTCTGCGGCAACGTCAGAATCGAAGACGCGAAGATGACCGGCATCACGCCGCCGGAGTTCACACGCAGAGGTAGGTGGGTGCTTTGTCCACCCATGACCTTGCGTCCGACAACGCGCTTTGCATATTGCACCGGGATCCGGCGTTCGCTGCGCTCAACGTAAACGATGAAGGCCACGATCAGGACCATCACCACGACCAGGATCATCATCGCGGGCACGGTGAACGCACCCCAGGCGGCCGTGCGGGCCTTGTCCACAAGGTCAATAACGCCGCGCGGCAGGCCGACAACGATGCCGGCGAAGATCAGCAGCGACATGCCGTTGCCGACGCCGCGGTCCGTGATCTGCTCGCCAAGCCACATGATGAAGGCCGAACCTGCGGTCAGCGTAAGCATTGTCATCAGGATGAACGGAACGCCCGGGTTAGTCACGAACGGCGTGCCGCCCGATACCGTAGAACGCTCCAGAGTCAATGCGATGCCGAACGACTGAACGGCGCTGAGGATGACGGTCAGGTAACGAGTCCACTGGGTGATCTTCTTACGCCCGAGCTCGCCTTCCTTCTGCAGCTTCGCAAGAGGCTCGTACACCACGGTCAACAACTGCAAGATGATCGACGCGGTGATGTAGGGCATAATGCCCAGGGCAAAGATGGTCAACCGGCGCAACTGGCCGCCGCTGAACAGGTCCACGAAGCCAAGGAAAGTGCCCTGGTTCTGCTGGAAGAACTGCTGCAACAGGTCGGCGTTGATACCCGGAGTCGGGATGTGACCACCAAGGCGGTATACGGCCAGCAGCCCAAGCGTGAAGAGGATGCGCCTGCGCAGGTCCGGAATTCGGAAAATGTTGGCCAGTTTTTCTACCATATAAGGACTCGGAACCTCGATTACTGCCTTTCGAGCAAACTACTTCTTTTTCTTGGTCTGGGTGTGTTCAGCGTGCTGATGCAACTGAATGACCTCGACCTTGCCGCCGGCTTTTTCGATCTTTTCCTGGGCCGACTTCGAGAATTTGTGCGCCTGCACCGTGACGGCCTTGCTCAACTCGCCATCGCCCAGGATCTTCACGAGGGCGCGTTTGTCGCTGACCAAGCCCCGCTGGCGCAGGACGTCCGGCGTGACACTGGTTTCTTCCAGCGTGGCAAGACTGTTCAGGTTAACCACGGTGTATTCCACGCGGAAAATGTTGACGAATCCGCGCTTCGGCATGCGGCGGTGCAGCGGCATCTGGCCGCCTTCAAAACCGCGCATCAGGCGCGAACCGCTGCGGGATCCCTGACCTTTGTGGCCGCGCGTCGAGGTCTTTCCCATGCCCGACCCCATACCGCGGCCGACGCGTTTCCGTTTTTCGTTGGCTTTCTTCGGCGCTCGAATGTTCGAAAGATTCATTTCAATTTCTCATCCTACGGTCGATTGCTATGGCAAACGTGACCGTTTTGTCGCCGGCTCGTCTCCTGCCGACTCGGTTAGTAGCGCCATTACTACCGGCGCTCAGTCAGGCGTGCGCTCTCAACACTACTCTACGACCTTGACCATATGCGGCACCTTTTTGACCATGCCGCGGATCGATGGCGTATCTTCACGCTCGATCACCTGATTCAGGCGGGTGAAGCCCAGGCCCTTGATCACGAGCTTGTGCTTTTCCGGCGCGGCGATGGCCGAGCGCACCCACTTCAGACGAATCATGCCTTTGGAAGCGTTCTCTGCCATTGTATTACAGTTCCTCCACAGCTTTGCCGCGAGTTGCGGCTACTTCCGCGCGATCGCGCAGTTTTTTCAGCGCGTCGAACGTCGCCTTGATCACGTTGTGCGGGTTCGTGGTCCCAATCGATTTCGTCAGCACGTTCTGAATGCCGGCCGAGGTCATGACCGCGCGCACCGCGCCACCGGCGATGACGCCGGTGCCTTCGGGAGCCGGTTTCAGCAGCACCATGCCCGACCCGAAACGCCCCAGCACCGTGTGCGGGATCGTCGTGTGAGTGAGATTTACCTTGAACAGGTTCTTCTTGGCCGCTTCGATGCCCTTGCGGATCGCCTGCGGAACTTCCTTCGCCTTGCCTGAGCCGTATCCGACCACGGCAGAAGCCGGGTCGCCTACCACGACCAGGGCGGCAAACGAGAGGTTCTTGCCTCCCTTGACGACCTTGGTCACGCGGTTGATCGCGACCACCTGGTCCTTCAGCTGATATTGCCCGGGATCGAGCTTTCTTTTCGTCGTCGCCATTGCACTCTCGATTCTTGAAATCTCGAAAACTTTCTTAGAACTGGAGACCCGCTTCGCGAGCCGATTCCGCCAGCGCTTTCACGCGGCCGTGATAAAGATATCCGCCGCGGTCGAAGACCACCTTTGTGATCCCCTTCTCCTTAGCGCGCTCCGCGATCAACTTCCCGATCTGTTTCGCTGCCGCGACGTTGCCGCCTTGTTTCTTGCCCTGCTTGCGGCCTTCCAGTGTCGTGGCCGACAGCACGGTCATGCCTTTCTGGTCGTCGACCAGCTGCACGGAAATGTTGTTCAGCGACCGGTAAACGCTAAGCCGCGGACGTTCCGCCGTACCCTGCAGCTTTTTGCGGATACGGGTGTGTACCCGCTGCCGGATGATGTCTTTCGATTCCTTGTTGTACATTCTGTTTTCCTCTCCCGGGGTTCTATGCCGGGCAGCAGCCTAAGAAATTGGTAATCGGGTAATTTTGTAATTGGTGATTTGAGGAGCGCCATTGCTTTCTCACGCCTGACAAATTGCCGAATTACAAATTACTCAGTTACAAAATCGCTCAGCGTCCGCCGATGCAAACCTTGGTTAATCCGATCAGCCAATGGTCGCGCTACTTCGCGCCCGTCTTGCCGACCTTCTTCTTCAGCTTCTCGCCCAGATAGCGCACGCCCTTGTTCTTGTACGGATCGGGCGGACGCAGACCGCGCATTTCGGCCGCAACCTGCCCGACCTTCTGCCGGTCGATGCCCGTCAGGGTCAGACGAGTCTGTTTCGGGTCGACAGCACAATCGACGCCGGTCGGCAGTGGGTACTCGATCGGATGCGAGTAGCCCAGGCTGAAGACCACAATGCCCTTGCCCTTCATTTCCGCGCGGTAGCCGATGCCTACGATTTCCAGCTCGCGCGTCCAGCCGGTCGTCACGCCGACCACGGCGTTATTCACGAGTGCGCGCGTCAGTCCATGCAGCGCCGCCTGCTTATCGCTCTCGCGCACCGCGACAAGATGACCGTCCTGCTGCTCCATCCGGACGCCCGCCGGAACGGTCGTCTCCAGCTTGCCCTTCGGCCCCTGCACGGATACGACGTTGCCGGTGATATTTACCGTCACCCCGTTCGGCACGGGAATTGGCTTTTTACCGATTCTCGACATGTTCTTTACTCTCGGCCGTCTGCGCCCGGTTTTCGCCGGCTTCCGGCCTGCCTAAACTCCAACCACTTGTCATCCTGAGGTCGCCCTCTTCTGGCAACCGAAGGACCTGGGCACGCCGGTTGCCGCCACTGCGGCAAAGGCGCGCATCCGTATTAGCTGACTTCGCAGAGGATCTCGCCGCCCACGCCTTCCTTGCGGGCCTGCTTGCCTGTCATAACGCCCTTCGGGGTGGTCATGATGTTGATTCCCAGGCCTCCCATCACGCGCGGGATCTCCGTGCGCCCGACGTACACTCGGCAACCCGGACGGGAGACGCGCTGAATGGTTGCGATCGCCGCGTCGTTGCTCGAATTGTACTTCAGGTAAATGCGCAGGACCTTGTGACCATCTTCCTCGGTCAGCTTGAAGTTGGAAATGTAGCCCTCTTCTTTCAGAATACGGGCCATTTCCGCTTTCAGCTTCGAGGCAGGCACGTCCACCTTCTGGTGCCGCGCCCCGATGGCGTTGCGCACGCGGGTCAGAAAATCTGCGACCGGATCGGTCAAACTCATTCTTCCACTCTCCTTGTTGCCCGTTCGCTTCTCCTCGGAGAAGAACCAGCAGCAACGTTAAATCGGGTAATTGGAGAATTGACTAACCGGGTAATTGCGAGTTGATGGCGTCGCCGTCAATTTCCCAATTTCCCGATTACTCAATTACGAAATCTCTACCAGGACGACTTGCTTACGCCCGGAACTTCGCCGCGCAGAGCCAGTCCACGGAAGCACAGACGGCAAACGCCGAACTTGCGCAGGTAGCCGCGGGGACGTCCGCAGATCTTGCAGCGGTTATGCTGGCGCGTCGAGAACTTGGCCTTCTTGTTCGCCTTGGCAATGCTTGATGTTTTCGCCATTCTTCTTAGACTCTCAGCCTCTGCTATTCGCTTTCAGCTCTTGTTTTCAACTTTTTCAAACTACTGGCCACCGGCCACTAGCCATTCGCCCGGTTCCGTTACGGCCGGAAGGGCATGCCCATGTGCTTCAGCAGCACGCGTGCCTGCTCGTCGCTCTTAGCCGTCGTAACGATGGTCACATTCATGCCCTTCGTCTTATCGACCTTGGAATAGTCGATTTCCGGGAAGATTAACTGGTCGCGCAGCCCGAGCGTGTAGTTGCCGCGTCCGTCGAACGATTTCGTGCTCACGCCGCGGAAGTCGCGCACGCGGGGCAAGGCCACGTTCATCAACCGGTCCATGAACTCGTACATGCGATCGCCGCGCAGCGTCACCATGCAGCCGATCGGCATGCCTTCGCGCACCTTGAAGGCAGCAATTGACTTCTTCGCCTTCGTGATGACCGGCTTCTGGCCGCTGATCTGACCCAGTTCGATCACCGCCGGATCCAGAATCTTGGCGTTCTGCGTCGCTTC
>Ga0075271_10000054_pt1 | contig 13340 bp, 13 predicted proteins | sample SF_Rice_5C_0N_30_FD_69775 | JGI IMG/M metagenome (GOLD analysis project Ga0075271, IMG submission 69775) | Rice paddy soil microbial communities from Twitchell Island, California, USA - SF_Rice_5C_0N_302 | ecosystem: Environmental > Terrestrial > Soil > Paddy field/soil | place: USA: Twitchell...
GGGCGGAGAAGCTTTACACCATTTACCGCTTCGAAAAAGAAAACACGCGAATGCACCTGTTCTTCCGCGACCATACGCTGTCGGACCTGGTCGGGTTTGTATACTCCGGCATGCCGGCCAGGGAAGCGGCGGACCATTTAATCAGAAACATAAAGGAATCCGCCCAACCCGTTTTGGCCCAGGGAAAAGATGCCGTAGTCTCCATCATCCTCGATGGCGAGAACGCCTGGGAGTACTACCCGCAATCCGGCCGCGAGTTCCTGCGCCGTTTTTACGCCGCGCTGCAGAAGGATGAGGAAGTGGAGGCGGTGACCGCTTCCGAAGCCATTGCGCGGCAGGAAGAGTTTGGGCAAGTGGAGTCGCTGGTTCCGGGTTCCTGGATCAACGCCAACTTTAATATCTGGATTGGGGCGCCGGAAGATAACCGCAGCTGGGACTACCTTACTGCCGCCCACAATTTCTTCACGGCACACGCGGCGGGGGTGGACGGCGCCAAACGCGAACTTGCATATCAGGAACTGCTGATTGCGGAAGGCAGCGACTGGAACTGGTGGTACGGGCCGGAACACCACTCGGTGAACGACCGCGACTTCGATGAGCTTTACCGCAAGCACCTGGCCAATGTTTACCAGGCGCTGGGAGCGGCGCCGCCCGAGCATCTGGCCCATCCTATCTACGCCGGCGTGGCCCGGCCGGTTTACGTGCCGCAGACCGCCTACATTCATCCCCGGGTGGAAGGCGATCTGGTGCGCTACTTCGGCTGGATCGGAGCAGCCATGTACACAGCGGATAGGCGGTCGGGTTCCATGCACGGCAAGCAGTTCGTACTGGATGCGGTGTACGCCGGAATTGACGAGCAGTTTCTGTACGGACGCATGGACTTTGTGGACGCACCCCCAAAGGAACGCTGCGACCTGCTGGTGAACCTGGAACTGTGGGCGGAGGAGAGCAAAAAGCCCTCGCGCGCGCTGTCGCTGGAGGCTGCCTGCGAAGACGGCACGATTTCAGCCTGGCATTTGCGGGAGACCGAAAGGGGCGAAGTAGTGGCGGGTTCGGAGCAGGAGGGGGGTGGGGCAACGCTGGTGCTGCGCAAGAATTTTGAATTCAAGCTGCCCTTGCGATGGCTGGCGCCGCAGTGGGCTGTGCAGGTGCGAGATAAAGCAGCGACCCCCGCTGGCAAGTTGCGGGTTCGCTTCAGCCTTTGGCGTGACCGTTTGCCCATTGATGGCTTGCCGCTGGAAGGCTGGATTGAACTGCATCTGCTCAGCGAGCCCGAGTTGGCGGCGTTCGCGTTTGCACAGTAATGGGAGTCGGTTGTCAGGAGTCGGTAGTCGGCAAAGCCCGTTGACTACGCAGGATTTCGCTGACTCCCGACCCCTGACTCCCGGCTACTTTCATTCCGCCCCGCTGGTCCCGCTGCTGGCGCTAACCACCGTCGGTCTGCTCACTTCAAAAATCAGAACCGTGCCCGCCGCCAGGGTGGCGGACCGCCGCTTATACAGCCAGTGAGCCATAGTCGCGCCCGCGCCCACGCCGGCGCCGATCAGACCGCCTTCAGCGCCGCCCATCAGCGCGCCCATCACTAGTCCCGCGCCGCCGCCGATGGCGGTTTCGCGGGTGTCGCGGCGGTCGTGGCCGCTGCCCTTGAACTGGCCTTCCTCATTGACGTCAGAGCCGTCGCGCAAGCTGGTATCCACCAGCACGGCGCTGAGCGCGTACTTGGCGCCGTTGGGCAGGGTGACAGAATCGGGGTGCAGGCCGATAGTGGGCTTGCCGGTGATGCGGCGGGGTTCGCTGATTTTGGTGATATGACCCACCACGGTCGCGCCGCTGGGAATCAGGACTTTGCCGGATTCCATTACCGGTTGGGTCACCGTGCCCCAGAACTGGTCGCCGGACTTATTCATGAAGGTGGCCAGCGTGCTTTGCAGCTTGATGTAAACGGGGGTGCCGGGAGAGAGCGCGGATTGCGCCAGCGCCGGCAGTGACAGCAGGGCAGTGGCGAGCAGTAGTGCCATGCGTTTCTTCATTGATGCCTCCGATTTAGTTCCTGGTATCTGGTTGAAGTTGATCAGTTCTTGCCTGTGTCTCTAACCATGCGTCTGCAATTTTCTGAGTGCATCCAGAACCTGTTCCAGCGGGGCGCGGTCGGCCTGGCCGTCGCCGCGGTAAATAAAGCGGATCACGCCGCCGCGCTCGAGAACCAGGGTAGCGGGATGCGCGATGTTGAAAGCATCCACGCCGATCCGGTGATACAAGCCGTAGGTCCGGGTGACCTTTCGGTCTTCGTCAAGCAGAAAAGGGAAGGAGACGGGATGCTCCCGCAAATATTTTGCCGGTTTGAAAAACCCTTCTGGCTTTTCCGCCGCGATGTAGATCAAGTTGGCTCCGGTGCTGAGGATCTGGTCTTTAAGTGGCTCGAACTGAGCCATGCGCTTCACGCAGTTCGGTCACCAGGTGCCGCGCAGAAATTCCAGAATGACCGGGCCGCGCTGCCACACCTCCGACGCAGAGAAAGTTCCCTGGCGATTGGCGGCGGGCAGCGTGAAATCGGGTGCGCACTCGCCAACGGCAAGGGTCTCCGTTCTTTCCTTCATCTCCTCTGGACTCTAGAACACGGTTTAGTTGACGAACAATAACCAAGGCAGTACCCAGTACCTGGTATCTAGTACTCAGTTGCGATCACTCCCGCCATCCGGTCTCTCGCGGCTTGTGGTTGATATAATCGTCAGTTCGGCACTCGGAACTTAGCGCCACATTTCTACCGCTTTTTTCAAACTAGATACTGGGTACTGGGTACTCTTTTGAGCGCTCTCCCACCCTGTTAACAAGTCAGACGAGGCCATCATGACGAAAATCCAGCAAGTTCATGGGCGCGAAATCCTGGATTCGCGCGGCAATCCCACGGTGGAAGCTGAAGTAAAGCTTGAAGGCGGCGCAAAAGGCCGGGCGGCCGTGCCCAGCGGCGCCTCCACCGGCGAGCACGAAGCGGTGGAACTGCGCGATGGCGATAAAAAGCGCTACCTGGGCAAGGGCGTGCTTAAAGCTGTGGAGAACGTGAACGGCGAGCTCGCTGACGCCCTGTGCGGCATGGACGCCGCCGACCAGCGCGCGCTCGACCACAAAGTGATCGAACTGGATGGCACCGAAAACAAGTCGCGCCTGGGCGCCAACGCGCTGCTGGCGGTTTCCATGGCGGCGGCACGGGCCGTGGCCTGCGCCCACCAGCTGCCGCTCTATCGCTATCTGGGCGGCCTGGGCGCGAATCTTTTGCCCGTGCCCATGATGAATATCCTCAACGGCGGCGCCCACGCCGATAACAATGTGGACTTTCAGGAATTCATGGCCATGCCCGTGGGTGCGAAGTCATTTTCCGAGGCCTTGCGCTGGGGCGTGGAGGTGTTTCACACCTTAAAGGGGGTGTTGAAGAAGCGCGGCTATAACACGGCGGTTGGGGATGAAGGCGGGTTTGCGCCTTCTTTGAAATCGAACGTGGAAGCAATCGAGGTGGTGCTTGAGGCCATAAGCGCCGCCGGTTTCAAGCCGGGCGCGCAGATCGCCATTGCGCTCGACCCCGCCGCCAGCGAGCTCTATCAGGACGGCAAGTACGTGTTCAAGAAATCCGATAAGTCGGCGAATAGCTCGGAAGAAATGGTGCGCTACTGGAGCGAGTGGGCGCGGCAGTATCCCATCGTGTCGCTGGAGGACGGGCTGGCGGAAGACGACTGGAAAGGCTGGCAGATGCTGACCCGGGAACTGGGCGGGCGCATCCAGTTGGTGGGCGATGACCTGTTCGTGACCAACGTCAAGCGTCTGCGGCAGGGGATCGAGCAGAATGTGGGTAATTCGATTCTGATCAAGGTCAACCAGATCGGCACTGTCAGCGAAACTCTGGATGCCATTGACCTGGCGCGGCGCAACGGATACACGGCGGTGATCTCGCACCGCTCCGGCGAAACCGAAGACAGCTTCATCGCCGACTTTGCCGTAGCCACGGCGGCGGGCCAGATCAAGACTGGGTCCGCTTCGCGCACCGATCGCGTGGCCAAGTACAACCAACTGTTGCGCATTGAAGAAGAGCTGGGCGATGGGGCGAGATTTTTGGGATTGAAGGCGTTGAACTATCACGGGGAAGCGGCAGGGAAGGCGAGGGCGTAGTTGTTTCACCACAGAGGACACAGAGGGCAGGGAGAGAAATTTGGGTTTTGCCAAGTGTTCCACAGGGGCTAAAGCCCAAATCCATGGCTCATGTCTATTCCCACGGCTGAAGCCGTGGGCTTCCATGGTGAGGCTGGCAGGTGTGGCTTTGCTAATGGCAAATATCGAGCGGTTGACCGCATCTATCCGAGCGCTCGAGCTGATCCGATGGCCCTGCATCTGAAAGGGGAACCGTCGCACTATGCTGAATTGTGCAACGCTGAAACGAGCAGCGGTTAGGAATGGCCCATGGTTTTCCTCTGTGTCTTCTGTGGTGAAAGATTTTTTGTGGTGAATACGAATGCCGAATAGACCTAAGCCTCTGATCCTCGTCATCCTCGACGGCTGGGGCTACCGCGCGGAAACCAAGGCCAACGCCATCGCCCTGGCGCGCAAGCCCACCTACGACCGCCTGCTGCGCGACTATCCCAACACGCTCATTCACACCAGCGGGCCTTATGTTGGCTTGCCCGAGGGCCAAATGGGCAACAGCGAAGTCGGCCACCTCAACATCGGCGCTGGGCGCGTCGTGCACATGGACATCACCCGCCTGGACCTGATGATCCAGAACGGCCAATTGTTTTCCGATCCCACGCTGCTGGCGGCGATGAAGCACGCGCGCAGCGGCGGGCGGCGGCTGCACTTGTTTGGACTGCTCTCCGACGGCGGCGTCCATTCCCACCAGAACCATCTCTACGCGCTGCTGAAAATGGCCAGGCAGAACGGCGGGGACCGTGTTTTTGTGCATGCCTTCATGGATGGCCGCGATACCCTGCCTACCAGCGGCGCGGGTTACCTGGAGCAGTTGCAGCAGAAGATGCGGGAGTATAGTTCCGGGAAAATCGCCAGCGTCAGCGGCCGTTACTACGCCATGGACCGCGACCGGCGCTGGCCGCGCATCGCCAAAGCTTTCAACGTCATGGTCCAGGGCGATGGCGAGGCCGCCCGCTATGTGGACGCTTCGCAGGGCGTGAAGGAATCCTACAACCAGGGCGTTACCGACGAATTCGTCGTTCCCTTTGTTTGCGTGGATAACCGGGGCGAGCCGCTGGCCACCATTCGTGATGAGGACGCGTGCATCTGCTTCAACTTTCGCGCTGACCGGGCACGGCAGATCACGCGGGCGCTGGCGCGCAACAGCGGCTTGAGCCCGCAAGGGGGGAGCGAGCTGCCCGACGCCAGCGGCCTGGATGCCGAAATTCCCCGTGAACGCGTGCCGAAGGATCTGCATTACGTGTGCATGACGCGCTACGACAAGCAGTTCGCGCTTCCCGTGGTGCTGCCGCCGGAGTCGCTGAACAACATTCTGGCCAACGTGATGGCTAACCTCAACCTGCGCAACCTGCGGGTGGCGGAAACCGAAAAGTACGCCCACGTCACATATTTCTTTAACGGTGGCGTGGAGCAGCCCTTCCCCGGCGAGGAGCGCGTGCTTGTGCCCTCGCCCAAGGTGGCAACCTACGACCTGAAACCGGAGATGAGCGCCCAGGGCATCGCCGCCGAGGTGGTGAAGGCTGTGGAGAAAGGCGCTTTCGACGTTATTATCGTGAACTTCGCCAATGCCGATATGGTGGGGCACTCCGGCCGGATTGAGCCCACGGTGAAAGCGGTAGAAACGGTGGATGCCTGCCTGGCGGAGTTGGAGCGCGCCTTGCGGCAGCGGGGCGGGGCCATGATTATTACCGCCGACCACGGCAACGCCGAACTGATGATTGACCCGGCCACCGGCGGCCCGCACACTGCTCACACCACCAACCCGGTGCCGCTGATTGTGCTCAGCGGCGAAGACAAGAACTTCACCCTGCGTCCTGATGGCTCGCTGCGGGATATTTCGCCCACCGTTCTGGCTTTGCTGGGTATTGTCCAGCCCAAGGATATGACCGGGCGCGACCTGCGTCAGGTCCTGGTGCCAGCGGGAAAAAAGTAGGCAAAAACCAAACGGGCAACGCTCCCCCGGAGGGTGTGTGTTGCCCGTTATGCCGCTTGCGGGAGAATCCGAGCTTGCGGGATTAGTTGCCGATGGCGCTGGCAGTTTCGGAAAACACGTTGTTGGCCTGCGTGCCGATCAACCGGATCGTGCCAACCACGATTACCAGAATGACAGCCAGCATCACCGCATATTCCGCGATGTCCTGACCCTCGTCGTTTGACCACATTCTGCGTACCAGATCGACCATTGTTTCCTCCATGCAAAATTGAAAAAGGGGGAGGCTAAAAAACGCGTCGCAGGCGGTCGGTCCTGGGCAGCCTGCCCCGAACAGGGAGAAGCGCCGCCGGCACAATTGCCAGCTTATTTCAGCTTTTTGCGCAGCCGCCGAACTTCTACGAAGGTCAGGGCTGTGGTCATGCAGACCACGCTGGCAAATAACACTTCCAGGCCAAACATCGATTGCATCGCGTCATTCCTCCTGTAAAGCGGCCAGGGAACGGAGCCCGTTCGCTGCCCACGGGGCTAACTATGGGCCCGCGCACCGGGAAGGTAAACATTACGTTCGTCCAACACCGCGGCGGAATCCGGCAGACTGGTTACCAGCGGAAGAACACGCGATTACCGAAGAACAAGCAATGTGAAATCAGGGGCTTGAAGCCCAGACCAGCGGCCAAGCGGATCACAAGTGGCAGCTGCTCAGACCCTTCTTCTCCAGATAGCGCTGATGGTATTCCTCGGCGCGGTAAAACCTGGTCGCCGGGACAATTTCCGTCACAATGGGCTGAGAGAACCGCGATTGCCATCGTTCGCGGGAAGCGCGCGCCAGCTTTTCCTGCTCTGCAGTGTGGAAAAAGATGGCCGAGCGGTACTGGGTGCCGAAGTCCGGACCTTGCCGATTGGGGGTGGTGGGGTCGTGCATCTCCCAAAAATGATCCAGCAGCTGGTCGTAGGAAATTCTGGCGGGATCGAAGCTCATTTCAAGGGTTTCGGCATGGCCGGTGCGGTCGGTGCACACATCATGATAGGTGGGATTGGCCAGGCTGCCGCCGGTGTAGCCCACCACGGCATCCGTAACTCCCGGCAAAGCCCGGAAGGAAGCTTCCACTCCCCAGAAACAGCCGGCGGCGAAGGTGGCTTTTTCCATAATCGAGTTTCCATTTTCAAGTTTCGAGTTTCAAGCGAGCCATCGCGTATCCGGAAACTTGAAACTCCGAAACTCGAAACTGCCTTATTGCGTCATGCGGATCGCGAGCTGCTTCTGCGCCGGCGTCATCTGGTTCCACAACATTTCCAGATCATGAGACAAGTAGGAATTGTTGGGATCCTGACGCAAGGCCAAGGCGAACCACTTGTAGGCGACCGACCGGTCGAGGGGCACGCAATGTCCGGTGGCGTAAAGGCTGCCCAGGGTGCTCTTAGCCTTGGCGCTGTTGTTGTCTACTGCCTGACGCAAATAGCCAAGAGCGCGATCGCAGCTTCGCGGAACCCCGTTGCCGTAGAGATATCTTTGCGCATCGTTGAGCAGAGCGGCATTTTCCGCGTCGACCGACGGCGCGGCGCTGGCGGCCGCAGCCGCACGCGGCCGGGGCTGAGCGGGCGCTGGGCTGGGCGGTTTGGCCACTGCCGCCGTCTGGCTGAGGGCCGCCGGCGGAACATGCTGCTTTTCCGCGGCGCTTTGGATCTGCGCCGGGCTGGGCGGCGGGGTCACTACCGGCGGCGTCTTTGCGTTGGCTGCGGCGGCAGAGTCAGGCGCGCCACTACCGGACGAAGGATTGGCTACGCTGGAGTTCTCGGCTGCGGCCGGATTGGCAGTCGGAGCTACAGCCGCAGCCTCCTGCTTCTCCTGGCCGATTTTGCTGCGCGCCGTTTGTACCAGGGTGGCGAGATGGCTGCGGTCCAGCCCGCCATTGCGCGCCTGCCACCAAACGGCTCCTCCAGCAACCGCCAGCACGAAGAGAAAGAGGTAGAGCCCCCAATGGCTGCTGGAAACTTCGTCGTCCAGCAGGTAGCTGCTGCTCAGCTCGGGTTCATCGCTCAGGCCCAGAAATGACGGGCCGTGGATGGTCTGGTCGAAATCGGGGTCGGCTTCCACCGCCGGCGACGACGGGCGTTGTGAGCCATTGGCGTGCCCGGCAGCTACCGGCTGCTCCACCGGCTTGGGCTGGAGCAAGGGGATGCCACACTTGCCACAGAACTGGTTATCGAACGGGTTTTCGCTCCCACATCGAGGACAAAAGGTGGTTATCATAACGAGCGACGGGTGGCACTCCTATTATCTCCGATTCATTGGATGTGAGCTGAGGAAATTAAGTTCTCCGCCCAGCAGCTTGTCTTTACACCTCTCCCGGCAGCGTGTTAGTCTCGTAACTGGTTACAAAAAGACGAGAAGATAGGAGTGCGGCAGGTTCAGTGCTAGCCCGAGAGCAGAAGAAAACCCTCATTGACCAGTATGGCACGCACGCTACGGACACGGGAAGCCCGGAAGTCCAGATAGCGTTGTTGAGCGAGCGCATTGGTCAGCTGACGGAACACTTTAAGACGCACAAGAAAGATCACGCCTCCAGGCGCGGTCTGCTCATGCTGGTCAGCAAGCGGCGGCGCTTGCTGGACTACCTGAAGAAATACGACTCCGAGCGATACCAGACCGTCATTCAGAAACTCGGCATTCGCAAGTAGTTGTGTCTACGGGATACCCGCAGGGCGGGTCCGCCGAGCGCCGGCCCCCAGGTTCACTTGGAGTGCCTGCGGCTTGGCGTTAGTCCGCAAGTTGCGTCGAAATCGGCCACATTGGAACTACCCTCCGCGGCCCTGATCTGTTCCGTACAGCCTCGTCTAAGAAACCCCTGGAAGGATAAAAATGAAACAAGAAGTCTCAGTTGAACTCAGCGGCGGAAAGCAACTCACATTTGAAACCGGCAGGCTGGCCAAGCAGGCGCATGGCGCCGCCGTGGTGCGTTGCGGTGATAACGTGGTATTGGCCACCGCAGTGGCCAACCAGGAGCCACGGGAAGGTATTGATTTCTTTCCACTTACGGTGGATTACCGAGAGTACACCTATGCCGGCGGCCGTATTCCCGGTGGCTTTATCAAGCGCGAAGGACGGCCCAGCGAACGCGAAATTCTCACCAGCCGCCAGATTGACCGGCCCATCCGGCCGCTGTTCCCGGACGGTTTTCGCAATGAAACCCAGGTCATCTCCTTTGTTCTTTCGGCGGATACTGAAAACGACCCTGATGTGCTGGCCATTAACGGCGCCTCCTGCGCCCTGACGCTCTCCGATATTCCATTCCAAGGCCCGGTAGGGGCGGTGCGGGTGGGCTTGGTCAACGGCCAGTTTGTCATCAATCCCAATTACGAGGAAATGCGCAGCGGCTTGCTCCGCCTAATGGTGGTGGGCACCTCGGAAGGCATCGTGATGATCGAAGCCGGGGGCAGCCAGGTGCAGGAGCAGACGATTGTGGACGCGATCGAGTTTGGCCACAAGGAGATCAAGAAGATCTGCTCTGCCATCAACGAATTGCGGGAGCGTGTGGGCCGGCCGAAGCGGGCCTTTACGGCACCGGAGATTGACGAACCATACTACAAGCAGTTGCGCTCCAAAATCGAATCCCGGCTCTCCGACGCTCTCGATACCCATAAGCATCCCAAGGCCGAAAGCTACGACCTGGTAAAGGCTTACCGGAAAGAGCTGGTGGAAGCGCTGCCGGAAGACGATGTGGAAGCCCGGGCGAAGCTGGCCAAGTACTACGAACTTATCCGCGAGCGGATTTTCCGCGACCAGGTTCTCGGCAAAAAGCGGCGTCCCGACGGGCGCGCCTTTGACCAGATCCGGCCTATCTCTATCGAGGTTGGGGTGCTGCCGCGAACTCACGGGTCGGCTATTTTCACCCGCGGCGAGACCCAGGCGCTGGTCACCACCACCCTGGGCACCGCCGAAGACATGCAGCGCCTGGAAGTGTTTGAAGGCGAGGCCAAAAAACGCTTCATGCTGCACTACAACTTTCCCCCGTTTTCAGTCGGGGAAGTGGCATTTCTGCGAGGCGCGGGCCGGCGCGAAATCGGCCACGGCGCCCTGGCGGAGCGCGCGGTCAGCGCGGTGCTGCCCGCGGAAACCGACTGGCCTTACGCCATGCGGGTGGTCTCCGACATCCTGGAATCCAATGGTTCCTCTTCTATGGCAACAGTTTGTGGCGCCTCGCTTTCGCTGATGGATGCGGGCGTCCCCCTGGCCTCCCCTGTCGCGGGCATTGCCATGGGCCTGGTGAAGGAGGACAACGACTATGCCATCCTGACCGACATTGCCGGCGCGGAGGACCACTACGGCGACATGGACTTCAAGGTGGCGGGCACGCGCGAAGGCATTACCGCGCTACAGATGGACATCAAAGTCAGCGGCATCACCCCGGCGATTATGGCCGAGGCCCTGGCGCAGGCGCAGCGAGGACGTCTGTTCATCCTCGACAAAATGAATGAGGCACTGCCGGAAGCGCGCTCCAAGGTTTCCACCTATGCGCCGCGCTTCTATACCCTGCAGATTCCGGTGGATAAGATCCGCGACCTGATCGGGCCGGGCGGCAAGATGATCCGCAGCATCATCGAGCAGACCGGGGTCAAGATTGATGTGGAGGATTCGGGCCGCGTCAACGTGGCTTCCAATGACCAGGCCTCGGCGGCCAAGGCGTTGCAGATTATCGGTGACCTGACGGCGACCGCTGAAGTGGGCAAGACCTACCTGGGTAAGGTTTCACGCCTGGCGGATTTCGGCGCCTTCGTGGAAATCCTGCCCGGCACCGACGGCCTGCTGCACATCAGCGAAGTGGCCGAGCATCGCATCAAGGACATCCGCGATGAACTGAAGGAAGGCGATCAGGTACTGGTGAAAGTGCTGTCCATCGAGGGCAACCGCATCCGCCTGTCGCGCAAAGCCATCCTGAAGGAACAGCGGGCCAAGATGGGAGGCGGGGGCAGCGAGTCTGCGGAAGAGCCGGTCGCCGGCACCATGACCATTGAGGGCGGCGGCGAATACACGGAAACCGAGGAACATGAGCCCAACTTCAATCGGGTTGAGGCGCATCATGAAGGCGCGCCCCGGGGGGAGGGCCGTCCCGGTGGCGGACGCGAAGGCGGTCGTCCGGGCGGCGATCGTGGGCGCGGAGGCCGGGGCCACAATGGCCGAGGCGGACGCGGCGGCGGGCGCCGGCGCCACTAGAAAGTTGTGTGTTGGTTGGCAGTGCCGCCGTCCTGACGGCTGTTCTGCGGGCGTGCGAGAGTAAGATGCCCGCGCCACAAAATAGAATCGGAAGCCGCGCGAGCAGCGCGGCTTTTTTTTTGGCTGAGCACAATGGGAGCGGAACCGGGATATCGCTGCCGTTAAAGAGTTGCAAGGTCGGGAAAAATAACATCTTAGAGCCGCCCCATGAGGGCCAAGGCCGGCCGCGGCTGGTGAGACAAGGCTGGATTGCTAGTGATATCAACTGATATGGCAGGCAACCCTTCTTTACAGACCCCCTGCATCGAACAGACGAAATGGCCAACACGAGAGGTCCCGGGCACACAACTCGGAATCAGCCATTAGCGATAAGGAGCCATGAGGCAGCCCGCAACCATCTGCCGCGAATTACGCAGTCTTCCCTCCAGCGTGGGGTTGGCGGTGGAATGCCTGGACGGCAGCTTCGCTTTTTATCGCATTCGGGGAGGCGCTCTGGAAAGAATTCAGGACCAGGAAAGAACCTGGACAGAGGTGGCGGCGGAAGACATTCTGCAGCATCTCGTGTTGGAAACTCCGGTGGCGGTTTGGTTGGAGACCCGTATGGTGCTAAAACCAGCGGATTGGGTAAAACCTTACTTTCATACTGAATAGGTGAAGACATGTACAACTATCTGCAGCCAGGAGTGGTGGTGAAAGACCGGGCCGGCATCCGTAAGGCGATTACCCGGATCGAAGGTGAGAAGGTTTACTGGGTGTATAGCGAGCGCAGTGACCGGCGACAGCATTCGGCGGACTACGAGCGTTTTATAGACACCCATTTCATAATTGCCGACCCAGGAATGCGCCTGCCGCAGGCGGCGTGACTCCGCCGCCGAAACGGAGCCTTCCATCATCATCATCCACGCTCGCCCCTAGAGCACCAGTGCGGGCGTGGCGGCTGCGCCGATTTTCCCCCAGTGGTAGTTCGGAATGCGCGAAGGAGAGGCGTGCCCTCGCGACAGCCGGCGATGCCCCATCACGTTCATGCGGACGTGGTGGGGCCGCCGACGCTATGGCAGCGATAAGTGGGGGAAAATGTTGGGCAGTGAAAGCTACAGCTAGACCGTCGCCACAATGGCGGCGGCCCGCTTAGGGAACAACTGGCCGATCCTCCGCATTTGCGCGCCCACGCCCCGCAGTTTTTCCTCGATGCGCTCGTAGCCGCGGTCAATGTGGTAAACGCGGTCAATAATGGTTTCGCCATCGGCCACCAGAGCGGCCAGTACCAGCGAGGCGGAGGCGCGCAGGTCGGAGGCCTGCACCGCGGCCGCGCTCAGCGGCGTTTTGCCGCGCACGGTGGCGCGCCGCCCTTCGACCTTGATGTCGGCGCCCATGCGCACCAGTTCCTGCGTGTGCATGAAGCGGTTTTCGAAAATGTTCTCAGTAATCACGGAAGTGCCGTTGGCTTGCGTGGCCAGGGCCATGTACTGCGCCTGCATGTCGGTAGGGAAGCCGGGATACTCTTCGGTCACGATGTCAGAAGCCTTGAGCTCGCCGTTGCCGATCACGCGCACCGCGTCCACCGCAGGCACAATCTTGACCCCAACTTCTTCCAGCTTCTGCAGCAAAGCCTGAAAATGACGGGGCTCGCAGCCAGCCACATTGAGGTCGCCTCCGGTCAGCGCGGCGGCAATCACAAATGTTCCTGCCTCGATGCGGTCGGGAATGATGCGGTGCCGCGCGCCATGCAATTTCTCGACCCCCTGCACGCGGATGGTGGCGGTGCCGCCGCCCTCGATTTTCGCGCCCATCTTGTTGAGCAGGGCGGCCAGGTCGGCGACCTCAGGTTCGCGGGCGCAATTGTGCAGAATGGTTTCGCCTTCCGCCAGGCAGGCGGCCATGAGCAGATCTTCGGTGCCGGTCACGGTGATTCTGTCGAAGAAAATCTCGCCGCCGCGCAGGCGCTCGGCGTGGGCCAGCACGTAACCGTGTTCGTGCTCGATGGTAGCGCCCAGTTTCTCCAGA
>Ga0075271_10000056_pt1 | contig 13237 bp, 8 predicted proteins | sample SF_Rice_5C_0N_30_FD_69775 | JGI IMG/M metagenome (GOLD analysis project Ga0075271, IMG submission 69775) | Rice paddy soil microbial communities from Twitchell Island, California, USA - SF_Rice_5C_0N_302 | ecosystem: Environmental > Terrestrial > Soil > Paddy field/soil | place: USA: Twitchell...
AGAAGGGGGTCCCTACGATTATCAAATTCTTTGGTGTGCAGACCGCGAGGGAACTGAAGCCACAGGGGCACGGTGCGGACCTGTTGCTGGGCAACAACATCCTGGCGCAGGTGCCGGATGTGAACGACTTCGTTGCCGGGTTGAAGATTCTACTCAATGCGCATGGTGTCATCACCATCGAATTTCCGCACCTGGTCCGCCTGATGCAGGAGAACCAGTTTGACACCATTTATCACGAACATTTCTCCTACTTCTCGTTCACTACGGCGGAGAAGATCTTCGCCGCGCACGGACTGACGCTATTCGACGTCGAGGAACTCTCGACGCACGGCGGCTCCCTGCGCATTTATGCGCGCCATATCGAGGATGTTTCGCGCCCGGTGACACCCCGGGTTGCAGCGATGAAAGAGAGTGAAGAGGAGTTCGGGATTACTCGTATCGAGGCCTATTCCGCGTTCGAGGAGCAGGTGAAGGAGACCAAGCGCAAGTTGCTGCAATTCCTGATCAAAGTCAAACGGGAAGGCAAACAGGTGGTCGGTTACGGCGCACCCGGGAAGGGCAATACGCTGTTGAACTACTGCGGCGTCCGCACGGATTTCATCGACTACACCGTGGACCGCAGCCCCTATAAGCAGGGCAAGTTCCTTCCTGGAACGCATATTCCGATTTTCCATCCGGACAGAATCGGGGAAACGCGACCTGATTACGTGGTGATTCTGCCTTGGAACCTGAAGAGCGAAATCGCGAAGCAGCTGGAGTACGTCCGCGATTGGGGAGCGAAGCTCGTTGTCTTCGTTCCCGAGGTGCAGGTGTTTTGACCAGATGCTGGACATTGCGGAAAAGTTCGGCATGGCTTTTCCTTTGATCAGGAAAGCGGTCGAGATACTTGTCGATCACACATTGCTGCGGGAACAGCCGGGAGTAAAGGGAGGCAAACAGTGAAAGTCGTCCTCTTCTGCGGCGGGCTCGGAACACGGCTGCGCGAATACTCAGAGATGTTGCCCAAGCCGATGGTAAACCTTGGTTATCGGCCGATCCTATGGCACGTTATGAAATACTACGCGCACTTCGGCCACAAGGAATTCATTCTGTGCCTGGGGTACAAAGGCGACGTTATCAAGAACTACTTCCTCAACTACAACGAATGCGTATCGAATAATTTCGTACTGCGGAACGGCGGGAAGGAAATAAAACTTCTCAATAGCGACATCGACGACTGGAGTATCACGTTCGTCGATACCGGCACGAACGCGAACGTCGGCCAGCGCCTTGCGGCGGTTCGCTCATATATCGATGGAGATTCCGAATTTCTGGCGAACTACAGCGACGGTCTGACCGACTTGCCGATGCCGGAGTACATCGACCACTTCCGCAGGCGTGGGAATATCGCCAGTTTTGTGTCAGTGGTGCCGACGCAAAGCTTTCACGTATTGAAACTCGATGGTGAGCGGGTGTGTGGAATCTCGCACGTAAGCCAGGCTGGAATCCGCATCAACGGCGGCTTCTTCATCTTCAGGAGCGAAATCTTCGATTACCTTCGCGACGGCGAGGAGCTGGTGGAGCAACCGTTTCAACGCCTGATTGCCGACAATCAACTGTACGCCTACAACTACGACGGCTTCTGGACTTGCATGGATACGTTCAAGGACAAGCAGGTCCTCGACGACATGTATACCCGGGATGACGCCCCCTGGGAGGTCTGGAAGCCTGCGCGGAAAAGGAAGGTCGGCGTTGCTTAACATCGATCTTTGTAGTCGAAAAGACGCGCAACTGAAGTTGCTCTGCGTAGGGGCGCATTCCGATGACATCGAGATCGGTTGCGGCGGGACTGTGCTTGCGTTCCTGGAAAAGTATTCCGACGTCGAAGTGCAATGGGTGGTCTTCAGCGGTCCAGGTAACCGAGCAGAGGAGGCGCGGGAGAGCGCAGGCCTGTTCCTCAAGCAGGCGGCGCGGAACAACGTCATCGTCCATTCTTTCCGCGACAGCTTTTTCCCGGCGCAGTGGCAGGAAATCAAGAACGTGTTCAACGGACTGAAGCCCTTCGCGCCGGACATCGTCCTGACCCATTACCGCGACGACCTGCATCAGGACCACCGGGTTATCTCGGACCTGACATGGAATGCCTTCCGTGATCACGTCGTGCTGGAATATGAGATTCCAAAATGGGATGGCGACCTTGGCCGGCCGAACTTCTATACTCCGCTGGACGCCCGCCTGTGCGAGCGTAAGGTCGATTACCTGTTATCGGCATTCAAATCGCAGCGCGAAAAGCACTGGTTCGACCGCGAGACGTTCATGTCGATGCTGCGCATTCGTGGACTTGAAGCCAACTCCCCCGGTCGTTATGCCGAAGCGTTCTACGCAAGAAAGCTTTCCCTGGACAGTTTCGCGCCATGCCCGAACAGGGCGTGAGTTGGACGTCAGCAGGAATTTTGGAGGGACGAAATGAAGGCACTCATAACCGGACATAAGGGATACCTCGGATCCGTTATGGTTCCGTTCATGCAGGCCGCCGGACACGACGTGACCGGCCTGGACAGCTGCCTGTTCGAGAATTGCACGATGGGGCCGGCGAATGGAGCTGTTCCGGAAATGCGTCTGGATGTGCGAGACGTGCAGCGCGACCACCTGGCCGGCTTCGATGCCGTCATTCATCTGGCTGCGCTGTGTAACGATCCGCTCGGAAACCTGAATCCCGATTGCACCTACGAAATCAATCACCAGGCATCGGTGCGACTGGCAGCGTTGGCCAAGCAGGTCGGCGTACCGCGATTCCTGTTCGCTTCCTCCTGCAGCTTGTACGGCCTGTCTTCGGGGGAGAACATGCTGACGGAAACCGCGCAATTCAACCCGATCACACCGTATGGCGAGTCCAAAGTGCTGGTCGAGCGCGATGTGGCGAAACTCGCCGACGATAACTTCAGCCCGACCTATCTGCGCAACGCCACCGCGTACGGCTTCTCTCCCCGGCTAAGGGCCGACATTGTCATCAACAATCTGGTCGGTTATGCCTACACCACGGGTGAAGTGCTGATACAGAGTGATGGGACGCCGTGGCGGCCGCTGGTACACGCGGAAGACATCGCGCGAGCATTCCTCGCCGTGCTCGAGGCACCGCGCGAGCTCATCCACAACGAAGCATTCAACGTCGGCCGCAACGAAGAGAACTACCAGATCCGCGAGCTGGCCGACATGGTGAAGGAGGTCGTGCCAGGGAGCAAGATCACCTACATGCCAGGTGGCGGTCCGGACCCACGCTGCTACCGCGTGGACTGCACCAAGTTGGCGAAAACGCTCCCGGCGTTTAAACCTCAGTGGAATGCACGCAAGGGTATCGAGCAGTTGTATGAGGCGTATCGAGCGTACGGTCTGACAGCGGAGCAGTTCCTGGGCTCGCGTTATTTGCGCATCAAGCAGATACAGTCATTGTCGCAAAGCGGACGCATCGACAATTCGCTGCGATGGAAGAAGATCGAGGGCGCGGTTGCCTAATCCCCGGCGGTAGGCCGCGGAAGATACGGATCGGAGCGAAGTTAGTCTGCGGTACGTGAATTGCCGATGCGGCGAAGGCCTTTCGCTGTTAACATTACCCCGCTGTAAACCCGCGCGTTCGGCGTTGCGCCAGCGCGGGCATTGTTTTGATGGATCAATCAATGCACATCCTTCACGTTGTCGGGGCACGGCCGAATTTTATGAAAGTGGCGCCGGTAGTGCGGGCTCTGGCCCGCCATAGCGGTGTCCAGCAGACCATCGTCCACACCGGGCAGCACTACGACGCCAACATGTCCGACGTCTTTTTCCGCGAGCTTGAGATTCCCGCTCCAGATGTGAATCTACAGGTTGGCTCCGGCAGCCACGCGCAGCAGACGGCAGCGATCATCAGCCGCTTTGAGGCGATTGTGCTGGACAAAAAACCTGACACCGTATTGGTGTACGGTGACGTCAACTCGACGGTGGCGGCGGCGTTGGTGTGCGCGAAGCTCGAAATCTGCACAGGTCATGTAGAAGCAGGTCTGCGCTCGTTCGACCGGACCATGCCTGAGGAAATCAATCGTTTACTCACGGATCAGATCTCGGACCTTCTGTTTACACCATCTCAAGACGGCAACGAAAATCTGGCGAGAGAGGGCATCGCGAGGAATAAGGTGCACCTCGTGGGTAACGTCATGATCGACACACTTGTGCGACTGCTGCCCAAAGCAAAGGCCGAAATGCCTTCGAATCTTCCGGAGAGATTCGCCTTGGTAACGCTGCACAGGCCCGGAAACGTCGACGATCCGGAATTCATGCGCGCCGTCCTGAAAGAACTCACGGATATCAGTGAAGCCCTCCCTGTTCTTTTCCCGATTCACCCGCGGACCAAACAGCGACTCGCTGACTTCGGACTGACCGTCAGCGCCAATGGACATCTCCGTTTCGTGGAGCCGCTCTCGTATCTCAAATTTCTGGCATTGCAGACTCGCGCTGCGGTTGTGATCACAGACTCGGGTGGCATACAAGAAGAAACCACCTATCTCGGAGTACGTTGCATTACAGTCCGTGAAAACACGGAGCGTCCGATTACGGCTCAAATCGGAACCAATGTGCTCGTGGGACGGGATATGGACGCGATTCGTCGTGAACTCCGCAAGGTGTCGAGAGGCGAGGTCAAAGTAGGGCGCGTGCCGGAGTTTTGGGATGGGCATGCGGCGGAGAGGATAGCGGATATTCTGGTGAAATGAGGGAAAAGGACCGTATGAGTCGTCGCGGCCGGCGCAAAGCGACCAGGAACCCCTCGGCATGGTGACGTAAGTACATGAAATTCAACCCCGTCGACGGGCCACCACGATGACATTGGCGCACAACCAGCGTAAATTCAACCACGCCAGCAGTCGGTCATAAAGAACCACGAGGGCACAAATCGGGGGAAAAGACTCGAAATAATCGGCCTGGAAGTATCCGCATCGAACGCTGAGTACAGCAAAGCCATTCCTTTTCAAGAGCTTTTGAAATGCCGCAGGAGAACAGTGTTCATAATATACCCTGAATCCGATGTAACCGGCATCATGCGGCTTGAGCCAGGCGAGAAGCCTGTATTTCAGTGCATGGGGCAACATGCGATTGAGCAGGGATGGAACGGCCCTTTTATTGGGGAAAGCGGTAATCAATAATCCGTTCTCTTTCAGAATGTGGCGCGCATTGCGGACGTAGCCTTCGACGTCTTTCATGTGCTCGATGACAGAGTGTGATGTCACTACATCGACCGAATCCGGCGTCAGCGGAATATTGACTGTGCAATCAGCTTCGACCAACTGGTCGGCTTCCCGGTTCAAAGCCAATTCATCGGGAGAGATATCTACAGCGATCAGGTTTCTACCTGCGTGGTCGAACAGGCAACGTCTTCCAGCGCCGATGTCGGCGACGGTTGCTCCGACTGGAACATATTGCGCCACGATCTCGGGGTAGCTCTCAATGTCACAAACGGCTTTGTGATGGCGCAGAAAGCGCCACGAGAATCGTCTGGCGACTTCTAGCATGGCGTCGGCGATTGTAGTGGCACACGAGAGTTAAAACAAGTCCCCCTCCCGCGTAGCGATTGGCGCACAGTGCCTGTCCGGCGTTGGGGGCCCTGCGCATCCCTCACATCGCTTTCGGGGCTATGGCAATCAGGGTCGTTATTATAGGTCAGCCCGATTACCGGTGTCGTCCGCCATAGTTGCTCGAAACGCTTAGAGGGCATGCTGAAAGTCCCAATGTAAGCCCAAAAACAGCAAAGTTTTTCACTTTTGCTGCGAAAGCGTGAATCCTGTCGATGCTGCGCCTGCAATTATTTTTCACCTTGGCCGCAGCTGTTTGCACGATCCTTGCCGCCGGCTATCCGACAACTCTCATTCAGGGAACAATTTGCGAGTTCTTGGATGCCTCCTCGTTCCGCGCGATTGCAGCAAAGATGACTTTGTCGATTCCCTGTTCGCGAATAGCGAATTGGGACACCGGTTTGCATCGTCCGGAGTGCCCGGGCAGAACATCAGCTTGCCTGGAACGGAAGTCGACCGTACCCCCCTAAGAAGCTGCTGCCCGTTTTGCTTCAGGTACACAGGGGCGGAAAAAAATCGTAGGAGCGGAGATATGAGAGATTTCACGAAGGTTGCAACAGCGCTGATCCTAGCCTTCTGTGTCGGCCTGACAGCGTGCGGCGGAGGTAACAGCACTAACAACAGCAAGGATACTCAGCCTCCGCCTCCGGTGCTGAGTTCCATCACGGTAACAAATTCAAGTTCCACAGTAACTGCTGGCATGACTGCGCAATTCAGCGCCAGCGGCAAGTACAGTGACGGCAGTACTAAAGATCTGACCGCCACGGCAACCTGGACGTCTTCCGACAATACCGTCGCTACTGTCGCCGCTGGGCTGGTCACCACATTGAAAGCCGGGGCGGTGACCGTTACCGCAACCTCCGGTTCCGTTTCCGGCACATCCCAGTTGACCGTCAACGCGGCGGCGCTCACCGCCATTTCTCTAAAAGCGAGCGCTACAACGATCCCTCTCGGAGGCACCCAGCAAATTGTGGCCACCGGTACTTATAACAACAACGCGGAAGGACCGATCTCGGGAGCTACGTGGACTTCCTCCGATCCGACCATTATTGCTGTCGATGAGAACGGCGTGGCCACCGCGAAGGTGCCATCCGGCTCTGTTGATATCACGGCGAGCAGCAATGGCATCGTATCGGGGAAACTCACGCTGACCGCGGCTGATGCTGCGCCCAAGTCGTTGTTCCTTGTGCCATCAAATCCGACTTTGGCCGTTTTCCAGTGGGTCAAGCCGACGGTTTACGTTCTGTACACGGATAAGTCGGTCCAGGACGTAACGCCGATTGCAGTGCTGAGTATTGATGATCAGAATGTTGCGAGACTGAGCAGTTCGCACGCCGGCATAATCAGCGGAAATGACCCAGGCACGGCGAAGTTGAGTGCCACATATGAGAGCCTTTCGGCTTCGACGAACGTCAGCGTCAGCGGCTACTTGCAGAGCCTCGCGGTTTCTCCCAAGACAGGCACCGTCCATCAGGGTGGCGAAATTCTGTTCACGGCCACGGGCACGTTTGATAGCGGCGCTACCGAGACCCCGATGAAGTGGCTTGCCTGGACATCGAGTACTCCAGCCGTCGCGGACTTTGGGCAGGGCGCCGGTGACTATTTGAACGGACTCGCCCCAGGCACGGTCACGGTCACGGCGCGCGACGGAGCGAATGGCAAGATCTCGGATACCGCGGCTGTGGACGTGGATTCGTTCGTCCTCCAAAGCTTTTCCCTGAACGCGACCTCCCTTGACCTAGCAGTACACGTCACGAAACAACTGGTTGCAACCGGGCATTTCAGCGACGGGACGACCTCGGAAGATCAGGTCCTGAGCAACGTCGTGTGGACATCCAGCGACGAATCGGTTGCAGTGGTGGATCAGAACGGGCTGGTACGGTCAGTGGCACCTGGCACGGCTACCATTACCGCGACTTTGCCGGGCGGCCAGACTCAGTCGATTGGCGCAACGGTTGCGCACGGGACCATGGATCACATCGAAATCACTGGAGTACCCGCAACCATCAATCCGGGCAAAACTGCTCAACTGAAGGGGACCGTGTACCTGACAGACGGGAGACAGTTCGATACCACTACCGTATCGATCTGGCTGTCGTCCGATGCAAACGTAGCCTTGGTTGACGCTAACGGAAATCTGATCGCAGTCAATCCTGGCACGGCTAAGATCACGATGCTCTTCGGGGATCAGGTAACCGCAGAGATTACTGTATCCGCTGCTCAGTGATAAGTTTCCACGTTTCCTTGCAGGCTGGTGGCTCCCCCCATCAGCCTTTTTTGCTTTGCATAAGGCGAGCGCCTGCACCGAAGTTTACAGAAACGAAGTGCTCTCGACTAAGAGAACAATCGTAGTCATGGTGCGCCGAAGCACCTATAACGAACTGTTTACTTCGTGTAGGGAAATCTAGGCGCCGAACATCACTCGGCGTAGGGGCAAAAGTCGAAGCGCATCGAGTCCATCGCCGATTCAGTTCTGCGGCTCGCGCAAGCACACTCCACGTAGCGATAACTATCCCCCCGGAGTGTGCATGAGAAAAGCGCTTCTGTTAGCGGGCGTCTGCCTAGCAATTCTGATGAACAGTGCCCTTGCGCAGGTGCCGCAGAGTCAGCACGTGTTCGTCGTAGTCGAAGAGGGTAATGGCTATGCGAGCGTAATCGGCAGCTCATCTATGCCGTACCTGAACCAGTTGGCTTCCCAATATGGACTGGCAACCCAGTATTATGCGAACACCACCTCGCCCATAGCCAACTACTTCGTGATGACCACAGGTCAACCGATCACGACAAGCGAAAACTTCGACGGAACAGTCACTCAGGACAATATTGTCCGCCACTTTCTCCAAGCCGGCAAGACATGGAAGTCCTATGCAGAAAGTCTTCCAACAGCAGGTTACACCGGGGCGGACAAATATCCGTACCTGAAAGGCAGTGATCCGTTCGCGTCCTTTGAGGATGTTGCGAACAGCAGCGAGAAGATGAACCTCGTGCCGTTCACGCAATTCCAGTCGGATTTGGCGAATGACACGTTGCCGAATTTCTCATTCATCGTGCCGAACGCGATCGATCGCATGCGCGATTGCCCGTCCGGAACGAGTACCTGCACCATCCAGCAGAAGGAGGCGGCCGCGGATAGCTGGTTGAAGACGAACATCGCACCGCTTCTTGCCAGCAAAACCTTCCAGCAGGACGGCATCCTGTTCATCGTCTTCAATCGAGGCGCCGCTTCCGACACCCGGAACGGCGGCGGACAGGCTGCCATGCTGGTTATCGGCCCGTCTGTGAAAAGCGGATACAAGTCGACCTCTGTTTACACTCACCAGAACCTTCTCAAGACGTTGATGCAAGCCGTGGGAGTGGATAACTTCCCGGCGCCTGTGGCCAGCCTGCCAAGCATGCAGGATTTCTTCAAGGCACAGACCGGCGAAGCCAGTTCCAGCGCCACGACGTCCAACACGACCGTGAGCACGACGAGCAGCACGACATCGGGTGCAGTGACCATCAGCACGCCTGCAAATGGCGCTACGGTGGCATCGCCCGTGCGAGTCGCCGCATCGGCAACCAGCACCTATCCGATCACCGCGATGCGGATCTACGTAGACAGCGTCAGCCGATATGCCGTCAACGCCAACTATGTCAACACTTCGATCAGCCTCGCAAATGGCGCGCATACGATCATTGTCCAAGCATGGAATTCGAAAGGGACGGTGTTCAAGAGCGCTCGGTCAATCAATGTTGGCGCGAGCACGACTTCCAGCACGGGTAAAGTGACCGTCACGGCGCCCAGCAACGGAGCGAGCGTCAACTCACCGGCCACTTTCGCCGCATCTGCGACTGCGAAGAGTGGAGCATCCATCACGGCGATGCAGATCTACGTCGATGGTCTTTTGAAGTACCAGGTCAATGCTGCATCTCTGAATACGAGCCTTCCACTGGCGACGGGTTCGCATGCGATCACCGTCCAGGCCTGGGACAACACTGGGGCCTATTACAAAGCGCCGCTGACCGTTAACGCGGTGGCGTCTGGTTCGACCACAACGACGGCAGGCAAGGTTACCGTTAGCTCGCCGAGCAACGGAGCGACCGTCAACTCACCGGCCACCTTCGTCGCATCTGCGACCGCCAAGAGTGGAGCGTACATCACGGCGATGCAGATCTACGTCGATGGCGTTCTCGATTACACGAACAAGGCCGCATCTCTGAACACGAGTCTCGCAATGGCTGCCGGTTCACATGCTATTACGGTGCAGGCATGGGACAATACGGGAGCTTATTACAAGGCGCCGTTGAGTGTTAATGTCGCGTCGACCGCAACCACGCCGGCACCAACCACTGCCACTGGAACCGCCTATTACGTTGCAACCAACGGTTCTGATTCCAATCCTGGAACATTGTCGGCTCCGTGGAGGACCATCCAGCACGCGGCTAACGTCTTGAAGCCTGGACAGACGGTCTACGTCAGAGGTGGTACGTACAAGGAGCTGGTCCGTCCCGCCAAATCGGGGACTGCTTCGGCGTGGATCTCCTACAAGAACTACCCCGGCGAGCACGTGGTCATCGACGGCACCGGCTTGAACGCAGGCAACTACTATTCCTCGGGCCTGGTTTTAATCGACAGCAAATCGTATCTTGAATTCAATGGCTTCGAGATTGCCCACTGTGCCGGAGCGAATGGCATCAAGATCAGCGGCGACTCGCATTACATCAACCTCAAGAACAACACCATCCACGACATTTATACGTCAGGCATCAACGCCGCGAACGGGCCAGATTCGACCCTGAGCAGAATCACCAATCTGACCATCACCGGCAATGATGTGTACAACACCAACAAGAGTACGTGGCAGGAAGCGATTTCGCTGACCTCGGTGAGTTACTTTGAAATCGCCTCCAACAAGGTGCACGACAATCAGCTGAATGCCAATCAAATCGCCATCGACGTCAAGGTAGGCACCAACGGTGGATCAATCCACAACAACGAGGTCTATAACATCAACGGAGATGGCATTTACATCGACTCCAGCGATTACCCGTCGCGGGGCATAATGATCTACGACAACAAGGTTCACAATCTCGGATCGCTCGGCGTGGGCATCTACCTTGCAGCGGAGCAGAATGGTGGCAGTTCGACCGGACACAAGATCTACAACAACTTGATCTACAACAACGCCTGCCGCGGCTTCGTCATCGAGAACTGGGCAAACACCAAGCAGTTCGAGTTCGTCAACAACACCCTGTACAACAACTACGGTGGACAGGGGGGGATTGCAAACTACTCTCCGGCAGGCACATTCGCAACCGGCACCGTCATTCGCAACAACATTGTGTACGGTCCCAGCCCGACCAACTACGGCGGAATGGGGATCACGGTAGACCACAATCTGTTTTATGGCGGGGCCTCTACGGTGGGCACCGGCTATGTGACCTCCGACCCCAAGTTCGTCAGCTCCACCAACTTCCATCTGCAATCAGGTTCCCCAGCCATCAGTGCGGGCAGTGCCACGACGGCCCCAACAACCAACTTCGACGGTTCGACTCGCTCGAATCCCCCGAATATCGGCTCCTACTAGGGCTGCGCAGTCTTGGGCGTCCAACCGGACGCCTAAGACTGCAGAGCTTTCAGTTGTATTAAAGCGTACTTCAGAAATACCCTCGGAGCGTAATCCAGAAGCACGCGAAATAGTCGAAAGCATAGTAGACGGAAAGCGGATGTTCATGACGAACCAGCAATCGACGGGGCTGACGAGCCACGATTTGGTTCGCCCGACAATCCAACGGCGTTAATCGTTAATAACTTCGGAGCTTGCTCTCACGCGTAAGTACCCTCTGTGCGGCCGGATTATTACACTCTAGGAAAGCAGGAGAATGCAATCAGGCGGTGTGCTGATCACGCGGCATCAGACCTGTCGTGATCGGAACCGACGTCCGCAGAGCCATTAGCATAGGACTGAAGGGGAACGTGGTCACCCCTTCCCGTACCTTCTGAATACTGCAGTCGAGATGGTACCTCTCCAATGCTCTGGACCGCAGATAACACGCCAGACTCGCTACCGGCGGCGGTCCAAATGACGTTGCGACGGCAGATAACGTTGAACAACGCTACCATTGCGCCAAAGTTGAGCACCACGAATCCGAGCGCCACGTTGCACGCACTCGTCAGTGGCGGAATCAGAATTCTAAGGTATGCGAGCGTCGCTGCCCCGAGCAGCGACAAAACGCCGGCGCAAAATGCGATGGACCAGAAATCCCGGACGAACATCGATATGCAGAAAGCCACTCCGGCAATCAAAGGAAAAGCGAGCCGTAGAAGCTTGTGGCTGATTAATTCGCGCCACAGTGGGTTCTGTCGACTGAGGACCCAGGGAGCCAACCCGAGAAGTTGGTAATTACCGGTCAGCGTGCGTACTTTCCTGCGGAACTCGGTTTTCGGATCGCAAGCCGCAACATCCCATGCCCGGGCTTCCGGTTCGAACACTACGCGATATCCGGCGCGCGCTATCGAAATGGGAATGAACACGTCGTCGAGCAGCGTGCCGGGCGTTACATGAGGGATGAGGCTGCGACGGGCAGCATAGAATGCACCGGTAGCGCCGACGACGGAGCCGGTCTGCGATTCGAGTTTTCTGATCAGCTTTTCATAACGCCAGTAAAGGCCCATTGGTTTGGCAATACCGTCGAGTGAGCCATCTTCGGCCAACATCAATTCGCCGCTTACGCAGCCGACGTTCGGATCCGCGAAATTAGCCATTAATTCACGGAGCGCTTTCTGCTCGATCATTTGCCGGGCGTCAGTGAACACGACGATGTCGCCGCTAGCCTCCGCAACGCCGCGATTCAGTGCTTCGGCCTTACCCACGTGGCGTTCACATGCGATCACACGAAAGTTCAGCCCCGTGATTTGAGATAAAAGAGTATTGGTGCCATCTGTCGAACCGTCAGAAACGACGATGATCTCAGTCTTGTCGGTTGAATAATCGAGGTCGGCAAGATTCCGCAGCTTCTTGGTGATCTGACGCTCTTCGTTGAAGACTGCCAAAACGATAGAAGCTGATGGCGTGACCGGGGCCTTATGTACGGGGCGCGAGCGCCACGCTGTACGCAGCCTGAGCCACCCAAGATATCCGAAATATGTATACGCCAACAGTGCCCAACAGCACCACAGCGCGATCTTCATTGGGGACCCCTTCGCGACGCAGAATGGCAGCAGACCTCGCAGCCCTCTACGTAATACCCGATTCGTTTTTGCTCACGAGGCGCGGTGCACTCTCACATGCTGCACACTTTATCCGTGCCGCCAATCTGATCATCCTCGAGCAATGTGCATTCCATCCTGAGAGGATGAAGGTGCGTCTCGGCACTTTCGAGGGGCGGGTTGTGCGCTGCGCTGCAATAACCAGTTACGTGGAAGATCCCGTTCCCGGGTGACGGTGGAATTCGGTGTCGCGGTTGACGTTTCTGTTATCCCGGAGCGAAAAATGTTTCACAATTAGTGGAGTTTCATGGCCTTGCGGGGCCACTAGTGCCCGCTTAAGAACGCGATAAGGGGTATGATCATGGGGAATTCTCGGTCCATGCCAGCGCCAAACTGAGGTTGCTATGAAACGAGTGACTTTGCGGTTTCTGCTGCTGATGATGTCCATCGGAATGGGTGCCGCCAGGGAGAA
>Ga0075271_10000057_pt1 | contig 13227 bp, 11 predicted proteins | sample SF_Rice_5C_0N_30_FD_69775 | JGI IMG/M metagenome (GOLD analysis project Ga0075271, IMG submission 69775) | Rice paddy soil microbial communities from Twitchell Island, California, USA - SF_Rice_5C_0N_302 | ecosystem: Environmental > Terrestrial > Soil > Paddy field/soil | place: USA: Twitchell...
CTGGAGAACGTCCGTGAGCGTGTAAAAAACGGGGAGTTGCTCTCGGAAGCCTTCGCGGCGCAGGGCGTCTTCCCGAAGATTTACACGACGACACTTCTCGCGGGAGAGAAGAGCGGCAATCTCGAGGAGGTGCTCGCCCGGTACGTCGGTTTCCAGAGGCTGGCCGTGAGTTTCCGGAAGAAGCTGGCGGCATCGCTGGTGTATCCCGCGCTTTTGATCACTATGGTTGTGGTGATGCTGACGTTCCTGGTGACGTACGTCGTTCCCCAGTTTGCCAATCTTTACGCGCAGCTTGGGAGTCAGATCCCGCCAATTACTGCCTTCATGCTGAATGTCGGACGCCTTGCACAAAAGTACTTCATCTTCGTGGTCATCGCGGTTGTAGGGGCTGTATTTGGATTGTGGCGTGCAATGCGTTCAGAACGAGGCGCGCGTCGGATCGATCGCGTGAGAATGAAGGCTCCGGTATTCGGAAACATATGGCTGAAGTACCAGGTCGCAATTTTCTCGCGGATGATGGCCACGCTGCTGACGGGCGGCTTGCCGCTCGTACCGGCGCTGCAAACGGCCGGTACTTCGATCCAGAGCCGGTGTTTATCTGATGCAATCTCGTACGCTTCGCAGAAGGTTCGGGAGGGCCGACCGCTTTCACGGAGTCTGGAGGAAACGCATAGCTTCCCCGATCTGACGGTCGAAATGCTCGAGGTCGGAGAATCGACCGGCGCCCTTCCCGCCATGCTGACCTCGGTCGCCGAGTTCTATGAGGAGGACGTCCAGAACGCACTTGCGGCCGCTATGTCGCTGGTGGAACCGGCCATCCTGATCGTCATGGGAACGGTCGTGGCGTTCGTGCTCATTTCCCTATACCTGCCGATTTTCACGCTCGGAGCAGGAGGAATTCACTAATACGCTATTGAGCTGACCCCGCGTGCGTTACATACGCATGCAGACCAATCGGGCAGCACAGAAGCCTCGGATCTATTTATGGCCAATACGCAGTCACTTTTCGTAAACGCGGTTAACGGATACGCGATGCCTGCCGGCACACCCGCCGAAGAGGAGCAGCGCGCCCGCGAACTCGCGCGGCGTTATCGTTGCGAGTTCGTGGACCTGCGGAACTTCCACCTGAACAATGAACTCTTCCGCAAAATTCCGGTGGACATGATGTTCCGCTACAACTTCGTACCGCTCGAGGAAAGGGACGGGCGTCTCGAAATCGCGATTGCAGATCCAAGCCAGCTTCTCGGCGGAATGATGATCGACGAGATTGGCCTGATGCTCGACAAACGCATCCGGACCAAGGTCGCCACGCTCGCGCAGATCACGGACATTCTGAAGAAGACCGAGCAGTCGCAGCGCGTGCTGGAAGAGGCCAGCGAAAGCTTCGCGCTCGACGTGATCCGCGAGGACGAAACAGGCGACGAAACGATCTCGATCGAGCGACTGACGGCCGAGACGGATATCAGTCCGATCATTCGCCTCGTGGACACGACCATATTCACCGCCCTGCAGCGCCGGGCATCAGACATCCACATCGAGACCCAGGACGACTCGGTGCACATCAAGTACCGAATTGATGGCGTGCTGCAGCAGGCGATGTCACCCATCGCGAAAGAGCACCACTCGACCATCATTTCTCGTATCAAGGTCATGTCCGAACTGGACATCGCTGAACGTCGCGTCCCGCAGGACGGGCGTTTCCGGGTCAAGTACAACAGCCGCCAGATCGACTTCCGCGTCAGCATCATGCCATCCATCTACGGCGAAGATGCTGTGCTTCGCGTGCTCGACAAAGAGTCGATGAGCGAAAAGTTCCAATCACTGACGCTCGATGTCGTCGGGTTCAGTGAAGACGATCTGAAGAAATTCCGGCGCTACATCGCCGAGCCTTATGGCATGGTGCTGGTGACAGGCCCGACCGGTTCGGGCAAGACGACTACGCTCTATGCGGCACTGAACGAGATCAAAACCGATGAGGACAAGATCATCACGATCGAGGACCCGGTCGAATACCAGATCCGCGGCGTGACCCAGATCCCGGTAAACGAGAAGAAAGGCTTGACCTTCGCTCGCGGTCTTCGCTCCATTCTGCGTCACGATCCTGACAAGATCATGGTGGGTGAAATCCGCGATCGCGAAACGGCGGAAATCGCCATTCAGTCTGCTCTCACCGGACACTTGGTGTTCACCACCGTCCACGCCAACAATGTGGTGGACGTCATCGGTCGCTTCCTGCACATGGGCATTGAGCCCTACAATTTCGTGTCGGCCTTGAACTGCGTGCTGGCCCAGCGCCTTGTGCGACTGATATGCAAGGATTGCCGCAAAGAGGTTTATTACACCCCTGAAGTACTGGAGGCAAGCGGCCTAAACGCGCAGGAATGGAGCGGGCTTCCCTTCTACGAAGGTGAAGGCTGTATCGAGTGCTCCGGGACCGGGTTCAGAGGGCGTACGGCCATTCACGAACTTCTGGACTTGAGCGACCGCGTTCGGGAGATGATTCTGGCCAAGCGTCCGAGTTCGGAAATCCGTCGCGCCGCGCGCGAAGAAGGAATGAAGTTTCTTCGTGAATCGGCGCTTGATAAAGTCAGGGCCGGCGCAACGACGTTGAAGGAAATCAACAAGGTCACCTTCATCGAAACCATGCGATAGCAGAAAACTCGAAATAGTAAGCATGCTGCTGTTGCTTGAAGGAGCGAATGAAGAAAAGCGAAACAAAGCTCAGAGTAGCCTGCGAAATCTCGAGCGACCGCGTCGTCGCCGCCCAGGCGGGGGAAGGGCTTGGCTCGATCCGTGGCTGTACGATCAGGGCTCTTGCACCCGGGGTCCTGACGCCAACGTTGACGGCGACGAACGTCGGCGACCGTGACGCTTTGGTCACCGCAGTTTCCGACGTTCTCGACGGCGTCGGAACCAAGGAGCGCGATATCATCGCCGTGATTCCGGATGCAGCCTGCCGGATTGCATTGCTCGACTTCGACAGCCTGCCCGATAAAAGTCAGGACGCAGACGCGGTGGTAAGGTTCAGGCTGAAGAAATCGCTTCCGTTCGACGTGGAAAGAGCGCGCCTTTCGTATGATGTCCGCGCGAACAACGGTAACGTTCAAGTTGTGGCCGTGGTGGCAGTCCCGAGCATCGTAGAGGAATACGAATCGGTCTTGAGATCTGCCGGATTCAGCCCTGGCGTAGTTATTCCTTCAACGCTTGCAGCATTGCAAATAGTTCACGGCAGCAGGCCCACACTCGTGTTGAAGATTGCGAGCAACAGCGTAAGCCTCGCAATCCTGTATGAAGACGCCCTTCGTTTATTCCGAACGCTCGAAGGCGAACCGGCGAACCCGGCGCAACTGGCCGAGGATATCTATCCGTCATTCGTATTTTTCGAGGACACGTACGGAGCGAAAATCGAGAGCCTCATTATCGATGGCCCCGGGACAAAGGAATTAGCACCTGCAATGGAGGAGAGCACCGGAATCCGCGTGCATGAACTGGTGGATGCGAGCATGGCGGGTGGCACCGTCCCCGGCACTCAGCGTCCGTATGTCGGCGGAATTCTAGGAGCCCTGATCTCATAATGCATCTGAACATCAATCTCGCAACCCAGCCGTACCAGGACGTACGAAGGTTCTTATTCCGGTGGGGACTGACCGTAGCAGTCGTGGCCCTGATCACCTGCGGCCTGGTGTATGCGGCCGTAAGCGCAACATTATCGTGGCGTGCTGTCACACGCCAGGAAAACGAACTGCGCGCTCAGATCGCCGAGCGTGATCGCATCCGGACCACTGCGGAAGCTTTTCTGAACCAGAAGCAGAACCGAGGTACACGTGACCAGTCGCAATTCCTGAATTCGCTCATCGCGCGCAAAGCGTTCTCCTGGACGGATGTCCTGACAGATCTGGAACGGATCATGCCGACGGGGATCAAGGTTGTCGGTATTAGGCCACAGATCAACGACAATGATCAGCTCGAGCTTCACCTCCAGGTGGCCGGGCAGTCACGTGACCGCGCCATCGATCTCGTTCGAAAGTTGGAGGATTCGTCTCATTTTCGCTATGCCGAGATGGTGAATGAGTCCTCGGAGGACAAGAACGGGCGGGGGCAACTGACATTTGAAATCAGTGCGATCTATGTACCATCCTGGGCGCACAATACGCCGATCGTGCAGCAGGGAGGCCAGTAATGCCGGATGTGAAAACTGCCCGACAGAAGCTGACTCTGGTGTTGATCGTCCTTTTTTGTGTGGACATCGCGTGTGGCGTCGTTTTGATCTCACCTATAGGGCGCGCAGCAAGAGGCAGCCATCAACGACTGGAACAGCTGTGGTCGGAGCTGCAGCAAAAGACTCGTGAAACAATGCCTCTACAGGGTATCGATGAGAAGGTTCAAGATGCCCAGCGGCAGATTGAGCAGTTTTATGACGCCCGCATTCCCGACCGGTATGCCAGTATTATCGAGGAACTGGGCAAGGTGGCCGCGGATAACAAAGTCGAACTGGCGAACGCGAAGTACAGCACCACCGACACCGACATGCCCGGCCTACGACGCATTTCCATCGATGCCGACCTGACCGGGAATTACATACAGGAAGCCCGCTTCATCAACGCCATGGAACGCGACAAGATGTTCTTCATCATTGACAGCGTTTCTCTAGGCGAGCAGGAGCGGAAAGCAGGAGCGGTTCGTCTTCAGATCCGGCTTGAGACCTACATTCGAAGCGGGGCGGCAGCATGAAGCTCGGCACCGAAAACAAGAAGAAGACCCTGGCTGCGGTCGCCCTGATGGCTCTGGCGGTCCTGCTGTTTGCGCGCACGATGATGGCGCCAAGAAGCAGTGACGCAAGCGCCACCCCGGCCAAACCGGCATTAACGCCGGCGGCCCAGCAAGCGCTTGCCGCTTCCACCACTTCGCAATCGAAACGGCAGGATTATGGGCGGCCACAGCGAAAGACGCTGGCGATGATGATCAAGCCCAGTCTGGACCCGAGGCTCAGGCTTGACTTGCTCAAGGACAGCGAAGATGTGAAATACGAGGGAACGGGCCGCAACATCTTCGATGCTGAGTCCGCACCGGAAATCCCGACGCCGAAGGGCCCGGCCATGATCGAACAACGCGCGGCGGCGCAACCGCAGGGCCCGCCACCGCCACCGCCGATTAACCTTAAGTTCTTCGGTTGGGCGCGCAAGACCGGGTCACAGAAGAGCATCTTCCTGGCCCAGGGCGACAGCGTATTTGCGGCTCACGAGGGCGACATCGTGGCTGGCCGGTATCGGGTGATGAAGATCAATCCGACATCGGTGCAGATACAGGACGTTCTCAGCAATAACACTCAGACTATCCCGTTAACCCAGGGATGATTCAGCTTCAGCCGCGTCACGAAGAGTGGCCGGTTGCACAACGCTTATATGTTTCTTGGATTCTTCCACCGGCGGACGAGACGAAGCAGGCAGCAGGCAGGCTATTTGCTTCTGGTCTTGATGATGATGGTCACTGTCATCGCGATCACGGCGTTGAAGTCCGCACCGGATGCCGCTATGGAAATCAAGCGCGACCGCGAGGAAGAACTTGTTCACCGGGGTGCCCAGTATGCGCGCGCCATCAAGAAGTTCTATAAGAAATTTGGGCGCTACCCGATCAGCATCGAGCAGCTCCAAAATACCAACAATATCCGGTTCCTGCGCCAAAAGTATAAGGACCCGATCACGGGCAAGGACTTCCGCCTTCTGCACTTTGGCGAAGTGAAGCTCGAGCCGAAGGCGCCGGGGAGTTCCACGGGACCGGGCGCCGTGCCGGCCAGTGCCCTGTCGGGTTCCGCGGGCGATCAATCGCAGCAGAATCCAAACGCAAGCACCGCCGGGCCGAAATCAGGGGACAACTCCAGCCAATCCGGGCTGAGTGTTTTCGGCAGCTCGTCCTCGGGACCGACATTCGGCGGGGGACCGATCATCGGCGTGGCCAGCACGAGCAAAAAGAGATCGTTAAAAGAATTCAACGGGAAGGATCACTACGACGAGTGGGAGTTTGTATACGATCCGACGATGGACCGGGGCGGACTGATCACTGGCCCCTACGTGCCGACGCAAGGCGGAATGGGAGTGTTGCCCGGTGGACTGACGCCGACAACCACTCCGCAGGGTTTTGGGACAAATAATCCGTTAGGGCAGCCAAGTCAGAGTCCCTTTGGCCAGCCTATGTCGGGCCAGAATCCTTTCGGCCAGAATCCTCATTGATGCCGAAGTTAGTACCAACCTATAACGCCCCGAATCAGCTAGTCTGGTGTCCCACAAGTTAATTGCATACAAATCCAGCGCGTCATCCTGAGCGCAGCGAAGAATCTATGCATTTGCTTTGAAAGACATAGATTCTTCGCTCCCTTCGGTCGCTCAGAATGACGAGCTCCGAGTGTTTCGCGAACTTGCGGGACACCACGCTAGATCAGGCGATCTAAAAGACTTGAACAAGTAGATCGACTTGAACAAGTAGATCAGATCAAGGCCGATGAGTGGTCGGCCGAATCGCCGTTGTTTACCTTGTTGCCAACGGTCGGGCCATCGTCGTGTCGTGTGAAATCGTGCAAAAAGCCCCACATTCGCGGGGCTTTTGCACGATGCCTTACACCTGGAAGGAGGAGCCGCAGCCGCAAGTGCTGCGTACGTTGGGATTTTCGAACTTGAAACCAGCGCCTTCGAGCGTCTCGACGTAATCCACGGTTGCACCGCCGAGATACATCAGGGACGTCCCGTCGACGAACACCTTCAGTCCGTCGAACTCGAAGGTCTTATCCATCATGCCGGCACCGTTTTCGAACTGCATGGAGTACTGGAAACCGGAGCATCCGCCGCCGACAACGCCCACGCGCAGTCCGGCAGGAGTGGGATTCTGCTGCGCCATGATCTCTTTAACCTTCGCGATAGCGCTAGGCGTAAAGGTGACTGGCGCGGTCTTGGTTGTAACGTCTGGGGTCGTTGCCATTGTTTCTCCTAAAGTTGCCGTGGCATTAGATTATACCAAAATCGCGGGACGCACTCAGCTCCGCGGAGGCTCTCAAAGGGCTCTCAATGATTGGATGATAAGGGGGCTTCTGAAGTCGCAAGGCGGGTGGCAAACTTACGAAATTCTGGCCCGGGCGCCTGAATCCGGAGGGCAACCCAACGCAAAAAAGAACGTGAGACCTGGAACCGGAGCTATAATGTGCCGCAGCGGCCCCCATGCGCGCGGCCACGCCTACGCGGCGATAAAAGCGTAGGTCGGGATGTGCTGGCGCCGCGCGGGTGAGCGGGACAGCTCGACAATCGAGGTGGCGTATGTCGATGATGACGATGCTGCTGGTGATTTGGGGCGTTCTGACGACAATCCTGGTGGTCCTCCTGATTTACCGCAGCACCCTCAGTATGCACGAGGACGATCAGCTGTTCTTGGACCAATCAGAGTCTCACATGGAGAAAGAGCAAACAGCGCTGATAGCGCGGATGAACAAGTTGCAGCTGCCCCTCAGGTTTTTAGGCGCCGCGTCGGGTCTGCTGATCCTAATCATCTTTGGTATGTGGATTTGGCAGGGTCTGAACCAGATGTAACCAACTAGAGTAGCTCCCTTACTCACTCCTTTCCTGACCGAGGATGGGCCAGCACGGCGCGAGGGCACCGTGACATGGCGCGAGGATGGGGTGCCGTGGCCATCGGGTGATCGGGGCCATTTTCGGACCGGTGAAGCTGGTGAGAGACTCACCAGCTTTCGCGTTAAGGCGGGCGTGCGTTCGCCTGATTAAGCCGATGGTACCGGCGAGAGTTTATGCCCGAAGATCATCAGATTCCTGGCCTCGCCGACCAACGCCAATCTCCTTCAGTTCTCGGCAGCAGCCCTGAATATCACAACATTCTGATTGTTATGCCGGCGATCCGGTCAGCACCTGTTCGCGCTCTTCGGCATCCCGTTTCTCTTCCGCGGGACTGCCCGGTAGCGCAAAGCGCAGTACGTCATCGATTGTCTTTACGTAGTGGACCGTCACGCCTTCTAACTGCTCGGGCGTAACGTCTTCTTCGACGTTCATCTTGTTTTCCGCCGGGAAGATCACGTCGTGCACGCCCGCCCTCTTGGCAGCAAGGAACTTCTCCTTGACGCCGCCAATGGGCAGCACGTTGCCGCTCAGGGTGATTTCACCGGTCATGGCGGTCAGCGGACGAACCGGTTTATTCGTCAGCAGCGACACCAGCGCGGTCACGATGGTCACGCCCGCCGAAGGTCCGTCTTTGGGTATGGCTCCCGCCGGAACGTGAATATGAAGGTCATGCTTCTCGAAGAACTCCTCATCGATCCCGAGTTGCTTGGCATTCGATCTGACCCAACTCAGCCCAGCCTGCATCGATTCGCGCATGACGTCCTGTATCTGGCCCGTGATCGTGAATCCGCCCTTGCCCTTCATCGCCATGGCTTCGACGAATAGAATGTCGCCGCCCGATGGCGTCCACGCCAGTCCGACCACAACTCCCGCACGCTTCGTACGCTCGGCGATTTCCGTATCCACGCGGATCTTCATGCCTCCGAGCATGTCGCGCCGCTGGATGACCTCGGGCGTCACCAGCAGCTTTTCCTTCTTGCCTTCTGCCATTCGGCGAGCCTGCTTGCGGCAGATGGTGCCGATGTTTCGTTCAAGGTTGCGGACGCCGGCCTCCCGCGTGTAATGGCGGACGATGAAACCCACCGACTCGTCGGAAAAGTCAATGTCCTCCGTCGTGATGCCGTTTTCCTCGATCTGACGCGGAATGAGGTATTGCCTCGCGATGTGCAGCTTCTCGGGTTCCGTGTAACCTTGGAGTTCGATGATCTCCATGCGGTCACGAAGCGGTTCGCTGATCGTGTCCAGCATATTGGCCGTCGTGATGAACAGCACCTTGGAAAGATCGAACGGCACGTCAAGGTAGTTGTCGCGGAATGAGAAATTCTGCTCCGGATCAAGCGCTTCCAACAACGCCGAACCTGGATCGCCGCGGAAGTCCCGCCCGACCTTGTCGATTTCGTCCAGCATGAAAACCGGGTCGTTCGTCTCGGCTCGGCGAATGCCCTGGATGATCTGCCCTGGCAGCGCCCCGATATAAGTGCGTCGATGTCCGCGGACTTCCGCTTCGTCATGCACACCGCCCAGAGATATGCGTACAAACTTGCGTCCCAGCGCCCGGGCGATTGATTTGCCGAGCGAAGTCTTGCCGACGCCTGGAGGCCCGGCAAAGCACAGGATCGGACCCTTCATTGTCGGCTTCATCTTGCGCACGGCAAGATAGTCAAGAATGCGGTCCTTCACCTTTTCCAGATCGTAGTGGTCGGCCTCGAGCACTTCTCGCGCCTTGTTGATATCGACCTCGCCGCCGCTCGACTTGGCCCACGGCAGCACGGCCAGCCATTCAATATAGTTCCGCGTTACCGAGTAGTCCGCGGCCATCGGCGACATCTTCGAAAGACGCCCGAGTTCCTTCAACGCCTCTTTCTTGACGTCGTCGGGCATGCCGGCGGCCTCGATCTTCTGCTTCAGATCTTCGACGTCGCGCGTGGTCTCGTCCTGCTCGCCCAGTTCCTTCTGGATCGCCTTCATCTGCTCGCGCAGGTAGTACTCGCGCTGGGTCTGCTGCACGCGATCCTGAACCTCGGACTGGATCTTGTTCCGCAGCTGCTGTACCTCCAACTCCTTTGCCAGGTGTTGGTTGATCTTTTCCAGCCGCGCCGTGACGTCGGAAGTCTCCAGAATTTCCTGTTTGTCCGACGTCGAAAGCGATGGCAAGGACGAGGCCACGAAGTCCACGAGCCTGCCCGGATCTTCTATATTCATCGCCACCGTCGAGAGCTCATCCGAAAGCGTCGGCGAACCGGCCACGATCTGCTGGAACAGCGTGAGCACGTTCCGCTGTAGAGCCTCTTCTTCCGCCGTTCTCAGCGGTGTTCCCTCGGCAACCGTTTCTACCGTTGCCCTCATGAAGGGCGTCAACTGAGAGAAAGTCTCGACCCGAACCCGATCCAACCCCTCCGCAAACACGAACAAACTCTGGTTCGGCATCTTGACGACCTTGTGAACGACCGCAAGGGTGCCCATGTGGTACAGGTCAGAAGGCTGTGGGGCATCCACTCGCGCCTCGCGTTGTGCCACTACCACGATTGTCTTGTCTTCCCCCAGAGAATTAATCAGATGAACAGAGCTCTCTCTGCCCACAGTCAACGGCAACACCGCGTGGGGAAACAGGACGGTGTCCCTTACGGGCAGAACCGGCAACGTGCGGGGGCTCTGTTCCTGAACTTCGTCCCCTCGCTCTAAGTTGCGTGTTTGATTAGCCATAGGATTCCTTGAGTATAATTAGCTCAACGTTTTGATGAGGAAGATAACTGTAAGGATTCAGGTGCCCAAGTGGACCGCAGCCGATGTCAAAAGAAACTCCGCCGCGGGCGGATTGTAATCTATCGCCGCCCGCCGTTCAATTCACAACCTGTTCTGCGCGATTGTCCGAACGGATACCTGCCAGGTAACAATTCCGTTAAGATGCAAATTCTCCCAAGACATCCATCGGCAACTCAGGGCGAAAGCAGCACACCCTCAGCAACTTACCCAATGGCAGTCAGGTTGCTCGTTGCTTGATTTCTGGGGGATCTACATGGAACAGCACAATTCCAAAACGGTCCGCGTTTTCAGCCTCGCTCTGACTCTCCTCCTCGTAACTGCAGCCCTCTGGTACGCCTGGCACGAACGCACGAACGCCGTCCGCCTGACGACCGAAAATCGTCAAGTCAGCGCTGCGCTCGACCAGACACGCAACGAAGTAGCCGCGCTCTCAGCAAAACTCGACAGCATGAGCAACGCCCTTCCGACACACATTACCGTAGGGCCAGAACCAGCCAAGCCTTCGCCAGTCGTCAGGCACGGAAGGCCATCTGCGCGCCGGTCCGCTCGCCCGGTTCAGCGTGACGATCCTCGCTGGAAGCAGTTCCAGGAGCAACTCGCTCGACAGGGCACCCAGATCGACGCCACTCGCCAGGACCTCGACAGCGCTCGTACCGAACTCCAAGGCTCCATCGCCCGTACGCACGATGAACTGGTCGTCCTTCAACGCAAGGGCGAGCGCAACTACTTCGAATTCGACGTAAACAAGTCGAAGCAGTTCCAGCGCACTGGACCGATCGGCGTTCGGCTCCGCAAGGCTAATGTAAAGCATCAGTACGCCGATCTCGAACTTCTGGTCGACGACGTCAGCCTGACGAAGAAGCACGTGAACCTGCTCGAACCCGTAATGTTTTACGCCGCCGACAATGGACAGCCGATCGAATTGGTCATCAACGGCGTTTCAAAGAACCACATCCGCGGCTATGTAAGCCAGCCGAAATACCGCCGGTCTGAGTTGGCTGCCATGGCTTCCGGATCGCAAGGCGCCACGAATCCGCCAGAAACACAAAGCAGCTCGACCGCGCCCGCGCTGAAAGCACGTCAACGCTTGCCGCAGCCATAGCAACACTGGGCAACAACCCGTGACTGGGTGCCCCATCGACCACTGGGTGCCCCACCCTCGCGCCGTGCTGGGTGCCCCATCCTAAGCGCGCCTTTTGCGCTTAGGGTGGGATTTTTGACTTTATCTTTCGTCAGGCAGGTGGCCACTCCCCAAGACACTGATGGTGCCCCACCCTCGCGCCGCGCAGTTCGGCGCTAGGGTGGGTCGGCAGCCGTACGATACGTTCCTGAACAGCCTCGAGCAGGTGCACGTCACGCGCGATTCTCTCAGATATTGAATTCAACTTTTAGCAATAATATCCACGTATCTCATGTTGAGATAGGTAAACAGAAGGCCTGTTATCGCCAGCAATACTGGGGGATAATGCCTGCGTCGCATTCATCGAGCGACACGTTGCAGAGTTGACGGAGGACGTTTGAAACTCCGACTGTTCGCACTTCTGACGGTCTGGGGAGTTGGCATTTTCGGCGCAACCATGACGTTTGCGCCGGTTTTGTCGAAGTGGGCGAGTTTCAGCACAAGAACAGGGCTGCTTGTCGTGTTTGGCGCGTTGTGGTGGGCAGCGCGCGGGGACCACACTCTAAGCCGTTTTCGGCCCGTGTTCTTCGCCTACTTCACGGCGATTCTTGCTCTGTCGCTCGGTTATTTCTTCGGAGACTGGGGACTCTGGTTGTTTGGCCTAACGACGCAAACCCCCTCTGGAATCGCCGTTGCGAAGTTTTCCCAAGCCTCCCTCATCGTGGCAGGCGTCCTCGTTACGGCAAGGCTCTGCGGCGAGAACCTCCCCTCGCTCTACATCCGAAAAGGTCGCTTGCTGCTCGGTCTAACTTTCGGGTTTCTCGCCGCTGCCGTTTGCGCGATTCTGAGTCTGCAGCATCCGGCGATCAAAACACTCGGCCTCGCGAAGCTTGCTCCGATGATTCCGTGGATTCTGCTCTTCGTCGTGTCGAACGGATTCATGGAGGAACTCGTCTTCCGTGGCTTATTTCTTGGGAGATACAAGCCGCTCCTCGGGAACTGGCTGGCGATTCTCTCAACTGCCCTGGCCTTCACTCTCGCACACATGCAGGTCAGCTACACGCCAGACATAATCACTTTTCTCGTTGTACTACTCGGGCTAGCAATCGCTTGGGGTTGGCTGATGCAGAGGACGGAGAGCCTGTGGGGCTCGGCGCTGTTCCATGCGGGCGCTGACTTGCTGATTATCCTGCCCATCTTCAAAAGCCTCGGCGCGGTCTGACCAATCGCGGTGAACTCTCGACAGCGATAGTTGTCGATATATCCCCTTATATCCACCAATCCCGTTCCGGCATTACCCCGTGTCAACCCCTCGCTCAGCCCCATTTCTCCCTAACCTCCTCATTCCGATACAAATATAATCCTCGCCCCGCTGTCGGGTTTCCCCCACCCAACTTGTCATACTGGAATGGCACGGTTTTTTTACCGCATACCGAATACTGAATACCGACTACTGATCTTCCGTCTAACTCCTTTAGATCGCCGGATTTACCTGATCCAGGGGGTAGGGTGCACGGGGTACACCATGTTCAACGACCAGACTCAGCGCTGTACGCACATCAAGACCAACGGCCTCCGCTGCGGCTCGCCCGCCCTGCGCGACCACTCGCTCTGCTACTTCCACGACCGCCAGCGCCGCGACTTCCCCCACCGCGACGTCGCCGTACCCGCCGAGGCCTCAGCCGTCGCGTTCGACTTTCCCTTCCCCGAGGACGCCGACTCCATCCAATA
>Ga0075271_10000058_pt1 | contig 13215 bp, 7 predicted proteins | sample SF_Rice_5C_0N_30_FD_69775 | JGI IMG/M metagenome (GOLD analysis project Ga0075271, IMG submission 69775) | Rice paddy soil microbial communities from Twitchell Island, California, USA - SF_Rice_5C_0N_302 | ecosystem: Environmental > Terrestrial > Soil > Paddy field/soil | place: USA: Twitchell...
CGCTTGCGGGTCGCCGCTCTCGGCCTCCCCTGCCGAACCTCCCCCCGCCCGCCACCAGACTTCGGCCGGAGGGCAGAAACAATCGTCTGTGCCTGAGGCCGCAACTGCCATAGGCTTTTCCAACACCCCGCCTCCGTCCAATCCGGTTACGCCCCCTTCCGGCGGATCCAGCAGCAACCCCTCCAAAGCGGTTGACTTTGGCCCGCGTTACCAGGTGCAAGCCCTGCTGGGAGAGGGCGGAATGGGAGCGGTGTACCGCGCCTATGACCGGGAACTGGATCGCACCGTCGCCCTGAAGCTCATCCGCCCGGAACTGGGCTCCGACGCCGGCGTGAGCCAGCGCTTTCGCCAGGAACTGCTGCTGGCCAGCAAGATATCCCACAAGAACATCCTGCGCATTCATGACCTGGGCGAGGCCAATGGGACCAAGTTCATCTCCATGGCCTACGTGGAGGGCGAAGACCTGCACCAGTTGCTGCGGCGCGAAGGCCGCCTGCCGGTCAACCGGGGGGTGACCATTGCTAAGCAGTTGTGCGCGGCCCTGGAAGCCGCACACAGCGAAGGCGTGGTACACCGCGACCTGAAGCCGCAAAACATTCTGCTTGACAAGGCCGGGCAGGTTTACGTTTCCGATTTCGGCCTGGCCAAGTCGCTGGAGCCGGATGCCACGCAGATGACCCTGAGCGGGCAGTTTCTGGGCACGCCTCGCTACATGTCTCCGGAGCAGGCGCTGGCCGGTTCCGTGGATCACCGCAGCGACCTCTACTCCCTGGGCTTGATCCTCTACGAGATGGTGACCGGCGAGATACCGTTCAAAGCCGAATCCACTCTGCAGACCATGTATCTGCGGGTCCATGAAAAGCCCCAAGACCCACGGCAGTTTAACCCGGACTTGCCCGATTACCTGGTGCAGATCATCCTGCGCTGCCTGGAAACCGAGCCCGCGCAGCGTTACCAGAGCGGGCGCGAGATTCTGGATGACTTGGAATCGGCCCAGCCTTCCAAGCCGCCTCGCTCGCAGCAGCTTCCGGCGGTACCCTCCAGCAAAGCCGGCAGGAAAATCTGGTACGTCAGCGCCGGAATTCTTGTGCTCCTGGTGCTCACCTTGCTGGCGGCGCCCACCCTGCGCAACCTGCTGCGGCAGAGCCCGCGCTCGGCGCAGTCCGGCGCCGGCATTCCCCCGCTCAGCCAGGGGAAATACCTGGCGCTACTTCCCTTTCGTGTGATCGGCGACAAAAACGCCCTAGGCTATGTGGGCGATGGCCTGGTGGAAGCCACCGCCGCCAAGCTGTTTCAGATGAAAGATATCCACCTGGCCTCGCCGACCGCGGTGCAGTCCGTCAATGCCGAGCAGCCTCTGGAAAAGATTGCCCGCCAGTTGGGCGTAAACCTGATTGCCCAGGGCAGTGTGCAGGGCTCGGCGGCGAAGATGCGCATCACCATCAGCCTGGACGATGTAGCCGGGGGGCGGCGGTTGTGGACCGGCGAGTTTTCCGGAGTTCCGCAGGACCTGCTCACTTTGGAAGATAAAATTTATTCTCAACTGGTAGCCGCGCTGGAATTGAAACCCAGCAGCTCCGAAGTGGCCGCCCTCAATTCTCACCCCACCGAGAACGTCGAGGCGTACGACCTCTACCTGAAGGGCCGCGAGGACATGCGCCAGGAGCAGGACACGAAGAAGGTACAAACGGCGATTGACCTGTATCAGAAGGCGCTGGCCAAAGATTCTGGATTTGCCCTGGCTTATGCCGGGCTGGCCGACGCCAGTCTCTCTATGTACCGCCACACCAAGGACAGTTTCTGGTCGGACAAAGCTCTGCGCGCGGCGCAACAGGCAGAGCAGTTGAATGCCAGCCTTCCTGAAGTTCACTTTTCCCTGGGCAGCGTTTACACCGATACGGGCAAGACCGCCGAGGCGATCTCGGAGCTGAAGCGGGCGCTGGAACTGGCTCCCAAGTCCGATGAAGGCTACCGCCGCCTGGGCCAGGTCTATACCGTGATTGGACGCAAAACGGAGGCGGTGGAGGCTTATAAAAAGGCCATCGAACTCAATCCCTATTATTGGGAAAACTACAATGCTCTCGCCGGGGCCTACTACACATTCGGAGAGAACGAGCTGGCGGTTGCAGGTTTCAAAAAGGTGATTGAATTGGAACCGGATAACGCCGCCGGCTACGACAACCTGGGCGTGGTGCTCATGCGCATGGAGAAGTGGAACGACTGCATACCGAATTTCGAAAAAGCCCTGCAGATCCAGCCCTACTACGCGACCTATTCCAACCTGGGCACTGCCTATTTTTTTCTCAAGCGCTATAACGAAGCGGTGCAGATGTTCGAGAAGGCCGCCGCCATGAATTCCAACGACCACATGGTGATGGGCAATTTGGCTGACGGCTATCGCTGGGCAGGACAGCCGCAAAAAGCTCTGGCTACTTACGACAAAGCCATTGCCCTGGCTTACAAGCAACTGGCCATCAATCCGCGAGACGCCGATACCATGGGCTACCTGGGACAGTATTTGGCGAAAAAAGGCGACCCGAAGCGCGGGCTGGAACTCGTTCGCCGCGCCCGCTCCATAGACCCCACTGACGTCTCCCTGGTCTACTTTCAGGCGGTGGTGGAATGCATAGCCGGAGAAAAAAACCAGGCGCTGAAAGACCTGCACCAGGCCTTGCAACAGGGCTATCCCGCGGAGGAGGCGCAAAGCGATCCGGAGCTGAAGAGCCTGCAGGCGCTTCCTGAGTTTGCCACCATAATGAAAAATTACGGGAGCAAGCGCAACTAGGAAATGCTTCCCTGTTTTGGCAGAGCTGCAGAGGAATATGCAATTCGCGCAAGAAATTGCAGCTCTTTCCAGCAGAAGCCGTTAATTTCCCACATGCGCGTTGCAAGTAACTGAGGGCGAGGAAGAAATAAAGGGGATTGCACTCAGCTTCGCGGCAAGTTGAATGCAAGTTGAGACTGATACTTGTGGGGGAGGTCTCCGTCATGAAGCGCTGGAATGTAATCCTAATCGCCGCAATCGTTCTCTCAGTGTCGGCCACTGCCTTGGCCAGTTCGATAGGCGACCCGGGCGGAATTATTCGCTCAGGCTCCGATTACGAGGAAGTAGCCATAATTGGTCCGGAGCTCACCCTCCCCGCGTTTAATCCTTTCACCGCCGGCTTCTGCTTCGGGGTGGATGCCGTGGGATCAACTCCGGCAGGACAGCAGTGCGACTTCGAGAACCAGAGCGAGCAGGTGATCGGCAGCATGAATCAGGTGTTCTCGTCAACATTTACGGGTGAGAACTCACTCAGCTGCATTAACGAAATTAATCCAGGCCACTGCGACGTCGGGCCCAACACCCTGGGCTTCGATGGATTGGGGATTCCTTCTACAACGGAGACGTACTACGCCGTCTTAGCGCTGGCTCCGACTGGCGATCCCGATTTCAATGTCCTGTATTTCGGCTTCACTCAGGAAGACGCCAACATCGCGAGTACGACCTTCACCGTTCCAGAGCCTGCCTCGCTGACTCTGCTCTGTACCGGCCTGTTGGGGCTGGGCCTGGGATTCCGGCGTAACAAGCGGAAATAGCAACAACGCACTCAACCCGGCTTCTCTGGCGCCCGCGAATGGGTGGAGGAAGCCCCTCCTCTAAGAACCCTAATTGACCTTGGGCTCGAGCACGCCCGCCACTTGCCATTTCGGCCGGGCCAATTCCCACACAAAGGCCAGCAAGTAGAGGCCGGCAGCCAGCAAGTAAAGAAACTGAAAACCGAAATACATGGAGTTGTACTCCAGCAGGCCGCCACACATGGCCCCCAGAAGATTCATGGCCAGGAGCCCGGAAACCGCGCCCCGCGAGCGCAGCAGCGTGGAAAATACGATGCCGGAGAAAAACATGGGGCAGGTCAGGATGACGGCCATGCCAATGCGCCCGGCAGCATTGGAGGGCAGGCCGCCCATGCGCGCCACCAGCCAGCCGACCGCAAGAGTGGCGAATAGAAACAAGTAGGGAATGGCCCAGTGCTTGATATTGAAGTACTGAACTGCGCCATTGGCCAGAAATGCCATGACCAGAATGGCGAGAATCACAACGCCCATCACCTGCCAGGTATTGCCGAAAACCAGCCCGAGTTCGGTGATGCCCTTGGTCTCAATCAGCATGAATCCCGCGCCCAACAAAAAAAATGGGGCGTGTTCAAACTGCGGCTTTTCGTTAAGAAACTTTCCAAAAATACCGGCGGAGAGCGCCAGCACCAGCGCCACCATGATGACATAGGACAGCGGGTAGACCCTGCGCGGCATGTAGAAAAAGGGCCAGTTGTCGGTGGAAACATCAGCCTGGATTTGGGGATCGGAGAAGTATTGGGTCCCGTCGTGGAAACCTGTCTGCTGAAGAAGCTGGACAGGAACGGTGAGCGGCCGGTCATTGGCTTCCAGAAAAACCACAGCTCCGTCATAACCGGCCATGATGCAGACCGGGGGCCATCCTCCGAAAGCGTCCTGCAGCATGAGATAAATTTTTCGTCCCAGAGGGCGGCTCATTACGGAGAAAGAGAGGGAGAGGATTCCTCCCGGCTGCAGGCGGGCACGCGCTTCGCGCAAAGCCTGAACCGTGTAAACGAAGGAATCCAGGCGCACACTCGAACCTTGCGTAAGCAGGGTGTGAGAATCGAGCAGCCCGTAGACGATCATGTCATAACGCTGGTTGGTGGTGCGCAGGAAAGAGCGGGCGTCGTCCACCACGGGGTGCACGCGCGCGTCGGAGTAAGGGTGGTCGGGATGGCCGCTGCGCCCTTCCATAAGAATAGCGGGATCAATTTCCACCGCGTCCACGTTCTGGGCGCCGCTGAGCAGGGCCGCGGTCACATCATTGCCAGAGCCTGCGCCCACAATAGCGACCTGGCGGGGAGCCCGGCCGAAAAACCGGTAGGGCAATTCGTAGTACTTGCGAATGCTCTCGGCTTGGGGATCATGGCTCGGGCCCGCGCCCGGTTGCAGCTCGTGCACCCGCTGGTAATACGCGCCAGCCGCCCGGATAACCATGAGGCCGTTTGAATCATGGCCTACTTCCAGGAGTTGATAGGGTGAATAAATTTTCTGCCACACCGGCTCCGCCGGCCAGGCCACAACGATCAAGGCCAACACGCTGAGGGCGCCGGCAAACAGCAGCAGACGCGGATGCCGCTCATGGAACAGCAGCAGCACAGCCAAGCCAATCAGGAACCAGATTACCGGCGGAGTCCAGAATGCGCTCACCACAAACATGAGCAACACCCCGGCAATGCTGCCCAGCAGATTGAAGCCGTAGGCGGAAAGGTTCTCGCGCCGCTCCATCAACCGGCCGCATAACTGCCCGATGGGAATAAAGGCCAGGACCGTGAGAACAAAAACAATGGCCAGCAAAAAGAACACCGGCAGTCCCTGGTAGAACTTCTCCACCACCGGCAGTCCCATATTCAATTGCTCGGAGAACGGGAGCATGAGCAGGCTCACCCGGCTCTCGCCCGTAAGTCCGTAACGCATGCCCGTCATGAGGGCAAACTGCCAGCAAAACAGCAGGGGTGACAGAAATAAGGGCATGAGGTTCCGGCGGGCCATGGCGTACCCCAAACCCAGACCGGCGAAGCAAGCCAGAAGAGTGAAGTTCTTGTAAAAGGCGAAGACCTCAAAAATAGTGCCCTGCCAGCGGATGACCGCCAGCTCCAGAAAAAGACTTAAAGCAGCGGAGGCGAAGATAGCGAGTTTGGTATAGCCTTGAGGAATCGAGTCCAGGAACTGAACCTGCCGGGTTGCGGCCTGGTCAAAAAGAGGCGCCAGCCGGCGCAGAAGCAGCTGCAGGAAAACACCCGCCACAATCAATATCGCAACTGTAACCGCCAACTCGGGGCCGATGTTCGGGGATCCGGAGTGGATAATGGCCTGACTGCCGGCGTAGATTACCAGCGGGGCCATAATACTGGCAACGAAGGCCAGCGAGATGAGGCGAAGATAGGAGCGTCCCAAAGATTCCCCCTGACTGAGGTGAGCGAACCCGGGCCGGAGCGCCGGTTTTCCCCAAGCTCAGAATTCTGTGGACGAGTGCCCTGATTCTGCTTATGCAGGTTCTTTATTGTCAACCGGAAATGTAGCTTGCCAGAGCCGGCGCGGCTTTCCACAAGCAGGGGAGTTGACCTCAGCCTGCCGGAGGGTTAGCTTAAGCGATGGCTCTGCAGGATCCGCGCATGCCGTCGCCAATGTCCGATTTCAGCCATCCCCGGCCCGAAACGACCGCGCCCTGGGACCGCAAGATCCCGGAGAAGATGTTGGCTCTGTATCTGGATAGCGTGCGCAGCTTTCCCACTTGGAAGGCAATGTGCCCCCACTACATCCATCCCGATGTGAAGGAAGTTAGCGAATTGGGTTATCACTCTACTCTGCTGCGGACCCAACACGCGGAGTATGTTTTCACCTTCAGCACCAAAACCACTTTCATCTACGAGATTGAGGAAGAGGTCAGGACGGGGCAGCTGGAAATTCGCTGCGACAACGAATTGGTGCTGAACGTGGGCGCTTCCTGCGCCGACGAAGAGGAGGGCAAGCCCGAGTGGGTAGCCCGCAGCGTGGAAGTGTTCTGCGACGGCGAATGGGTGGCGGATTTGCTGGGACTGGCGGCGCGGCAGCAGGCGCATGAACGGCAGCGCTTGCAAGTGGAGACCCGGGAACGGCAACGCCATGCCCAGGAACTGACAACTCTGCGGCAAAGGTTTGGCATCGAGGAAACGGCTCAAGCGCCAGGGCAGCCCCCCGCCCTCCCTAAGGAGCCGCAGAGATGGCGGCTGCGCTTCTGGAAAAAACGCAGCGGCTGATGCCTTCAGGCTCCACACTTCACCCCTTCTGCGATGCAATGACCCTGAACCTCTCTCCGACCCCCACCAGCCACACCGAAATCAGGCTGGGCGCCACAAGTTAGGAACCTGGGCACAGCCGGAGCAGCCGGACAGCAAAGCTTCGAGGTCGGCAAGGTGAAGAAAGTCTCCAAGACCTGCACCACCGGGAACTCCTCCATCCCCCCTACCCGATAACTTTCCGCTACCCGATAACTTAAGGAATGGACTCGCGGCAGCCAGGTGCTCGGCTCCGGGGCGCCGTTTCTATACCTCAATACTCATTGTTGTCCTCGGCGTGCAAACCTTTGCACCTGAGGCGCGTTGCACTTCGCAGCAACTATGGCCCATTGGTTGAATTTTCTAGCTTACGAACAGCCTCGGAGTGGCTCGCCAAATGCACACTACGAAGCAAAGCAGAGCCTAAGTCCAAGCTCCTGCGGTTACCATAATGAAAGCTTCCGAACCCGGGCATTCGTCGTCTGCGCAAATTCTGTGGGCGATCTTTATTGTGCTGATCGCTCTATGGATAATCGCTTTTGCCGCCCACTTGGGTGGCGGTTTGATCACCTATCTGCTGGTCGTCTCTTTGGCGGTTCTGCTTATTCATTCCGCCGCCACCCGGCCCAAAACTGCTCCCGCCAGGGAAAAGGAAATGAAGGGCGGATCCTCCGGATAAGGCGGTGGTTCTGTGGGTTAGAGGGGCAGGTGCAGACGGGCTTCGCAGCCTTTGGCTTGAGGGCGATTGTTTAGTTGAACCGTGCCGCCGTGGGCCTCAGCGATTTGACGGCTGAGGGCCAGCCCAATTCCCGAGCCCCCCGGCTTGGTCGTGAAGAAAGGCACAAACAGGTTGCCAGGATTGGCGATTCCCAGGCCTTCGTCACGCACGAAAACATCCAGCGAAGCGCCGTTTCTGCTCCAGCCAATGCTTACCCTGCCCTGAGTCTCCAGAGAGGCATCCGCGGCATTGCGGATCAGGTTGATGAGCACCTGCTGTAACTGGTCGGGATCCGCCAGCAACTTGAGGTCGGGCCCAGGCAAAACCTCCACCGGCAGGCGGGTCTCCACGCTGGCCGCGCCGCGCACCAGCGCACCCAGGTCCACTTCCTGCAGTTGCGGCCGGGGCAGGCGGGCCAGGCGGGAGTAATCTCGCATGAACTTACTGAGGGCGTCGGAGCGCTCGCTGATAATCTTCAGCCCGCGGCGCAGGTCATCTTCCCAGTCGGCTGAGCGCGGCTCACGTTTGAGCAGGGTTTCCAGGCTCTGCGCGATGGAGGAAATAGGGGCCAGCGAATTGTTCATTTCGTGGCCCAGCACGCGGACCAGACGCTGCCAGGCTTGCCGCTCCTCCTCGCGCAAGGCCTGGCTCAGGTCGGAAATGACCAGCAACTGGTGAGGCGCGCCGCCCTGCCGGAAAACCGTGCGACGCACGCCCCAGCGCCCCGCGCGCGCCGGGAAATTCTTTTCCACTGTGCGTGCGGCCTCGCCTTCCAGGCAGTCAGCCAGACCCAGTTCTTCGGCGGTCTTGCCCAGCAGGCGCTCGATATTCTGGCTAAGCAGCCGTTCGCCGGCGCGATTCACCAGGCGCAGTCGCTCCTCCGGGTCAAAGGTAAACACCGCGACGTCAATTTCCGCCATAACGGTGCCCAGCAAGGCGCTGGCCTCCAGCGCACCCAGGCGTTGCTCCCGCAGCATTTCGGAAAGCGCGTTTACTTCGCGCATCAATTCACCCAGCGCGTCTTCCGGATTGCCCACGCGGGCGCGCATGGAGAAGTCGCCCTCGCGCAACGCGGCCTGCATGTTGGCCAGCGTCTGCAGGGGGCGCATCACAATGCCGCGGACGGTGAAGGAAAAAGCCAGCCAGCAGGTCACGATGACCAGGGTGAGAGTCCACTGCGTGCTGCCGGAGTAGGCGCCGGTCCACAGCAGCACCATGGCGGGAATAACTCCGGCCAGCCCCGAGGCCAGGGCAAACAGCAGCACCCGGTTTTCGTGGGCCATGCGGGGCCGGCCATGCGGACGCGGCCTGGCAGCACCGGTGCGGGAAGACTGTGTGACGGCCGGTTTGGCCAAATCAGATTCCATACTTCTGCAGCCGGCGGTAGAGCGCGCTGCGGCTCAGGCCCAGGGCCTCCGCTGCCTGGCTGATATTACCGCCATAGCGGGCCAGCGCCTTGCGCACCAGCAGAGACTCTACTTCTTCCAGGCTCATATCTTCCATCTTTTGTCCGCCATCGCGCGCCCCGCGCAGCCCCAGGTCGCTCACCCGCACCTGCTCGCCTTCCGCCAGCAGGACCGCCCGCTCCACTGAGTGGTCCAGTTCGCGAACGTTGCCCGGCCAGGAGTATTCCAGCATGGCGCGCAAGGCGGCGGCGTCAAAGGCGCTCAGGCGCTTGCCATAGCGTTCCGAATAACGTTTCAGGAAGTTCATGGCCAGCACGGAAATATCCTGCCGGCGCTCCCGCAAGGGGGGGAGATGGATTTCCACGGTGTTTAAGCGAAACAGCAGGTCCTGGCGAAAGCGCCCTGCCCCTACCTCCTGGTTCAGGTCGGCGTTGGTGGCGGAAATCACGCGCGCGTTCACCCGCCTCGTCTTAGACGAGCCCACCGGCTCCATTTCACCCAGCTCCAGCACGCGCAACAGCTTGGCCTGCTGTGAGGCCGGTACGTTGGCGATCTCGTCCAGAAAAATGGTGCCGCCATCGGCCAGCTCGAAGCGGCCGACGCGGTCCGAACGGGCGTCGGTAAACGCGCCTTTCACGTGGCCGAAGAGCTCGCTTTCAAACACGCCCTCCGGCAGTCCACCGGTGTTTACCGCCACAAACGGCCGGTGGGCGCGGTGGGACAATACATGCAGGGTGCGCGCCACCACCTCCTTGCCGCTGCCGTGCTCGCCGGTAATGAGCACGTTCGCGTCGGAAGGCGCCACCCGGGTAAGGAGTTGCAGGATGGGCTTCATGGCGTCCGATTCGGCGATGAAGCTGGGCCGTCCCTCCGCCCGCAGCAGCCGGTTTTCCGCCTCCAACCGCTGCCCCATGCGCAGCGCCCGGCCCAGTTCCACCTGGGTGCGCAACACCGAAAGCAGGCGCGCATTCTCCCACGGCTTCTGGATGAAGTCGCGGGCGCCGCGGCGCATGGCCTCCACCGCCAGGTCCACATTGCCCCAGGCGGTCATCACGATCACCGGGAACGTACTGTCCGCGGCCTGGATCTGGGAGAGCAGGTCCAGACCTTCCTGGCCGGAGGTGGTGTCGCGAGTGTAGTTCAGGTCAATCAGGGCGGCGTCGAACTCCTGCTTCTGCAGCGCCTCCAGAACACCGGCGGGGGAGGACACCGCACCTACCTGATAGCCTTCGGGCTTGAGCAGCAGCCGCAGGGCTTCAATAACGTCGCGCTGGTCGTCGGCGACCAGAATGCGCGGCGCGGGCAGGCTGGCAGAAGTCATTTTGGCGGCCTTACCCGAGGATTGTATACGTTCGGTCATTGCCTCCTTCACAGCGAGGGCCCGGGCAGGTCGCTGGCGGGAGCGGCCTTCTGGTCGGTCAAATCGGTGCGCGGCATCACACCAGGAACTTCCGGCGCCTTCTGGACGTGCCCGTTTTCGGCATCGGCGATTTCGATCCCGTTGTGCGTCAGGGTCAGGCCGGTCACGCGGTCCAACTCCACCCGCGACTTTTCATAAGCCGCCATGGCCGCCACCCGCGCCGATTCCGCCTGCGCCAGGTCGCGCTGCGTTTGCAGCACCTGGTAGCTGGTGGAGGCCCCCAGGGCGTACTTCTTCTGCTCGATTTCGAAAGTGTGCTGCGCCAGGTCGCGCGCCGTCGTGGCCGCCTCCACCCGGGCCCGGTTCTGCTGCAGCGCAAACTGCGCGTTCCGCACCTCGATGCCGATTTCATTCTGCAACTGCTGCAGGCGCATCTGAGCCTGCCTGTATTCCAGTTCGGAGCGAATCTGGTCCGCCTTGGCCACCCGGTTGCGAAACGGAATATTGATCTGGAATCCCACCGCGTAATCGGGAAAGTCGTTGCGGAACAGCTTGGCAAAAGCGTTGCTGTAGCCCGTCCGGGCCACGGTTCCAGGCGGCAGGCATTCGATGGCGTTGGGATTAGGGACTACGCCGGGAGCGCAGGTGAAGGCCGGATTCTGCTCGCCAGCCAGGGCCGAAGCGCCATACCAGGCCACCAGGTCAACCGTGGGCAGCAAGGCGTTCTTGGCGCTCTTGCGGCTGATTTCGCGATTGGTCAAATCAATGCGCGCCTGCGCCAGCTCGGGACGATGGGCGTAGGCGTCGGCCAGCAGGTCCTGCACGGGGCGGACCGGCTCCTTTTCCGGCACGTACATGGTGTCGGTGGGCACCACCGGCGCGGCGGCAATAAAGGGATCGCCCAGATTGCGGGTAATGGCGTTCTTGATGAGCAGCTGCTGCAACTGCAGGCCGGTCTGGGCAATGATGAGGTCTTGTTTGCGGCTGGCCACTTCGTTCTCCGCCTGAGTCACTTCAATGGCCGGCAGGGCCCCGATGCGCACCTGCTCGCGATTATCGGAAAGTGTTTTTTCCGCCAGGTTAAGGGAGCGCTCCTTCACGCGCTCGTCCTCGTAGGCGCTCACCAGGTCCCAGTAGATGTTCTGAATCTGCGACACGGTGGCGATCACCTGATTACGGAAAGCGACATCGGAAATTTCGCGGTTATTTTTGGCGATGCGAATAAAGCGCAGATTCGGTCCTGGACCGAAGCCGGAAAGCAGGTGCTGCTTCAGTTCCACCTTGAACTGCGAGAACACTTGCGGCACCAGCAGGTCGAACTGGCTGTTGTCAGCGCCACGCAGGTTGTTGAAATCCACGATCATCTTGGTGCCGCTGGGGAAGGCCTGCGTGTACTCAAAATTGGCGTTGGTGGTGTTCTGCTGGTAAACGCCGACCTGGCCGATGGTGACCGCGTTATTGATGGGCTGCGCCAGGTGCTCAATATCCATCTTGGCGATCAACTGGGGGTCGTAGGACTCCAACTGCGCGCCCGTGCCCAGCGTGGACTCCACCAGTCCTGAAGCTCCACCGCCGGCTCCTCCCGCCCCTCCGGAAGTGCCGCCGGCGCCCGACCCCTGGGCTCCGGTACCGAAGCCGCCCACGCCACCCCCCGGCGTTCCTTGCACCAATCCCGTGGCCACGCCGCGGATTTCCGCACCCGCCTTGGCCCGCAAGACGTCGGTGTCCGCAATGGAGAGGTTATAGCGGGCAATGGCGATGTCCAGGTTGTTCTCCAGCGCCAGCGCCACCGAGTCGCTGAGCGACAGCATGAGCTTGCCGTCTCGCATCAGCGTCTCCAACCGCGGCGTGTTGGTCAGCTTGGGTTGCGGCACCTGCACCGGAGAGTAGGGGTTGATTAAATTGGGAAACTGCGACCCGGCATTGGGGAACCGGAACACCTGAGCCGAAGAAGGAGCCGCCAGCAGCAGGAGCAGCCCGCACAACCCACCGAATGCTTTAGTCAGTTTTTTCATATTCACCACACCATAGAATCGAAACAAATGCCCTTTGTTGAGGGGGTTAGTGGGCTCTTAGCCGCTGCCGAAGTCCTTAGCGCAGCCAAACACCCGTCATCGCTCGTAGCGCAGAGCCGCCAGAGAGTTTCCATGTTCCCCTCGAATCACCCACTCTTTCCAAAACCGGGAAAGGGCGGGGCACCCGCGTTGCTACTCGTATCTCAGCGCCACCATGGGATCGACCTTCGTCGCCCTGCGGGCGGGAATAAAGCTGGCCAGCAGAGCAGCCGCGACCAGCACCGCGGCCACCACCATGAAGGTCAAGGGATCGAGCGGGCTCACTCCAAAAAGCATTCCCACCAGCAGGCGCGTGGCCGCGACACTCGCCAGCAGGCCGGCGGCCACCCCCGCCAGGGCCACGCGAATTCCCTGCCCCACTACCAGTCGCATCAGGTCGCGCGCGTTCGCCCCCAAAGCCATGCGCAGCCCCATCTCGTGCATGCGCTGGCTCACCGAATAGGAGAGCACGCCGTAGAGCCCGATCGCGGCCATCAGCAGGGCCAGCACGGCAAAGGCTCCCAGCAGGCTCATGCTGAAACGGCGCTGCGCCACTGAGCTGGCCAACACATCGTTCATGGTGGTTACGCCAAACACCGGCAGGTCCTTATCCACCGACCAAATTTCGCGGCGCGCCGCGCTGGCCAGGCCGGCAGGATCGCCTGCCGTGCGCACGACGAACACGGCGTGGCGGCTGATGCCGCTCGTCACCTGAAAATTCGACATGTAGATCATGGGGGCCACCTCGGCATCGAGCGCCGAAAACTTCACGTCGCCAGCGACGCCCACAATCGTGAACGGCGTGCGGTACCCCCACACCAGG
>Ga0075271_10000059_pt1 | contig 13207 bp, 6 predicted proteins | sample SF_Rice_5C_0N_30_FD_69775 | JGI IMG/M metagenome (GOLD analysis project Ga0075271, IMG submission 69775) | Rice paddy soil microbial communities from Twitchell Island, California, USA - SF_Rice_5C_0N_302 | ecosystem: Environmental > Terrestrial > Soil > Paddy field/soil | place: USA: Twitchell...
GGAAGGGATTCGCCTACTCCATCGTGGGCATCATGCTGGGGTCGGCCTTCAACTTCTATTTTGCGCGCCTGGTGGGGCGTCCGACGCTCCGGAAACTGATCGGTACGGCAACCCTCGAAAAGGCGGACAAACTCCTGACCAGCACGCGAGGAAAGTCGGCGATCTTCCTGCTGTTCCTGATTCCCGGCACGCCGAAGGACGCGCTTTCCTACGGTGCCGGGTTCTCCAAACTCGGACTGCTGGAGTTTACGGTCATCAGCGGACTTGCGCGCTCGCCTGCGCTGTTCGCCAGCACTTTACTGGGGTCGCAGGCGTCGAGGCGCGACTACTCCGCCATGGTGCTGACCGCCGCCGTGGCACTCGCGGCAATCGGGGCTTACTACCTTTACGAGCGCCGGCGGAAGCAGTCGCAGTAGCGGTCAAATGTGGCAACTCGCCACTCCGCGTTTCTCGAAATATCTCTGGTGGTAGTCCTCGGCGGGGTAGAACTCGGCGGCCGGAACTATTTCCGTGACAACCGGCCGCTCGTATTTTCCGCTCAGTGCCTTCTTTGAGGCTTCGGCCGCGACTTTCTGTTCCGGCGAATGATAGAAAATCACGGAGCGATATTGTGTGCCGACGTCGGGGCCCTGCCGGTTGGGTGTGGTCGGGTCGTGCATTTCCCAGAACGCATTCAGAAGCTGCTGATAGCTCACCTGCTGCGGGTCGAACTCGACCAGAGCGGCTTCGGCGTGTCCGGTGCGGTCGCTGCAGACGTCGTGGTAGGTCGGGTTGGGATAGTGGCCGCCCGTGTAGCCGACCGTGACATTGGTTACGCCCTTGATCTTGCGGAACTCGGCTTCCACGCCCCAGAAGCACCCCGCCGCAAACGTCGCCTTCTCCATGGCTCACCTCAAGTACATCTGACGCACGGCGGTGAACGAATGGTTCAGAAAAGCGTATTTCTTGCGGCTGCTTAGCAGTGGATTTTATGGAGGATTGTGGCACGAAGCTCGCCGAATGTAGGAGCGGGCATGGAAATTTCGAAAATCGGAACAGGATGGCTTTCAGATCAAGGGCGAGTATCGATAATCACGGTGGGAGGGGGAATTAGCTGTTGGCGGTCAGCCGTTCCCTTAGTGGCGATGCGGGCACGAGTGATTCGCACCTTCCCGCGTGGCAGGACGTAAAAAGGGGGCAACCGTTTTGGCCGCCCCTCTCCTGGAAAACGGTTCAATTACGCCTCGGCTTTGATGACCATCTCCGTGTCGTGCTTCGAACCCTTCAGGGCGAAGAAGACGATGTACATGTAGCACAGCGCCGGCAGGATGAAGGCGTGGTGGATGCCCACGCGGTCTGCCATCAGGCCCTGCAACTCGGGGATGATAGCCCCGCCGACGATGGCAGCCACCAGAACGGCCGATCCTTTGCCGGTGAGCGGTCCCAGTCCATCAATGGATAGCGTGAAAATACTGGGGAACATGATGGAGTTGAACAGACCAATCAGCAGGATGGTCCACATCGCTACGTGGCCGAAAGTGAGCATAGAGGTGATGACCAGTATGCAGGCAATGGCCGCGTTGAAGGCCAGCATCTTTCCGGTCGGTATTTTCTGCAGCAGGGCAGAACCGACGAACCGTCCGACCATGGCGCCACCCCAGTAGTAGGACAGCATGTACGCCGCTTTGGTCAGCGTCAGGTTGCCGATCTGGGGATGGTTCAGGTAGTTGACTAGGAAACTGCCGATCGCGACTTCCGCGCCCACGTACGTAAATATGCCGAGCGCACCGAAAATCAAGTGCGGATGGTGGATCAGATCAAAGTAGGAAGTCCCCTTCTCACCATGCGATTGGGCCGAAGGGATCGTGGGCAGCTTGTAGAAGCCGATGACCACCGCAATGAGAAACAGGACCAGGGCAAAGCCGATATAGGGCCCTTTGACCGAAGCAGCCTGAGAAACGCGGTAAGCCTGGAGTTCGGGCGCGGCCATCTTGCGCAGCACTTCCACTGCCACCGGAGCGGCAACCGCACCAATGATGAGCGTGCTGCCGACCCAGGGCGCAATGAACGTGCCCAGAGAATTGAATGCCTGCGTCAGGTTCAGGCGGCTGGCGGCAGTGCGCGCCGGACCTAGCACAGCCACGTACGGGTTCGCCGATGTCTGCAATATCGTCATGCCGGCCGCAAGGATGATGAGCGCCGTCAGGAACAGCGGGTATGACGGCAGACTCGCGGCGGGTACGAACAGCAGTGCTCCGAGCCCCATGGTACACAGGCCGATCACCATCGCCCGCTTGTAGCCGAGCCAGTCGATGATCTTGCCCGACGGGAATGAAAAGACGGCATAGGCCGAAAAGAACGAGAACTGAACCAGCATGATCTGGGCGTAGTTCAGGTCGAAGATGCTCTTCAGGTGCGGGATCAGGATGTCATTGAGGCAGGTCAGAAATCCCCACATGAAGAACAGCGTGGTTACCATGGCCATCGCGCCTTTGTCGGTTGTCGCTTCGGCGGTGGTTACGACGGCGGGTTGGGTCGCATTGGATATCGCCATTTGGTACCGGCTCCAGTGAAAAGTTTAGGTCCTGTAAACGACGCGCATCCGGTTTTCTGGGCTTGCCCACTCAACCAAAAGAAGGCTTGAATAAACCACCGGACCGCCTCGCGTACTACCTGCGCGCGTAAACGTGAACGTAATCGACTTGCATGCTTTGCGGGAAAATGGTCGTGGCGTCCGGATTGCCGGGCCAAGTGCCGCCTACCGCAAGGTTCATGATGACAAAGAACGGATGACCGAAGACCCACGTCTTGCCGGGTGTATCGCTGGGTGTGCGGGTCTCGTAAAGATTACCATCAACATAGAACCGCGCTACATTGGGTTCCCACTCCACCGTGAAGGTGTGGAAATCGTCGCTGAAATTGCCGCTTGGAAGAGGGTAGGTGCCGGTAAGGGCGCTTCCACCCGAATACCCCGGTCCGTGCATGCTTCCATGGACGATATTCGGTTCCTTGCCGACGTTTTCCATGATGTCGATTTCGCCGCACGTGGGCCATCCGGCCGTGCCGATGTCGTTGCCCAGCATCCAGAAGGCGGGCCAGATGCCCTGTCCGTAGGGTAGCTTGATGCGGGCTTCGAATTTCCCGTACGCCTGCGTGAACAGGCCCTGCGTCTTGAGACGTGCCGAGGTGTACTGATTGGTGATAGGATTTTTTTCCGCGGTGATGACCAGGTTGCCGCCCTGCTGATGGGCATTCTCAAGGCTGTTGGTGTAGGTTTCGAGTTCGCTGTTGCCCCAACCGCCTCCGCCGATATCATTCGCCCACTTGGTGGGGTCCGGAGCGGAGCCGTCCGTGCCATTGAACTCATCGCTCCAGACCAGCGTCCATGTGCCGTTGTAGGGATAAGTATCCGCCGCAGGCGGGGGAGTGGTCGTGGGCGTGGATGATTGCGAACCGCCTCCACCACAAGCCATTGTGGCGGTCAGGCAAAGCAGGCCGGACAACAGGACGAGCTTCTTTCTCATGATTTCACCTCGAATGAAGTCCGGGGCGATGAAACGGGAACACCTGGAATCTGAGAAGAATACCGGCGAAGCCGGGAGAAGCTGCCTCCATCCCATCGCGCCACAATGATTACGGCATCCTGAACAGATCCCGGATTAACAGTGCCCCGGTGCGCGTTCTGCTGTGCACCTGCTGTCCTCGCTCCCGTGTCCGGCTACCTGCTAAACCGGTTTTGTACGTGAAACCGCATTAGGCCTCAGGCTGCTGGAGTTGTCAATTCTTTTTGCGTGGCAAGCGACTCGGAATAAAAATGGGGCGTCTGCGGAAGACACCCCGGGACTGCTCAGGAGGATTCGTTATAAGGCAACCTGCATCGGCACTCGGATCTGCACGGGAACGCCGGAGTCGGTGGTTGCCGTGACCGCAACGGTGTAAAGCACCTTCAGGTCGTAGGCGGCCGTTGAGACCACGCTGTTTGTGTAATCGGAGGCCGTGGCCAATGCCTTCAAGGTGATTGATTTGGTTACCGGAACAGCGGCCGTGTACTTGGTGGAAGAAGTAGTTGGCGTGCTGCCATCGGTTGTGTAGTAGATAGTCGCCCCCGCTGTGGCGCTCGTGATTGTTACGTTCTGCGCGGTGCTGTAGGTTCCGGCAGCGGGGATGAAGATCGGTGCCCCGGCAGCCACTTGCACCGGTGCAGGCTGGGTGGACGTGCCTGGACTGCTGCCGCCACCGCCGCATGCGACGAGCGTTAACGCGATCGACGACAGAACCACAATGGCGATCGCCGCGCGGCGCTTGCGCGTGGTGCCGAGAGCAACCAGGCCCATCAGCGGCATCATGCCAAATCCCAGGAGCGCGAACCCGGAGTTGTGCCGGCTGCGCGCAAGAATCGTCCCGGGCGTCACGTTGATGGTCGTGGTCACGGCCGAAGTGTCAGCGAAGGTGAGATTCGTGTCTGTGGCGGCGCAGGTGTAGTCGGAGGTCGGATTGTCGTTGGCGTCGAGCACCTGGCAGCCGAGCGTCACGTTGCTGGTGCCGTTGAGAGGCGCGACTGTCAGTCCCACCGACCCACCCGCGCCCGAGGCCAATGACAGGCCCGCCGGGGTGGAGTTCAGGGATACCGTGGCCGGAATTGAGGGATTCCAGATGAAGGTCGCCACGGCTCCAGCCGGAACGGTTGTGGTGAAGTAGTTTGCCTTGGACTTGACGTTAAAGGTCTGGTTGGCCGTCCCGTTATTCAGAACGTAAAGCACGATGGAACCGTCGGGATTACGAAACGCAACATCGTTGATTCCGACGCTCGCCGCCATATCGGAGTCGATGCGATATGCGCCGGGTTGGACGAACTTGCTGGCCTGTCCGAGGACGTAGTAATCGAACTCGTACTTCACGGTGGAAGGCGCAGGCGTGGCCGCTCCGCTCTTGTCCCAGGTGACGGTGAATAGCCCGCGACAGGTGGTGCATCCGCCGACGTAGGGTCCGTTGTCCTGGTCCAGCGCCATGTTCCACAGGACGTAGCTCTTGGCCCAGTTGCGCATGGTGTTGATCAATTCCAGCGCTTCCCCTTTGAAAGAATCGCCGCCGGCCCAGTACCCTCCCGAAGCCTCGGTTTCCCAGACGTCCTTGTCCGGATACATATCGTGCACGGCGGACATCGCGGACGGATCACCGGCGTAGTGATGCCATGCCACGCCAGCGGCATAGCTGTTCGCCTTGGCATCGGCCAGAACCGTCTCCGAATAACTGGTGTTATCCCAGTTGTGGTCCCAGACCATGACTTTGGTGTTGAGACCTGCTTTCGCGAGCGCGGGCCCGAGATAATTGCCCAGAAAATTCGCCTGTTCCGAGGGCTGCATCATCATCCCGGCGTAATTGGTCGGGGCGTAGAGCGGCTCGTTCTGCATCGAGATGTAGTCGATCCTGACGCCTTCCGCTTCGTACGCCTGAATGAATTTCACAAAGTACTGCGCTAGTGGATCGTAAGCGTCAGTTCTGAGCGACCCGTCGATGTTCGTATGCCCCAGCATGCTGCCGTTGGTTTTCATCCATCCCGGCGGACTCCATGGGTTCGCCATGATCTTGACATTGGGATTGATGGCGAGCGCCTGCTGCAGCACGGGGACGATGTAGTCCTTGTCGTGATCGATCGAGAAATTGGCCAGCGTGGGGTCTGTTTTGTCCGACGGCGTGGTGCATGCCGTAGTCGTCTGCGTGCAAAGATCGTCGTACGAGTAAAAAGTGCGCGCCAGGTCCGACGATCCCATCGGCTGGCGCAGGAAGCCCAACGCGATGCCGTTCGTGCGCGAGAACAACTTCTGCATCGCGTCGTTGCGCTGGTTGGCGGTCAGTTTCGTATAGACGAGCCACGCGGACGAATCGGTGAAGGAAGCTCCGAATCCGTCGATCTGCTGGAAGGTCTTGGTGTCGTCGATCGTGATGGTCGTCGAAGCCGTGCCGCTGCCGGCGAACTGGACGTCACTCTGCTTCGAGAGCTTCTGGCTGAGATCTGAAGTGGTCTGGTAAACCGATACGTTCTGCGCGGACAATCCCGGCACCAGCAGGGCAATGATGGCGAATAAAGCTAAGCTTCTCGACATGTAATCTCCGGTCGCTTCTTGTGCAGGTGCAACAAACGTCCAGCCCTGTTTTTTGTTTTCGGCGGCATGGTGAAGCCCACCGCCGAAGCGGTTTAACTCTTCGGGTCCGGACGGCATATGAAAGTGAAAAATACTTCTACTGCGCACGCGGGCGAACCGCGCGCCTTACAAATCCGTTACAGGAGATGACCGCCAACCACCGCCAATTCGCCATCTTCGTCGGCGAGTGCGGGATTCTGCTGGTTCTCGGTGCCGAAATATTCCTGCTGAACGAAACGCTCGAGGTTGCTCTGCATCACGAGCAGAGGCGCCAGCGTCACGCGCAAGGATGGGCAGGTGCCATTGACGAGGAAGTCGTGCATGATCCGAAACGCAATGCGTCCCTGGCTGTACGGCCGTTCGTAGATGGTTGCCACGACGTCGCCGCACTGGATCCGGGGCACAAGGTCGGCATACAGGTTGGTGGCAATGATCGCGATCTTGCCCATCAGGCCGGAATCCCGCACGGCCCGCAGTACTGGCGCGCCGTTGCCCGTGCTGACGTACAAGCCGGCGATGTCCCGATTGGCGGAGAGAAAATCGAGCGTCTTTTCGTAGGCCTCGCTCTCCGATTCGTGATTCTGGATCGGGTCGCACAACGTCATTGCGGGGAACATGGTGCGCAGCGCGGTTTCGAATGCCTGCACTTTTTCGCGATGGTTCGGCACTTCGAGGTCGCCGCAGGTGACGGCCAGCTTGCCGATTCTGCCAAGAAATCTTCCCATCAACTCCGCCACCATGGCGCCGCTGGCGGTGGTGTCGACGGAAACGGCAGCCAACTTGTCCGTGCCCGGGCCGTCGTTGATGAGGCAGACAACGGGGACACTGGCGCGCGAGGCGCGGCGGATAAGGGGCTGCAGTCGCGCGAGATTGCCGGGTACCACGATGATGCCGTCGGATTTCTCGGCCAGGGCGGCCTCGAAGGCTTGTTCCTCGCCAACTCCCAGGCGTGGGAAGCGCCGATGATGAACCTCAACGCCCGCCATGCGCACCGCCGCCTCTTCGTCCACTCCGGAGCGCACCGAATCGTAAAACGACGCGATCTCCACAGGGGTGATAACGCTGATGCTGAGAGCGCGTTTGGAGCGCAGATAGCGCGCCGCGAGGTTCGGGCGATATCCCATCGTCCGCGCCATCTGCAGCACGCGCGCTTTCTTCATTGGGCTGACGCCCGGGTGCCCGTGCAGGGCGCGGTGGACGGTTCCGACGGAAAGTCCGAGGGCCTCCGCGATGTCCTCAAGTCTGACTCTGTTGATTGCCATTGGCCTGTCACCGTTCAGCTCTGGCCGGACAAACGGCGCGTCGGCGGGCAGCGCTTCAAGAAACTGGAAACGATTTCACCGAACGGAGACGGTAGCGAAGCTGGGCGGGAAAGTCAATGAGCGATTTTTCCGCGGACTTTCCGCCGCCCCACAAAAAATTAATTAACCGCTTTAATACGAAGTTACTTGACCTTGATCTTCTTACCTGATAAAAAATGAGCCCGCTACTCTCCTTTCGGGAAAAGTGCGTTTGGACTGACCTGTTGGGAGAGCGGCGTGCATAAAACTGGAATCGTTTTCGGCGCGTTGCAGCCCTTTTCACAGGGCTGATTCGATCGTATCGGGACCCGGATTTCGGGCCACGGTTCGACGGCGCGTCCGGCAACCCAGTCAGCAGTTAATGAAGTGAGCAACGGAGGCGACATCATGGTTAGGTCCAAGGCTCCGGGAAAATGGCGCTATCTCGCGATAGTTCTGCTCGTTCTCCTCGGATGCTCCGCAGTTTTCGCTCAAATTATTAACGGAACCATATCCGGCGACGTAAAGGATGCCACGGGTGCTTACATCCCCAAGGCCAACGTCACGGTGAAGGATCCGGCTATCGGCGTCAACAGAACAACCACAACGAACAGCTCAGGCATGTTCGTCGTTCCCAACCTTCCTCCCGGCAAGTACACGGTTTCCGTTGTTGCCCAGGGATTCAAACAACTTGATAAGACCGACATCACCTTGGGAACGGGCGACCACGTCAACGCTGGTGAGCTCGTTCTTGAAGTGGGCGCGGCCGGGACCACGGTTACGGTCGAAGCCGACGCCGGCCAGATTCAGGTTCAGGCCGATTCCGGCGAGCGTTCCGGCACCATCACCGGCAACCAGCTCAACAACTTGGCCATGAACGGCCGCATGTTGTTCGACTACGTCAAGGTTCTGCCTGGTGTGATCAGCACCTTCAACGGCGCCCAGTCCGGCAAGGGCGGCATGGGCGACATCAACATTAACGGCGCCCGTGGCGGCCAGATGCAGTTGACCATCGATGGCATCACCAACGTGGACAACGGCTGCAACTGCGCCTCGCAGATCACTATCAATCCTGACGCGGTCGCCGAAGTGAAGGTCCTGACCTCCAACTTCCAGGCCGAGTACGGCAAGTCCATCGCGCAGATGGCGGTTACCACCAAGAACGGCACCAGCCAGTTCCACGGCAACGGTCGCTGGTTCCATCGCAACGAAGGCCTCAACGCTGCGCAGTGGTTCGACGATCAGTCGAACGCCATCGACGTGCAGGCGGGCAGAACGCCGCAGCACCCGAAGCAGCCCTATCGCTACAATTACTTCGGCTGGCAGGTGGGCGGACCGCTCATCCTTCCCAAGACGGGCATCAACAAGAACAAGGACAAGCTCTACTTCTTCTTCAGCCAAGAGTACTACCGTCAGCTGATCCCGGGCGGATTCGACAACGTATACGTTCCGACCCTGGACGAAATCAATGGCGACTTCTCCAAGAGCTATGACGGAAACGGCAACAAGATCAGCATCAAGGACCCGGCCACGGGTCAGCCTTTCGCCGGCAACATAATTCCGGCCGGCATGCTCAACAAGTCCGTCCAGCAGTACATGACGAATGTTCTGCCGCGGCCGAACGCCACCGACAACGAGATCTGCTCCGGATCGTCTCTGCCGGGCGGCATCTGCAACCATTACAACTTCATCACCTCGCTGAAGACGAACCATCCGCGCCGAGAAGACATCGGCCGCCTGGATTACCAGATCAATCCGGCGAACCGCCTGTACTTCACCGTCGTCAACAACGCCGGTACGCAGCAACTACCGGAAGGCCTGAGCCCGCAGGGCATTTCAAACTTCCAGATCGGCCAGGGCATGTTCCTGCAGGAGCCCGGCTACAACGTCTCGACGCACTTGACCAGCACCCTCAGCAACACGCTGGTGAATGAAGCGACGTTCGGCTGGACGATCAACCAGCAGCACATTTACTCGATCAATGATCAGGTTTTTGCGAGCAAATGGAACCTGAGCCTGCCGTTGATGTACTCGGTCGGCGCGGATAGCCCGCTGCCGGATATGAGCTTCGGCGGCCGCAATGCCGTCAACTCGACTTGGAGCTATTTCGGCTCCCTGCCGTGGAACAACGCTGACACGGTCATCAACTTCACCGACAACATCACCAAGGTTGTGGGCAAGCACACGCTGAAGGCAGGTATATTCATCGAGCGCAACCGCAAGGACCAGTCGTCCTGGGGCAACGCGAACGGAACGTACAACTTCAGCAGCACCGATTCCAACCAGACGATGAACGCGGGCGATCCGTATGCCAACGCTCTGCTCGGCTACTTCACGTCGTTCCAGCAGTCAAGCAGCCGTCCGCGCGGCTTCTACCGCTACACCAACGTTGAATTTTTCCTGCAGGACAACTTCAAGGTCACGCACCGCTTGACCTTGGATTACGGCATGCGATTCTCCTGGGTCCAGCCGCAGTTCGACGCTAACAACCAGGTTGTGTACTTCGACAAGGACGCATGGGATCCGTCCAAGGCAGTTCGTCTGTACAAGCCGACGCCGACCGGCGGAATGGCTTACGATCCGCTTACCGGCGCGCAAGTGTCCAGCGCGTTGATCGGCAAAATCGTTCCTGGTTCGGGCGATCCGCTCAATGGCATGGTTTCGTCTAAGAACGGCGGGTATCCGGGCGGCTTCGAAGATCGTGGCTTGATGCCTGAACCCCGCTTTGGCTTCGCCTACGACGTCTTCGGCAACGGCAAGACCGTTGTCCGTGGCGGCGCCGGCATCAGCCATGACCGCTTCCAAGGCAACCCGATCTACAACCTTGTGGTCGGCAATCCGCCCAACAGCTACGACCCGACCTTCCATTACGGGACGCTTAGTGATATCACCGCTCTTGCGAGTCAGGCTGACGTCAAGGCTCCGGTCGACGTCATCGGGTTCCAAAAGGCGGGCAAGGTTCCCACCACCTACAGCTTCAGCTTCGGCATTCAGCACGACCTTGGCTTCGGTACAACCTTGGACGTTGCTTATGTAGGCAGCCAGTCGCGTCACCTCTCGCAGAAATACAACCTGAACGCAATTCCTTACGGCGCGTTGTTCACGGCAGCCGCTCAGGATCCGTCCAAGTATGGTGGAACCGTTACGCCGCAGGTTACGGGCGGCATTTACCAACAGTATGGCGTCCAGTACATGGGCGACAAAGCGTACGACCAGGCCTTCCTGGAGCCTTACCAGGGCTACAACAACATCGAGTACTGGAACTGGGATGGCGACGCCAACTACAACTCGCTGCAGGTTTCGGCCAACAAGCACTTCAGCAAGGGCCTGACCTTCGGTGTGGCTTACACCTGGTCGAAGACGATGGACACTTCGAACAGCGACGGCCAGTGGACCAACATCGTCGACCCGAAGAAGTACAACTACACGCTGGCCTCCTGGGATCGTCCGCAGGTTCTGGCTATCAACTGGACCTACGATCTGCCGAAGCTGAGCAAGCGGCTTGGCGGCTCGAAGGTTCTCTCCTACATCCTTGACGGGTACCAGTGGGAAGGTATCGGCCAGTTCCTCCAGGGCGGCCCGGGCACCATCAACGGCAACTTCTCCGAGCCCGATTGGGGCTGGTGGGGTTACAGCAAGATGATCACCGGTTCTTACACGGAAGGCCCGAACACTTACGTGAACGGTAATCCGACCGCGAAGACCGGCGATCCCTACAGCCACCTGAATCCGGCTGCGTTCGTAGGGCCGCCGACTCTCGGCCTTCCGAGCTCACCTTGGCAGCAGAACTACTTCCGTTCCGGCGGGACCAACAACTGGGATATGTCGATCTTCAAGAACATCCCGCTCGGGAAGAATGAAGCTCGCTATATCCAGATGCGTGTGGAAGCTTTCAACGTGTTCAACCACCCGCAGTTCTGGGGTATCAACACGGACGCCGGCGCTGTCAGCTTCAACGGGAACTACAACCCGTGGGACGGCAACAATGGGTTCATCAACAGCGTCTCTGCCTGGAACAACAGCAGCGTAGTTATGCCCAGCAAGATCCGTCCTGCTGGAACGACAGGAAACATGGGCCAATACTTCGGCGAGTACAACGGCGGCGGCAATGCCCGCATTGTTCAGCTCGGCGTAAAGGTGTACTTCTAAATCGAACCTCTAACCAAGAAGCCCGCGGCTTCGGCCGCGGGCTTCTTGCTTTGGTTGTCATTCCGAAGCTCGCGCCGTTGTTGCGCGCGAGAGGAATCCCTCTCGTCCCACAGAGGGCATGGCGACCATAGGGGCCGCTCGCTGACACTCGGGACGACAAAGTGCTCGCGAAAACAACTATTCGGTATTCAGTAGTCGGTATTCGGTAGTGCTACTCCGTACACCACAACCGAATACCGACTACCGAATACTCTCCACTTGCTACTTCTTCGCTTTCGGCATCGGCGCACCGGCGGGAACGGTCCCCGTCAGATCATTGGCGGTGACGAAAACCGGATCGATGTCGGTCGGGATGCCATGCAGTCGGTCTAGCGCCTTCAGCACTTGCGGCCTGATGACGCCGAGGGTGTCCAGCATCTTCTTGGCGCCGGCGTAATCGCCCTGCGCTTCGACCGTGAGAAGGTCGTGGGTCAGGTCGCGAACGGCGTTTTGCACCTTCGTGTAATCAACCGAGAAGGTGCCGTCCGGGTTGGCGACGAACGCGCCCTTGTCCATCAGGTAATTGAACTGCATTGCCATGCCCTTGCCGTGGGCTTCCGTGGTGCCAAAACGCAGCGTGCGGAAGCTCGAGGCCAGGAACGTGGTGTAGAGCTGGTGTTTGGCGGCTTCGCCGGTCGGCAGCGCGTTGCCGAGGTTCATTTCCTTGGCGTGGTCCATCATGTAGCCGAGCGCCCACAGGCCGGTCGCGTCGGCTTTCGCCTCTTCGATAGCGCTATAGACTTCCTTCAATTGCAGGCGCGGATTGGTTTCGCGGCCGTTGACCGTGATCTGGTGCGGCCCGAGGCCGTGCATCAGTTCGTGCGCCAGGATGTGGGTGAAGAACATCTCGAAGCTCACGTCCTTCTGCTCGTTCTTCGCCAGGGTGCGCGAGGCAATCGGCATCAGCACCTTTTCGAATTTCGCTTCCTGCACGTTTTTCAGCATGACCCGCTTGGAACCCTTCTGCTGTACGACCTTGTCGTCGTTAGGCAGGTTGTAGGCCGCGGTCTGAACCCCGTGCGCGCCGTCGCCCGAAGCGATCACTTCGTTGACCACGCGTATCGGCGAGGATGATCCAAGCTTCGGATTGCGGTACTTCGGCTCTTCCGGAAGATTGTTTTCGATTTCCTGGAGGTGCTCGCTGAATACGCTCAGCTTAGCGGTCTCCTGCTCATCCCGAACGTTGACGTAGGCCTCGAAGGCCGCCTTGTAGCCGAAAAGCTCGTCGTTATAGGTCTCGTAAGGGCCGATGGTGACGTCGAGCGGGGCGTCGAGGTCCATCCAGTCCATGTCGCTCTGGTAGTAGTTGTTGCTGAGGAAGGCCTCGGCGCGCGAGTTGAGGAAGGTCTTCAGCGTGGCGTTGTCGGTGAGCGAAGCCGCCTCCTTCAGCAGGTCCGACGCTTTGGTCAGGTCGGCCTTGTACTCCTCGTTGTACGGCACGATGGTGAATTTATTGTCGGGCCCGCGACGGATGACGGTAAAGAATCCTTCGGCCTGCTCCTTCTGCTCGGGAGAGAGCGTCTTGACCCAGGCTTCGAATTCTTCCTTCGTCATGTTGGGCGGATAGAAGTTCGCGCCGGCGGGCTTGCGCGGCGGCACGCCCGGCATGAAGGCGTT
>Ga0075271_10000061_pt1 | contig 12936 bp, 9 predicted proteins | sample SF_Rice_5C_0N_30_FD_69775 | JGI IMG/M metagenome (GOLD analysis project Ga0075271, IMG submission 69775) | Rice paddy soil microbial communities from Twitchell Island, California, USA - SF_Rice_5C_0N_302 | ecosystem: Environmental > Terrestrial > Soil > Paddy field/soil | place: USA: Twitchell...
TTATGGTTGTTGTGGCTAGCATCGCCTTGCTGGCAAACACGGTATCTGTCCTACTGCTTCGCCGACATGACCACCACGATGTCAACGTTCGCAGCGCATTCCTGCATCTGGTTCAGGACGCAGTTTCGTCGCTCATCGTCCTGCTTGCAGCCGCTTTGGCAAACACCAGCATGGGGCGCTATCTGGATCCCGTCGCCGCCATCATCATCGGAGTTGCCGTGATCCTGGGCGTGCTACCCATCGTCAGGCAAGCCCTGAGTACGCTTCTGGAAGGCGCACCCGACGATATTGAAATCGAGGCCCTTGCCGAAAGCGTAGGGCAGCGCTTCTGTCCCGTGCGCATACATCACGTCCATGTTTGGCAGATCGGTCCCGGACAGCGCGCGCTCACTGCTCATGTCACCGTTCAGGACATGAGCACGTCTGAGGCAGAAACCCTGTGCCGCGCAATACGGCGCTTTCTCGTTGAGAACTGGCGCATACAGCACGTTACGCTTGAGCCGGAGGCCGCTGGCTGCGGATCGGAGGCGGTGCTCGGCGCATGGGCGCCGATTTGCGCCAAAACCGAGTAAGTGTCAAAGATGCGCCCTCGAGACAGAGCCGTATCCGTTTGAGAAGGAAGTCGGAAGCAGTATCTCAGCTTGCCCTGGATTCCGGTCGGATCACGGGCAAAGCGTCAGTTACCACGTGGTAATCAACGCGACACGCCTTCGACGGAAACAGCATTTTGCATGCCCCGATAACGCCTACAACAGAGGTGCGCCACGAAACCATACGTTTGTTACCACTGTCGTCCAAGAATCGCTCACCAAAAAGGTCAGTGTCACGTTTGATTCGTTTCAGCAGGTAGAGGTCGTAAGTAGCACTGTTCCAGCAACGGTTGCGCGTGAAACAGAATAAGTGTCTATATATCGCGTAGCTGTTGAAAAACTCTCCGATTTTAGCTTGAAGCTCGATGAGTAGGAACGTATATACAGATCAGAGTTCCTGCTGATGCTGCTGTTCATCGCCATTGTCGGAGGCCTGCTGATCATGATGGGGCGACAGACCCGCTCTGAGTCGCTGTTCTACTATTTCCGGCTGGAAGATCACGTTCCCGAAAACCATCTGCTGCGACTCATTGACCGTCATGTCAGCTTCGATTTCGTACGCGAGGAGCTGCGCGATTCCTACAGCGAAACAGGTCGTCCTTCGATAGATCCTGAGGTGCTGCTGCGGATCCTGCTGATCGGATACATCTACGGTGTCACCAGCGAACGCAGGTGGTCGAAGAGCTACGTATGCACCTGGCGTGGCGGTGGTTCACGGAGCTGGGCTTCGATCAGGAGATTCCGCACCACTCCACGTTCTCGAAGAACCGGCACGGACGCTTTCAGGAGTCGAACCTGTTTCAGGAGTTGTTCGAGCGCATCGTGGATCAGTGCATCAGAGCCGGCCTGGTTCAGGGTGAACACATGTCGGTCGACGGCAGCTTCATACGAGCCGATGCCAGCAATGAAAGCCGGATACCACGCGAGCAGCTGGCGGAAGCGGCGCAGGTGAAGCGCACCGTGCGCCAGTACCTGAGCGAACTCGAAGAACACAACGGAAACGGCGAATCGCAGGAACCAGTACATCAGCAGGACAAGGTGTCGACCACCTATCCGGATGCGACTTACGCCAGCAAAGGCACCTCGACGGCGAAGCTCGGCTATTACGACAACTACCTCATCGACAACGCCAGTTGTGTGATCGTCGGCGTGCAGGCGACCGCCGCTCGATTAAGTCAGGAAAGTGTATCGGCACGCGACATGATCACCCGCTTCTATGAACAGTATGGGCACTACCGCAGTCCCTGGCCGCTGATGTTTCGCGCCGTAAGCTAGCACTCACAAGACCGTTGGAACCGCGACCCGCCTGCGCACGTACCATCCCCAGCAAGCGAAAACTGGGGCCCTTGTTTCCTCCACACATTCCGGCGGCCAAAGGAGCCTCACCAGATGCAAGTCTTCAGATTCATCGCTCTTCTTCTATTCGTGGCAACCCCGATCTTCTTGATGGCCGATGAGAAGAACGGACCGCCTTCTTACGATCTGAAGGTAAGCATCGAGCCGGACGCTGGCAGCATGACTGTTCGTGGAAGCGTCGAAGTCCCGCTGCAAAACGTGGCGGCAACGAACTTCAAGTTCAATCTCCACGAAACCTTCACCATCACGAAGCTGACGGTGAATGGCAAAGACGCAAGATTCGCTTACGCTCCGATGGCGGGCCAGCTTCCGCTGCCCGCGTCGCGAGGTGTGGTGGTTGATGTCCCCTCCGGCCTCTCTCAGAATCGCGTTCGTATGGACATCGAGTACGGCGGAAAGATGAAAGTTCTGCCGGAATTTGGCGCCTCGCCTGACTTCCGCCATTCGCTCGACGATCAAATTAATTCGCGCATGGTCGAACTCGCCGGCTATTCGTCGTGGTATCCGCAGTTCGTCTTCGGGAAGCAGAGAAAGGTGGAGCTTGCGGTTTCACTCCCGCAAAACTGGATTCCATCTGCTCCGGCAAAAAGCTCGACGAACATGTCCAGGATGGCCGCGTTTTCACTCGCTGGTCTTCCCTCAAGGACATGGACATTCTGATTCTCGCCTCGCCGAACTATAAGCAAAAATCGGTCCACGAGGCCGGCGTCAATCTTGAGATCTACCACACGCAAATGCCCGAGCAATTTATCAAGCTGGAAGGCACTCAAATCGCGGGTGTGCTCAAGCTCTATTCCGCCGATCTGGGAGAAGCCAACATTCCCGGCGGAACCGTCAAGCACGTGTATTCTCCGAAGCGGAAGGGCCAGGGAAAAGCGGGCATTAGCCGGCCCGGACTGATTGCGACCTCCGAGGGTTTGACGCTCGAAGCGCTGGCGCAAGACCCCAAGTTCTCTCTTTTCCAAGGCATCGCTCACGAGATTGGTCATTACTGGTGGAACTTTGGCGTCGAGCAGGGAGACTGGGTCAACGAAGCGTTCGCCGAGTATTTTTCCGCCATTGCGGTAGAGAAGCTCTCGTCGAAAGAGGAGTTTCGCGCAGTGGTGGCCGACTATCGCAAGCAGGTCGCTGCATTGCCGCCGGACGCGCCGCCGCTCGCCACCGTGCCGCAATGGAGCGGCTTTGTCGTTCGCTATTACAAAGGTTCGTTGATGCTCGACAACCTGCGCCAGATCATGGGCGACGAGAAGTTCTTCCAGGCCAGCCGCGAGTTTTATCAGAGTTACACCGGCAAGCCTACCGGCACTACGGAATTTCGCGCTTTCTGGAAAGCTAAACTCGGCACACAGGCCAACTTAGTCGATGCATGGTTGGATTCGCCCGGCGGCGTGCCTGCTGGCAAGTCTATGGAGGCAGCGGCCAACTGAGTTCGCTGCACGGCTGTTGACGAATCGCTATCTGCAAGTATTCAGAGCAGCCGGATACGTGGATACATGGCCTGATACCGTTGACAATCGCAGAACTAAGGCTAAAGTGAAGCGGAAAAAGCACTTCGGGAACAGCGCGGACATCAATCAAGCGGTTCCGGCGAACTGCAATCAGCCATGCAGTAAGTCTCGGCTATCCTGCCTCTGGTGTTCCACCACGCCAGCCATTGCGCATGAACCCTTTCGGCAGAATCCGGGTTGACAACGTCTGTCCAAGTATTGGCAGTGAGAGAAACCCGATGAGTTAAGAGCCACAACCCGCTCACCGCCGCTTTCCTCACCAACAAATGTGAGTTCCGCAGGAGATCAATCAGGATTTGCACCGCCTCACGCGCTCGGCTATGGGCAAGACCGTTGGTTCCAGGTATAGCCGCATTAGTATCGGGACTGTAGGCAAGAGCTGTAAGCTGCGGAACGACTGCCCCATCGCCTAAATCCGCCGCCGCTTCGGCAGCAGCGGCCTGAAGCTCACCCTGCGAAGATTCCATCAGCGAGGTCAAAACAGGCAGGCACTCCTTATCCCCTGCTCGGCCGAGCTCACTAATCGCTGCAATCCGTCTAGGCAAATCATCGCTGCTGATTGCAATGTCAGCGAGTGCGTTCCGTGCCTTTTGCGTGTTGGCTTTTCGCAGCGCGACGATTGCTGAAGGTGCATACGTTGTCTTCGTCAGTTCAATGAGGGTGTCGTCTAAAAAAGAATCGGGGTTGTTCAATTCCCGGATTATCGGCTGAAACGCTGTCCTGAGTTGACTCTCGCTGCCTGACTGCAATTCGAGATTCAGGGTGTCGGCCACCTCAAACCTCGTGGCAGTGTTGGCCGAAACGTCATTCTTGTCGCGCCCACGAAGCGTCGTATGCACCCTCACGGCATAAGCACCGGGCTGCTGCAAAAGGTATTTAGTATTTACGAGTTCTCGCACAGAAACCGTTTTGCTAGCGGGAACCGACCTGAGACCGCGTCCGCGACTGCCAGCCCAGCCACACCCCCAGCGCTCATGCGCCGTTTGTCCTACCGGTACCTCGATATCAAAGTTCTCACAAAATGCGTCGGAAGCAGTGAAATCGACCCAGACGGTAGAGTCGCTCTTGTTGGTAACGGAGAGAGTGATGAAGACGGGCTCACCAACTAAGTAAATGTTCTTGTCTGCGGTAAATCTTGCTTCGAGCCGTTGGGCAGATAGAGAGGCGGTAAATAGGACGACCGAAACACACAGAACTAATGACCGCCGCATTGGTACTTGCGCCAACACTGTTAGTTGAACTCCTTTCTCTGGCCGCAGTTTGTACGTTCCGGCGACCATCTTCAGCCGAACACCCCACGCGATAAGCGATAAGTCAACGGAAAATCGCCTTTCGTATAGGTATGAGGCTGAGGAGTAAGAGAGCATAATGAATCTATGACATCTCAGGGTTACCAGTGTTTCGTGTGTAAGGGGACAATTGCGACAGCGGATAAGCACGGCGGATAAGCACGGCTGCACAGTCACGATTCAGCGCGGTCTACCTGGATCAGAGCGTGAATCACCGCAGTTCCTATGGGCACACGACAAATGTGTTGTTCGACTAATACCCCTCAGGTTCCGCAGCCGACTATCTCGCCAGCCAGCAGGCACGTCTGGTTTACATCGGTCGCCGTCAGGACAGGCTCGATGCTGCATTAGCAAGATGCAAGGCACAAAATCCCGGCGCGCAATGTATCGGGGTATTGGCCGACGTTCTGAACCGCGAAGCCCTTGAGAGGGGAAGGGACGTGGTGCTGGAAAGATGGGGACGCATCGATGCTCTCATTAATGGCGCCGGTGGTAACATGCCCCGAACATTTCCCCGGAACAGACATTAAGCGATCTCGACTTTGATGCGTTCCGGCAAGTCGTTGACCTGAACCTGCACGGCACTGTGCTGCCGACACTGTTTTCACGCCGCCCAATCGCCGGCGGTCGGGGCAGCATTGTCAACGTCTCGTCCGCGTCCGCGCCGCTTGCCGAAACGCGGGCACCCGGATATTCAGCCGCAAAATCGGGTGTGGACAAGTTCACGCGCTGGTTGGCGGTCGAATGGGGTGGCGCACTGTTCGTTGCGTGCGGGTTAACGCCATCATGCCCGGCTTCTTCATCGCTGAGCAGAACCGGCGCGTGCTAACTGATGCAGATGGGTCTCTGACCGAGCGTGGAAAGCTTATTGTCCAGCACACGCCATTTGGCCGGTTCGGCAACCCTTGATGAGTTACATGGCGCGACCCATTACCTGATCGCCGATGCGTCAAGATTCGTAACTGGGGCAGTGCTGGCAGTCGACGGCGGCTTTAGTGTGTTCTCCGGAGTAAGTTGAAGTTGCCCGAACTTGAGTGCTGAAAATGCAGCCAAGAGTCAACCTGCAAGTTGAAGCGCAAAGCTGAAAGAGGAGACATGAAGATAAGATTATTGGCGACCCTTTTCGTTATCCTGTTGGCGAACCTGACATTCGCGGCTCCCACATTGCAGCTTGTGAACGGCTCGAGTGCTGGCTCTCACTCTCTTGTGCTTGCGACTCCTGGCACGGCTACCGCCATCGTTGTGGATCCCAAAGACTATCCGGTTGTAGCACTAGCTGCGAACCTTGTTGCGGATGATGTCAACCGGGTGACGGGCCGTCGTCCGGTTGTGACCGACAGATCCGAGGCAAAGCAGATGGTCATCGCTGGAACCCTCGGGCATAGCGCCTTGATCGACACAGTGGCCAATAGCGGGAAGTTGAAAGAGGTGAACAGGATAAAAGGTCAGTGGGAAGCGACGCTTACGGAAGTGGTCGAAAATCCCCTTCCGGGGGTGACCCGCGCTCTGGTCATCGTCGGCAGCGATCGGCGCGGCACAGCTTACGGGCTGATGCAGCTTTCGGAGACGATTGGGGTATCGCCGTGGTACTGGTGGGCCGATGTTCCGGTGCAACACCGAAACACACTCGCCGTAAAACTTTCCTCTCCTCAGATAGAAATGCCGGGTGTGAAGTACAGGGGCATCTTCATTAATGACGAGGATTGGGGACTCTTCCCTTGGGCAAAGAACACGTTCGATCCGCAATTCAAGAATATCGGCCCCAAGACTTACGAGAAGGTTTTCGAGCTGATGCTGCGCCTGCGACTGAACTATATATGGCCGGCGATGCATGGAGTCACCAGAGAGTTCGGTTCGGTGCCGGAGAATGTGGCGCTGGCGGATAAATACGCAATTGTCGGCGGCGCATCGCACTGCGAGCCGCTGTTGTTCAACAACATTCACTGGGATGTGAAGACAAGAGGCCCGTGGGACTTCGCGGAAAACAGGGATGCCGTCCACTCAGTCTGGGAAGAGAACGTGAAGGCTCGGGCTGGGCAGGAGGCGGTCTGGACACTTGGAATCCGCGGCATTCACGACGGTCCGATGGCGGGTCCTCAGGACTTGCCGACCCGCATCAATACCGTGACTGAAGTTTTCAAAGATCAGCGTGCATTGCTTGATCAGAATGTCACCAAGCAATGGGGCCCGGTCAATCAAGTGTTCGTGCCCTACAAGGAAGTGCTCCCGATCTACGATGCCGGCTTGAAGGTCCCGTCCGATGTCACGCTCGCCTGGGCGGATGACAATTTCGGTTATATACGCCGTCTCAGTTCGCCCGAGGAGCGGAAGCGTTCGGGAGGAGCGGGCGTTTACTGGCACCTTTCCTACTTTGGTCCGCCGCATTCCTACACGTGGATTAACACCACCCCGCCCGCTCTGATCTGGGAAGAACTGCACAAGGCATGGGAAAACGAGGCTCGTACGCTCTGGGTCATCAATGTCGGCGACATCAAGCCGGAGGAAATCGGCATTGACTACTATTCACGCTTGGCGTGGGCTCCGGAACGGCTTGGACCGGACTCCCAGCCTCAATTCCTGCGGGAGTTCGCGGCGAAGAACTTCGGCGCAACACACGAATCGCAGGCGGGAAGTGGAACGGCATGATGCCCGGTCTAGTAATCGCCATAGCAAAAGGTCTAGGAAACGGATCGGATCTCACGAAGTGGTGGAGCCAGGTTCGGTGGCCGTGGGGTGAGGGGAAAGTTACCGAACCCGCGTCGGCTACGGCGACGGCTAGCCGTTCTTCCACTGACCAGAAATGGCGAGATGCTGCTGCCGCTGATCGCCAGTCGGGGCAGGGCACGGCATCCTGGCGCGTCGTTAGCGGGTTGGGACAATCTGGCCGGGCGATGGCGTTGCTGCCTGCTGGTCTGGACTCGTCGTGGGCCACCGGTGACAACAAAGCACCATATCTTGAATTTGACTTCGAAACACGGGGCGGAAGTGCCGAAGCTCTTCTGGATTTTCTTCCTACATTCCGCATTTACCCGGGCATGAAATTGCGCGTAGCGGTAAGCGTGGATGGCAAGACGCCCATGCTGGTCGAAGTGCCAGGCTCGAGCGGTGAAGAGGACGAGCGCGGGACCCTGCGTGCGGAAGCGATTCAGGATAACAATGTGCGGGCTCGTGTGCCGTTATTAGATATTGCAGCAGGCAAACACACGATCAGGATTGCGGCCGTCGATCCTGGCGTGGTCATTGACAAAGTGTGTTTGCCTTAAGTCTCAACTTATACCAAAGTGCACAAGCTTGGGTATCGTCGCCAAGAAAAGAGCTGTTTTGAAGCTTATTATCCGACCGATACTACGGGCCCAGACAAGCCGAGCAAGGCTTTGTCGTTCTGTGACACAGTTCGGGATAGGAAAGATGCGTTATCCCTCTCCAGCACCGATGACGGCTGTACGGAGTTTGAGTCGATTTTTGCCGGGATATTCCACACTGCCGGTACAAAGGCGAAAGCAGCCACTGCAGCTAGATAGTTCTTACGAGTTGGTCAGAGGACCTGGTTCGAAGTACGAAAGTCCAGATAGGAGAAGCATGGCCGAGGGGAAAGGACCACGAACATAGTGCTCTTACGCTGAGCAAAGCTGATTATGTCGCCAGCGCAGCAAAATCCGCTCTCGGCGCAGTTCCCTTTGTAGGATCGTTACTGGCGGAAATTGCGGGCGCAGTAATTCCAAATCAGCGGATTGAGCGAATTGTACATTTTGCCGTGGAATTGGAGCAAAGAATCACTGCCGTTGAGAAGTCCGCTGTGCAAGCGCACATTAGCAATGAAAACTTTACGGATTTGGTCGAAGAGTCGCTGCGGCAGGCAGCTCGCGCTGTCTCCGAAGAACGTCGTAAGCAAATCGCCGCGCTCGTCGCGAACTCCGGCGGCGCAACTACTCCCCAGACACCATCCGTGGTTACATCCGCGCGGTCCAGCAGTTCGCCGAGTATTTCGGCCGCTCGCCCGAACAACTCGGCGCCGAACACGTCCGCCGCTACTACTTGACCGCGACTGGGAGTTACCCATCTGTGTACCAGATCGTCGCCTATGACCAGAACACTTTCCTTCCCGTGCTCACGGTACCGTTGGACATGGCCAACATCGAGGGAAACACTTCCTTCAACGCCGTTGACGTGATTCGGTGGGGACAGGACGGTCTGGCTGTGCTCACCAGCAGCGGTCATATCTACCTTCTGCGCGGCCCGGTTGTTGTTCCTGGGTTGCTCAGCCAGGCTACGGCGGCAACTCTGGTATCGAGTTCCGCGACAACGCTGACGCACGGATCGGGGAATGCGATCATCACTCTGACTGGCAGCAACTTCGTGCCGGGCGTGGCGGTGACATGGAATGGGAGCTATCGTACAACGACGATTGTGGACGAAACCCATGTAACCGTTGCAATTCCGGCGTCAGACCTCGCGTCGATCGGGACCGGTTCTCTGGTTGCGATCAATCCGGGCGCACCCGCATCATCAGCGCTCACAGTGAACATCAACTAGGGAGGGCATGAGCGGTTGCCAGGATTTCCCCATTCTTGACTTAGTCAAGGATGGGGATTTCTTTTTAGAATTCTTGTCCCAACACTACATACGAATGCGGCTTCAGCGTCATGGTGAATGATGTGCGTTCGGGGCCTGGTTGGATGCGGCGGCGGTCCTGCGGCGGAGCGAATTTGGTGCCGGTGAGGACTTCGCCGGTGACGAGGTTCTTTAGCTTACCGATGGCTCCAGCGACGGAGACGGTGACTTTCGTTTCAGTTGGCAGATACGACTCGAGGATGAAGGCGCCGTTGTCGTAGGCGAAGAGCGCGACCTGGCTCGGGCCATCGAGGCGAACGGGAAAGTTGCCGAGGATGTAGTCCTTGATGGAGCTGACGACGGGAGCGGGCAGGCGATAGAGGTCAGTGAAGTTTTCCGGGATGGTCAGGACGTAAAGCGTGCCTTTTGAGTAGCGGTCCATGAGCAGCAGGGGGAAGCCGTTTCCGTTGGCGAGGCCGCGCACGACGGCCCAGGCGTCGTTGGTGATGAAACGAATCTGCGGAATGAGGATGGCCTTGTCTTCGGAGCCGAGGAGGGTGCCGTGGCCCGGTCCCCAGGCGGCGGTGTAATCGTGTACGGCGACCTTGTGGTCGGTGTAGCGAAGCTCGGCGATATCCTCGATGCCGTGGCCTTCAAGGGCGCGCAGGAGGCCCGAGGTGATGACGACGTTCTTGCCGTTCTGCAACTGCGTTTTGATCTTGGCGACGATCTGGGGATCGAACTTGGCGGATTCCGTCAGCAGAACTACTTCGGCGTCGGTGGGGAAGTAAGGATAGAGGTCGATGGGGATGCCGAGCATGCCGAGATAGTTGTGGAGATAGTCCTCGCCGGTGGACTGATAGGGCTTGTAGCTCTTGATGCCGATGGGGGCGCCCAGTTTTGAGAGAAACTTGTCCGTCTGCTCGAGCGAATATCCGGCGACGCGAGCCATCGTGGGCGGCGCGGGAAGGGTGCGGGACGAGAGCATGTCGTCCAAGTTGAAGCTGGTCTTGAGGTCCTGCCAGGCGGCGCGGTCGCCGGGGGTGATGGGTTGCAGCATGAGGTCCCAGTTGAAGAGGGTGATCTCGCGTGGTTTGGCGAAGGCCGTGTTCCACAACTGCTCGGCATAGCGATCGACGTAACGCACGCTGTAGGTATCGACCCATCCGCCGCCGTTCGCGCCCGGCTTGATGTTGTCGAAGTAGCGCATGATCTGGTAGCTCTCGTATTGCTGCAAGTATTGGTCGGTATCGTTGGGATCACGGGTCTCGGTGCCGGTGTAGATGCCGTCGAAGAGCTTGGGCTCTTTGTCGAGATCGTAGCCGTTGCCCTGGAAGTGCTCGTACCAGTTAGGAAACTTGATGACGACCTTGACCTTGGGATTGGTCTGGCGCGCGGGTTTGAGGATGAGGTTTTGGGCGACCTCGTCCATGAGCGCGAGGCGGAAGTCGGTCCAACTGCGGTTGCCCTTGGCCGCGATGTCGGAGTCGGTCTTGGTCATATTGAAAAAGAAATCGTCAAGGATGATCTCGTCGAAGTGACGGGCGGTTAGTTCGACGGCCTTTTTTACGTACTCGCGCTGCTTCGGGTCGGTGTAGCAGAAGGACTGGAACTGGTGTGACTCGTTGGTGGTGAGCGCCATGCCTCCGGCGACGATGACGCCGCGATCGACGAAGAACTTCTTCACCTGCTCGATTTTGGCTTCGTCAGCCAACTCGCCGCTGCGATAGGTTTCGAGATAAACTTTGTCCACCTTGAGTTGGCTGCTAATCGTTGACCAATTCTTGTCATGGTACTGCGGGTCGTACATGCTCTGGACGAGCTTGATCGGGACATAGATCGCGACTCTAAAGTTCTGGTACTGTGCGGCGCAAAATGCGGGCAGGGAAGCGGTTGTCAGCAACGAACAAAGAAGGACCAAGGTGGTGAGGAAGCGGTTCGCGAGTGTCATGTTCTCCGGTTTCGTGAGCGACGGGCGCTCAAACGGCGTTAGGGGAATTCGTATTACGCGTTCACTTTCGAATTGAACATCTTGCGCCGTTAGTTGAAAATGAAAACGTTTTCATTGTAAACCAGCTTTGCTGGAGGCGATATGTTGAAAAGGTCATGGGCAGCCATTGGGCTGGCCCTCCTGTTCTGCTCTGCGCTACCGGTTCATGCGGCGGCAGCCGATTTTCAGAAGCAGGCGGATGGCGTCGTCCTTCAAGTCAATGACGGATCGCTGAAGATCCAGGTCATGGACGAGAACATCATCCGGGTTGCGTTCGCAAAAGATCCGAGTTTTTTCACCCGCAAGACCATCGACGTTATCGCCGAGCCTAAGGGCGTGGCGTGGACTCTGGCGGAAACCCCGCAGGCCCTGACACTCTCGACAGCGAAGGTGAAGGCGCGCTTTGATCGGAAGAGCGGTCAGGTCAGCTTCCTGGACGCGCTCGGCAAACCGATCCTGGCCGAAGTAGCCAACGGCCGCACGATTGAACCTGCCGAAGTGCAGGGAGAAAACACCTTCCACGTGCGTCAGCAGTGGAGGGCCAATGCCGACGAGTCGCTTTATGGACTCGAAATGCAGCAACTCGGCATGCTGGATATCAAGGGCTACGACCTGGAACTGTGGCAGCACAACACCAATATTGTTGTGCCATTCCTGGTGTCCAGTCGCGGGTACGGAATTTACTGGGACAATATTTCGATCGCGCGCTTCGGCGATCTGCGGCCGTTCGTTGCGATTCCGGCAGAGAATCTTTTCGATAAAGAGGGCAAAGTTGGCGGCCTCACCGAGACCCATGTGGACGGCTCCGTGCCGCCCAGGACGGTTGCCAAGATCGACATCAATCATCCTCCGGCAGCGTCCGAGGATGGTTCCGATGTGACGAGGCGCCCCGACCTGCATTGGGATGGATCGATTCTGGCGCCGCAGACCGGTGATTATCAGTTAAGGACCTACAGCAATGGCGGCATTAAGATGTGGCTCGATGGGAAACTGATTATCGACCATTGGCGCCAGAACTGGCTTACCAACGAAGACCAGGTGAAGGTGCACCTTGAGGCCAACAAGAAGTATCCGGTGAAGATCGAGTGGATGACCGAGCAGGGTTCGACCATTCAACTAACCTGGAAGACGCCTTCCTCCGAGACGGACAAGACATCGCTGTGGTCTGAAGTGGGCGACGGGATCGACTACTACTTTGTTTATGGCCCGAAGCTCGACAATGTTGTCGCCGGGATGAGGACGCTGACAGGGCGCGCGACGATGATGCCGAGCTGGGCTTTCGGACTGTGGCAGTCGCGTCAGCGATACGAGACAGCGGATCAGGGCCTCGACGTGGTGAAGGAATTCCGCGCGCGGAAAATTCCTTTCGACAACATCGTGCAGGATTGGCAGTACTGGTCGATCGACAAGTGGGGATCGCACGAGTTCGACCCGAAGCGGTTTCCGCATCCGGACGCGTGGATCAAGGCGATTCACGACCTGAATGCGCACCTGATGATTTCGGTGTGGGGCAAGTTCTATCCGGGCACGGATAATTTCGACGCCCTGCAGAAGGCAGGGTATCTCTATCAGCCGAACCTCGACGAGAAGATGAAGGACTGGATCGGCTACGTTTATACCGAGTACGATGCCTTCAATCCGGGCGCACGCAA
>Ga0075271_10000062_pt1 | contig 12924 bp, 11 predicted proteins | sample SF_Rice_5C_0N_30_FD_69775 | JGI IMG/M metagenome (GOLD analysis project Ga0075271, IMG submission 69775) | Rice paddy soil microbial communities from Twitchell Island, California, USA - SF_Rice_5C_0N_302 | ecosystem: Environmental > Terrestrial > Soil > Paddy field/soil | place: USA: Twitchell...
CTGCTGGCGCTGACCAAAATCCGCCGCCATGAGGACGAGCAACGCGCCAAGCACAAGGAGAAGAAAGCCGCGTGAAGCGCCGGGGACGGATGATCTTCTTTTTGCTGTCGGCTGCCGCCTTCGCCGGCGTTTATCTGTGGGGGCTGAGAGGATTGCCGGCGGTAGGCCACTATCGCGGCCCTTACGGCGACGTGCTCAACCGGGTGGCCACCTATGAGCGGCACGTCACCGATATCGTGACCGCCGTGAACTTCGATTATCGCGGCTTCGATACCTTGGGCGAGGAATTCATCCTGTTCATGTCGGTGATCGGGGGAAGCGTTCTGCTGCGCCGACAGCGGGAGGAAGAAAAGAGTGAGCACAGGGACGACAATCTCGCCGATGAAAGCCCGGAGCGCCAGGCGCCAGAACCCAGTGACGCCACCCGCGTACTCACGCTGGCTCTGGTGGGACCTTTAGTTGTGTTCGGATTGTACATCGTTGCCCACGGACAGCTCACGCCCGGCGGCGGTTTCCAGGGCGGAGTGATCCTGGCCACCGCGCCCCTGTTGGTTTACCTGGCCGGCGACTTGAAGAAATTCAAGCAGATCACCTCCCATACGCTGGTGGAGGTGGGAGAAGCGGTGGGCGCCGGCGGATATCTGGCCATCGGATTGGCTGGTCTCATATTGGGCGGTTCCTACCTGCGCAACGTTGCCGCCCTGGGCACGACGGGAACGATAAATTCAGGCGGCACAATTGCTCTCATTAGTCTCGCCACCGGTCTGGAAGTGGCCGCCGGGTTTGTGCTCCTGCTGTATGCGTTTCTGGAACAGACACTGGAAATCCAGTTGCGAGGCGAGAAGTGAGTTTTTTTCCCTACGTTGTTGCCGCCTGGCTCTTTGTCATTGGGCTTTACGGCATGGTCACCAGCCGCAATTTTGTGCACCTGGTGATCTGCCTGGCGGTGCTGCAGTCCTCCACCTATGTGCTTCTGCTCTCCATCGGCTATCGCGTTGGCGGCACCGCTCCCATTTTTGCCGGAGTACCGGTGGGCACGCCGGCTGTGGATCCGGTGGTACAGGCGCTCATGCTCACCGACATCGTGGTGGAAGCCACCGTAGTGGCTTTGCTGCTCGCCCTCGTCCTGCAATTGCAGAAACACGCCGACACCCTCGACCCCGACAAATTGAAGGCATTGGAAGGCTGAATGTCTCTCCTCGCAGCTTTGCCGGTGGTAATTCCCTTGTCCATCGCGGCAATTCTTGCCGCCCTGAACAAATTCATCTCCCGCCGCTGCTCCGAGATTTTATCCATCCTGGCCACCATCGCCACCGGGTGTATCTGTGGGGAATTGCTGTTGCAGTCGCGCATGCAGCCGGTAATCAATTGGTTCGGTGGATGGACGCCGCGTGCGGGCGTGGCCCTGGGCATCTCCTTTGTTATAGATCCGATCGGCGCCGGCGCGGCAGCCTTTACCAGCCTGCTGGTGCTCGCCGCTTTGGTTTTTTCTCTTCACTACTTCGAAACCGTGGGCACCCTGTTCCATGTGCTCATGCTGGGATTCCTGGGGGCCATGTGCGGCTTCGCCCTAACCGGCGATCTTTTCAACCTGTTCGTGTTTTTTGAATTGATGAGCGCCTCCGGTTTTGCCCTTTGTGGGTACAAGGTGGAAGAGCCGGAGTCCATGCAGGGAGCCCTGAATTTTGCCATCACCAACACCGTGGGAGCATTTCTGGTGCTCAGCGGCATTGGCCTGCTCTACGGCCGTACCGGCGCGCTCAACATGGCGCAGATCGGCCGTACCCTGGGTGGCAGCCCGGACGGGCTGGTAATTACAGCCTTTGTCTTCATCATGGCCGGATTTTTCATCAAGGCGGCTGTTATTCCCTTTCATTTCTGGCTGGCGGATGCGCACGCGGTGGCGCCCACGCCGGTTTGCGTGCTCTTTTCCGGCATCATGGTCGAACTGGGCTTATATGCAGTGGCCCGCATTTACTGGGTTATATTCGACGGCCCTTTCACGACTCACCGCTGGGCCTTGCGCGAACTGCTGCTGGCCGTGGGAACCATAACCGCCGTGGCCGGCGCGGTCATGTGCTTCGCGCAGCGCCACATCAAGCGCCTGCTGGCATTTTCCACCATCAGCCATGTGGGGCTGCTGACCATCGGGTTCGGACTTCTCAAGGCGGGAGCGCTGGCCGGGGTGGCGTTGTATGTGATGGGACACGGAATGGTCAAGGCAGCCCTGTTTCTGGTGGCCGGCATCCTGCTGCACCGTTATGGCGGGGTTGATGAACTGGAACTCCACGGACGCGCGCGCGAACTGCGCGCCACCAGTATTATCTTTCTGTTGGGCGGCCTTGGGCTTGCCGCCATGCCGGGGTTCGCCACCTTTGTGGGCGAGTCCGCCATCATGGATACGGCTCGCTCGATGGGTCAAGGCTGGCTACGGGCGATCTTCTTTTTTTCCGCGGCGCTCACCGCCGGGGCGGTATTGCGGGTTTGGGGACGCGTGTTTCGCGGCATGGGGAAGGGTAAACAGGCGCAGGCTGCTGGCGCCAAAAATATTCGGGAGGAACGCGAGACCAAAGGAGCCGGGCACAACATTCCCGCTGTCATGTTCGCCCCTGCCGCCACTCTGGTGCTGCTGGCCATTGCGATCGGCTTGGCGCCCGGGGTTCAGCGCGCTGCCCGCACCGCCACATTGCTTATGCAGGACCGCACCGCCTATCAGGCGCGGGTTCTGGAAAATGCCTGGATTCCCGTCGTTTCTGCCGGGCAGGAACACGCGCCCATGGGAACGGAATTGGCCTGGTCGTTTGCCGCCACTGCCGCGGCCCTGAGTCTGGCATGGCTGTCGCTCTCCCGCTACTGGCCAGGCAAAAACGCACTCACCCGGCCGCTGGCGGGGGCGGTGTATAGGTTACGCGCCATCCACAGCGGACACATCGGCGATTACGTGGCTTTCCTCACCTTCGGGGTGGCGGCTTACGGCGTGCTCCTGGCGTTTCTGATTGAACTGCGCTAACAGCAACCTGCGACGTGTTGCAACTGTGGCCAGCTGAGCTCAAGCTTCTTAAGGTAACCTCAGGCGTGCGCGCCCGCATCCCAATTGCCAGTCCACAGGAGGCATGCAATGGCGAGAAAATCCAGGGTGCTAACCGACCATGATGAAATTCGGAACTGGGCGGAAGAACGCGACGCACAGCCGTCCTGCGTGCGCGGCACAGGCAGCGAGGAGGACGTAGGGATGATCCGCCTCGATTTCCCAGGCTACAGCGGGGAAACTTCGCTGGAGGCCATCGAATGGGACGAGTGGTTCCAGAAGTTCGACGACAACAATTTGGCGCTGCTGGTGGAAGAGCAAACAGCGCAAGGCGAACAGAGCAACTTCAACAAAATCATAGGACGTGAAAATGCGACGGCCCAGGCACGGGGGCGGAAAACATCGCGGCGCGCGGCAAGCGCAGGAAAGGGGAAAGGAATTCGCGCCAGCAGCCGCAAGCGGCCGGCGAGCGCCGGCGCCAGAAGCAAGCGTTCGCGATCGGCCGCTGTGCGGGGCGACGCTTCGCGCTCATCACGCTCGCCTTCGAAACGTTCCACCAGCGCCAGCGGAGAAAGCAGCCGCACCCGCAGCTCACGCTCGCGCTCGTCACGGATCACCACCGGCAAAAAGCGGGCGCAGGGCGCTCGTGGCAACTCCCGTTCCCGTTCGCGGCGCGCGGCATAACCTTGCTGCTTCAAAGTAAAGACGAACCCGATCCTCCTTTGCCACCGGGGCAGCAGCCGCCTGCTCCGGTGGAAGAGCCTCCCCACTCCCCCCAGTCTGATCCCCCAGCACCCGTCCGCGAGCCTGGCCCTACTCCACCCAAGCGCATGCAGCTATGTGGCGCAGGTCGTCCTCGCCCGTGCCCCCACGAGCATATGCGTGAGCGACCACACGTTATACGAGAGGCGTGGAAGCGCAGGGCTTCAGCCCTGCGAAACCAGACGGCCCATCTGCGGGCTTCAGCCCTTGTGAATTGGTGACCACCTGGGCTAAGCCCAACTCTTTATGACTCTGCTATTCCCGGACTAAAGTCCGGGGCTTCCACGAAGGCAGACAAGGGTGCCGGATGACTTGGGGAAATTCTCGATTTCTGCCTGCCTCTATGTCTCTGTGGCAGTCTGGGAAGAGCTACTCGATCTGTACCAGCCCGCCGGGTTCGGGGAAGGCCTCGGGAGTAGCGGGGCGCTGGGGAGCGCGCCACTTGTCAAGGTAGGCGACCTGGTGCACGCAGGAAACGGTGCAGTGCGGCGCGCACGATTTCTCGGTCAGATACTCGCGGCGGATATCTTCCACCGTGTACTCCATCAGCGGCGTGGCGGGATACCCGCGTTGCTGAGAACAGTAGTGCACCAGCCCGTCCTCGCAGACGTACAGGTAACGGGCTCCGGCGCGGCAGCGCCATTCGTTGGGACGCCCGTCAGCAATATTGTCCTGGAAGAAGTTGATGCGGGCGTAGCTGCCCTTCTCCATGGCCTTCATCTGGCGATAGACTGCGCGCTCCTGGGCGCCAAGCGGCTGCAACTGCCCGCCGCCATCATGAATAATACCGACCGTGGAAGTGAAGCCCAGGTCCACCGCGCGTCGGCCCACGGCCAGCGCGTCTTCGGGATTGCGGATGCCGCCGCCCACCACGGAATTGATGTTCACGTGAAAATCGGCGTGCTCCGCCAGCAACTGCAGTTTCTTGTCCAGCACCTTCAGGCTTTTCTTGGAAACCTCGTCGGGCAGCACGTTGTCAATAGAGATCTGCAGGTGCTCCAGCCCGGCGCGGTTCAGCCGCTGAATGCGTTCCGCGGTGAGCAGATAGCCGTTGGTGATCAGGCCGGCGATTATGCGGTGCCTCCGGACGCGGCTGATGATGTCGTCCAGTTGCGGGTGCAGCAGCGGTTCGCCGCCGCTGATGCATACCACCGTGGTGCCCAGCGCCGCCAGTTTGTCCACCCGCTGGAACATGGTTTCCACGGGCACGGGCTTGGAAAAATCGTCGTACTCGTTGCAGTATTTGCAGGCCAGATTGCAGCGGCGAATCGGAATGATGTGTGCCAGAATGGGATGATCGGTGTCGGCGAGACCCTTAAAAATCATCTTCCATTCGCGACTTCGGCGATGAAACTGCAACACTCGCCTTCTGGCCAGCACAGGAATGGTCGGCATACGTATTCGAATGTTCAAGTAAACCACATCCGATGAACAACTTGCAGGGTTCTGCAGCGTGCAGCCGCTTTTTAGGGGTAAATGGTAGTTTCCCGGGCTGGGGCAGTGCACCCGTCCTGAGCCTTAAAGTTCCCTCGCGGGCGGCGTCTTCCACAAGACATTCCACTCGTTCACAACTTGTACACAGAAACTTTGCCGCCGGGTATTGCGCCCGCAAGGCGGCTGGTGCACAGTCAAATCAGGCTCTATGAAGGCTTCCCTGGATGTCTGCCCGGTCTGCGAAGGCACGGGCTGGAAAAGCATCGAGACGGGCAAAGAGCGGCGGGTGACGCGCTGCGATTGCACCTTGCGGGCGCGCAATGACCGACTGCTGGCCCAAGCCCGCATTCCCAAGCGCTACGAACACTGCGAGCTTTCCAACTTCGACTTTGAGGGCCCGCACAAGTCGCTGCTGCCGGCAAGGATGGCGGCTTATAAGTTCGTGGAGGAATACCCGGTGGACAGCACCGGGCTGCTGCTGATCGGGCCCATCGGCGTGGGCAAGACGCACTTGGCCGTGGGCATCATCAAGGAATTGATCCTCAGCAAGGGCATTGCCTGCCTGTTCTACGACTACCGTGAGCTGCTGAAGGAAATTCAGAATTCCTATAACAGCTCCGTGCAGGCCACGGAACTGGAGGTGCTGCGCCCGGTCTTCGAGAACGAGGTCCTGGCCCTGGATGAACTGGGCGCGGTAAAGCCCACGGAATGGGTGTGGGACACGGTAAGCCTGATTCTCAACACCCGCTACAACAACAACAAGACCACCATCATCACCACCAACTTCGATGACGAGCCCGCCGGGGTGCTGGCCGGGCCGCGCGCCGCCGCCCGGAAAGAGACCCTGGGCGACCGCATCGGGGAACGCATGCGCTCCCGCTTGCACGAAATGTGCCGCATAGTGAAATTGGAAGGCGAAGACTTCCGGCAGAAATTCCGCAGCGCCAGCTTCCGGTAAAACCCGATTTCACCACAGAGAGCACAGAGAACTTCTTTTTCATTGTTTCAGGCTTCAGGCGGATGTTGTTGACGGGAAGCCCGAGGCCAGGAAAGTCCGCACGCCAGGAATCAATCATTAATTTTCTCTGTGTCCTCTGTGTCCTTTGTGGTTAAACCTGATCTGCGGTGATAATGAGCTAATGCTGGCCCAGCGGCTGGAGTTCGTTCCCGAACGGGATGCGGAGATCTTTGCTGCCGTGCCGGGGGCGGCTGCCGTGTTCCTGTTGGGCGGCCCGGAGGCCGGCTCCGAGCCTTACGTCAGCAAGACCGCCAATCTCAGGCGCCGCCTGCTGCGGTTGCTGGGAGCCACAGAAGAGCGCACCCGCCGCCTGAACCTGCGTCAGCGCGCAAACCGCATCGAGTACACGCTGACCGGCTCAGATTTCGAATCGGGATTCCTCCTCTACCAACTGCTGCGCGCGGCCTTCCCGCAAACCTATTCCGCGCGCCTGCGCTTGCGCCCCGCTCCTCTGGTCAAACTGCACCTGGAAAATGAGTACCCCCGGGCTTCCATAACCACGCGCCTGGGCAGGTTGAACGGGCGCTCACTTTTCTACGGGCCTTTCCCTTCCCGCGTGGCGGCAGAAAAGTTCGCCAATGACTCACTGGACTTTTTCAAAATGCGGCGCTGCGTGGACGACCTTCATCCCGACCCCGCCTTTCCCGGCTGCATCTATTCGGAGATGAAAATGTGCCTGGCGCCTTGCTTCAAAGGCTGCACCGACGAGGAGTACGCGGCGGAAGTGGCGCGGGTGCAGAGCTATCTCGACAGCCGGGGGCAGTCGCTGGCCCGCAAACTGGCGGCTGAGCGCGAGCAGGCGTCCGCCAGCCTGGAATTTGAGAACGCGGCGGCGGTCCATACCCGCCTGGAAAAGCTTACGCCGGTTCTGAGCCAGTTACCGGAAATCGTGCACCGGGTGGACCGCCTTTCCGGGCTGATAATCCAGCGCGCCGCCACAGAAAACGCGGTGGCCCTCTTTCCGGTGCGGGCCGGCGTCATTTCCGGCCCGGTTGTCTTGGCGGTGCAGCCCACGGCCGAGCAGGCGGCCAAATCGCAGTCCATGGAATCGCGCATCCAACAGGCGCTGGCGGCATTTCCGGCGACGGACTCTGTTTCCGCCGCGGATCGGATGGAGCACCTGGCCATCCTCAAGCGCTGGTACTACCGCGGCAGCCGGGCGGGAGAAATCTTTTTCGCCGATGAAAAGGGCGCGCTCCCCATGCGCCGCGTGGTGCGCGGCATTGGGCGCGTGTTTCGCGGCGAGCAGCCGGAAGCTGCCGCGCCGGCGCCGCAAGCAGCTTCCCAGCTACTCCGGGTGGAGGATCCATCATGAAACAAGACGCTCACGAGCAGACTGTGCGCCAGCATCTTCTCGATCTGCTGAAGGGTGGAAATGCGCATGTAAAATTTGAAGACCTGGTGAAGGACTTCCCCGAGGGACTGCGCGGCAAGAAGCCGGAGGGGCAGCCGCACACCGCCTGGCGGCTGCTGGAGCACATGCGCATCGCCCAGTGGGACATTCTGGAGTTCAGCCGCAACTCCAAGCACGTATCGCCGGAGTTCCCCGCCGCCTACTGGCCGGAAAGCGATGCGCCGCCTAGCGCCGCCGCCTGGGAGAAAAGCGTGAAGCAGTTTCGCGCCGACTTGAAGGCCATGCAGGACCTGGTGGCCGCTCCCAAGGCAGACTTGTACGCGCGCATACCCTGGGGCGACGGCCAGACCATCCTGCGCGAAGCCCTGCTGGTGGCCGATCACAACGCCTATCACCTTGGCGAACTGCTGATGATCAGACGTCTGGTGGGGGCGTGGAAATAAGGAGGCATTGCCCAGGACGTAGGCACAGGCGCCCTCGCCTGTGCAGCCGGGCGAAGCCCGGCAGCCTCATTTCCCGCCGGTCAGCGCTTTCAGAAAACGATAATAAAATTCCACGCCGTTGTAATAAGACTGCACTCCCAGGCGCTCGTCCTTGCCGTGGGCGCGCACATCGTCCATGTCAATGGCGATTCCTGAGATGCCGAAGGTTGTCAGGCCGCTGGCGTTGGTGTAAACCCCGTCCGAAGCACCGGTGGACATAGTGGGAATCACGGGTGCGCCCGGCCACATTTCCCCCGCCACCTTCTCCAGCGGCTGCATGACGTCGGGACGCAGCTTTACCGGGGTGTAGCCCAGTTTTTCGGGAGCGCGGTCCATTACCGTGCCGTCGTTCGCCACGTAGCGCACTTCGACCTTGGGATCAGCAAGAATCTTGACCAGTTCCTCCCGCACTTGCTCGCGCGAGTGCCCGGGCAGAATCCGGCAATTCACGTTTGCGGTGGCGCTCTGGGGCAGCGCGTTATTGGCGTGCCCGGCTTCCAGACGCGTGGCCACGCAGGTGGTGCGCATGGTGGCATTGAATACCTGGTCTTGGGAGAGGCGGGCGATGGCAGCCTGGTCCGGCGGCGTATTCAGGATGGCCTTCATGTCGGCTGCGCGCTGGCCGTGCTCAATGGTAGACATGCGCTCAAAATAGCCGTGCGTCACCGCGTTCAGCTCGAAGGGAAACTGGTACTTCTGCAGGCGCGCCAGCGCATCCGTAATGTGGTAAATGGCGTTGTCGGGCACGGGCAGCGAGCTGTGGCCGCCGGGATTGGTCGTCTTGAGTTGGTAATCGCCATAAAGCTTCTCGCTGCCGTCCATGGAGACGAACAGCGGCTTGCCATTCACCGTGTTCACGCCGCCCCCGTCGGAGTTGAGCACGTACTCGGCATTAATCAGGTCGTGGTGATTTTTGATGAGCCAGTCCACGCCGTTGTGGTTGCCGCCTTCTTCGTCGGCGGTGAGAGCAAGAATCAGGTCGCGGTCGGGCTTGTAGCCTTCGCGCTTAAGGCGGATGAAGTCGGCCACCCAGATGGCGTCATCGCTCTTCATATCCTGGGTGCCGCGGCCATAAAAATAGCCGTCCTTTTCCATGAATTTGAACGGGTCGGTGGTCCAGTCGGAGCGGCGGGCCTCCACTACGTCGAGGTGGCCAATCATTAGGATGGGCTTCTGCTGGCCGGTGCCGCGATAGCGCGCCACCATGTTGCCGTGGCGCTGGTCGGGGCTGAGCACCACCACATCATTCGCGGGAAAGCCGGCGTCGAGCAGCCGCTTGGCCATGGCTTGAGCTGCCGCCGTCGTGCTGCCCACTGACTCGGTGGTGTTGATGTCAATCAATTGTTGGAAGATGTCGCGCGCCAGCTGCTTATCGCTGTTGTCGAGCTGCGCCTGGGAGTAGGAAATGGTGAAAAGGACGATCACCGACAGAGCTAACCAGCAACGGGACTTTGGCATGAACCCTCCGGGGAATGGGAACACGGAAGGGGCATTGTACAGGACAGCAGCAATTAGAATTCCCCAGCCAGCATTTAGGGCGACGAACAATCCCGCCCGGCCTCCCACCTTGTATTCTGGCCTATTTAGGAACCCGGCTGTCCTGCGATTGGCCGCAGGAGGCAGCTCCTACTGTCCTTCCGTACACCGTCCTATGGAACCATTGCGCTTTGACGCCCCGCCGGCAGGAGCGCAGAATCGCTTTAGCTTATCGCCATAAATTGCGGCGCCGGAGCCGATATGCTTGCCCTCCTCGCTCTCGTTTATCAAATTGTGCCGTTCCTGCGCTGTTCGCATCGTTTCTCCTGGCCGCAAACCGGAGCTGACGGGCAGGACTACCAGGTCTGCCTGCGTTGCGGCGCCCGTTACCGCTATGACTGGAATTCCATGCGCCAGGTAGGAAAGGCAAAAGTACAGTCGGGAGCCTGGACCTAGTCCGGCACGCGGGGGTAGGGTTCACGCCTATCCGCACGCGTCCCAAACATTCGAGTTCCGTCGCTCAGGAGGCGAGCAGGTCTATCCCCTTGCTTGCGATTCACCTGCCCTTTTGCCCTCGCGGTCTGACCTGCTATCTGACCATCCTCAGGTTCGCCAGCTTCAGCGCCTTGCCCGAAACTTCCGCTTCCGCCTGCATCCAGTCGTCGAAATCGTGGCCGTCCTGGCAACCACGCAATTGGAACAGTTCAAACGCGCGTTGGCGGATGCGCTCATCCCTATCTATGGTGGGAGTCGTTTCCCTCTTGCTTTGAGTTTTTAAAATCGCCATGACGATCTCTCCTTACTTGATTCCGCATCGCGCCTTCGCTTGCGGGGGGCTTGGCAAGCGCGAGAGAGAGATGTTGAACTGCTGACTAGCGCTTACCTGTTTGCACCCTAACACGACTGTGGTGCGGGGTCAGTGACCGCGGCCGGCAGCAGAACCGCCTAATTTCCATTTCCAGCCCAAACTGGCACAAGGCCGAACGGTGGCGCGAGGGCCACGGCGGCAATGCAAGCCTGTTCCGCACGCGCCATTGACCTTCCCTCCAGCCCGGCCTAACATACCCGCCCATTGGAGGCGATGCTTTGCTGGGGCAGACCATCTCACATTACCGCATTTTGAGCCAGCTCGGCGCCGGTGGCATGGGGGTGGTATACGAGGCCGAAGATCTGAAGCTGGGCCGGCACGTCGCCCTCAAATTCCTACCCGACCGCCTGGCGGGAGAACCGCAGGCCCTGGAGCGCTTCCAGCGGGAGGCACGCGCCGCTTCCGCCCTGAACCATCCCAACATCTGCACCATCCACGATATTGATGGGAGCGGCGGGAGGTGGTTCCTGGTCATGGAACTGCTGCAAGGCGAGACCCTGGCGCACAGGATCGCGGCCCGGCCCATGGAGCTGGAAACCCTGCTCGACTTGGGCGCGCAAATTGCCGACGCCCTGGACGCGGCGCACGCCCACGGCATTGTTCACCGTGACGTCAAGCCCGCCAACATTTTCATTGCCAGCCGCGGCCAGGCGAAGATTCTTGACTTCGGCCTGGCCAAGCAGCAACCCATGGCTAAGGGGGAAGCGGTGACTATGACCGCCGCGACCGCACCCGAGCACCTCACCAGCCCCGGCACTACGGTTGGCACCATGGCTTACATGTCGCCGGAACAGATACGCGGGCTGAACTTGGACGCGCGCACCGACCTGTTTTCCTTCGGGGCGGTGCTCTATGAGATGGCCACGGGAACTTTGCCTTTCCCCGGAGCCACCTCGGGAGTAATCATCGAAGCCATCCTTAACCGCTCGCCCGCTGCGCCGGTGCGGCTCAATCCCACTCTGCCGCCCAGGCTGGAGGAGGTCATCAGCAAGGCCCTGGAGAAAGACAGGGAAGTGCGTTACCAGTCGGCGGCTGAGATGCGCGCCGACCTGAAACGTGTGAAGCGCGACACCGAATCGGGACGCATAGCGGCGATCACGGCTCCCAGTGGGTCGCAGAAACGGCCGGGGACGCGAGGTGTGCTTCTGGTAGCGGGAATTCTAGCCCTGGGGCTGGCGGTTGTTGTGACCGAATACTACTGGCGCTCGCGCGTTATTCGCGCAAAAGCGGTGGCTAAACCGCCCGCAGTTGCCGCGGTCACCGCGCCGGCCGCGCACACGCTGGCGGTTCTTCCTTTCCACAACATTTCTGGAGGGACGAAGGAAAACAGCTGGGGCGTTGGCATGACCGACGCCGTCATCAGCCGCCTGGCGTCGTTACACGACTTGGCCGTGCGCCCTACCAGTTCGGTGCTCAAATATGCCCAGGCTCCGGCCGACCCCGTAAAGGCGGCGCAGGAATTGCGCGTAGAGTCGGTGCTCGATGGGACCTACCAGAGCGCCGCCGGGAGTGTGCGCGTTTCCGTGCAGCTGGTTGATGCCAAAGACGGTACCACCCGCTGGGCGCAGCGCTACGACTTGCGCGCGGGCGACATGTTCAAATTTGAGGACGAGCTTGCCAGCCGCGTGGTAGAAGGCATGCGGGTGCAGGTGTCCACCGCGGAACTGAACTCGCTGCAGCGGCCGGCCACGGTTTCCCCAGAGGCTTACAACCATTATCTGCAGGCCCGCTTTTGCCTGAATGAATACCGCATGCATTCCCGGGTGGACAGCCTTCAGCAAGGTGAACGGCTGGCGCAGCAGGCCATCGCCCTGGATCCCAACTTCGATGATGCCCACGCGCTCCTGGCTGATTTGTATGACACCGAGGGTGCGAACTTCGCGCAAAATGCCGCCGCGAATTTACGGTTGGCGCTGAGCGCCGCGCAACGAGCCCTGCAATTGAATCCACAGTCGCTGGAAGCGCTGGCCGCGCTCGGCGGAATTTATGGCGAAACCGGCCACAACTCGGAAGCTATCCGCACCTTGCGCAAGGCCGTGACGCTGGCTCCCAATTCCGAGAATGCCTGGGCCTTCCTGGGCTACGCTTACCATTACGCCGGCCTGGACGACCAGGCCGAACAGGCCTTCCGCCGTAGCCGCGAATTGGACCCGAGCACGGCATGGATTTACTGGATGCACGCCCGCATGCTGCTCTATCAAGGCAAGCCCGAGCAGGCGGAGGAGCTAATGCGGCAGGCGCTGGCCGCCTACCCCGACCAATTTAAGGTTCTGGCCTTTCTGGGTGAGTTCCTCTATTACCAGGGCAAGGCAGCAGAGGCCGAACCTTTTCTTCAGCGCTCCGTGCAGCTGGGTTCGGGCAGCGGCGATGAGATTCCGCTGTGGCTGGCCGCCTTCCTCTACGCCTCACGCGGCGAGCGCCAGAAAATTGACCCCCGCCTCCTGGCTTACAAACCGCAGGACATCGTGGATGGCGATGAGGCCTACTGGGAAGGCGGCATGT
>Ga0075271_10000066_pt1 | contig 12747 bp, 8 predicted proteins | sample SF_Rice_5C_0N_30_FD_69775 | JGI IMG/M metagenome (GOLD analysis project Ga0075271, IMG submission 69775) | Rice paddy soil microbial communities from Twitchell Island, California, USA - SF_Rice_5C_0N_302 | ecosystem: Environmental > Terrestrial > Soil > Paddy field/soil | place: USA: Twitchell...
GAGCTACGCGCCCACTTCTGTGGTGTGAATTCAGTGTACACAATGGTCAGCGAAATCGGCAAGTGTGGTCGAGGCTTTTTCGCTCGATATGCGGTACGACTTCGCGGCAATTCTTTTTCCCGTGCTTCCCTAAGCGAAACACAGCTCGTTCGCGGCCGCGCGGGGAACACATGCAAGGCACAGATTCACTGGACAGGCTTGGAAGTCTGCAAGCTAGCACCAGTCGCAGTCGCCGTTCTTAGTTCTGGACTGGGCTGAGCTAGAACAACTGTGTTCTTTCCTCCTCGTTTTGCGGAATAGAGGGCCTGATCGGCGTCTCGAATTAACTTGTCCGCATCGACTGCCCCTTCATAAGTGGCTACTCCCAAGCTGATGCTTATGCTGATTTTGAGGTCTTGCTCGACCGGAGAGTCCATAACGAGTCGCCGAGCCCTCTCCGCAATCTCCACTGCTTCGAGCGCATCTGTCTCAGGAACGACAATCAGGAATTCCTCGCCGCCGTAGCGACTCACGCGGTCATATGCGCGCATGCATTTCGAGATGCGCTTTGCGATTTCGCATAAAACAGCGTCGCCTATCGCGTGGCCATAATCGTCGTTGACTCGTTTAAAGTTATCGACGTCAGCCAAGATGATGCTCATTGGCCGACCCGTCCGTGAACTGCGCGCGAGTTCCTGATTCAATGCTTCCGATATTGCCGAGCGGTTCTCCAGCCCCGTTAAGGAATCGTGTGTCGCCTGGAAATGGCAAGACTGAAACGCCGAGAGCAGTTGCTGATGCAGGCGCAATACGCGAGAACCAACGTGCAATCTTGCTCTGAGGCCGTCAGCGCTGACAGGCTTTGAAAGGTAGTCGTCGCTTCCCGCTTCCAGTCCGATGATGCTATCCCGTTCCTGATCGCGCGCGGTAAGAAGCAAGACGTACGTGTACTCGAGGGGATCACGGGCCCTGAGACGCTTCACGACTTCAATACCGTCCAATCCCGGCATCATCCAGTCCAGGATAGCGAGACGCGGCGCATCTTCACTCTGGAGCACGTCCCATGCCTGCTGGCCATCTGAGACTGAGATCACTTCATAGCCCCATCGACGCAACAAGCCCTCAACCATGCGCCTTGACACTGCATCGTCTTCCGCCAGAAGCACCGTCATAAGAGCTTCCCTTGTCGGATGTCGGTAAAAAATGGATCCAGCAACCTGAGCTCAGATTCCAATTTTTGCAACACATCAGCGGCACGGCTCCAATCGCCAACGGTCGCAACCATTTCCAACTCACCGGCTGCGGCATAGGCCGATTTTGCTTCGAAAATCCCGACGGCACCCTTCATGCTGTGCGCGGTATTTCTCAATTGCTTGGCATTCATCTGTCGGATCGAACTCCGCATGGCATCCAGCATCACGACCGATTCGCGTTCAAAAGTTGCCACAATATCACGCAACAGATCGAGGTCGCCGTCTACTCGCGAAAGTGCCGCTTCCCTTTCTCTCTGCAAGTCAGACGACTTCCCCGCCCTACTATCTTGCGAGATTGAGGCTTGGGTATTATTCGGGTGCACAACACTCTTCCTTGTCGCGAATCGTGATACTTTACTCCAAAAATCAACAAAAGAGAACGAGTCGAAAGCTATAATTGCAAACTTACGTTCAAGTCTCGTGCGGCACGTTTTGCCACACCAGAGTAATCGGCGTTTAGCTGTTTTACTTTAGCCATCGGGAAAAGTTGACGATGATACTGATATGTCTTTCCCCATCAAGGCCGTAGCAACGCAGGGTCCAATCAAAACCGGGCTTGCGGTTCTTGTTGCCATTGTTTTCGCACTGCACGTATATCCTCTCAGCCCGGGCAAGCCTATCGGTGAATATGGACATCGTGTTTGGCTGTCTCAGTCAGGCCTTCCTCAAGATACAGTCTCAGCAATAGTCCAAGGACGCGACGGATATCTATGGATCGGCACCAACGAAGGAGTCGTCCGTTTCGACGGGATGCAGTTCACGACCTTCGATCATTCCAATACATCGCTACTTAAGGTTAGCGCCATCAGGTCGCTGTATCTTGGCGGTGACGGAGCCCTTTGGATTGGCACTGGAGGCGGCAAAGTGACTCGCTACAAAGACGGGCGATTCACTCCGTTGCTGTTTGACCGCAATCATAATTTCGGAATCGGCAATGTCCTCGCGATGTGCCTCGACAGCGCGGGGTGGATGTGGATTGGGACGGATGATGGGCTGTTCCGGTATCGCAACGGCGAGGCAATGCAGGTGACGGCAAAAGATGGTCTCTCATCGAACCAGATATGGACAATTACGGAGGATTCGCACGGACAAGTCTGGATTGGCACGGGAGGAGGAGGCGTTTTCGTATGGCGTGGGAACAAACTCATAGCACTACCCAGATCTGAAACCGGCGACTACATCACGTCTTTGCTTACTGACGGCAACAGCCTCTGGATTGGCAGCTTGAATGGCTTACATGTTGTGAGAACCAGCAAGTCGGGAAACAGAGTCTTTCTGGCAAGCGAGGCAATCAGTGCGATTTACAAAGATCCGAACGGTTACGTATGGGTCGGCACTCGTCATGCTGGTCTCCGAAGAATCAGTCCGCAAGGACAAGTCTCACACTACATGAAGTCCGACGGACTCTCGTCCGACGATATTACATCTGTCACCGGTGACTCGGAAGGCAATCTGTGGGTAGGCACTAGCGGTAATGGAATCAATCAACTCAGAGATGCTTCCTTCCACAACATCGGCGTCAGGGAAGGTCTGACTGGATTCGCGCGGTCAGTAACGCAAGATGCCAATGGTGATTTCTGGGTCGCAACGCATACCGATGGACTTTACCGAATCCACAAGGGAAGAATCGAGAAACAGAAGCACATATCCAGCAGTTTCTTGCGATCGGTCTTCGCCGATTTTGATAACAGTATCTGGGTGGGCTCTGATGAAGGCACATTGGACCACTTGCTCAGTAACGGCACAGTGGAGGTATTTAGAAGCAGGCAGGGTTTCGGCCGCACAATAAGGTCCATTTCGCGCACCAGAGATGGAAGTCTTTGGCTTGCTACGAACACGGGAGCCACCCGCCTCCGAGACGGAAAGTTTACGACAGTCGGGGTTGCTGAGGGGCTCCCTGGAAGAGAGGTCGTACAGATTTTCGAGGCGAAAGACGGGGCCATGTGGTTCGGGACCAGCGGCGGTGTGGCGCGACTACAAAACGGCAAGTTCACTATGTTTACGGAAAGAGAGGGACTATCGAGCAATCTGGTCCGTTGTCTCTATGAGGACAGCGATGGGGCAATGTGGATCGGCACCCGCAATGCCGGTCTAAATCGAATCAAGCACGGGAAGATAGTCACGCTCAACAAAAGCACAGGCCTTTCAAATGATGTGGTCTTCTCCATCGTTGAGGGCAATGGGGACTTCTGGATCAGCTCAAGCCGCGGCGTCTTTCGCGTGCCAAAGAGAGATCTGGCTGATTTCGCCGAGGATCGTAGATCTTCAGTTCACTCTATTTCCTACGGCATTGCCGATGGAATGCACGCGGGGGAATGCAGTGGGTACGTTCAACCGGCCGCCTGGAAAGCCATTGACGGAAAACTGTGGTACCCCACAGTTGCCGGTTTGACCATAGTCGATCCCAGCCAACTCCATAGTGACCTCATGCCCCGGACGGCGGTCATCGAGCAGGTCTTTGCGGATAAAAGACCTATACCGAAGTCTGCGAGAGAATCAACCGTCCCCCCAGGACAGGGTGAACTCGAATTTCACTACACCGCCATTTCACTTACGTTCGCGGAAAAGGCCAGGTTCAAGTATCAACTAGAGGGATTTGATAAAGGCTGGGTGGACGCAGGGCCTCGTCGCACTGCCTATTACACGAATATTCCTCCCGGAACTTACCGTTTCCGTGTTGCTGTGCAAGATGCAGGCCCCGGTGATCAGGTCTCACTACTACCCGCGGCCGAATTCCAATTTCGCCTTTTGCCTCACTTCTATCAGTCTTCCGCATTCTGGGCAAGCGCAGTTCTTGTGTTTGCTCTGTCCAGCTTCGGTGCCCACCGGCTCCGGTTGAGGACGCTTCGAGCACAGGAAAAAGCGCTGATGGCACTGGTCAATACTCGAACGGCAGAGTTGCAGCGTGCCAAGCAAGCCGCCGAGGAAGCGAACCAGGCTAAAGGGCAGTTCTTGGCCAACATGAGCCATGAAATACGCACTCCCATGAACGGCATAATTGGAATGACTGAACTGCTGTCTTCGACAGATATGAACGTCGAACAGCGTGAATTCATTTCAATGGTGAAATCTTCGGCGGATTCGCTGCTTGTTGTCCTGAATGACATCCTTGACTACTCGAAAATCGAGGCAGGTAAGATAGCGATTGAAGCAATTCCATTCAACCTCTCTGACGTGGTGAATGACGTTCTAGCTTGCATGGCTATTCCATCACACAAAAAGGAATTGGAACTGCTCATTGACATTGCCGACGACGTTCCCCGATTGCTACTTGGAGATCCGGTTCGTCTTCGGCAGGTACTCCTCAATCTTGTCGGCAATGCGGTTAAGTTCACGGAAAAAGGTGAAGTACTGCTAGGCATAACTGTGGATCGAGGCGAGGAAGAATGCCCGCAGTTCCACTTTTTTGTTCGTGACACTGGCATCGGCATCTCCCCCGAGAAGCAGGAAACAATTTTTCAAGCTTTCGAGCAGGCTGACTCTTCTACGACGAGACATTACGGCGGCACGGGTCTGGGCCTGGCCATCTCCTCGCGCCTGATCACGCTAATGGGCGGTCACATCTGGATCGAAAGCAAGCTTCAGTCGGGCTCCACCTTCCATTTCACCCTAGGTCTGCCCAAGAGTTGCCATTCTGCGTCGCAGGAAGCGCAGCCCAAATCCAATGAACTTCAGGACGTGCCGGTGCTGGTTGTGGATGACAACGCAACGAACCGCGGGATACTACAACGCCTGCTCAACAATTGCCAAATGCAGGTGGACGTGACGGAAAACGGCATTGCCGCACTCGCAGCAATGAAATCGGCTGCCGCCGCCGGTACACCCTATCGCATTGTGCTCGTGGACGAGCAAATGCCTGAAATTGACGGATTCCGCCTCGCTCGGGATATCCGCGCAAGCGGAGCAACGGAACCGGCTGTAATCATGATGATAGACGCACCCGATCAGGCAACTAGTGCTCGCCGGTGCCGCCAATCCGGGATCAGTATTCACATAGCGAAGCCGATTCGACCAGACAATCTGTTCTCTGCGCTCCTGAGAGCGCTCGCCATCCCCGAACCCGCGTCAGCAGCGTCGATAACATCCCCCTTGAGTGAGCAGGACCGCCGGACCAGTTCTGCGGGAAATGCATCGCTCCGCATTCTAGTTGCCGAAGATAATCCGATTAATCAGAAACTCGCCGCGGCTCTTCTCGAGAGAATGGGGCACACACCGACAGTGGTTGCTACCGGGCGCGATGCTCTTGATTGCTGGAAGAAGAATGAGCTTGACCTTATTTTTATGGATGTCCAGATGCCCGAACTTGACGGAATTGAAGTGACCCGAGCAATCCGCACTCGCGAAAGCTCCACTGGCGGCCACACACTCATTATTGCGATGACTGCACATGCGATGCGCGGAGACCGCGAACGCTGCATCGAAGCTGGCATGGACGACTATATAGCCAAACCGGTAAGCCGCCAGAGTCTGGCTGATGCACTTGCTCGAAATGGAGCCGCCCTCCACCTTAGGGCCACAGCCGATTAGGTTCTTGCCTGTCGCGCCACTTGGAATTTTCGAGCCAAATGGGCGAGCTCAACTGGTCAAACAGCTTCACCTATGCTCGACGCATCCAAATACGCCGTATGCCGAAATGGATTGCATTCGATGAGGACGGTACGGGCGCTGCTGCGGCGCAAACGAAATCAGCGGTCGTGTTCCTGCACGGTGACGCGCTCGATTCAGCAATAGCTTGCGATGGTCCGGCCGTCGTGATTTTGCCGGATCAGCGCAATCAACTGGCTCTGCTCAATCTTCGTCGCAATTCGCCAAACCTTTCCGATGAACCAGCGGAGTTTGAAGCGACTGGTTTTTTGGGACTGACTGACCGAGTCCTTATCAACGAGGAACGGAAGCAGAGGTGCTCTTGGTGGAAAAGGTTTAGAACAAAGCCTTAGGAGCATCAGGGTTGGTGTTGCTGTCCGGCTCTAAAACGTAAACGAGACTCCTCCACGCAATGCACGCGCCGATTGCACAAGGTAGACCGTACGCCCATCCTGTCCGACAACCGGCACGTATCCCTGGGCAAGCAGATTCCGGACGTCGACCAGTGCTTCCATATGCCCGGGGATGAATCCGGTTCCCGGTATAGGTTGCTTGAGGAACAAGCTCAGGTACGGATCGGTCTGCCCCGGGCCTGAGTTAAACATGTCAACTGGCGTAAGCGCGGAACCACTCGTCCAGCGATATGAAGCGATCCATTTGGTCTTGCATCCCGGCAAAATGCCGGACATCTTGTAGGCCAGTGCGTGGCGTTGGCGAATGCTCATATCGTCGCGAGCATCCGTAATGGCGGTGAACGGAGCTAGATCCAGCACTCCCCCATACGAATAATCTATGGTGGCCGTCATGCTTGGCGTCAGTTTCCGTTGGTAGACGGCGCGTAAGCCACGCGCATCAAAATCGCGGCCTGTGAGGCTGAAAGTGCCTGCATATATATCCGGCAGAAATGCCCCGGAATCCGGCAGAACATCACCTGTCCCGGTCAGTGCGGGATCCTTGATTCGGTCGGAATACACGGCGAACTGCATTCGATTCCGTCCGATTCTGCGTGAAAGTGACAGTTCATGATGGTGGGCTCGCTCCAGCACCGGAGCCCAGTTTGCCATCGACAATCGCGGTCCGGACTCGCTCATATCCGCCGGAGCAGAATCGAACCCTTTCGCGTCACGCGTGTTCGGTTCGAACGTGGCGTACTCGTACTCTAATACTGTATTTGGGGAAAGGTGAAAAGTCGCTGTCCCAAACGGATGCAGGGCGGTCGCTCGTTCGGCGAGTTGAATCGACTGCAACTCGGTACCGACATTCAGGTCAATAAAGTCGGCAACCGAGAATGAGTTGGAGAGAGAAAGTGTCAAGGCCTGCAGCGCAGCATCGTGTGCCGCTAACTGAGGGGTGGAGAATCTGCGCGCGGTGATCGCAACACTTGACTCAGATCCATTCGCGATGCGGTGCGAATAAGCCGCTCGCACTACACTGCCGGGTATCCCGCCCTCAGCGCCATACATGTTCCCGTCGAAAGACATCGTCCCCGCGCCGAAGATCGATCGTTCAAGCTTAAACGCCGTGGTCATTCCAGCCGTGCTACCCAAGCCTTCGGCATCTGAACCTGCAAGGAACGTCACCCGCGCCTTCAGCGCTCTGTCATTTTGATTGTCGGAGGTGGAAACCACAACCAGCGGCCCGTCGTCAAGAAGGCGGAGTACGGGGCGGTTCGCCATCGACCTCAAAGTCCATTTCCAGTCGTCCGCATCATCGATTTGTGCGCGCCTTGCAGGGACCAATTGCAGCGCTTCAAAAAGCGTGTTCAGCGTAACGTTGACGAGCAGGCTCGCACCCGTTCGCATATGTACGTCTTCTCTCAGCGACGGAAGAAAGGATGGCGCGGTTACTCTGATCTCATAAATGCCGGCTGCAAGCCCTGCTGCCGAATAGAATCCCCGCGTATCCGTAAAAATCGTCTTGCTGATATTATTCGGGCCGTACACTACGACCATTGCGCCCATCTGAGGCACGCCTGCCGAACTTCTGACAAAACCCGAAACTGCGCCCAGTTCACCCGCAACAGCCGGCAACGTCAGCGCAGCTACCAACACGAGCCATCCGAGTTTTCGGGTCATCTGCACCCCCCACGAACCTACGTTAATTGCACGTTAGGCTGGGCGTACAACGTAATCCCACCGGGGGCCACCCCCCGGTGGATATTATCTGGACTGCCCCGCTGCTGCACTCGTTTCGGCGGCTGCCACAACGGGACTTCCTTCGACAGCAAATTTAGCCGTCGGCTTGATCGACTGTCCAGAAACTTTGTCGCTTACCGTAACCGTCACCTGGTACACACCCGGAGCCAGACTCGCCACCGGTAACCTCTTTTCGAGCGTGATTTGATCTCCCACGTTGCCCATCTGACTCGTATCTTCCACTAGATGAACAACAGAGTTCTTGGTGGCGGTATTGACAACATCGTACTCGATACTCGCCGAAGCTTTGTTCGTCTGCTTATCTCTCTCCAGTCCATAAACCTGCATCCACAAATTCACGGTCTGGTTCTTCTTGAATGTCGCCGGCTTTCCGTCCGCGGGTTCAACCCGGGGCCGCACCTTGGTCATGCCGATGACAAAGTTCCCTGATCCCACGCTCTGCTTCGGCGCCTTTTCCATCAGATCAGCCACAATCAAAGACGACGAAGCCAGCTTGTCTTCGCTGTACTCCGGCACAATGATGCTGCGGGTCCACGTCCCTGCACGGTCGCCATTCAAATCCTTCAACACAATATCGACGCGATAACGACCCGCACGCAACGGCACCGCTTTCCAGTACACCGACTGCGTTTCTAGAGTCTTCGGCAGGAGTTCCGTCGGAACATCCACCTGCACGGTGTCCTCGAACGTTTGAGCGATGCGACCCGTCAGGGTTGTGAGACGGCCGTAGATATTCACTGTCCCGCGCTGCACGCCGTCCTTGTTCACGAACGTGATGTCCTTGTTCTTCATCTGGATCGTAATCGGCACCAGCGCTGTGTCCGATGTCACCTTAACGAAGTCAAAACGGACATCAAACGGCATTAGGTTGACATTGATCCGGTGCGTTACCAGTTCATCCAGTTCCTTGAATTTCACCGGTCGGGGCTGGTTAAGTTTTGCGAACTGTTCAAGACGGTCAAACTGCTTCGACTCCATGTTCTGATTGAATGGGCCGGCCCCCAACCGCTCGAAACCGTTGTTGAAACGATCTGTCTTGCTCGCCAAACCCATTTCCTCGTATTGGGTCAAGCCCGCACCGGGTACATTGAGCAGTGCGTCCTTCTCAGAGCGGTCTATCGTCATGTGATAGTCGTTACACATGCACGAGTCCACAAATTCAATAATAATTTCCTGCCCGATGCCGTCGATGTAACGGTACCGCCACTGCTCAAATGGAAATGTCGATGTCGTTCCGCCGCCCTCATCCTCTGGACGCTGGTAAAACCCGCCACTCGGATGCGACTCGATTTCGTCCGGCGGACCGTACATGATGTACATCCGCCCCCGGTCCGTTCTCCATCCGGGAATTCCGGCCGCGAAATGTTCGTTCGCATAGGCGATCCGGCGATAATGCTCTTCCTTGTATTCGTTCTCAACCGTGTCCGGAGTCGGGTCGCGGCGCAGCCAGAACTGCTCGATAAAGTTATCGCGCTCCTCATCATTTGAGAGCGCCATAAACGCCTGCCGCTCCTCGTCGGTAATGATGTAGGCGACGTCCTCATCAAGCCATTTCTTGTAGGTTTCGCCAACTTCCTTCTTGAACTTCTTCGCGTTCTCTTTCCTTTGCTTGTCCGTCAGAGGCCTATTCAGTGGATCAACTTCCTGCTGGTCCTTTACCGAACTCTGATCTACAACCGGTTTATCCTGTGCGATCGCAGATCCGCCCAATACTGAGAACAGCAGGACCGAAAACAACGACCATCGTTTTATTAGTTGAACCGACATGAAGGGTGGACTCCTCGAATATGCGGTGTCTTACATTCTAGGTTTTTGCCTCGGACGAAGCAAGGTTCATCGATCTATGATTAATTGGAACCCGCGTGGCAATCGAGAGTTGTCCTCTCGCACGGCCCAAATCTCGGATGCGATCAATTCGGCAACTCGCGCCGGGACAATTATAATTCTTTTGTGCCGCCAAGCGGGGCAGTATCATTGTTCAACCCATTTGACATTTCGAGCCTTCGGGCGACCTGTATGGATCTGCGTTGTGGAACGAATGAACTAATCTTTGTTCCATCTCGTATTACATCAAGGAGATTTCCTACGCGGAGTCCGCATTGTTTTTCGACATCCGCTGTTTGAGGCATTCATCATAATGAAGACTTGGAAGAAAGTCTTAATCGGAATCGGGATTGCGGTGGTGCTGGTGGGCCTTGTCGGCTTCACTGTTTACCAGAGTCGAAAGGGCGTAGTCGCCGTTCAAACCGGCGTTGCCAAACGCGCCGACCTGACTTCGGTTGTTAGCGCATCCGGGCAGATTAAACCCAAAACCTACGTCAACATTGGCGCAAACGCTTACGGCAAAATTACTAAGCTCTACGTTCGCGAAGGCGACAAGGTCAAGCGAGGCCAGCTGCTCGTGCAACTCGAGAACGTGCAGCCGGGGGCTGATGTTGAAGCCGGACGGGCCGCCCTGGGGGCTGCGCGCACGGACGCCATCGCCGCCGAGGCCGGACTAAAGACCGCCGAAGCCGACTTGACCCGCACTAAGGCCGACTCGGAGAAGGCCAAACTCGACTACGGCCGGGCCGAAGCAATGTTCAAGGACGCCCTGATCTCCAAGGCGGACTATGATGCCAGCAAAGCCGCCTGGGAATCAGCCGACGCCATGCGGGTCCAAGCCGTGGCCAGGATTGCTCAGGCCAAGGCACAGCTTGAGTCTGCGAACCGCCGCGTCAAGCAGAACGCAGCCACTCTGACCCGCGCCTCTGACGCACTCAACAAGACTACTTACACCGCGCCTTACGACGGGGTGATCACCAACCTTCCTCTGCGCGAGGGCGAAGTCGTGGTCATGGGCATCCAGAACTCACCCGGAAGCACGCTGATGACACTTTCGGACATGAGCATCATCACCGCTGAAGTCAAGGTGGACGAAACCGATATCGTCAACGTCAGGTTGGGACAGCCTGCCGAAATAAGCATCGACTCAATCCCCAAGAAGGTATTCAAGGGGACCGTTACGGAGATTGGCGACAACGCCATGCTCCGCTCGACCGGACTTTCTACGTCCCAATCAACCTCCGGCACTGAAGAAGCCAAGGACTTCAAGGTCGTGGTCACGGTGCAGGATCCACCAGATAATCTGCGCCCTGGAATGTCTTGTACGGCGAAGGTAACGACCGCCTCCCGAAACGCCGCGCTCAGCATTCCGATTCAGGCTTTGACCGTGCGTACGCGCAAAGACCTCGAAGACCAGAAAAAGAAGAAGGGCTCGAAGAGTTCGGTTGAAGCGGCCGCTCCCGACGATCCGAAAGCCAAGGAAGAAATCACCGGGGTGTTCGTCGTGCGCAACGGCAAGGCCGAGTTCATTCCCGTGGATACGGGCATTACAGGGACCACGGACATCGAAATTACTCAGGGCCTGAAAGACGGCGATACAATCATCACCGGCAGTTACAAAGTTCTGCGCTCGCTCAAGAACGGTGCGAGCATCAAGGTGGATAACTCCGCCCCGAAGAAGGACGAGAGTAGCAGCTAGCCCGCGAACTTTTCGCGGGGTGTTCGCCCCAAAAAGCAGCACGGAGAAAACGATGGCAACGGAACTTGCGAACGTGAACGAAACTTACAAGGCGCCCCCGTCCAGCAGCATGATCAGCACTGACGACCTCTGGAAGACCTACGACATGGGTTCGGAACAGCAGGTTCATGCGCTGCGCGGCGTCAACCTGAACATCGCGCGGAACGAGTACGTCGCCATCATGGGGCCGTCAGGCTCGGGCAAGTCCACCCTGATGAACCTCATCGGCTGCCTCGATACTCCGAGCAAGGGACGTTACTGGCTCAACAGCCAGCTTGTCAGCGAACTCGATGACGACGAACTGGCACGCATTCGTAACAAGGAAATCGGGTTCGTCTTCCAGACCTTCAATCTGCTCGCCCGCGCCACGGCGCTCCACAACGTCGAATTGCCCCTGATTTATGCCGGCATGCCGGCCGAGGAGCGTATGGAACGCGCCAGGAACTCGCTCGAAGCCGTGGGGATGGGCCCGCGCATGAATCACCGACCGAATGAGCTTTCCGGTGGTCAGCGACAACGGGTCGCCATTGCTCGCGCCCTGGTGAACAAGCCTTCGATCATCCTGGCGGACGAGCCAACCGGCAACCTCGATTCGCAAACCGGTATCGAGATCATGGCGCTATTCGATCGACTGCATGCCGAAGGCAACACGATCGTGCTCGTGACCCACGAACACGACATCGCCGAATACGCGCACAGGGTCATCCATATCAAGGACGGCATGATCGCCGGCGACGACCTAACCGAAAAGGGCCGGAACAACGGTCACAGCTAATCGGTCGGCGTTCTGAATCGCGCATCGCGGCACGACTCGGTCGTGCCGTTTTTTGCTCTACCCTCCCCTCCCCACCTCGACGTCTGTAAGTTGTGCTTCTAAAGGACTTAATGCACCGATTCGCCGAGGCGCAGATCCAGGTGACAGAAACAAAGCACTTAGGCGATCAATATGCCTTACTGAAAACAAAGGGCTTAAGAGATCGATATACCTGGCTCGTGCACCGGAGTTCCCTTCCACAAATTTCTTTACTCGTTCAGGATAGTGGCAATTCCCGGAAAGCTAACGTGAGCGGCTGAAAATTTCCAATTTCGGAACAGACCCTCTGTGCAATCTGAGCGCGTGGCCGTCTCCCTATGCCCAAGTGGCATCGAACCAGAGACATGGCTGAGTCCTTGAGGATCGTTATTCCCGGCGGCAGTGGGCAGGTCGGGAACA
>Ga0075271_10000067_pt1 | contig 12703 bp, 10 predicted proteins | sample SF_Rice_5C_0N_30_FD_69775 | JGI IMG/M metagenome (GOLD analysis project Ga0075271, IMG submission 69775) | Rice paddy soil microbial communities from Twitchell Island, California, USA - SF_Rice_5C_0N_302 | ecosystem: Environmental > Terrestrial > Soil > Paddy field/soil | place: USA: Twitchell...
CTAGGCGCGCGTCAGCATCTTCTGGAGATTATCGAAGCTGATTCCAATGCTCTCGATTGGATCGAGGTCGCCCGAATCGCGTTCCACGAACAACTGCTTCACGCCGTGCTTCTCGGCAGCCGTCAGAATGGGTTTCCAGTCGATGTTCCCGGCGCCCACTTCCGTGAAGTGCTCCGCGGCCTCATCCAATTGCTGCGACGTCGGGAAGCCCGGCTTGCGATCTTTCAAGTGCAACAACTTGATTCGGTCGCCGTATCGCTCGAACATTTTCAGCGGATCCTGCCCGGCCTGAACAATCCAATAGCAGTCCATTTCCAACACGACCAGTTTCGGGTCCGTCCTCGTCATCAGGGTTTCAAAGCCGGTCGTATTGCCGAAGCGCCGGAATTCGTAGTTGTGGTTGTGAAATCCGAACTGCATGCTCCGTTGCCGCACCTGCTCGCCCCAGATGTTGAACTGCTCTGCTGCCCGCTTGAACTCGTCGAGGCTGTTCCACATGTCTTTCGGCAGCATCGGACACACGACGTATTCAACTCCGAGCGCTTGTGCATAGTCCAGCTTTGAAGCCAGCCCCTCGTAGTTGAAGTGTCCGCTCGGCACGCGCAGTCCGTGATCGGCGATCATCCGCCTCAACTCCGGCGCAGGATGATCGTAAACATTCCAGTAAGGCTCGACTTCTTCGTATCCGATCTTCTGGACGGCCGCCAGCACCGACGGCAGGTCCCGTTCGGCCTGCTCTCGCACGGTGTACAACTGCACTCCGACCGGGCGCGGTTTGGATTCGGCAAACAGCTTCGTTGCGGCCAATCCGCTTACGGCAGCAAGAGAGAGCTGAACAAAGTCGCGACGATTGAGCATAAGACGAGCAGCATAGCTCCGGCCCTGTCCTTTAGCAATGCTTGCGTGCGGTCATGCTTTCAAGCTTCTCAACAATTGCGGACGCTCTTTCATCAACTTCAGCACAAATTCGCCGAACAGCGTGTTTGCCCAGGCAAACCATTTGCGCGTGAACTTCGCCGGATCATCCTTGTGAAAGGATTCGTGCATGAAGCCCGTCCCTGCATGAGTGTTCGCCAGCGACTTCAAACACTCTGCCGTTTCCCTATCGTCAAGTGACGTCAACCCGCGCACGACGATCGCAAGCGGCCAGATCATGTCCATGCTGATATGCGGTCCGCCGATTCCTTCGGCCGCCTTGCCCTGGAAGAAATAAGGATTATCCGGGCTGAGCACAAATCCTCGCGTGTGCTGATACCGGTGATCGCGAGCGTCGATCACGCCCAGATACGGCAATGACAACAGGCTCGGCAAGTTTGCATCGTCCATGAACAGCCGATTGCCGAAGCCGTCCACTTCGAAGGCAAAAATCGTTCCGTGATGCAGGTGTTCGGTGAGCGCATGCCTGCGCACCGCCTCGCCCACCTGCGCCGAGAGCAACGCCGCCTGGTGCGCCAGATCCGTGTCGCCCAACGCGGACGCCATTTGCCCCAGGTTTTTCAGCTCGCTCGCGGCAAATAAGTTCGACGGGATCAGAAATGGATAGATACACGCGTCATCGGACGGCCTGAAGCCGGAAGCGATCAGCCCGCACGGCTTCACCGGATTGCCGTACCCGCCCAGGCCCAGCGTGTCATTCGGTGTCAGCGTGGTTCGGCGGAAGGAGTATGGTCCCGGGCCATCCATGCGCTGCTGCTCACGGAACGTTTTGATTACAGACCGCATGGCCTCGCGCCATGCATTGTCAAACGGGGACGTATCTCCCGTCGTCATCCAGTAGCCGTGTGCCAGTCGAATCGGATAACACAGCGAGTCAATCTCCCACTTGCGCTCGTGCAGCTCCGGCCTCATCTGCGTCAAGTCGCGCACGTACGGGCTTCCTTCGTGGTCGTAATTGAAGGCATTCGCGTAGGGATCGATCAGGATGCATCGCGTTTGCCGGTTGATCACGCCCGCGATCAGCGTCTGCAGCTTTTTGTCCGCTGTTGTTAACGGCAGGTAGGGCCAGACCTGCGCCGTTGAATCTCGCAGCCACATCGCCGGGATGTCGCCTGTCATGAGAAACGTATCCGGCTTGCCCTCCCGCATTCCGTCACGCACCGTCGTGTCCAACGTGTTCGGAAAACAGTTTTCGAATAGCCACGCGATCTGGCTATCCCGCCCCAGGAACCGCGTCACCTCGGCGATCTTCGTTTCAACCGCTCCGCTGACGAATTTCCGGTCCGCCGGCGCCGGACGTTTCGAAACGAAAGGCTCTCCATCTGCCGCCCATGACCGCAGCGACTCTGATCCCATCGCAACCGCACCCAACGCTGCGTATTTGATTGCTTCCCGCCGAGTGATCACGCCGCCCCTCATTTGCCAAGTATCACTTCAGGCCCGACGTACAAACGTTTACCGAATCACTTTATCTGCATGAACAATGAACTTCATGGTGACGTCCACTGTTTTCGTCTGGTCGTGCATTTCATGGCTGACCGCCACGCTGATATTCGGCGCCAGCAATGGCCGGATTGAATTCATATATTCGCGCTCGTAGCCCGTGTCGAACGGTTCGTCCTCGAGCAACTTCCAGGCCTCGCGCAAGCGGGCCATCGTCAGCTTGTCCAGCCCGGACAGATCGACGCTTCCAAGCCGGTACTGCGCACCTTCCTGCACATCCATTCTGTAGCTGACTGTCTTCTGCGCCTCGTCGAAGCTCTCGCGCGGCGACACCGAGGCCCGCAGATAGCCCTTCGATCCGTACAACTGCTGAACACGCTCAATGTCTTCTTGGAACTTGGCTCCGTCCAGCACCGCGCCCGTCTTCGCTTTCATGGCCTTGCTCAGGTCTTCGGCGCTGAACGCCCCGTTGCCGGCCCACTCTATCCCGCTCAGCCGGTATTGCGCGCCCTCGTTGACCCCGATGCTTACGGCAACGGCAGGCTGGCGCGAATCCTCGCTGACAAGTTCGATCACCGGCTCTGCGAACGCAACCTTGAGATATCCCCGTGCAACATAAAGCGGCTTGACATTAAGCTCTGCAAATTGCCGCACGATCGACGATTCGTAATTCGCATTCATCAACTTGCTCGCTTCGTGCTCGAGCAAGCCGCCGTCCATGGCTGCCGCCCCCGGGAAGTCCACAGCCGCTATGCGAACGTCGACACCGTCAATCGTGAAGACGCCGCGTTGCACGTCGCCGCCCAATTTACTCTCGGGTACGAATCGCACCTGGCCGGGAATTCCGTGCTCGGCGAGCACACCCTGCAGCGCATCCGCGACTTGCTCCTCCATGTCGCCCGACCCCGGCAACTCGCCCTTGAACAGCGGCACCCTCTGGTGCACGGCGTCCACAAGTTGTCTTTGTGAAAACCAGACGAAGTTGTCGAACACGACAGGGAGGAACTGCGAGGCGTCTGTAACCCTGAAATCCACGGCATAACCCGTTCCGGCCGGCCGGTAAGCGTACCGCACCTCGTCGAATACGCCGCTGGTGGAGATCTTGTCAGCCGCTGCCTTGAAGTCCTCCGGCGTCACCATGCTGCCGATTTTCAGCCCTGTGGCTGCCGCAATATCATCGTCGTTGTAGCGGCTCGTTCCGGTGACGTGCACGCTCACCAGCGTGGCCTTCTGCTGAACCGCACCGGGTCGCGACGGGTTCTGGCCATAAGCGCTATCCCCTGCTCCGGCACTCAACGCAATACCCAGCACAAACACAAGCCCCTTCCGCATTCCTGAAGCCTCTTGTTTCTATTGAAGTCGGCCCATTGAAACACAGAATCGGTGGGGTTTGAATACAGTTTTGCCGCCGCTTCCGGCGCGAATCGAATTGACAGCCAGTTTCGATCCCGGTTGCGCAACTCCGCCCGGGTCTCGCGGGTTCATATCAGGAAGGAGAGAACATGCCCTTCACGATCGGCAACATCGCCATTGCCATCACCGCGAATGCACTCCTGTTGAGCGCCGTTTTCGCACAGCAGAGCCCTTCATCGACGAAAGTGCCTCCCGCCGCTTACACCGAGGCGGCACCGCAGAAGGAGGATCCGGTTTCCTTGCGCCTCGACCACTTGAGCCGGCAGCTCAAGCTCTCCACTGATCAGCGATTTCAGATCGAACCGATTTTACGCGACGAACAGAACCGTATTATCTCAATCAGCAAAGACTCTTCATTCACCGCCGAGCAAAAACGTGAACAGATCGAACAGATCCACGAAACGTCCCTCGGCCTCATGCAGGGCGTGCTCACGCCCGAACAGAGTGCCAGGCTGAACGCGGGTGATCTTCGCAACGCTAGAAATCTCGGTTGGATGTCGAAGAACCTGAACCTTACGAACGACCAAAAATCCAGGCTTCGGCCGGTTTTTGAAACGGAGCAGCGACAACTGCGGGCAGCGCGCCGGGATTCGTCGCTCAGCCCTGAGCAGAAACAGGCCAAAATTCGCGAGATTCATGCCTCCGCCCGCGCTCAGGTCATGTCCGTCCTCACCCCTCCGCAACAGCAGAAGATGCGCTTGTTGATGCGCAACGCAGCCCGTGAACGCGGGTACGGGCGCGGCATGGGACCCGACAGGCAACCCGCGCCAACCGAGCCGCCCAGGTAACCGGCTGTAGACGGCTTCTTCGACGGCATATTCCATTTCATCCGTTCAGTTCGCCTCGGCATCCAAGCTGACCAATGGAAGTTTTCCTCGCGATTATCGGCTCCGCCATCATCCTGATCGTCCTTGGGGATTCTTTCGAGACCACCGTGCTCCCACGACGCGTTACGCGAAGGGTCCGCCTCACGCGCCTCTTCTATCGCAACACATGGCTTCCATGGCGCTGGCTGACGCAGCATTTCATCCGTTCTCAGAAGAGCCGCGATTCCGTCCTCGCCTTTTACGGCCCGCTCTCGCTCATCATGCTGCTTGTCCTCTGGGCCATTTCGCTGATCGTAGGCTTTGGCTTTTTGCAGTACGGTTTTGGTTCCGCCGTGCACATGTTCGGCGATCCGCCGCGCCGGAGTCTTTTGCTGGACCTGTATTTCAGCGGCACCACCTTTTCCACGCTCGGCTTGGGTGACGTTCAGCCCGCCAGCGGGATGGCTCGTTTCCTCACCATCTGGGAAGCCGGTACGGGGTTCGGTTTCCTGGCCATCGTGATCGGTTACCTCCCGATCGTTTACCAGGTTTTTTCCCGCCGTGAAGCCTCCATCACCCTGCTTGACGCCCGTGCCGGATCGCCCCCCAGTGCGGCCGAACTGATCCGCCGCTACGCCGAAAACCGTGACCTCAACGAGATCAACACGCTGCTTCGCGATTGGGAACGATGGTCCGCCGAGCTTCTGGAAAGCCACATCTCCTACCCGGCCGTCATGTTATTCCGTTCGCAGCACAGCAATGAATCCTGGGTTGGGGCGCTCACCACGATTCTCGACGTCTGTTCCCTCGTCATCGTCGGGGTCGCCGGCATTCCAACCCGGCAGGCGCAGTTGACCTTCGCCATGGCGCGGCATGCCTTGGTCGATCTCTCTCAGGTGCTGTTGACTCCACCCATTCACTTTGACCAAGACAGGCTTCCCGCGAATAAGCTCCAGAATCTCCGAAAATTGCTTGCCTCTGTCGGCGCGAACCTCGCCGACGGCGAAACTGCTGACCTTAAACTTGCCGAAGTCCGCCGTTTCTACGAACCTTATGTCAATGCCCTGGCGCAGTACCTTGTCCTGCCGGTACCCGGCTGGTTCCCGGTCGAAAACGCCAAGGACAACTGGCAGACCAGTGCATGGGAAAAAACCGCGCGCCGCGTTCGCCCCACGGAGCTCGACATGCTGGACGAGCACCTTTGATAGCGGTACTTTTTAAGCCGCGCATCTAACCTAAAGGGTAGAACAATGACCCGTTGGATTGCATTTGACGAGGAGAGTACAGCCGCTACTGCCGATCGCACGCAGACGGCCGTCCTCTTCCAACGCGGTAACGCGCTGGTCGCGGCGCTCTCGTCCAGGAACTCCGCGCTCATACTCTTGCCCGGCGGCACCCCGGACGAAGCTCTCTTACTGGCCGTGCATCGCACCCCAGCTTCAACGACAGGGATTTCCCCCGTGCGCTTCGAACCAGCCGGATTCCTCGGCCTGCACGATGAACCTGTTTATGCCGACGAACCAGCCCCAAAAAAGAAATGGTGGCAGCGGCTTCTCGACTAGCAATCCCCGCAAAGCCCAACAAAAATGCCGCGCCCAAGCGCGGCTTCGATTTTAGGTTTGTACCCAGCAGTGGGTGCCGCACCCTTGTCGCACGGCGACAGGGTGCGTATCGATATTTTCAGAACGTGAACGATTTTCAGAACGTGAACGCCAATCCTCCGCGGATCGCTCGTGCTGACTGCACCAGGTACAGCGTGCGCCCGTCCTGACCGTATACCGGGACGTAGCCCTGCGCCAGCAGGTTGCGCACGTCGATCAGCGCCTCCATATGGCCCGGCATGAACCCTGTGCCCGGAATGGGTTGCCTTACGAAGACGTTCAGAAACGGGTCCATCTGGCCGGCGCTGCTGTTGAACAGGTCCACCGGCGTAATCGCCTGGCCGCTTGTCCAGCTGTAGGATGCGAGCCAGCGAGTTTTGCAATAGGGCACGGTTCCCGACATCTTGTAGCCCACCGCGTGACGCCGCCGCGTCTGCATCCTCTCGGCAATGTCGGCGATGTAATTCTCGCCCTGCTGGAGGTCCAGCACGCCACCATACGAATAATCGATCGTGGCCGTCAGATCGGAGTTGATCTTTCGCTGGTAAACGAAACGCAACCCGTCCGTGTCGAGGTTAGTGCCGGCATAACTGAACGTGCCCGAATAGATGTCCGGCAGGAACATCCCCGAATCAACCTGCACGTTGCCAATGCCCGTCAAGGCCGGGTCTGAAATCCTGTCTGAATAGAACGCGAGTTGCAGATTGTTCCGGCCAATGCGCCGCGAAAGCGAGATTTCCTGATGGTGCGCATGTTCCAGCACCGGAGCCCAGTTCGCCAGTGACACACGGGGTCCGGATTCGCTAAGGTCCGCCGGCGCGGAATCGAATCCCTTTGTCCGGCGCATATTCGGTTCCGAAGTGGCGTACTTGTACTCGAGAAGCATGTTGGGCGAGAGATGCAGGTCGGCAGAACCGAACGGACGCATAGCCGTCACCCGGCCCGCGAATTGTATGCTTTGCAGTTCGCTGCCGAAGTTCAGCTCCAGGTTGCCGATATTGAACGTATCCGACAGCGACATGGCCAGAGCCTGCAGCGCGGCATTGTGAGCAGCGAGTTCCGGGGTGGCGAAACGTTTCATCGTGAACGTCACTTCCGGTAACGAGCCGTCGGGCATTTGATGGGAATACGAGGCGCGAAGCGAGGTCCCAGGTATCACGCCGTCGCTGTTGTATCCAACGTTGCCATCCAGGGAAATCGTCCCCGACGTGAACAGCGATCGCTCCACGCGGAACGTGGTCGTCATGTCAGCGTTTCCGCCGGCATCCGAGTCCGAACCCGCAAGAAAGGCCACATGGGCTTTCAGAACTTTGTCGTCGCTCCTGTCCGAATGCGATACGACTACGAGCGGGCCGTCATCATTCACCACACGCAGAACCGGGCGGTTCGCCATTGACCGCAGCGTCCACTTCCAATCCTCGTCGTCCTGTGCTACCCGCGGCCGCACCGGCATCATCTGCAACGCCTCGAAAAGCGTGTTCAGAGTGACATTGACGACCAGGGATGCGCCGGAGCGCACCGACACATCTTCGCGCAAAGCTGGCAGGAAAGAGGGCGCACTGACTTTGACTTGGTACAGCCCGGGCCCCAGCCCCGCGACCCTGTAGTATCCGCGCGCATCGGTGAAGACTATCGCGTCTGCTTTCGCAGCAAACAGTTCCACCATCGCGCCCATTTGTGGGACGCCGCTGGAATCCTTTACGTAACCCGAAACTGAGCCCAGTTCACCCGCAGCGGCCGGCAGCGCGATCGCAACCACCATTACAAGCCATCCGAGTTTTCGGGTCATCCACACCCCCACTCGTCCGGACCCCACAAGCGCAGAGCGTGTGGGTCTGCACTTCGCTCGAGCCAAGTCATTCGCTCGGCGGCACCCGCTATTCTCCACGGCTGCAGCGGGTGCACTAATCCTATTCGACCTCGAACCGCGCCGTTGGTTCGATCACCTGGTTCGAGAGATTATCGTTGATCTTGATCTTCACCTGGTAGATCCCGGGTGTCAGCGAGGTCAACGGCAGTTTCTTCTCGAGTGTCAGCTGATCGCCAACATTGCCCATCTGCGCCGTCTGTTCCACTTGATGCACGACAGGCTTGTTCGTCGCGGCGTTAACAATGTCGTATTCCACCGTCGCCGACGGCTTATTCGTCTGCTTGTTCACTGCCAGGTTGTACACCTGCATCCAGATGTTCATGTCCTGGTTGCGCTTGAATGATGCCGGCTTTCCGTCCGAGGACGCTACGCGCGGCCGAACCTTCGTCGTGCCGATCACGAAATTCCCCGTCCCCACGTTCTTCGCCGGAACTTTCTCCATCTGGTCCGCCAGGATCAATGAAGACGAAGCCAGTTTATCCTCGTCGTATTCCGGAACCATGATCCCGCGCGTCCACGAACCCACTCGGTCGCCGTTTACGTCCTTCACAACGATGTCCACCCGGTACCTTCCGGAACGCAAAGGCAGTGCCTTCCAGTACACAGATGCATTTTCGAGAGTCTTTGGCAGCAACTCCGCCGGAACATCCACCTGAACGGTATCTTCAAAGGTTTGCGCAATACGCCCGGTCAACGTCGTTACGCGACCGAAGATGTTCACCGTTCCACGCTGCACGCCATCCTTATTCTGGAACGTCACGTCCTTGTTCTTGATCTGGAGCGTGATCGGCACCAGCGTCGTATCCGACGTCACCTTGATGTAATCGAAGCGCACGTCGAACGGCATCAGGTTCACATTGATCTTGTGAGTTACGACTTCTTCCAGGTCCTTGAACTTGACCGCCGGTGGCCTCTGCAATTTGTAGAACTGCTCGAGCCGGTCGAACTCTTTGGACTGGTTGTCCATGTTGAACGGCCCTTGCCCCAGGCGCTCCAGACCGCCGTTCGTGAAACGGTCTGTCTTGCTGGCCAAACCCATCTCTTCATATTGCGTCAGGCCCGCGCCCGGCACGTTCAGCAGCGCGTCCTTTTCGGACCGATCCATCGTCATGTGGTACTCACCGCACATGCATGTATCGACGAACTCGATATTGATTTCCTGTCCGACTCCCTCAAGGTAACGATAGCGCCAATCCTCGAATGGATACGTCGAGGTGGTGCCGCCGCCTTCATCCTGCGGGCGGTTATACGTGCCGCCGCTGGGATGCGAATCGATCTCATCCGGCGGACCGTACATGATGTACATCCTGCCCCGATCCGTTTTCCAGCCCGGAACACCGGCCGCAAAATGCTCGTTCGCATACGCGATCCGGCGATAGTGATCTTCTTTATATTCGTTCTCGACTGTGTCCGGTGTCGGATCCCTGCGCAACCAGAACTGTTCGATGAACTGGTCACGTTCCTCGTCGTTCGACAGCGCCATGAAAGCCTGCCGCTCCTCGTCCGTGATGATCCAGCGCACGTCCTCGTTCAGCCACTTCTGGTAAGTCTTACCAACCTCGTCTTTGAAGCGCTTTGCGTTCTCTTTCTTCTGCTTCTCCGTCAAAGGCCGTTTTAGCGGATCCATCTCCTGCTGCTCTTGCTGAGTTTGGGGGGCCTTCTGGTCTCCGCCGCCATTGTTCTGAGCAACAGCACGCCCGCCCAAAAGCGATAACGCCATAAGCGACAGCAATGACCATTTATTGAACGAGTGAACCGACATGGGAAACGTAAACTCCTCGAATTCGCGTGGCTACATTCTAGGTTTTTACCCGAACCAAAGCAAGGCTCACCAGACGTCTAGGAACGTATGAACCCACCGCTTTTGGTAAAGTTGCCAGCGGCTCCGTCCCTTCCTGCCCGCCAGCTCGGGCTGTCCCGCCCCGTTTTGGAACTTCGACAACTCCGGTTAGGGAAGTATAATACCTCCGATAACCGGGTTGCTCCTGTTCAATTCTTTTCTTATCGGTACAGCGGCCCGATGCTTAAATTCGCGTGTGGCGGCTCAGTTGTGGCGCTCTCGGCCACCTGCGATTGAGGACAAATGAAGACTTGGAAGAAAGTTGCGATTTCGATCGGAGCTCTCATTGCGCTTTGCGCCGTCGTCGCCTTTACCATTTATCAAAGCCGCAAGAACGTCGTCGCCGTCCAAACCGGCCTGGTCAAGCGCCAGAATCTGACCTCGATTGTCAGCGCTTCGGGTGAGATCAAGCCCAAGACTTACGTCAATATCGGCGCTAACGCTTACGGCAAGATCATCCGTCTTTTTGTTAAGGAAGGCGACAAAGTTAAGCGTGGCGAGTTGCTGGCTCAACTTGAGAATGTGCAACCTGCCGCCGACGTCGACGCCAATCGCGCCGCCGTGGAAGCCGCACGCACCGACGCCGTCGCCGCCGAGGCCGGGCTAAAAACCGCTCAGGCTGATCTCAACCGCGCCAAATCTGATGCCGAGCGCGCAAAACTCGATTACCAGCGCGCCGAAGGCCTCTTTAAGGCCGCTCTGATCGCCCAGCAGGACTTCGATGCAAAGAAGGACGCATGGCAAGCTGCCGAGTCCGGCGAAGCACAGGCCGTCGCCCGCATCGCCCAAAGCAAGGCGCAGGTCGAATCCGCCAACCGACGCATCAGCCAGAATGCCGCCACTCTGGTCCGCGCATCGGATGCTCTGAGCAAAACCGTCTATCGGGCCCCCTACGACGGCATTATCACCAATGTGCCCGTCCGCGAAGGCGAAGTTGTCGTTATGGGCATCCAGAACGCTCCCGGCAGCACCCTGATGACCCTCTCAGACATGTCGATCATCACCTCCGAGATCAAAGTGGACGAGACCGACATCGTCAACGTCAAGCTCGGCCAGCCTGCCGAAGTCACCATCGATGCCATTCCCAAGAAGGTTTTCAAAGGCACGGTCACTGAGATCGGCGACAATGCCATGCTGCGTTCCACCGGTCTATCGACCTCCCAATCCACCTCCAGCAGCGATGAAGCGAAGGATTTCAAGGTGGTTGTGACTCTTCAGAACCCGCCCGAAAACCTGCGCCCCGGCATGTCGTGTACCGCAAAAATCACGACCGCCTCGAAGAACAACGCCACGAGTATCCCCATCCAGGCCCTCACGGTCCGCTCCCGCCGCGATCTCGAAGACGCGAAAAAGAAGGCTAATGACGCCGTGCAGGCCGCTGTTCCCGAAAACCCCAATTCAAAGGACGAACTCACGGGCGTATTCGTCGTGCACAATAACAAGGTTCAGTTCCTTCCCGTCCAGACCGGCATCACGGGCACCACGGACATTGAGGTCGTCAGCGGACTCAAGGACGGCGACGAGATCGTAACCGGCAGTTACAAGGTCCTGCGCTCGCTCAAGAACGGAGCAAGCGTGAAGATCGACAACTCCGCTCCGAAAAAGCAAGACGAGAGCTAACGGGAACCGCCCAGCCGCACTGATTCGTGTTCGTGCAAAAGCGGCGATTCCGGAAAAAATCAATGGAACTTTCAGCCGGTCGTTTGCGTAACCTTTCTGGGTACCACTCGTCCAAGAGCTAATCAGGATGAAAGACAACAGGGAGAACAGGATGGCAACCGAAGTCGCAAACCTGACCGAAGCCGTTCAAGCTCCGCCGGCAAATTGCATGATCTGCACCGACGATCTCTGGAAGACCTACGACATGGGATCCGAGCAGCAGGTACATGCGCTACGTGGCGTGAATCTGCGCATCGAGCGGAACGAGTATGTCGCCATTATGGGACCGTCCGGATCAGGAAAGTCGACGCTGATGAACCTGATCGGCTGCCTCGATACGCCCAGCAAAGGCCGGTATTGGCTTAACAACCAACTCGTCAGCGAACTCGACGATGACGAACTCGCGCGCATTCGTAACAAGGAAATCGGATTTGTTTTCCAGACCTTCAACCTGCTGGCGCGTGCCACCGCATTGCACAATGTCGAGCTCCCGCTGATCTACGCTGGCGTAGCCGCCGAAGATCGCATCGAGCGGGCACGCCAGGCGCTTGAAGCCGTTGGCATGGGGTCGCGCGTTCAGCACAAGCCCAACGAACTATCCGGCGGCCAGCGTCAACGCGTTGCCATCGCTCGCGCTCTCATCAATAATCCCTCGATCATTCTCGCCGATGAACCCACCGGCAACCTCGACTCACAAACCGGTGTCGAGATCATGCGGCTCCTTGATAATCTGCACGCCGCCGGCAACACCATCGTCCTCGTCACCCACGAGCACGATATCGCCGCGTACGCCCACCGTGTCATTATGATCAAGGACGGCATGATCTCCGGCGACGAACTCACGGCCAAGGGTCACGCCCGCAACGGCAATTAAACTATCCGCACAAAAAAATAGTGAGGCTCCTCAAACGGGGAGCCTCGTCGTTTGTCGTCATCCAAGCGCAGCCGAGGGATCGCTATCCGTTCAATGATGCTGGCCCGCCCCACCGCAGACTACCGTTTTGGCGGCCCAGCTGTCGGCGGCACCGGCGCGGGATAAATCCCAGGCGTTGGATAGTAAGCCGGTATTTCCGCCATTCGCAGGATCTTCGCCCGATCCAGCGTGATCGGCCGATCAAGCACGACGTCGACTACA
>Ga0075271_10000068_pt1 | contig 12579 bp, 11 predicted proteins | sample SF_Rice_5C_0N_30_FD_69775 | JGI IMG/M metagenome (GOLD analysis project Ga0075271, IMG submission 69775) | Rice paddy soil microbial communities from Twitchell Island, California, USA - SF_Rice_5C_0N_302 | ecosystem: Environmental > Terrestrial > Soil > Paddy field/soil | place: USA: Twitchell...
GGATTACATCACCAGGGCGTGGTCGTAGGGGCGGCGCCCGCTGCGCTCACGCCGCCAGAGCGCCTCGATTTCGAGTTTCCAGTTTCGAGTTGTGTGGTCCCTCCGGGCTAAGGCTCGCTCGGGATGACAGGTCAAGAAATGTGCTTGATTACCAACTGACCTATGAGCAGGGCCATGGCAAAGGCGAGCACCAGCACATTGAAGAGAACCTTGGCCAGCAGGACCCAACCATGAGCCGCCCCGGCGTAGCCCAGCACCCCGAAGAGCGCCGCTAAAATTCCGAAAATAACCGGCCAGACTACAAACATAGCTTGCCCCCTTAGGTTGGGATGCGCTGGTTTGGGGGCGCGCCAGCCTGACGCGCGATGGCCTGAAAGCCAGGCAGGGAGATGCTTTCGCGGCAGGAAGGGGTTGCGATATACTCCGCGAGAAGTGGTTGCAGAGGTGAGCTATGGGGTTTTGCACATCGTGCGGAGCGACGCTGGAGGGAACGGGGAAATATTGCACCAAGTGTGGTGCAGCGATAACGGGAGCTTCAGGTTCCCAGATTACGACGGCCGCAGGCCCGGCGGGAACGGCAGCGAAGCCGGCCATGGCTGCGGCTCCGGCAGCAACTCCGGCGCAGGGCGGGGGAGCGCTGAAGGCCATTCTGATCGTGGTGGCGATCATCATAGGAGTGATCGTGCTGGGCGGGGCGGTGATCGGATTTGGAGCGTGGCGGTTGATGCGCAGCACGCACGTGGAGGCGGGCAAGGACGGAGCGCGAATCGAGACGCCGTTCGGGACGGTGGAGAGCAATACCAACGCCACGGCGGCGCTGAGGAAGCTGGGAGTGGACGTTTACCCGGGAGCGCGGCCGCTGCCGGGGGCGGCGGTGGTCAGCATGGGCTCTATGAGCACGGTGACGGCGCAGTTTGAGACGCCGGATTCACCCGACCTGGTGGAGGCTTTCTACAAGGCGCGCTTTCCGCGTTCGAATATCAATGTGAGCGATCAGAACCAGCGCACACTGGTGTTTACTACGGCGGAGAAGGGAATGATGACCATCGTGATTGAAGCGCAAGGGAACATGACCCACATTACGATTTCCAATGTGGGCGGAGGGAAGGCAGCGACGAGCGAGCCGCAGCCGAATTGAGCTTGGGGTGGCGGGAGCAGAGGAGCAGAATGAAGGCATGGCGATGGCCATGCCTTTGGTGTTTCTGGAGAGTTCAGCCAGCACACGCGAGATCCTTCGGGCCTGAAGGCCCTCAGGATGACGCCCGGGAGGTCAGGGAGAGGGAATGGCGGAAGCGGCCAAAGCGGTGAGCATAGAGCCGGGAGCATGGCGGACGGTGCACGTGGATGCAGCCGGACTGGAGGCGGAGTTGCGGCGCACGCTGGAAGGCGAGGTGCGCTTCGACGCGGGCAGCCGGGCGGCGTACACGGTGGATGGGTCGAATTACCGGCAGGCGCCGATTGGAGTAGTGATTCCGAAAAGCATGGAAGACGTGGCGCGGACGGTGGCGACGTGCCGCAAATTTGGCGCTCCCGTACTTTCGCGGGGCGGCGGCACCAGCCTGGCGGGACAGTGCTGCAACGTGGCGGTGGTGATTGACTGGAGCAAGTATCTGCACCAGATCATCGAGATCAGCGCCGCCGACAAATACGCGCGGGTGCAGCCGGGGCTGATTTGCGACCGGCTGCGGGAGGCGGCGGCGCCGCACCGGCTAACCTGGGGGCCGGATCCGGCGACGCACACGCATTGCACCTTTGGCGGCATGTTGGGGAACAACTCCTGCGGCGTGCACTCGCAGATGGCGGGCAAAGCGGTGGAAAACGTGCACGCCATGGAGGTGCTGCTTTACGACGGCACGCGCATGCACTTGGGCTGGATGAGCCAAAGCGAGATGCAGGGGGCGGCGAAGCAGGGCGGACGCGTGGGAGAGATCTATTCCCGTCTGCTGAACTTGCGCGAGCGCTACGCGGCGCTCATCCGGGAGCGCTATCCGCGCATTCCTCGGCGGGTTTCCGGCTACAACCTGGATGAGCTGCTGCCCGGGCCGGACGGACGCTGCAATGTGGCGCGGGCGCTGGTGGGTAGCGAGGGCACGTGCGTCACCATGCTCGAGGCCAAGGTGCAGCTGATAGCCAGCAAACCGGCGCGGGTGCTGGTGCTGCTGGGATACCGGGACATGTACCAGGCGGGCGACGATGTGCCGCGGGTGGTGGAGTTCGGGCCCATCGGGCTGGAAGGCTTCGACGAGGTGGTGGCCATCAACATCCGCAAGAAGGGGTTGCCGCAGCAGGAGTATCTTGCGCTGATGCCGCGGGGAAGCGGATGGCTGCTGGTGGAGTTTGGGGCGGACACGAAAGAGGAGGCGATGGCCGCGGCCACGCGATTTGCGGAGGCGTCGCAGGGGAAGGCGCTGGAGACGCGCATCTTCACCGACGCGGAGCAGATGCGGCGCATCTGGCTGGTGCGCGAGTCGGCGCTGGGAGCCAATTCCTTTGTTCCCGGGCAGAAACATAGCTGGGAGGGCTGGGAAGATTCGGCGGTGGCGCCGGAGAAGATCGGTCCCTACCTGCGGGAGCTGCGCGACCTGTACGACAAGTATGGTTACACGGCCGCGCTCTACGGGCATTTTGGGCAAGGCTGCGTGCACTGCCGGGTGGATTTCGACCTGGAGACGGCAACGGGAATTCAGAAATTCCGCGAGTTCATGGAGGAGGCGGTCGCGCTGGTGGTGAGTTATGGCGGCTCGCTTTCCGGCGAGCACGGGGACGGGCAGGCGCGGGCGGAGTTCCTCGACCGCATGTTCGGGCCGGAACTGGTGGAGGCGTTTCGCGAATTCAAATCCATCTGGGACCCGGAATGGAAGATGAACCCGGGCAAGGTGGTGGACCCATACCGCATCGAGGAGAACCTGCGGCTGGGAGCGGGTTACGTGGCGCCGCATCCGGCGACGCACTTTCAGTTTCCCGAAGACCATGGCAGTTTCGCGCACGCCACCCTGCGTTGCGTGGGGGTGGGCAGGTGCCGCCGCTGGAGCGGGCAGGGCGAACTGGACACCATGTGCCCCAGTTTCATGGTGACGCATGAAGAGCGGCACAGCACGCGGGGACGCGCGCACCTGCTTTGGGAGATGCTGCACGGCGAGGTCATCAAAGGCGGCTGGCGCGACGAGCAGGTGAAGGAGGCGCTGGATCTATGCCTGGCGTGCAAAGGCTGCAAGGGCGATTGCCCGGTGAACGTGGATGTGGCCACGTACAAGGCTGAGTTTCTGGCGCACTACTGGGAAGGGAGGCTGCGGCCGCTGCACGCCTACGCGTTCGGCTGGATTGATAAATGGGCGCGGCTGGCTGCGGTGGCCCCGAGGCTAGCAAACCTGTTCACGCAGGCCCCGGGGCTGAGTGGGCTGGCCAAGTGGGCGGCGGGAGTGACTCGGCAGCGGACGATTCCGGCGTTCGCCAAGGAAAACTTCAAGAACTGGTTCGGCAAACGCGGCGCGCGCAATCAGGGTAAGCCGCGGGTCATTTTGTGGCCGGACACCTTCAACAATTATTTCAAGCCGCAAGCGGCGCGGGCGGCGGTGGAAGTGCTCGAGGCCGCGGGGTACCAGGTGGTGGTGCCACAACAACAGCTGTGCTGCGGGCGTCCGCTGTACGATTACGGCTTTCTCGATATGGCCAAGACGTACTTGCAGCGCGTGCTGGCTGCCTTGGCTCCCGAAATTGAGGCGGGCACGCCCATGGTGGTGCTGGAGCCGAGTTGCGGCTCGGTATTCCGCGACGACATGCGGGGGTTGATGCCGGAGTCGGAACCGGCACAGAAGCTTATGCAGCAGACATTCACGCTGGCTGAATTCCTCGAAAAGAACGGCTGCCCGATTCCCCAGGTTGCAGGCAAAGCGATTGTCCACGGACATTGCCACCACAAGGCCGTCATGCGGCTGAAAGAAGAGAAGCTGGTGATGGAAAAAATGGGACTGGAATACCGGCTGCTGGACGCGGGCTGCTGCGGCATGGCGGGGGCGTTCGGTTACGAGAAAGAGCATTACGACGTTTCTGTGGCAGTGGGAGAGCGGGTCTTGCTGCCTGAGGTGCGCCAGGCCGAGGCCTCAACCCTCATTATTGCGGATGGATTCAGTTGCCAGAGCCAGATCGAGCAGCAGGCGAGGCGGCGGGCGCTGCATCTGGCGGAAGTGCTGGCCATGGGAATGAGGCGGCCCGGGTAGCTATTTAGCGGGCGGGCTTTATCGCGCTTTGAGTCCATACTTTGCGTTAGTGGGCCACTCCGCCTGATTGGCGAAAACGGTCCCTGGCACGCTTTATAAGTCCTGGCGCAGCGGCGGGGCACGCCGGTCTCTAACAATCATGTCCTAGTCATACGTGATTGGCATCACTGCAACCCTCTTTGCAGCGGCCAAGAATGGAAACGTTCACCTGTCTCTTGAATGATGCGCCGCCCCCGCCGTCTGGTAAACAGCGTCATTCGCAAGGAGAGTCATATGCGGCGTTTCCTCTTCTCCGGCTTCGCTTTTCTCCTGCTGGCAACCCTCACCTGTTTCTCCCAACAAACCGAAATCACCCAGTACGCCGTTGTCACCGGTTATTCCTACCTGGCCACGCCGTCATTGAATCTGGCGCAGCGCGGATTCAATGGCGACTTTGCCCAGAACGTTCGCCCCTGGCTGTCGCTTGGTTTTGATTTCAGTACTTTTAGCGGCGGCTCTACGCTGCTGCCGACTTACCTGAATTCGGCAACCCAGTTGAAGCTGGCGCAGGCGATTCAAGGTGGGTTCCCGGCGAGCGCGCTGGCACGGGGGATTCCTTACACTTCCTCCACCTACACCTATCAGGCCGGTCCGCAATTCAATTACCGGCGGCTAAGAAAGGTAACTCTATTCATCCGCCCGGCGCTGGGGTTGCTGCACGCAAAGGTTCAGACCACCCCGAACCCGGTGGCTGCAATGCTGGTCAAGGGCCTGATGAAGGGGAAGCTAGCGTCGGCTGACAACGCGATTTTCTGGGGCTTCGGAGGGGGAGCCACCTGGGAGATCCATCCCAACTTCGGCCTTCGCGTCGCAGCCGACCTGGCCCGCTTCAACTTTTTCCCCGACATGCTGAACGGCAGTCGTAACACCGTGCGGTTGACGGTCGCAACGAAGTTTGGGTTTGGCCGGAACATCATGCAAACCTATTGATCTGCGGCCCCCGCCCGCAAATCGCCTCCCCGCTGCTGAAGGCCGCATTCGTCTGAGGCTGTGCTTCAGCTAGTTTGGTTTCGGGAGCTGAGAAGCCATGAACCGCACGATCAATGACATCTTTTTCTCGGTTGTGGAGCGCGACCAGGAACGCGTGATGCTCTACAAGCAAGGGAGCCAGTGGCTGCCCGTCCCGGCGCGCGAGCTGTACCGCAAGGTGGTGGGAACAGCGCGAGCGCTGAGCGCCTGGGGAATGGGGCGCGGCGACCACATCGCCATTCTCAGCGAGAACCGGCCGGAGTGGGCGGTGGCCGATTTTGCCAGTATGCTGCTGGGAGCGGCGGACGTACCCATCTACCCCACCCTGACCGAGGAGCAAACTCTGGTTATTCTTCAGGACTCGGGGGCGCGCCTGGCCTTTGTTTCCACCCCGGAGCAGCTTAAGAAAATTCTTGCTGTGAAGCATCGGACCGCGATCGAGAAGGTGGTGATGATGGATGACGCCGGCATTCCCGAGGCCATCCCGATGCACCGCCTGGCGATGAACTCGGGAGAGGGACGCGATCATGAAATGGAGGCGCACGGAAAGTCGGTTGGACCCGACGATCTGGCGACGCTGGTGTATACCTCGGGGACGACAGGTGTCCCCAAGGGGGTGATGCTCACCCACGGGAACCTGGTTTCGAACCTCTTCTATGCCAAGGGCTACTTCGGCCTGGGTCCGGGGCAGATCGGCATTTCCTTTCTGCCGCTCTCTCACGTAACGGCTCGCCACCTCGATTACGTGTTGTTCGACAGCGGGGTGACCATCGCCTACTGTCCCGCGATTGCATCCATGCAGCAATACCTGCCGGAGGTTCGCCCCACCATCTTCGTGGGAGTACCCCGGGTCTACGAAAAGCTCCGGGATAAAGTGCTGCGGGAAGCGGGCGCGGGATACAAGCGGAAGGTCTATGACTGGGCGCTGCGGGTGGGGGGAGCCCACAGGGCGGAGATACTGGCCGGCAAACAGCCTCTATCTCCGAGCTGGAGACTGGCCAACACTCTCCTGTATTCGAAGATCCGTCACGCCATGGGAGGACGGGTCCGTATTTTCGTTTCCGGGGGCGCCGCCCTGGGCCGCGATCTGGCCGGCTGGTTCTCGGATATGGGCATCCGTATCCATGAAGGCTACGGGCTGACCGAGACCTCCCCGGTCATTGCCATTAACAATCCCAAGGAACACCGGCTGGGGAGCGTGGGCAAGATACTGGCGAACCTGGAGTGCAAAACCGCTGAAGACGGAGAAATCCTGGTACGAGGTCCGTCTGTGTTCCAGGGCTACTGGAACAAGCCGGAAGAGACCAGCAGCGCCTTTGATGATGGCTGGTTTAAAACCGGGGACATCGGCCAGTTCGATGCGGATGGATTCTTGACCGTGACCGATCGAAAGAAAGACCTGCAGAAGACCTCGGGGGGAAAATTCATCAGCCCGCAGGCCATAGAAATTAAATTGACCAGCAGTTCGATGGTGGCGTATGCCGCGGTTTTCGCGGACGGCCGAAAATTTGCTTCGGCGCTGCTGGCGCCGGAGTTCGCCGCACTGGAAGAGTGGGCGCGAGCCCAGGCAATGAGCTATAGAAGCCGGCAGCAACTCATCGAGGATCCGAAGGTGCAATCGCTATACGAGGAGATAGTGGCCCAGGTCAACAACCATCTCGCGCAATACGAAACCATCAAAAATTTCGTGCTGGTGCCGGACGAGTTCAGCATTGCTGACGGCCAGCTTACCGCCTCGATGAAGATGCGGCGCCGGGCAGTCGAACAGCGGTATCGGCCACAGATCGAGGCCTTATACAGCAATGCCGGCGCTCGAGCAGGAGCCGCCGGGTTTGCGGGGGCGGAACAGAAGCTGCAACGTGGTTGACGGGAGAGAGGTTCCCATGCGGAAAAATACCATAGCGCTTGCCGTTGTTCTATTGGCAGCAGCAACGTTCAATTTGCGCGCCGACACCCTGGCCGGCGTGAGCCTGCCGGACACGGTCCAGGTCGGGGGCGCAAGGTTAGTGCTCAACGGCCTTGGAGTGCGAAAAAAGTTTGTGGTGAAGGTCTACGTGGCGGGGCTCTACCTGGAACAGAAGTCCTCGGATGCGAACGCGGTCATCAAGGCGGACGCCCGCAAGCGGATCGTGATGCACTTTGTGCGCGGCGCGAGCAAGGACCAGATGGCAAATGCGTTTGAGGAGTCGTTCAGAAACAACGCCCCGGCCGCAAGCAAAAGCATGAAAGCCGACATTGACCGGTTGCTGGCCGCGCTCGAGCCCGTCAAGGAAGGCGACCAAATGATCTTCACTTACGTCCCCGGCGCGGGAACGACCCTCGCCATCAACGACCAGGAAAAGCTGACCATTGCCGCTCCGGAGTTCGCCCCGGTACTTTTCTCGGTGTGGCTGGGTCCGAAGCCGCCCAACGCGGATCTGAAAAAGGGGATGCTCGGGCAATAGAGAGATCACGCCGGCCGGCTCTTCCCAGGCGGCAACCAGGCAGCCTGTGATCTCATCCCGCCGCATTGCCCGCAATTCTCTATGAGTTAAGGACGGCCGGAAGGCCGCTCTTTTTTTGGCGTCTGAAGTAAATAGGAGCCGGCCCCCCTGACCGGACTGCGATTGGACGGCAAAGGAATGCGCCGGTGAAGCGGCGGCGACGTTGCAGGCGCTCTCAGCGGGTTAGCAGGGGGTGTGAGAAGCTATAGCGACGGCATGAGCGCGCACATCCTGGAACTGCTGCAAGGCTACTTTGCCCGGCATGGCTACTGGACAGTAGCCGTGGTGCTGTTGCTGGAGAACGCAGGGGTGCCGGTGCCGGGAGAGACGGTGTTGCTGCTGGCGGGATTTCTCACCTTTTCCCAGCATCATTTCCGCCTGCCCTGGGTGGTTGCCGTGGGAGTGGCGGCGGCAACGTTCGGCGACAACGTGGGCTACGCCGTCGGGCACTACGGCGGGCGTCCGCTGCTGGAAAAATACCGCCGGTTGTTCCATATTTCTCCATCCCAGATTGCGCAGGGCGAGCGACTGTTCGAGAAACACGGGGCGGTGACGGTATTCTTCGCCCGTTTCGTGTTTGGCATGCGCATTATTACCGGGCCGCTGGCGGGAGTGCTGCGCATGCACTGGAAAAAGTTTTCGCTGTTCAATTTTCTCGGAGCGGCGGCCTGGGTGACGGCCGTGGCTTCCGCCGGCTACCTGTTCGGGAGCCACTGGAACCGCCTGGTGCGCTGGGTGGGGGACGCGGATATCGTCATTGCCATTATCGTAGCTTTGATTATCGCCGGGGTGATCTGGCGAGCACGGCAGTCACAGAACGCGGCGAAGTGATCCTGTACCATCTGGTGTATCCCCATGCGCACCGCGGCCAAGCGAATAGGAGTGTTGCTGCTGGGCTGGGGGTTTGTCCTGCTGGGCATCGCAGGGCTGTTTCTGCCGGTACTGCAGGGCATTCTATTTCTCCTGATCGGGCTGGTGATCCTCTCCAGCGAGTACGTGTGGGCACACAGGCTGCTGCAGAAGCTGCGCCAGCGCTTTCCCAGCATCGCGGGCAAGGCGGATGAAGCGCAGGAGCGCGCGGCGGCCTGGCTGCGGCGCATGTTTGGCCGGGCGCCGCGTTGAATCGTCCGCCGGCGAGGGCCAGGGATCCTGAGGACAGCGGGGGCCGGCAGTTGATGCGCGTGCTAGTCTCGACGGTAAATATCCATGCCTGAAATTCCTGCAAATCGCAAAGAGCGCAGTCTGGCGGCGCTGCTGCATCTGGGACTGCCGGAAGTGTGGGTGCGGTTCCTGGTGGCGCTGCTGGGGCTGGGATTAGCGTTTGCGGCCGCGCTGGGCTCCACGCTGGCGCGAGAAGACGGCAATGTGGCTGCCACCGCGGTGCTGGCGAGCGCGGCCTTGCTGCTGGCGGGACTGGTGGGCCTGACCACGGTGCCTTACCTGGCGCGGCGCGTGGCAGGAGGGCAGGTGCGGGACGCTTTCGACTACGAGGTAACGCGCGCCGGGCTGATTTACATCGGCCTCACCCTGGTGCTGGGGCTGGCGGGGCTGAATACGGGCAACAACCTGCTGTGGATTGTGGTGGCGGCGATGCTGGCTGCCATTGTGGTATCGGGGCTGGCATCGGCGCTGGTGCTGCGCGGGCTGGAGCTGGACGTGCACACGCCCGACCACGTGTTTGCGGGACGCCCGCTGCTGGCGCGGCTGGTGCTGCACAACCGGCAACGGCTGCTGCCTTCGTTTTCCGTAAGCGTAGTGCCGCCGCGGCGAAGGAAGAAAAACAAGCACTGGCAGTGGCAAGCGGCGACCTTTGGTTTCCCCTTCAATCGTCCGGCCGAGCAGCAGTGGTTTCAGCTGCCCGACCGGGTGCTGCGCCGGGAGGAACAACATCAGACGCAGAAGCTGTTGAGCGGCCCGGTGTACTTTCCGTATCTTGCCGCCAGAGCTTCGCTAACCGCGGACGTGGAAGTGTGCTTCCAGAAGCGCGGGCTGGTGCAGCAGGACAGCTTCGGCCTGCGCACGCAGTTCCCGTTCTCGTTTTTGCGCAAGACGCGGCGGGTGGCACTGCAACGGCAGGTGGTGGTGTTTCCCGCCATCGAGCTGACCGACGAACTCTTCCAAGTGCTGCCGCTGATTAGGGGGGAGTTCGAGGCCTTCCAGCGGGGGCGGGGCCATGATCTGTACCGCATCCGGGAGTACGCGCCGGAAGATTCGGCGCGGCACGTGGACTGGAAGGCGAGCGCAAAGGCAGGGTCGCTGCTGGTGCGCGAATTCACGCGCGAGGACGAGCGCAAGCTGCGGATAGTGTTCGACAATCCAGGGCCGGGAGCGGTGGCGGAGGCGGCTTACGAACGGGCGGCATCGCTGGCGGCGTCGCTGGTGTGGCACTTCGCGGGCGAGAACAGCCAGCTCTCGTTCGTGGCGCCCGGCTACCAGGGCGGCCCTGATGTTTACCATTTTCTCACCTACCTGGCGATGGTGCAGCCCAACGCGGAAAGCTCGGTACTAGATAAGCTGCCGCCCAGCAATGACTTCGACGTAATTCTGACGGCCCGCGCCCGGGGCACGATTCCCACGGCGCTGTGGACGCAGGGATACGTGCTGTTTATTGGTGGCTAGCAGGCGGTAGTCGGCAGCTATCAGCCCACCCACTACCGTCCGCCAACTAGCGCAGCGGGCGCTGAATTGTGCACTTAGCAGGCAACCTGGGGTACCTCTTCCCGCCTCTCTGCTTTCGGCATATACTCTGCCGCAATTGGGGCCGAATTCCAGGGCAGCACCCTTGGGGAGGTGCGCGATGTGCTCGATCTATGACCTGGTAAAGAACCAGGAGATGTGTGTCGCCGAGGTGAACGACAGCGTGATGGAAGTGGCGCGCGCCATGGTGGAGCACAATATCGGAGCGGTTCCCGTGCTGCGGGAGGGAAAGCTTGCGGGGGTGTTCTCGGAGCGCGACCTGATGCGGCGGATGGTGGTGGAAGGGCGCGATCCAGACCGGACCAGGGTGGGCGAGGTGATGACCCGCGAGCCGCTATCGGTGGGTCCCAGCGATGACCTGGAGCACTGCCTGCTGCTAATGCGGGAGCACGGCTTCCGCCATTTGCCCATTTGCGAGGGCGGGAAATTGATAGGAATTGTGTCGCTGCGGGACCTGCTCTTGCGCGATCTTAGCGAAAAAGACGACGAAGTACGCCTGATGAGGGCATATATCCACTCGGCGCCCGAGCTTTAGAGGCCATAACCTGACATTACGAGCTGGTTACTTTCGGGCGGACGATCCCAACCTCAACTTGTAAATATTTACCCTACAACAGTTTACCTTCGCAGGTACCTGTTTAGTTAGGGTATGCGCGCGTGGTTACCAGAGTACATTGACCTTCAGAGCCGGAGGGCTTAAGGTGCTGTTTTCAGGGCTGTGGAAAACGTGTCGGAAATGTGCAAAATAGGGTCGCCGGTGAGGTTGGCGTCCACGGCAGCAAAACAGTGGCAATGAGCCCGATTATCGATACCGTGTACTACCCGCTGTGGATTGCCCACCCAGTGATGCAATTGGGACTGGCGGCGGTGATGTGGCGGCGCAAGCTGCTGCAGCGCTACCCGATTTTCTTCGCATACATCGTTTCTGAGGTGATGCTGTTTATGGTCTTGTTTCTCAGCCAGAGAAACTACGACGCTTACTTTTATCTTTACTGGCTGGGGGCGGGGATCAGCGCGCTGTTCGGGTTCAAAGTGATTCATGAAGTGTTCACCGATGTGCTGCGGCCGTTTCACGCACTGCGCGATTTCTCTTCCATGCTCTTTCGCTGGGCGGGAGCGGTGGTGATGCTGATCGCGATCATGGCGGCGATGAACAGCATGAAGAGCGGTTTTCCCCTGATCACCGCCGGACTGCTGAGCCTGGAGCGCAGCGTGCGGGTGATGCAGTGCGGGCTGGTTTTGTTTCTGCTGATGTTTTCGCGCTACCTGGGGATTTCGCGCCGTCACCGCAGCTTCGGCATCGCTCTCGGTTTCGGCATCTTCGCTGCCGTCGAGTTGGCGGTCATCGGATTGCGCGTCACCGGGGTTGTGAATCCCACGGTGCTGAATCTTGCCAGCATGATTGCGTACAACATCGCAGTAATACTGTGGATCTGCTATTGCGCCCTGCCCGTGGCAGAGCAACGGCGCTCGGAGATGCTGTTACAGCCGCAGCGCTGGGACCTGAGCCTGGGCGAACTGGCGCATCCGGTAGCGCCGGAGTCGCTATTGCCCATGTTTGATGCCATGGTGGACCGAGCCTTCTCCAAGGCAGGAGCGGCGCCCAAACCGGCAGAACAGATTATGGCAACGAACAGCGCCAAGGCGGCCACGGATAAAGGTTCGCCGGCCAAGGAATCACCGGTGCTGGCCGAGGCGGCGCTGGCGGCTGCGGCTCACCGCAGTTCGTAAGGGCTGTAGCAATTCGGATTTTCTTGTTCTTCCGACCCGCCCTGTTCCAAATTCTCAAATTGCGACCAGCGCGAGGGTCCAACTCGCACACTTTAATGTTCTTCTCTAATGAACTGATTTCCAACGGTTTCGGGTGGCTGGGGATGGCCCGGGGAAAAATCGCTAACTCTTAGTTAAAAAAGGACTTGCAAGGGCGGGTATAATCCTCTCCCTGTGCGTTGGCGCGCACAGGGAAAGGAGGCTACATGAAAAACGCTCTGCGCATTGTTGTTCTCTTGCTGAGCGTAGTGGCGTTGTACGGATCGACTGCCGTTCCGGCTGCAATGGCGGATGGCAACCCGATCCCGTCTTGTCCCCCGGGCAGCAGAACTTGCAAATAGCCTCGAGGGTACGGCTAAGAATTGCAAACAATCAGGCTTAAGAACAGGTCACTTTAGTAACGT
>Ga0075271_10000071_pt1 | contig 12322 bp, 6 predicted proteins | sample SF_Rice_5C_0N_30_FD_69775 | JGI IMG/M metagenome (GOLD analysis project Ga0075271, IMG submission 69775) | Rice paddy soil microbial communities from Twitchell Island, California, USA - SF_Rice_5C_0N_302 | ecosystem: Environmental > Terrestrial > Soil > Paddy field/soil | place: USA: Twitchell...
AATGCGATTGACAAGTCCATCCCGATGACCGGCCGCAAGGTCGACCCGATCTTTGTCTCGCCTCGCTTCGGCATGTCATGGGATGTATTCGGAACCGGCAAGACACTCCTCCGTGGTGGCTGGGGCGCCTTCCGCTATCGCGATTCGATGAGCAGCGACCCCCTTGATCCCGGATTGGGCGTAAAGACCAGTGAAATCAATGGTGGCTTCTACCTCCAGGATCTGCCCACCTATCTGTCAAGGATGGCTGCGTCGAGCAACGCCGCTTCCGCAAGCGGTAGCGTGACCGCGCTGAATCCTTACGATCATCAACAGCCACGCACGTACAGCTACAGCTTCACCGTCTCTCAACAAATGCCGGGGAGTTCAGTGCTCGAAATCGGTTATGTAGGCAACCAGAGCAATTATCTGAATACCTCAGGCAAACTGGCCAACAGGAACATCATTCCGCTCGGCGCTTACTTCCTGCCCGGCTACGATGGCACGATGGCTAACCTGGGTAATCCCGATCAGGCGAATTTCAGGCCTTATCGGGCGTACGCCGGGGGCACAGTCACCGTTTATGACCACAGAAACTACGCTAACTACAACGGCCTCCAGGTCGAGTGGAAACGCGATCGCGGGTGGTTGACCTACGGTGCCAGCTATACCTGGTCGAAGGCAATGGGCATCCAGGGCGACGCCGATCCTGTTAATCTGGATGCCAACTATGGTGTGCTCCAGCTCGATCGTTCACACGTGATCCAGGGCAACTACTCCATCGATCTTGGCAACCGCGTCCATGGAACCAACGGCCTATTCCGCGGTTTAGTGAATGGGTGGACCGTATCTGGTATTACGAACTGGCAAAGCGGCCAGAACATGCAGGCCGCCTGGAATAACAACCTTTCCATGAGCGTTACCGTTCCGGGTTCGCCTAACTTCGGCAGCGCCTATTTCCTCGGTACTTCCGACTACTCGGTTCAGCCCATCGTAACCTGCGATCCGGCCTCCGGTTTCACACAGGCCAACCAGTACATCAACGGCAACTGCTTCCAGCTTCCCGCAATTGGCTCCAACGGCTGGATAAAGTTCCCCTACATACACGGTCCCTCGTTCTTCAACCAGGACTTGACACTCCACAAGACCTTCAAGGTGACCGAGCGGCAGAATGTTGAGTTCCGCATTGCGGCATTTAACGTCTTCAACCACCCGGTGCGGGGATTCAGTCCGACCGATCACAGCACTCTGAATCTGAACTTTACTTCCCTCACCAGCGGGGCACAGGCACAGGATGCGGTACATGCCGCAGACCCCACGTTGCCTGCCTACGGTGTGGCGACGTATAAGTCCGGACGCCGAGTGGTCGCGTTGATGATCAAGTACTCGTTCTAACTGCTTTCTCAGGGCGGCTTCGGTGAAGAAGCCGCTCTGAGGCAAAAGGGTGTTCCATCTGGTTTCGACCAGAGCCTCCTTCTTCGCGAGCCAGGGTTGCCGAACGCAGCCTTGGCTCTTTTTCTATGCCGCACATGAAATCACTATCGCGGTGAAAACGCCTGTCCTCGCGTACCTGAGAGAAGTGTCGGCCCAGGAAGCAGGTTTTCAGCTGTCAAGAGCTCTGTTCAGCGCATTCACGCGCAAATTACTGCAAACATTAGTGATAGTTCGTCTTGAACAATGTCGGTTTTCAGCTCGGATCTTGTCATACTGGATATAGAGCTCTGCGGAACCACAAAGCATATCGACCTGTTAAGTCCTGTGTTTTCAATCGACCAATCGCCGCTTGTTTGGTATCGACTATATAACTGCTTGTTTATCATCTACTTAGCTTCACAGGTAGGGGGAGGGGGGTACGGACCGGGGTACGGACCGGGCACATGCCTGACAGAATGAACCGGGGACATCCCTGACACTGAACCGCGCATACGCTGACACTGAACCCAGTGCGGCTTCCAACTGATTTTCTGCGTCACGGCATCCCTTCCGTTCCCTGTGACGAAATGCCCTTGCGATACCATTCGTGGTTGTGAAACTCTGGAAAACGTTTGCGCACCGAGCGGCCTGTGGCCGGGTAGCGGAACTGAAACGACAAAGAGATGACAACCATCACGCGATACGTTTTCGGCATTCTTCTTCTGCTTAGCCTTTGCGTAGCCAATTCCTGGGCGCAGTATCAGTATCCGTTTCAAAACCCGAATCTTCCGATCGAAGACCGCGTCACAAACATCCTCTCGCTCATGACGCGCGACGAAAAGGTCGCCTGCCTCAGTACTCATCCGGACGTCCCCCGCCTCGGAATTCATGGCGCCGGTCACGTCGAAGGACTGCACGGGTTGGCAATGGGTGGCCCCGGAGGCTGGGGCCGACCCAACGTCATCCCGACAACCCAGTTCCCGCAAGCCGTCGGATTAGGCGAAACCTGGGACCCGGACCTGCTCAGGCAGGCCGCGGCCCTCGAAGGCCGTGAAACCCGCTACATGTTTCAGCATTACGGGCAGGGTGGGCTGGTCGTGCGTGCACCCAATGCCGATCTCGCTCGCGATCCCCGGTGGGGGCGAACAGAAGAGTCCTACGGCGAAGATGCATATCTGACCGGAACCATGGCCGTTGCTTTCATTAAAGGCTTGCAAGGCGACGACCCCAGGTACTGGCAGACCGCCGCGCTGATGAAGCACTTCCTCGCCAACAGCAACGAGGACGGCCGCGGCAGTTCGTCTTCCAACTTTGACGATCGCCTCTGGCGCGAGTATTACTCAGTCCCCTTCCGCATGGGTGTTATCCAAGGTGGTTCCCGCGCCTACATGGCCTCCTACAACGCGGTGAACGGAATACCAGACACCATTCAGCCGTTCCTGAAGAACGTCACTGTGAAGGAGTGGGGGCAGGATGGCATCATTTGCACGGACGGCGGTGCGCTCAAGATGCTTGTGACTGAACATCACCGCTTCCCCGAGCTAGACCGGGCGGCAGCAGCATGCGTTAAAGCCGGCATCAATCAGTTTCTCGATCAGCATGTCGAAGCTACGAAAAGCGCGCTGCACAAAAAGCTGCTGACCGAAGCCGAAATCGATGAAAGCCTGCGCGGCGTCTTCCGCGTAATGATTCGCCTCGGACAACTTGATCCGCCTTCACTTGTCCCCTATGCGTCGATTAAGGACGGCCCCGATCCATCGACAACCGATCAGGCCAGGTCGCTCGCCCGACTGCTCACGCAAAAATCCATCGTGCTGCTGAAAAACGACAACAAGGCCTTACCCCTGAACAAACAATTGCTGAAGTCGATTGCATTAATCGGACCGTATGCAGATCAAGTGCTGCTGGATTGGTATAGCGGCACGCCTCCTTACACGGTCAGCGCAGTTGAGGGAATAAAGAACAAAGTTGGACCGGCTGTGACCGTGAAGTTTGCGGCCAGTAATACGTTCGGCAAGGCTGTAAGAATCGCACGAGAATCGGACGTTGCCATCGTGGTGGTCGGCAATCATCCCACTTGCAATGCGGGATGGGATATTTGCCCGCTGCCAAGCGATGGTAAAGAGTCTCGAGACCGCAAGTCCTTAACGCTGGAGGAGGAGGAACTGGTCAAGAAGGTGTACGCAGCGAACCCACGCACGATCATGGTGCTGATCGCAAGCTTCCCGTACGCGATCAACTGGTCGCAGGAGCATGTTCCCGCCATCGTTCACATGACGCACAACAGCGAGGAACTGGGCAATGCTCTCGCTGACGTGCTGTTTGGCGACGTTAATCCCGGCGGGCGCCTCGTTCACACTTGGCCCGCCTCGCTCGATCAACTGCCGCCGATGATGGACTACAACATCCGCCACGGCCGCACCTATATGTATTCACAAAGCAAGCCGCTCTACCCGTTCGGCTATGGCCTCAGTTATTCGACCTTCAAGTACTCCAACCTGAAGCTAAACTCGAAGACTCTGACGACGCAGGGCACACTCGCGGTGAAAGTGGATGTAACGAATACAGGCGGTCGTGCCGGCGACGAAGTATTGCAGATGTACGTCCAGCATTTGAACTCGCAGGTTTCCCGGCCGATGAAAGAACTGAAGGGGTTCAGGCGGGTAACACTCAATCCTAAGGAGACGAAGACCATCGAGTTTCCGTTGAAAGCCGATGCCTTGGCCTATTGGGACGAAACCACGAGCAGGTTTGTCGTCGAGAATGATTCAGTCAGGCTTATGATCGGGAGTTCTTCGGCTGACACAAAGCTGGAAAGCATCGTTAAAGTAGTCGAATAAAGAACGTTCCTGAGGCGCCGCAAGCACCCCGGCGCCTCGTCCCCCTTCTTTGGCTCCAAGACATAAGTATTCGCCGATGAAAATTCATCTGGTAAAACCAGCCCACCTTCGGTCACAATATTGAAGCTCCCTGAAAGTTGAATTGCAGGAAGTCAGCCAACGCAGTCTGGCGAATCGCGACTCGAGGCCGAAATTGAAAACGTTTACACCTGTATTCTCTTCACGGTTGGGATTGAGCATCCGTACGTTGGTCATCGCAGTCGTACTCACTCTCTTAATTGCAGTTGGCTGCGGAGGAGGCTCCGGCTCTTCGGTCACGAACCCGCCACTGTCCACGCCGCAGGCTGCTGCACCCGTGTTTAGCGTCGCGACTGGAACCTACACTCAGGCGCAGAACATAACCATCACTTGCGCCACCTCAGGCGCTACTATTCATTACACGAGTGACGGCAGCACGCCTACGTCCAGCTCGGCGACGTACACGGCGGCGCTTTCAGTCTCATCCACCACAACACTGAAGGCGATCGCGATTGCCAGCGGATACACAAACAGCACGGTCGCGTCGGCCACGTACACGATCCAGGCGCAATTACCCTCCTACGCCTGGAAAAACGTGCAGATCATCGCCGGTGGATATGTGGACGGCATCAGCTTCCACCCAACCCAGAAAGATCTGATCTATGCCCGCACCGATATGGGCGGCGCGTACCGGTGGGATAAAGCTACCTCACGATGGATCCCCCTGACCGATTGGGTCGGACCTGCCAACTGGAACTATCTAGGTATCGAGGCAATCGGACTTGATCCATCAGACTCGCAGCGTCTTTACCTTGCGGCCGGGACATATTCCTACCATGGCTGGAGCGGTTGCTGCAGCGCCTTTCTTGTCTCCACGGACCAGGGCAACACATTTACGACCGTGACCAACACTTTTCCCATGGGCGGCAACGAAGATGGTCGTTTCTCCGGCGATAGATTGGCCGTGGATCCGAATCTCGGCAGCAAGCTCTACTTCGGAACTGATATGAACGGGCTGTGGACCAGCTCCGATCACGGAGCGCATTGGAGCCAGGTCTCAAGTTTCCCCGTATCGGGACCAACCACCGGTGCCGGCATCGTCTTCGTGCAGTTCGTCAAGAGCAGTGGGGCTTCCGGCAGCGCAACCCCAGTTGTGTATGCGGGAGTGTCGGAGAAAGACGGCACCACTGGTGTGCACACGCTCTACCGCAGCATTGATGGTGGCACGACATGGAACCCGGTGCCGGGCATTCCATCGGCAATGGGAAGCCTTTACGTGAATCACGGCTACTTTAGCCCCGATGGCAGCCTTTACATGACTTTCGGCGACAACATCGGTCCGAATGGAATGACGACGGGCGCCGTATGGAAATACACGCCGGCCAGCGGCAATCCCGGTGGAACCGGTACGTGGACCAACGTTACGCCGCCCAATCCTTCGTATTCGACGAATGGCGTGTGGGGCTACGGCGGGCTTGCGGTCGATCAGCAGAACCCGGGCACGATCATGGTCATGACTATGGATCTATGGTGGTTGCACGACGATATGTTCCGCAGCACCGACGGCGGCGCGACATGGATAGAACTCGGCGCAACCTCGGTTCGTGACGGTTCGCTCTCGCCCTATGTGAACTGGGGCGGATCGTCGCCGGGGGTTGGAAACTGGGCCCAGATTGCTATCGATCCGTTTGACACCAATCACGTTCTTTACAGCACTGGCGCGACAGTCTGGGAGAGTAAGAATGTAACCGTATCCCAGCCGGGCACGGCCATCGCGGGAACGACGCTGCTCAAAGGCGGCGTAACAAACTGGGCCGTAGGTGCGCTGGGCATCGAGCAGACTGCGGTGATTGCTCTTATCAGCCCCCCGTCGGGCGCGTCCCTCATTAGCGCACTGGGAGACGTGGGCGGCTTCGTACACAACGACCTCACGGTGTCACCTGTCGGCGGCATGTTGAATCCGCGCTTTACGACTACGAACGGAATCGACTTCGCGCAAAATAGTTCGGCAGTCATCGTCCGTACCGGATCGGATAGTCCGTGGGGGGCATACTCCGCCAATGGCGGCAGCACTTGGACGCAGTTCGCCACGGTGCCTGCTGGCGTCAACGGCGGCGGAAGCGTTGCAGTTTCGGCAGACGGAAACACGTACGTCTGGGCGCCGGGTAGTGCACTGACGTCCTATTCGACCAACAAGGGAACCACATGGGCGGCCTCGGCCGGCATACCCTCGGGAAAGCCGGTCTATTCCGACCGCGTGAACGCCAATAAGTTCTACATCTTCGATGCAAGCGCCGGCACGCTGTACATCAGCACCGACGCGGGAAAGACGTTCACAAAGGCGAATCAATCTCTTCCGACCAGCGGCAAACTATCCGTTTCAGCGGCAGGGGAAGGCGACTTGTGGCTGGCCAGCAATAGCGGCCTTTATCATTCGACGAACTCGGGCACAAACTTCAGCACGATTTCAGGAGTACAGCAGGGGTACGCCGTTGGTTTCGGCAAAGCCGCAGCTAACCAGACGTATCCGGCAATCTACCTCGCTGGACAAATAAACAACGTGCAAGCCATTTTCCGCTCGACGGATGGTGGTGCAAGTTGGATTCGTATCAATGACGATCAGCACCAGTATGGTTCGATCGGCGTAATTACGGGCGACCCACGAACGTTCGGCCGAGTTTATCTGGGTGCGAACGGGCGAGGAATCGTGTACGGAGATTCGAGTAATTAAGGCATTAAACAAGGACAATTTCAGGATGTTACTTTAGTCACGTCACAGGGGAAAATGCCCTCCTCGGCATTTTCTTCAAATGTTAATTATTCCTGTTGTCAAACCAGCAGAGTTGAACTAAAGTTCATGACGCAAAACTCTGCCAGCAGTTCAGTTTTCAAGACATTAAAAAAGAGCTTCGGAGGCGATGTCATGTTGAGTTATTTCGCGGTTCAAGCGCGGCAAAGGAAATGTAAACGTTTACCAGCCGCCGCTTTCTTTTGGTCGCTATTCCTTTTCCTGATATGCGGTTCTCTGGCCACGTACGCCTCTGTACCAGCAGTGGTCGGGAGCACATCAACCAGCCTGCCCACGGTGACGACCGATACCAACATGGTTGTCGCGGACGTCGCCACAGACTCCGCCGGGAACATTTTTGTCGCCACCGCTTTCAATTGGGGAGACGGGGGAACGATCACCAAGCTGCCCGCCAACGGCGGAGCGCCGCAGCAGATTGCTGCGGGCCTTGGACCTCTCTGGGGGTTGTCTGTCGGTTCGGACGGCTCAATTTACTTCACCGACAGATGGAACAACCACGTTGAAAAGATTCAGTACCTGGGCGACGGCGCTTACGGATCGCCAACGAATCTTTTCAGCCAAATTGGGAACCTGTCTAACTGGTGGTTCGGCGGATCAGATCTTGCCGTAGACTCTACCGGCGCTATTTACCTTTCCTACGAATGGGGCGGAGGCATCGATAAGGTTGTCAATCAAGCCGGTACATGGACAGGAACGCACATCATCGGCAGCTCGCCGGCTGGCGAAATTAAGCACATTGTATTGGACAAGAACAACAACATCTATTTCACGACGGACAGCGACACTGGGGCCTTTATGATCAAGGCCGGCACGGTTGCGCCAGATGCCACCGCCGTCGCGATCGGCACGGGGCTCCTGAAGCCCTCGAGTATCGCCGTTGACGATGCAGGCAATGTGTTCATCGTGGACTCCGGCCATGGTCGCGTCGTTGAAATTCCGGTAGTCAACGGAGTTCTGAGTGCAACTGACCAGTTCACGCTCGCGGGTGGTCTCACTGTCGGGGCGATAAGTAATCTCGCCGTGCTCCCGGGTGGAAACCTCGCCTTCGACGACGGTGCTATAACTCTCGGCAAGCTGTCTTTCGCGGGTTATGATTTGGGCGCCTCCAAGGTTGGAACCGCCAGCGCCACGACGGCCACTGTTGCTTTTGTGTTTAACGCTGATGCAACTCCAATCATCACCCTGCCGGTCAAAGGCAGCGGAACGTCTGAATTTGCTTCCTCCGGCGGCAGCACCTGCGTCAGCGGGGTTGCGCGCGTCACAGGTGACATCTGCACGGTGGAGGTGGCTTTCACCCCCAATAGGCTCGGAGAACGCGATGGCGCGGTGGTTTTGTCCAACGCCAATGGCGTCGCGCTAACCTCGTTTCCAGTTTCTGGAGAGGGCACTGGGCCCGGGCTGATTGTTGACCCCGGCGCACAGAGCGCCACGTCGGATGCTTCGAATTTCTCAAAGCCTCAGGCCGTCGCACTTGATGGTGCGGGTAATGTTTACGTCGCAGACAGCGGATTGACCGAAGCCCTGATGTTAGCCGCGGGCGGGGGCGCTCCACAGCCGGTGGGTAGTGGTCTCGTAAATCCGTCCGGCATCGCGGTCGATTCCGCCGGAAACGTGTACATCGCCGACATCGGAGGAGCGGACGGAGCCGGTCGAATCGTCGTGGTTCCCAACGAGAACGGCAGCCTCAAAACCGCTGACCAGTTCGTGTTCTACTCCGGTCTCAAAAATCCGTCCGGACTCGCAGTGGACCGTTTCAACGTGGTTTACGTTGCTGATACGGGCAACGCCCGGGTCCTCAAGCTGATCAAGAACGCCTTTGGCGTCGTCAACGCCACACTCGTTGGTTCCGGCTTCAAGAACCCTGTCGGCGTAGCGGTTGACTCCGATGCCAACGTGTTCGTGGCTGATGGCACCGCAGGCATCCTCTATGAAGTTAAATCCAGCGACGGGACACAGGTCTTTGTCATGACCGGTTTTGGTTCGGCCGGAGGCTTGGCTGTTGATGCGGCCGGCAGCGTTTACATCGCAGACAGTGTGAACCATGTTGTCTCAAGGATTCCGCTGCTGGACGGCACGTTCTCCCCCAATTCCCTCACTTGGATCGGCTCCGGATTTGTTGCGCCTCAGGGAGTCGCTATCGACGCGGTCGGCAATGCATACGTTGCCGATATGAACAAACCCGGTGTGTTTACGGTTCTGCGCAGCCAGGGTGTTATTGATTTCGGTCAATTCGCAACAGGTGCCCACAGCGACACCTTCGTGAGCAAGTTGTACAACTTTGGCAACGAGGCTCTCACGGTAGCGTCGTATTCTGGCGCAGGCGACACGGGTGACTTCACGGTTAGCGATCCGGCAGTTTGCCCATCGCCTTTGAAGCCCGGTTTCACCTGCAATCTGTCGAGTTCCTTCCAGCCGACGAGTAGTGGCGCCCGGCAGGAAGTCGTAACGATCAACGTTCAGGACAACGCTGCTCCGGCAATTCAGGAAACTTTCAAGGGAGAAGGCGTTGACTTCGCGGCTAGCACGATCACCATTGCAATGACCACGCCGGCCCCCCCGGGCCACCCGAACTTCGGCGCACCAGCAACCTTCTCCGCGACCGTTGCGGCAGAAAGCGGCAGCACGGTTCCAACCGGGAACGTAGTATTTGCGATCGACGGAACGCCGCAGCAACCGGTGACACTGGCCGCCGGCATGGCTACTTTCACAACTTCAGCCATGACTGGAGGTACCCATTCAATCACAGCGACCTACAAAGGCGACGGTGCAACATTCGCCTCGAGCATCACAACCTCTGCGCTGACGGTCACGGTTGACCCTGCAATCGCGAATGCTGTCGTTCTGGCGAATTCGTATTCGTACGGCGTTGCCAGCACGTACAACACAAACGACGGCCTGATACTCAAGGCAAAAGTTACAACCGCGATCAAGACTGTCCCGACGGGAACGGTTCATTTCTTCGTTGGCACTACTGAAGTTGGCCACGCTTCCGTCAGTTCTGGACTGGCAACCACTACGCTCAGCAACAGCGATCTTGTCGGTTTCGATTTAGCTAAGCTCGGCACTTACGAATTGAAGGCGGTGTACAACGGTGACGAGACCGACACCAATTTCGATCCTAACTTCCTAACCGCAACTTCACCTGTCATCAGCATTGTGGCGACGCCGGAACCGACGTTCGATGTCGCGTCAGATATTACCAGCATGACCGTGAAGCCGGGTGATACTGGCGTCTACCACGTCACGATCAATCCGAAATACAACTTCGGATTGAGAGACAGATTGGGCAATGTCGCTGCGATCACCTTTACCTGTCAGGACACGACAGCGCTGACCGCGGACCAGGTTGCGTGCCTGTTTACTGTTGCCGGCACGGGATCCTCAACGCAGACGCTTGACACCGCTACAGCTACCCCGGTGGGCGGCGTCTTCCCGTCAGTTACGCTGCAGTTGACGACGATTGGTCCGAACAAGCAAGGCGTTGCCAGCCTGGCGCCGCAGCATCGCTCCGGTGCAATCTTCCTGGCCATGCTAGCTCCGGGGTTCCTCGGTCTGGTTGGCTTGGCAACCGGGCGCAAGAAACGCCTGGCGAAGATCATCGGCACGATCCTGCTGCTCGCCACGCTTGCGGTTATGATGTCTGCCTGCGGCGCCTCGAATTCGAACATCCCTTTGCAACAGACCACGAATAAGGGAACCCAGGCCGGCGAAAGGACCATTACGGTGAAGGTCGAAGCACCCGCAATACCGACGAACGACCCCGACGTAATCCTTTCTCCTATGGTTGACACAAGCATGACGTTCAAGCTGACGGTTAGATAGTTTTACTTGCACCTCGGGCGCTCCACGTTCTGTGGAGCGCCTTTTTTTGTGCGGCAATCATGCTGAGACGTGTTTAATCTTCAGGCGCGCGGTGTGTTTCAACTGTTGCACTTCTACTCGCACCCGCTTTCGCTTGTCGGTTTCAGGACGTGCCCGGTTCATTCTGTCAGGCATGTGCCCGGTCCGTACCCCCTGTACCCCCCTCCCCCTTCCCCCTGTGGAAAATTGTGAAGTCTAAGAAAATAAGGCACTTACAATTTCAGGTCCGCCGAAGTCTAAGGTAAGTCGTTGATAATAGCCCGATTAGTCATTCAGATTACTTTGGTAACCAACTTCCTTCAGCACCTACATATATTTTAGCTGTTTGCAGGAGGTAAACCCGACAGGGTGGGGAGGATTACATTTGGCGTGGAATCAGCAGCTTACAAGCGGTTTGGTGGATTGTAGGAGTTGACATCTCTAACGACACTGGCGGTGCATACTCCAAAAGAATTTTTTCCCGGCAGATTGGGACACCGTCATTGAAGTCGTTCTATCGACAACGCATCGAAACAAAACGTCCCGGTACTTCGCTAAGGAGGATTCGTGGAGCTATTTATCTTTGGGCGATTTCATGCTCGTGAGGGCCAGGAGAGTGTGGTCGAGGAAGGCGTGCGAGAGGTTGTCGCTCTGACGCGCGTAGAGCCGGGGTGCATTAATATTCATGGATTTCGGTCGCTGCGAGATCCTCGGCTGTTCTATATTCACGCGCGCTGGACGGATGTGGATTCGTTCGAGGTCCATGCGCGGCAGCCGCACACGCGGCGATTCTTGAAAACGGTGGAGCCCCTTATCGATCATCCGTTGGATATAACACGGGCGGAAGTGATCGGGTAATTTATAGCGGTATGTGGGCTCGTCTCGTGGCGGAAAAGACATTCCAACCCTTCGCCGGCGCGACGAATGAAGCACTGTCCCCGCCCGCTCTCCGGTAAGTGCGACACACTCTTTCGGTTTCATCCGCTAGTTTCCCAACCACCGCCACATAGTAACCGAAGAGTCAATTGTCTAATTGATAGGGCTTGCTTAGACTTGGGGCCCTTATGAAAACTCGAAAGTTTATTGCTGCTATTTTATTTAGCGCTGTGCTCCTAGTCATGACCGGATGCGGAGGCGGTTCCACAGGCACAACGCCAACGCCACCACCATCCCAGTCTGTGGCTCCCACGATCACCTCGATCTCGCCGGCGAAAATCGTTGCCGGCGCGAGCGTGACGAGTCTCACGGTGAACGGGAGCGGTTTTACGAGTGCAACGACCATTCACGTCGGCGCCATTGCAGTGGCAACTACGTTTGTGAGCAGCACGCAGTTGACCGCGACTGTACCTGCGGCCCAGCTCAACACGGGAGCAATGCTCTCGGTGGTGGCGATGAACGGGTCAATGGCGAGCGGCGCGACAGT
>Ga0075271_10000074_pt1 | contig 12137 bp, 15 predicted proteins | sample SF_Rice_5C_0N_30_FD_69775 | JGI IMG/M metagenome (GOLD analysis project Ga0075271, IMG submission 69775) | Rice paddy soil microbial communities from Twitchell Island, California, USA - SF_Rice_5C_0N_302 | ecosystem: Environmental > Terrestrial > Soil > Paddy field/soil | place: USA: Twitchell...
CCGGACGAGCACGGACCCGCCTCGGCGAGTATGACGGAGGGCCTGTTGTCGCGCTAGACGACTTGTAACGAATATCCCCGGCGTCAGTGCTCGGAAAGTTCCTGCAAACGGCGGAGTCTGCGGTACGCGCTCGCCTTCGTGAGCGGCGGTTTGCAGCGCCGCGCGAGCTCCGCCGTCGAGGCTGTCGGATGGCGCAGGCGCAGGCTTGCGAGCTCGTGCAGGTCGTCCGGGAGCGCGTCGAGGTCGAGGCGGCGGACGGCCTCGAGCTGGGCGTGCGCGGCGCGGCTCGTCCGGACGAGGTTGGCGTGGTCGGCGTTCGCCAGCCGGTTGGCGTCGGCACGGATCGCCGCCAGGACGGCCTGCTCCTCGAGAGCGAGCGTGACGCCGCTGCCGCCCGCGGCGACGAGGACGTCGGCGATCGCCTCGGTGCCCTTGGCGTAGGCGATCGCATGCGATCCGCGCTCGTGGACGTGGAGCTCGCCGCCGGCGCGCGCGGCGAGCTCGGCCAGGTAGCGCGCGCCCTCGGGCTCGGCGGCTCGGATCTCGAGGTGCGCATCCCGCGGTCCGCTGAGCGAGCCGGCGCCGAGCAGGGCGCCGCGCAGGTACGCGCCGACGCAGCACCGGCGCGCGACGACGCGGCGTGGCGGGTGGTCGAGCGGCCGGTGCGACGCGTCGAGGACCCCGGCGCGATGGAGCGTCGCGTAGGCATGCGGCGTCCCCTCGACGTGGAGCTGGTAGCGCGTCGAGTGGTCGAAGGCGGCGCGGCGGTACGTGCGGATCTCCGAGTCGACGCCGAAGGCGCGAAGCAGCGCGAACGCCCGGCGCGCGACCCCCGAGCTGACGAGGTCGAGATGGACGTCGACGCTGCCGCGGCCGCGCAGGTGCGCGCTGCCGGCGACGTGGAAGAGGCCGGAGAGCTCGGCGAGGCGGTCGCAGTCTCGTTCCGGCGCGATCGCGGCGAGCTCCTCGCGGAGATCCTCAGAGAGCACCTTCGAGCTCCAGGAGACGGCGCTTGTAGGCGAGGCCGAGCGAGCCATAGGAGCCGAGGCCGCCCGCCGAGACGACCCGGTGGCACGGCACGAACAGGCCGAGCCGGTTCCGCGCGCAGAAGCTTCCCGCCGCGCGCGCGGCCCCGGGAGCGCCCGCGAGCGAGGCGAGCTCGCCGTAGGTGACGACCTCGCCGGCCGGCACAGCCCGCAGGGCGGCCGCGCAGCTCGCGGTGAACGCCGAGTCGTACTCGAGGTCGACCGGCACCTCCGCGAGTGCAGCCGCAGGTGCGTCGCCGGCGAGGAAGTCCTGGACGAGCCGCACGACGTCCGCTGCGAAGCCGCGACCGCCGCGCGACGCTTCTCGTGATACGACATCCCCGTTCCCCGGGTGGGAGGGGGTTTGGGACGGGCCGGACGAGGCGCGCCGCGGCCACGGCAGCTCGTGCCAGACGACGCGGCCGTCCTCGGCGACGAGCTCCCCGACGCCCCACCCCTCCGCCTCGTAGACGACGTGCGTCACGGCCACGGCCTCCAATCCTAGAATCGCCGCATGAGCACCCACGGCATCTTCCGCGTCCCCGACCCGGTGAACGAGCCCGTCCGCGGCTACGAACCGGGCAGCCCCGAGCGTGCCGAGCTGCGCTCCCGCCTCGACGAGCTCGCGGCCGACACGCTCGAGATCCCGCTCGTGATCGGCGGCGAGGAGGTGCGGACCGGCGACACGGTCGAGGCAGTGATGCCGCACCGGCGCTCGCACGTCCTCGCGACCGTCCACAAGGGCGGCGCGACCGAGGTCGAACGCGCGATCGCGGCCGCCGGCGAGGCCTGGCACGACTGGTCGCGGACGCCGTGGGAGGACCGTGCGGCCGTCTTCCTGCGCGCCGCCGAGCTGCTCGCCGGCCCCTGGCGGCAGACGCTGAACGCGGCGACGATGCTCGGTCAGTCGAAGACGGCGCACCAGGCGGAGATCGACGCGGCGTGCGAGCTGATCGACTTCTGGCGCTTCAACGCGAAGTACATGACGCGGATCTACGAGGAGCAGCCGATCTCGTCGCCCGGGGTCTGGAACCGGCTGGAGTACCGGCCGCTCGAGGGCTTCGTCTTCGCGGTCACTCCGTTCAACTTCACCTCGATCGCGGGCAACCTCCCCACCTCGGCCGCGCTCATGGGCAACACCGTCGTCTGGAAGCCCGCGTCGACCGCCGCGTACAGCGCGCACTTCCTGATGAAGCTGTTCGAAGCCGCCGGGCTGCCGCCGGGCGTGATCAACCTCGTCTCCGGCTCGGGCGCCGCGATCGGCGACCCGGCGCTCGCGAGCCCCAACCTCGCCGGGATCCACTTCACCGGCTCGACGGCGGTCTTCAACGGCATGTGGAAGGCCGTCGGGGACAACGTCGGCGGCTATCGCAACTACCCGCGCATCGTCGGCGAGACCGGCGGCAAGGACTTCATCGTCGCGCACGCGTCCGCGGACGTCGAAGCGCTCGCGACCGCGATCGTCCGCGGCTCCTTCGAGTACCAGGGGCAGAAGTGCTCCGCCGCCTCGCGCGTGTTCGCGCCGTCGAACCTCTGGCCTGAGCTGCGCGAGCGGCTCGTCGAGGAGGTGCGCGGCCTGCGCATGGGCGATGTCGCCGACTTCACGAACTTCGTCGGCGCCGTCATCGACGGCGGCTCGTTCGCGACCCAGAAGAGCGCGATCGACGAGGCAAGCGCTTCCGACGGCGCCGCGAGCGTCCTCGTCGGCGGCGGCTACGACGACTCCGACGGCTGGTTCGTCGAGCCGACGGTGATCGAGACCACCGACCCGGGCTTCCGGACGATGAAGGAGGAGCTCTTCGGCCCGGTCGTGACGGCGTTCGTCTACGACGAGGGCCGCTACGAGGAGGCGCTCGACCTCGTCGACTCGGGGGCGCCGTACGGGCTCACGGGTGCCGTGTTCGCCCGCGACCTCCGCGCGGTCGAGGCGGCCCGCGACCGGCTCCGCTACGCCGCAGGGAACTTCTACGTCAACGACAAGCCGACCGGTGCCGTCGTCGGTCAGCAGCCGTTCGGCGGCGCCCGCGCGTCGGGGACGAACGACAAGGCCGGATCGATGTGGAACCTGATCCGCTGGGTCAGCCCGCGCGCGATCAAGGACACGTTCGCGCCGCCGACCGACTGGCGCTACCCGTTCCTCGGGCCCGAGGCGGACGCGGGACGCTAGTCCGCGGCCGCCTTACGGGCGGCGACGAACTCCTCGAACGCGGCCCACCGGGCGGCGTAGGCCTGAGCGTCCCGGACGGTCTCGCGGACGAGCTGCTCGTACCAGACGTGCTCCTCGAGGTCGTCGGCGATGCGGTGCAGGCCCTGCGGCGTCATCGGGTGAGACGCTACGCCGTCCCCGTTAACGATCTCTGAGCGTCGTGTAAGAACCCCGTCACGCGTTCCGGCCCGGCGGCGTCGAGGCCCGAGCGGCGCGCCGCCGCCCGACCACGAGCACCACGGCGGCGCCCGCGAGCGCAGGGAGGGCCAGCACGACGCCCGCGGTGCGCACCCCGAGCGAGCCGGCGAGCGCTCCGTCGAGGAGGCTCGCGGCAGGTCGCAGGCCGAGGAAGGCGACGCTCCACAGCGCCATGATCCGTCCGCGTTGCTGGTCGGAGACGCCGAGCTGGAGGCGGCTCGTCGCCGACGCGTTCGAGGCCAGGTAGCCGAAGCCGGCGAGCGCGAGCAGCCCGTAGCCGGCCGGTAGCCACGGCACGACGGAGAACCCGACCATGCCCGCGCCGAGAAGCACGAGCGTGCCGAGCATCTGCCGCCGCGAGCCGGGGCCGCGGCCGGTCAGCAGGAACGCGGCGAGCACTGCCCCCGCCCCGAACGCGCCGATCAGGTACCCGGCCGCCGTGTCGGGGCGCCCGAACACGTGCGCGAAGGCGGGCGCCTCGGTGTTCACGGGGTCGGAGGCGAAGCCGACGGCGGCGACGATCAGGAGGAAGGCGAGCAGCTCCGGCTGTGCGCGGACGAGCCGCAGGCTCTCGCGCAGGCGGGTCTCCGCCCGGGTCGCCCGGGGTCGCGGCCGCGGCCGGACCGCGAGGACGCCCGCGGCCAGCAGGAGGTAGGACGCCGAGTTGATCGCGAACGAGGCGGGGATCCCGAGCGTGCGCACCGAGACAGCGGCGAGCGCCGGCCCGACGGCCCGGGCGAGGTTGAACGTCATCGAGTTGAGCGCGACCGCGGACGCGAGCTGCTCGCGCGGGACGAGCTCCGCGACCATCGCCATCGCCGTCGGGTTCCAGAACGCGCTCGTCACCCCGAGCCCGGCCGCGACGAGGATCACGACCCATACGCGCGCCAGCCCGGCCCACGCGAGCACGGCGAGCGTGCCGCTGAGCGCCGTCGCAGCGACCTGCGTGACGACGATCAGCCGCCGCCGGTCGAACCGGTCGGCTGCGCTCCCGGCCCAGGGCGCGAGCAGGAGCACCGGCACGAAGTTGCAGAAGCCGAGCACCCCGAGCAGGAACGGGGAATGCGTGAGCCGGTAGACGAGCAGCGCCGCGGCGAGGTTCTGGAACCACGTGCCGCTCGCCGAGGCCGCGTTGCCGAAGAAGTACGGCGCGAAGTTCCGGTCCCGGATCAGGCGCAGCGCGGCGACGGGTCCCGTCGCCGCGCCGGCCGTTCGCGCCACGCTGCTCACGCGGCTGTTCTATCCGTCAGTGGTTGCGGAGCGCGTCGATGAGCTCGTCCTTCGTCATGTCGGAGCGGCCCTCGATCCCGATCTCGGCCGCACGCTCGCGGAGCTCGTCGACGGTCCGGTCCTCGTAGCTCGAGGCGTGTCCGCCCTTCTCGCCGGTCTCCGAGCGCGACCCGGAGTTGGCGATCCGGGCCGCCTTCTCCTTGCTCGCGCCATCGCGGCGAAGCGCCTCGTACTGCTCGTCGTCCTTGACGGACGGACCGTGGTCGTTCTCTGGCATGTGCACCTCCTTTCGCGGAGGCGCGTTCCCTCACCGGCCGGTCTTATGCAGCTGCGCGTAGATCTTCCGCGCCGTCTTCGCGGGGACGCCCGGGACGCCCTCGAGCTCCTCCGGCGAGGCGGCGACGAGGCGGTCGACCGAGCCGAAGTGCTTGAGCAGCGCGCGCCGGCGCGCCGGGCCGACGCCCTCGAGCTCGTCGAAGATGGACGCGAAGCCGCGTGATTCGCGCCGCTGCCGGTGGAAGCCGACCGCGAAGCGGTGCGCCTCGTCGCGGATCCGCTGCAGCAGCTGCAGGCCGGGGTTGTGCCGGTCGAGCAGGATCGGAGCGGCCCGGCCGGGCACGAACACCTCCTCGACGCGCTTGGCGAGCGAGATGACCGCGACGCGCGGCAGGTCGTAGGCCTGCATCGCCGCGAGCGCCGCGGAGAGCTGGCCCTTGCCGCCGTCGATGACGACGAGGTTCGGGGCGGTCGCGAAGGACTCGTCGTGCCGGTCGCCCGTTCCGTCGGAGAGCCGCGCGAAGCGGCGCGAGATCATCTCTCCCATCGCCGCGAAGTCGTCCATTCCGACCTGCTCGCGGATGCCGAACTTCCGGTAGTGCGCCTTCCTGGGCTGGGCGTCCTGGAAGACGACCATCGAGCCGACGTTGTCCTGGCCCATCGCCGTCGAGATGTCGTAGCACTCGATCCGCAGCGGCAGCGACTCGAGGTTGAGCGCCTCGCGCAGCTCCTCGAGCGCCTCGACGCGCCGCAGCCGGCGCTGCTCGCCCTGCGCGACGTCGCTGTGGAGGATGTGGAGCGCGTTCTCGTCGGCGAGCTGCTGCAGGCGTCGCTTCTCCCCGCGCTCGGCCGCACGCACCTCGACGCGCGCGCCCCGCCGCTCCGACAGGAACCCGGCGAGCGCCGAGAGGTCGCCGGCGTCGCGCGGTACGACGATCTGCGGCGGGACGCTCGGGGCGCTGCCGTAGTACTCGAGCCCGAACGACTCGAGGATCGTGGTCACGTCCTGTCCGCCGACGTTCTCGAGGTGGAACGAGTGCCGGTCGACCATCTTGCCGCCCCGGAGCGGGAAGATCTGGACGACGGCGCGATCCTCGTCGGCGGCGAAGCCGATCACGTCGATCGTGCCGACGGACTGCCGCTCCACCGCTTGCCGCTCGACGAGATGCTGCACCGCGTAGAGCCGGTTCCGGTAGCGGGCCGCGTCCTCGAAGCGCTCGTCGGCGGCGGCCTCCTGCATCTTCCGCCCGAGCTCGCGCTGGATCGGCTTCACGTCGCCGGCGAGGAACTCGATCACGCGGTCGACGATCGCGCGGTAGTCGTCCTTCGTGACGTAGCCGACGCAGGGCGCGAGGCAGCGGTCGATGTGGTAGTCCAGGCAGGGGATGCCGCTGTGGCGGCCGGGCTTCGGGCCTTCGCAGGGGCGGTACGGGAAGACGCGGTTGAGCACGTCGAGCGTCTCGCGCACCTTCTTCGCGTTCGCGTAGGGGCCGAAGTACCAGACCCCGGGCCGGTGCCGCTCCCGCGTGAACATGACGCGTGGGTATTCGTCCTCCACGGTCACGGCGATGTACGGAAACGACTTGTCGTCGCGCAGCCGCACGTTGAACGGCGGCCGGTGGCGTTTGACGAGGTTCTGCTCGAGGTGGAGCGCCTCGACCTCGCTGCCGGTCACGATCACCTCGACGTCGGCGACGCGGTGCGGAAGCTGCCGGATCTGGACGCGTCCGTCGGTCGTCTTCTGGAAGTAGGAGCGGACGCGCGAGCGCAGCGACTTCGCCTTGCCGACGTAGAGGACCTCGCCGTCCCGATCGCGGAAGAGATAGACCCCGGGCTTCGCCGGCAGCGCCTGCAGTTGCGTCTTTACACGGTCGTCCATCGCCGCGGCTACGGTACCTCCGGGTATGCGCGTGTCGATCCGGCGGATGGTCGTGGTGCTCGGAGTCGCGCTCGTGCTGGCTCCGGCGGCGCACGCCGGCGGCCCGTCGCTCGTGATCGGGGCGACCGAGGACGACGTGCGCCAGCCGACGCTCGCCGCTGCGAAGGCGAACATGGACCTGATCCGCCTCGCGGGCTTCGACGGCGTGCGCATCACGCAGACGTGGGCGCCGGGCGAGACGGCGCTCGGGACGGACGACGCGGCGACGCTCGCGAACGTGACCGCCGCCGCGAAGCTCGACGGGATCGAGGTGATCGCCTCCGTGCTGAACGCGAACGCGAAGACGGCTCCCCTCACCGACCAGGAGCAGGCGGACTTCGCGGCCTACGCCGCCTCGCTCGTGACGACGGTGCCGGCGATCCGGCACGTGATCGTCGGGAACGAGCCGAACCTCAACCTCTACTGGCTGCCCCAGTTCGACGCGGACGGGGGCGATGCGGCCGCGACCTCCTACGAGAGCCTGCTCGCGCGTGCCTACGACGCGATCAAGGCGGCCGACCCGGGCGTCGAGGTGCTCGGCGGCGCCGTCTCGCCGCACGGCAACGACAAGCCCGACGGCCTCCGTCTCACCCATTCGCCGACGACGTTCATCCCCGACATGGGTGCCGCGTACCGCGCGAGCGGCCGGGCGACGCCGATCATGGATGCGTTCGCGTTCCACCCGTACGAGGCGAACTCCGGTATCGAGCCGGTGAAGGGCCTGAACCCGAAGTCGACCTCCGTCGCGATCGCCGACTACGGCAAGCTCGTCTCGCTCCTGGGCCAGGCGTTCGACGGCACCGCGCAGCCCGGCTCCGGGCTCCCGATCTACTACGACGAGTTCGGCGTGCAGACGCAGATCCCGCCGGAGAAGGCGCCGCTCTACACGGGCGACGAGCCGGCGCAGACGAATGCGGTCGACGAGCCGACGCAGGCCGTCTATTACCGCGAGGCCGTGCAGCTCGCGTTCTGCGAGCCGACGGTGCGCGGGCTCTTCCTCTTCCACTCGGTCGACGAGACCGACCTCCACGCGTGGCAGTCCGGCCTCTACTACCCGGACGGCACGGCGAAGGCGAGCCTGCCGGCGGTGCGTCTCGCGTTCGCCCTGGCGCGCCGCGGCGTCGTCGCGCGCTGCCCGGGCCTCGCACTCGAGCCCACGGCCACCCTGACCCAGACAGGGCGGTCGCTCGTCGTCTCGTGCGACATCGACTGCGCCTACGTCGCAGAGCTCTGGCGGCTTCCGGGCCACCTGCTCGCGACGAAGCGCGGACGCGTGATCGGCGGCAAGCCGAAGGCGCTGCCCCTGAAGGCGCCGACGGCTGCGGGCCGGTACCGGCTGCGCCTCTCCCTGCGGGCGACCGTCAACCCCGGGGCCGGCACCTTGATCCTCCGGAACCTCCGCCGCGGCTAGCATTCGCCCCGTGGAGGGCCAGTACGTCGCCTACACCTTCTTCCGCGTCGACCCCGCATGGCGGCGGCTCCCGGTCGAGGAACGCCAGGCGCACAAGGACGCATTCGCCGACGTCGTGGAGGACTTCGCGGAGCGGTTCGACCACCTCCGCGCGTACACGACGGCCGGTGTCCGCCCCGAGACCGACTTCTTCCTCTGGAAGATCACGCAGCGCTACGACGACCTCGGCGACCTCGGCTCCGCCCTCAACGGCACGGCGCTCGCCGGCTGGCTCGAGACGCCCTACTCGTATCTCGCGACGACGAAGGCGTCGCAGTACACGAGCGCGCGCAAGCCGCGCAAGATCACGCCGCACGGGCTCCCCTATCTCGTCGTCTACCCGTTCGTGAAGGTGCGCCCCTGGTACACGCTGAGCGAGCAGGAGCGCCAGGCGGCGATGGACGAGCACATGGTGATCGGGCGCGAGGAGTTCCCCGGGATCAGGAACCACACGACGTACTCGTTCGGGATCGACGACCAGGAGTTCATGACGGCGTTCGAGTGCGACGAGCCCGCCGACTTCATGCACCTGATGCTCCGCCTCCGCGACAGCCATGCGTCGAGCTACACCGAGCGCGACACGCCGATCTTCGTCGGCCGCCACGTGCCCGTGCGCGACGCGCTCGCCGCGCTCGACGGCGCCGGCGCCCGCGTCGAGGCGTAGCCGGTCGTTACGAGTACGTGTGCTGGTCGCGCCAGGTGCGCCACATCGCGAACCCGGCGCCGACGAGCACCGCGACGAAGGCGAGCACCTGCAGCCCGGTCGCGCCGCCGTACCAGTAGGCGCCGACGTCGGCGACGAGCAGCACCGCGGCGCCGTAGAAGACGACCCGCGCGCGCTGCGACCACGTCGAGATCCCCTCCCGCCGTTCCCGCCACATCAGGAAGACGAAGAAGGCGATGGCGAGCAGGAACGCCACCCGGGCGAGGATCACGAGCGCCGCCAGCGTCGCCTCGAGCTGCAGCACGACGACGATCAGCGCGATCACCGCGATCACGAGGAACCCGCGCAGCGTCGGATTCATCCTGGAGAAGAAGTTCTTCATGTGCCGGTCATGTACGCGCGCACAGCGAGCGCTCCGGCGACCAGGGTAGCGCCGGCGAACCAGGCCAGCCTGCCGCGGCGGTCCGGCGGCGCGTACAGCCACGGCGAGAGCGCCGCGAGCAGCGAGAGCGTCCCGTAGAGGTAGTGGAGGTGCTGAGGTGCGCGGCGGCCGCCGGAGAGGAGCATCAGCCCGAGGCCGACCTGCGCGACGAGCAGCGTCTGCGCGAGCGCGAGCAGGTGCGTGACGACCCCGCGCGGCTCGGCTCGCCGGTAGAAGGCGACGCCGCCTGCCACCGCCGCACCGAACGTCGCGGCGAGGACGAGGAATGCGACCGTGTGGTGGGCCGTTAGCATCGGCGCCGGACCCTATCGGGAGGAGATGTCGTGATCGAGGAAGGACAGCAGGCGCCGGACTTCGCGCTCCAGAGCGACGCGGGCGAGACCGTGCGTCTCTCGGAGCTGCGCGGGAAGCCGGTCGTCCTCTACTTCTATCCCAAGGACGACACGCCGGGCTGCACGACCCAGGCGTGCGGGATCCGCGACGCATACGGCGAGTTCGAGCGCGAGGGAGCGGTCGTGCTCGGCGTCTCACCCGACTCCGAGGGCAAACACGTCGCCTTCAAGGGCAAGTACGACCTGCCGTTCACGCTCCTCGCCGACACCGAGCACGAGGTGTCCGAGCGTTACGGCGTCTGGGGCGAGAAGACGTACATGGGACGGACGTACCTGGGCGTGAGCCGCTCGACCTTCGTGATCGGCGCGGACGGCGAGGTGCGAAAGGTCATGCGGGACGTGAAGCCCGCCACGCACGCCGACGACGTGCTCGCGGCCCTGCGCGAGCACTGATCGCCGAATCCCCCGGACGGGGGATCGCTCCTCCCCTTTCGGAGTGGTGCCGGGGACGACCGCAAGCAGCGACGATCGCTGTGCGGACCACCGCCCGGCCATGCACCTCGTCCTTCGCGACCCGGCGTACACCGACCGGCTTGCCTCGTTTCTCTCGAGTCTCGGGCAGCGGTCGATCGTGAGCGGTCCGGATCACGTGGAGATCGAGGCGAGCGAGACGGAGTCGGTGCGGCTGGAGCTCGAGATCTACCTCCGGGTGTGGCGCGTGCTCTACCCGGAGGCCGTCGTCGTGGTCGCCGGCTAGGACGGCGGCTTGTGCCGCTCCCGCCCGCGTGGTAGGAGAGGCGAGTGTCGTTTCTCCGTCTCCTCCTCCGGCTCGGCCGCCGGCGTCCTGCAGCGGCGCCGATCCGTGAGGACGAGGCGTACGCGCGTCTGCACGGCGACCGTGGCGGCGAGATCGTGAGCGTGGTCGCGGTCGAGCGGAAGCCGATCCCGCGCCGGACGGGCGACCTGAGCGGCGAGCTGCTCCGGCGCGCGTTCGAGGCGAGGCTCGACGCCCGCAGTCCCGCGCATTGACGGGTCGCCGCCGCGACGGTGGCGAGACCGCCGCGGCGACACCGCAAGAGTACTTCGGGAAGCCGAGGATGCCGCCGCGGGCGATCGGCCCTCCGCGCGCGGAGGGCGCATTGGGGGATTTGCCGATGCCACCGGTGCCGGCGCGTCGTTAGCTCCCTCGAGTAGGCGCGTCGAGGAGGAAGAGAGATGCGGAAGCTGCTCGTAGTGTGTGCGATTGCCGCGGTAGCTGCGGCCGTCGTGTCGGCCGACGCCTCGGCCGCACCGGTTCGGTCGACCCTCGTCGGGAGCATCACGTCGGGCGGCGGCTGGTGTTGCGGGAGTTACGCGACGGTCGAAGGTGTCGGGACGGTGGCCGGGGTCGGGCACGTCTCGTTCGTGGCCGACTGGCAGTCAGGCTGCAACCCGTACGACATCCCGATCGAGTGCAACACGATCGAGTCCGTCGTCTTGACCGCGAAGAACGGGGACACGCTGGCACTCGTCGGCGGCAGCGACGCGCGTGACGAAGGCGGGCTGGTCATTCCCTGGACAGTCTGGGGCGGCACGGGCCGCTTCGCCTCGGTGTCCGGCAGCGGAACGTTCAGCCTCGTCCGCGACTACTCGAGCTCGACGGGAACCGTCACGCTGACCGGATCGCTCTCACGATAGTCGCGCGCCGGGCTGTCCCGAGTGGGTCTGATGCGGCTATGCGGATGAGAGGACTTGAACCTCCACGGGGTTGCCCCCACACGGACCTGAACCGTGCGCGTCTACCAATTCCGCCACATCCGCGCGGACGGACAGTGTAGCCGGGCACCGGCACCCGGACCGCTCGGTCCGCGCGTACGATGGGCGCTCTGCGCCGGCTCGCCTCCGCCCTCTCGATCTGCCTCGTCGCGACGTCCGCCCTGCTCCTCGGCGGCGCCGCCGACGCGCGTCCGGAGGCGGCAGGGGACGCCGCGTCGCGGTTCGTCGAAGTGGTGGTGACCCTGCCGCAGGCGCCGCTCGCGCAGGCGCTCACGCGCGACCGGGGGCTCGCAGCCGCGCGCGGCAGGCACGCCGTGAACGTCCGTGCCCCTGCGGCCGTCTCCTACCTGCGCACGCTCGCCGCCGCGCAGCGGGCGCTCGAGGCGCACGTCACGGCCGCCGTGCCCGGCGCGCGCGTCAACTGGCATTACGCGGTCGCCCTCGACGGGATCTCGCTCGTCCTCCCCCGCTCCGAGCTGCCGCGGCTGAACGCCCTTCGCGGCGTCACGGTCTGGCCGAGCGTCACGTACCGCGCGCTCGGGTCCGCCTCGCCCGACTCGACGGCGGGTCCCGCGCTCAATCGCACCCCGGCGCTGATCGGCGCGCCGACGCTCTGGGGCCCCGCACTCGCGACGGCCGGG
>Ga0075271_10000077_pt1 | contig 11866 bp, 8 predicted proteins | sample SF_Rice_5C_0N_30_FD_69775 | JGI IMG/M metagenome (GOLD analysis project Ga0075271, IMG submission 69775) | Rice paddy soil microbial communities from Twitchell Island, California, USA - SF_Rice_5C_0N_302 | ecosystem: Environmental > Terrestrial > Soil > Paddy field/soil | place: USA: Twitchell...
CTCCACCTGAAAAACGTAGCCCTTATCGGCTGCCGGATTGTTCCGGCCGTGGCTCCAGGGCGGCGCCTGCTGTGCGGCCATCGCGGGCATGCCGCTCGCCAGCGTCAAAAGCAAACACCAGCACGCCGTCATTGCGTTCTCTTCCGCAATTTCATGGGATCAGACCTTGAGGTAAGTGTAATGACCCTCGCTCTGCAGCAGGACCATGCTGGCCACCATGGAGGCCACCACCAGGACTCCGCTGTGCACGTGCGCCAGCATGTCTTTGGCGATCTCTTCCGGCGTTTGCGTAAGCTTCCACTGGCGGCGCAGGCCTCGCGCCTGCTCCTCCAGCGCGGTATGGCAGCTGAGAAATTTCACACCCCTCGCTTGCAATCCCTGCACACTGGCGTCCTGGTAAATGGAATTTTGATCGTTGGGATCGCGCGAGCCATTCTTGGCTGCCTTGCTAGGGTAGTACGGATTGCGCACCGCCGGCTTACCAGTATCCGGGTCGGTCTCCTTCAGCCATTCGCCAATGCGGTATTTTTTCCAGACGTAATCGTCATAGTTAAGCAGGTTGGCAGGTCCGTGCAGCCCGGCCAGAATCCGAATCTGCGTCGTGGGAATGCCGAAGCCGAAGTGCAACCCGTTGAGAGAATTCTTGATGTTGTTCAGGAACATGCCGTCATTAATGGCGGTGATGTCATACGTCTGTTTGGCCCGGGCGGGAACTCGCAGCAACTCGTCGAATTCCTTTACGTTCCAATCGCTGCGCTGGTAAACCAGTTGCGCTTCCGCCGTTTTCCCTCCCATGGCGGCGAGCGCCGCCAGTCCCACTGCTGCCTGCTCCACAAAGTTGCGACGAGACAATTTGCTCATGCATAGCTCCTGGTATGACCTGAGTGGACTGATGAAAATGGAACCTCGGGAATCGCGGAGGTGCTCACTTGTCCGCCGCCCGGGAATATTTCGGCGTAGCTGGCGGAAGGCGCCGCTCCCGCCCGCGGTACAGCGACCGAATATAAAAGGTGACCGCCTGAACTTCGGCCTGGGTCAGCCGCGGCCAGGCGGGCATAGCGCTGCCGGGAACTCCTTCCGCGATCACGCGCGCCGCCTCTGCGTAGGTCGGGCGCATCGCGCTGAAATCGGCCGGCGGAGGCTTGGAGCCAAAGGCCTCGGGACCGTTGCCCTGGCCCTGCTGACCGTGACATCGAGCGCAATGCACAACATAGACCCGGCGTCCCGCTTCCTGCAGGACGTTGTCGGCCGCCACCCGTTCAGATTCGCGCAGCTGATCCACATGAGCTAGGGTGGCGGTATAGGCGGTAACCGCACTCAGTTGTTCTGGCGGCAGGGAGTTCCAGCCTGCCATTCCCGTGCCCAGCACACCTTCCTGCAGTACTTTCCGGATGAATGATTCGGAAAGTTCATATCGGGTGAGGTCCAGGGCCGGCGGCTTGAGCCGCAGTCCGCTGGCCGGTTTGCCGTCACCCTTCTCGCCATGGCAAGGAGCGCAAAACTGGACAAACACCTGGCGCCCCTGCGACAAGGGCGCGGGGGCTTGGGGCGCTCGCCCGGCTCCTCGTGCAGCCGTCAGTCCACAGCCGCTTACCGCCGCCAGGATGATTACGCCCGCCAATTTTAAAAACGCCGGCTCCCCTGCCAGTGGATGGTTCGGCCGCATTTCCCCTGCACCCCTCGTCACCGAATAGTACAGGGCGGAAGCGGCGCTTGTCTGCCAGAAGATGGTACGAGCCCGCACGAGTGTGCGAAACTTTGTGTGGGCCCATGGCACGCTGCCCAGCACTGCGGAGGGATGCATGAGCGGTCGAAACGGGCGTTCTTGAAAACCGCTGTGCCTCGTTTGGGTTCAAGGGTTTACACTCAAACTGTAGCAAAAATGTAGTAGATCAGGATGCGGAGAGGTGCGTGAGCGGTCGAAACGGGCAGTCTTGAAAACTGCTGTGGTCGGAAGGCCACCGGGGGTTCGAATCCCTCCCTCTCCGCCAAAGCTTAGACCAGCTTACATTTTTCCTACCATTCTTGACAGTTTAGCCCTCCAGAATCCAACCTTCAGGACCCTCAATCTTTCAGTTTGCTTAACTGAGCGTAGCGCTTGATCTGTAAGCGAGACCCATGAGTGTACAAAATCATTTGTTCTCCACCGCTTCAGGTCAGAAACCAAGAGATTAAATGAAGTCTGTACCGATTGGTGTTCCGAAATGGTGCTAATCGTCAATCTGGTTTGGGAAATCCCTCCAGTTCCAGCTTCTGCTTGATCTGGATCAAACGCCAGCTCTGCTTGTCGGTGGGGATTTTCCGCGGAATTGAAGCTGCGACAGCAAGGATGCCGTCTTCATCGGGGCTCGTTACAGCCTGTTCCCGAGCCCACTTTCGTGAGTTCGCCCAGTACGCCGGACCAAGTTCGAGAACAATCTTTTGGTTCTCTATTCCGTCATCAACCCGCTGCTCCTTCTTCGACATCCGCTGCAGATCGCGATCTTCTTCCTTGTCGATCAACATAGAACGCAGACGGGACGAAAGGTCGATGTCCAGTTCGAGCTTACCGGCGCGTGTCCAGCACGCCTCTTTTTGCACCATTCGGTGACGTTCTGAAGGCCGGCTTCGGGATTGACGATTACGTCAAAGACTGTTTTGGAAAGTACCTGCAGCACTCCCTGCAATGCGTTCGGAAGCGACTGCTGTGCCCACAACTGACGCAGCTCCAGAGTCCGCTGCCGGCACTGCTCCTCGATTGCTTGTGAAAGCTTTGCAACCGCATATGTGACGACGTTCGCACGGTAAGTACACTGGCCTGAGGGTGATTCCCTGTCGAGATCCACTTCATGTTCATGCTCGGAGGGTTTTGTACGAGAAAGATAGGATTGGGCCCTGAGCAGCGTCGGCTTAAGGGGTTATAGCGAGGGAAAACGTGAGTCCCTACTACTGTTCAGTGGCATGGCAAACGGTGGTGAGTGCATTCTAGCGGAGAACAGAAGCATTTGCAGCTATACCGGGTGCGGACACGCGGTCAGGGAGGAAAACTGAAAAGCATGTACCACTCCGGCCTGTTCGGGTGCTGCTATGAAAGCGGATAGAGCCTTCATGCTTCTTGACAATACCGTTGCTCACCCAAAGACCCAATCCGGTGCCGCGCTCACCTTTCGTAGTGACAAACGGTTCAAAAAGCCGCCTCCGGTTTTCAGGAGAGATGCCCACCCCGTTATCGGCGAGTACTACTCGCACGCCTGCGCGGCGAGCGTTGCTCGATTCCCGTGAAGCAAAGGTGTGTAGTCTGATGATGCCATCCTGACCGATTGCCTCAATTGCGTTTCCCAGAAGATTGGCGAAGACCTGACGTAACTCCGCCGGAAAGCCCTTGATGGTTGCCGGAGTGTCATATTGCTTCTGGACTGTGATGCCGCTCTGCTCAATCTTTGCCGCGTATAGCTCCACAACGCTGTCCAACACCTCAGAAAGGCTGATGTCCACGGGTGTCGTGGATTGCCGATGAAATGCGAGCATCTGCTTCGTTATGTGCGCAGTCCTCTTGACCTCTTGGGCGGCAGTACAAGCGAACCGCCTGCCTGTGTCGCTCAGGGACTTGTCTGATTCAATCAGGTACAGGAGATTGGTCAACGATTCCAGTGGGTTGTTGATTTCATGAGCGATTGTTGCCGCCAGTCTTCCGGTTGCAGCCAGCTTTTCAGATTCCCGCAGCACCTCCTGTGCCTGAAGCTGGGCCTCTTTAGCGGCTTGTTCTCGGACAAGCTGTTCCCGATCACTCTCAGCCCGCTCTCGTTCGGCGATGACCGCCGCCAGTGTCAGGCCAGAGACGACAAGCACGGCAAAGTAGAGTTGCAGCATAGCGGCACTGAGAATCGGAATATCTCGTGCAAACGGGCCAGACCCACGGGCGGTCGCTGATGTGCCGATGGCGGCAATGGCGAGCGTTGCTAACGCGCATCCACTGACGCCAAAGCGGATTGCGGCCCAGATGACGAAGGGGAACACAGCAAACCCTAAGACATTCAACTTGAGTGCGAACAAGGTTCGATCAGTGAAGATAAAGAAGCAGGCTACCGAGAGCAGGAGGACCAGCGCGGTTAACTCGGCGATACGAAGCCGGGGACGAATCCCCCAGAAGGACGGAAATGTTAAGGCAAGGGGAGCAACAAGCAGGATTCCCATGCCGTCCCCGAGCCAGTACATCAGCCAGGCGGTGCCTACATTCGCCCACGGATGCACATGGGTTGCGAAGAGAACCGCCACTCCGATTGACGCGCTCACCATCGTGCTGCCAATCGCCGCGAAGACAATCAGCCCTAATACATCGCGCAGGCGGGAAAGTGAAGGCTGAAAATCCTGGATTTGATGTAGGAGGAACGCTCCTGTTGCCGCCGCCAGGGTGTTCCCGACCGCAAGACCGACGGCGGTGGTGTGGGGAACAGGACTCCAGAAATTGACGAGAAAGGCGCCGGCGGCAATTCCAGGCGAAACCCGGTAGCCCCATAGCAAGATGGCAGCAAGGGCAATACCTGAAGCGGGCCAGACAGGTGACACATTGCCGCTGGTGAACGGGGTGGCAAGGCCCAGCCTGCCAGCCGCAAAATATGCACCACAGACGACCACGATCTGGAGCACACATTTCAGAACAGACTTGAGGGTGGCCTTCAGGTCCTTGGTAGGTGAGAGCATAGCGTTTTGGGACAGAGTGGTCAGGAATCAGCTTTTGCCAGCAGTTTACCCCTTTTTGGGGTTCTGCAGTCGCCCAGCGAGCCCGCGAGAGAGGCTTAAAGCGAAACTGATGGGCTGGAGGCGGATGCTTACGGCGATCGGCGGTCGGCACACATTGAGGCTAGATGGGGGCGCAGGGAGATTCGAACTCCCGACCGTCAGCTTCGAACTCTGCCGCTCTATCCAACTGAGCTAGGGGGCTGGACCAAACATCGTCCAGACAAACCGAACAGTTATCGTCGGCCAGCGAACAGGAGCAGCAGTGGTCCTCAGGGTTTGAATGGGTCCTGGACAGCGTCGGCCAGTGGGTTGGCCTGCCCTAGCCAGCCCTTTTAGATCGCATGCTGGTTTGTGCCAGTCATCTCGATCCAGGTGCTTGCTCCTAGTTCTCGACCGATCGGCGTACCATTCAGTAATGCTACGCGACCAATAGTCGCATAGTAGATAGCGTTTCTCACAGTCCCATTCGTGGACAGGATCGTGTTAATCGGCTCGGCATCGAGCCTAGTAGTTCTTGATACCGACGGCGTGATGTGCCGATCAGATTTCGCGTATCCGCTACGGCGAACCACACTGATTGCATCGAGACATTTGCGAATTCCGAATGCGAGCTTGTCGTAATTGCCAAATTCCCACAGATCGAGGGTGAACACAGGCAGTTCATCACCCAGCGTTGAATTGCTAAACCACTGATCTGCAGACCTGAATCCAGTGCAGCACCAATAACCGAGGTTATTTCGTCCTCCAGTAATGACATTTCAGCGGTCAGAATCGCCTGGTGATGGACAGCAGGGCCGAACGCTGCCCAGGACTCAGGTAGAAAATCTGCGTGACCGTGCTGCGCAGCGATCCGGGCGAGGATGTCTCTTTGCAGTATGCGGACCTTGAACGCTCCCTCACTCGGCACATACGTACCCTTTGCATCAAGCGTCGACTCGATGGCTGTTCGAACGTGCTGTGGTATGGTCGGGACCTGCGCGTCTGCAGTCAGAGGCAGGCAAGCTATACCAAGGCTGAAGATGAAGACAGCGAACATAGTTTTCATGTTTCTGGGCCACTCCACTCGTACGTTACTTGAGCCTGTATTCAGCCGAGTGGTTTTTCGCCGCTGCGCTCACGGCTTCTGTGGGGTCTCATGAGCTATGTTTACGACACGTTGCGCCTTTACCTGCATGCCTGGCGCGAGTTCATCACTGCCGCGCACTACTATCTGGTCACCAGGCTGAAGGTCGCCAAAAACTTCCGTATTGCTGCCGCTACTGGCGCCTGGCTTCACATCAACCCACTCGGTTTTACCATTACGCACGCGGACAACGAACGTTCGCTCTAGGTTGGTGCCGATCGCCGAACTTGGGACCAGCAGGCTGGGCCCGGGACGGCGCACTGGCCACATTACTTCGGAGAAACTGCCGGGCGTGAGTCTGCCGCCAGGGTTATTCACGTCGAGCTCCACCGGCATGGTGCGCGTCTTGGCGTCCACGGCATGGGAAATCCGCGCAATTCTGCCCATGAACTTCTGCCGCGGAAAAGCCGGCACCGTAAATTCGACTTGGCTGCCCTCAGGAACCACAGCAATGTAGGTCTCGGGCACTGGCACGATCAGCCGCAGGTGCTGCAGCGTTTCCACCCGCAGCATGGGGATTGGCTGATTCGGCCCAACCAGCGCCCCGGGATGGATGTCGCGTTCGGTGATTACGCCATCAAACGGGGCGATGATGCGCAGATACTGCTCGGTTTCTGATACAGTACGCAGCGCTTGTTTGGCCGCTTCCACGTTATCGGACAGCGCTTTGACTTGCGCCTGGTCGGCTTCGACAGCTTTTTGCGCTAGCAGCAAGTCGTTACCCGCGACCACGCCCGGTGTTCGTGCTGCGGCGTGCAGCTTGACGTAGGTGCTTTCATCGGCCGCCACCTTGGCCTGCCCAGCCGCCAGTTGCGATTGTGCAGCTTCCGCCTTGGACTGCGCTTCGGCGCGCTGCGATACCAGTTCCGGCGCGACCAGGCGGGCAATCAGCTGTCCCGCGCGCACGTGCGAGCCCCGGTCTACTCCGATCCACTGCAGGAAGCCCACGACTTTGGGATAGATGGCCACTACTTCGTAGGGGCGGAGTTCGCCCGGCAGATTGACCTTCAGATCAAGCCGCTTCGCTATCACCGGCGTGACTTCAACCGTAGCCGGCCCGGCTTGGGTTGCCGCCGACGCGGTTAAGCGTTGCGACGAGTTGCACGCCATCAGTGCGGCGAAACACATCACGACAATCACGAAGCCCGCAAACCTCATGCTCTGCCCTCCGTACCTTCGGCGTAGCGGCTCGCGGGGTCGTCGGGGTCAAGCGACGCCGAAGCCATGCTCGCCCCGCCCTGCACCGCGGCAAATACCGACGGCAGAATCCCCAGCGTTGCAATGGTGGCGAAGAGCAAGCCTCCGATGACCGCGCGTCCCAGCGGCGCTGTCTCTTCCGCCCCGCTGCCAAAGGCTAAGGCCATGGGAATCATTCCGGCGATCATGGCCATGCTGGTCATCAGCACCGGCCGGATGCGGGCGCGGGCGCTGACCGCGGCCGCCTCCGCCGCAGCCATACCCGCGCGGCGGTTATGCTCGGCAAACGTCACCAGCAGGATGGCATTCGCCACTGCCACTCCGATAGCCATGATCGCTCCCATGAATGACTGCACATTAAGAGCTGTACCCGTAATCAGCAGGGCGAAAATGACGCCGCAGATCACTGCAGGCACAGTCGAGATCACCACCAGTGATAGCCGTATGGATTCGAAATTCGCCGCCAGCAGTAGGAATATCACCGCAATGGCGAGGCCCAGGCCGATGCCCAGATTCTGCAAGGCTTCCTGCATGGGTGCGATCTGCCCACCCATACTCACCGTCACGCCGCGGGGCGGGACACCTGCGCGCTGAATCGCCTTCTGGATCTGAGCGGCCACGCGGCCAAGGTCTTCTCCCTGCACGTTGGCCGACAGGGTGAGCATGCGCTGACCGTTTTCGCGATCGTATTCCCCGACCACAGTTCCCATGTGCACCGAAGCCAGATCGCCGAGCATGGGATGTGTGCTGCCATCCATCGAGACCGGCACCCGCTCTACGTCCTGAAGAGTAATCATCCGCGGTTGGGGAATTTGAACTTGCACCTGGTATCCAATCCCTGAATTTGGATCACGCCAATAGTTCGGGGTAACGAAACGGCTGGAGGAGGTGGCTGCCACCAGCGATCGGCCGACCTGCTCGACGGTCACACCCATTTGCCCAGCAAGTTCCCGATCCACGTTGACGTCCACGCTGGGATAATCGAGAGGCTGCTCAAATTGCAGGTCGCGAAGCGAGCGGATACGGCTCAACTCCTGTCGCACGTTGTCAGCGAAAACACGGTTCTGCGCCAGGTTAGGGCCGCGGATCGCGACCTCCACCGGCGTTGGCGACCCAAAATTCATAATCTCGCTGACGATGTCGCCGGCCTGAAAGGAGAAATAAGAACCTGGGAATTCCCTAGGCAGTTCCTGGCGCAGCCGCTCTTTCAAGTGGTCCATGTCAATGTGCGCTCCTGGGCGCAGGGCCACGCGCATGGCCGCCTCCTGGGGTCCGCTGGTCCAGAGGAAAACCGTGTTGATGGGATAGCTGGAGGCCTGCGCCCCCACATACCCAAGCGTGATCTTAACGTTGCCTGCTCCGGCATCCTGCTGGATGTGGTCCAGCACCTCCCGGGTCATGCGTTCTGTGTCTACCACGCGGGTACCGGTCGGAGCACGAAAACGGAATTGAAACTGGTCGGCGCCGGAGGCGGGAAACAACTCTCTGCCCATGACCGGCCCCAGCAAGGCAATGATCAGGATTGCCGCTACGATGTAGCCGGTCATAACCGCCCGCCGTCGGGGCAGAAGGCGCCGCAACACCCGCTCGTATCTCTCGCGAAACCGCTCGAACCTGCTTGCATTCGTTTCCTCGTGGCTCGGTTCCCGCATAATCCAGGTGGACATGACCGGCACAAGCGAACTGGATAAGAGATAGGACGCCGCCATCGCAAAACCCACCGCCAGCGCCAAGGGTACGAACAGAGCATGCGCCACTCCGGTCATGAAGAACGAGGGCACGAAGACCGAGAGCACGCATAACATGGCCAGCAGCCGCGGCACCGCTACTTCTCGGCTGGCGTCCACAATGGCACGCCCACGCCTTGTGCCCTGCGCGAGGTGGGTGTAAATGTTCTCGATCACTACCGTGCCTTCATCCACCAGAATGCCCACCGCCAGCGCCAGCCCGCCCAATGTCATGATGTTGATTGTCTGTCCGGCTGCCCAAAGCGCCACCACCGCCGCCAGCAAGGCAAAAGGAATCGTCACTACCACAATCGCCGAACTGCGCCAATCACCCACAAACAGCAGCACCATCAGGCCGGTGAGCAGCGCCCCCAACAGTCCTTCCCGTGTGACTGACGACAAAGCGGCCTTCACATACGTAGACTGATCGAATTCATAGCTGACGTTGATGTCCTCGGGAATCAGGGAGCGGAAGCGCGGCAGGCTGGCCTTGACTTCATTTACCACGGTCAGGGTGGAGGCGTCCGGCCGCTTGGTGACCGGTATGTACACCGCGCGGCGTCCGTTCACCAGCGCGTAGCCCGCCAGAATGTCGGTGCCGTCCTGCACCGTCGCTACATCGCGGATGAAGACCGTGGGCCCGGCACCGGTTCGGATGGGCAAATCGAGCAACTCGGAAGGCCGACGTACGACGTCGTTCATCGGCACCATGCGTTGCAGGCTGCCCATCTGCATCGCTCCAGCCGGCATGATGATGTTGCCCGTGCTGACCGCCTTAACTACCTCCTGGGGCGACATACCGTAGGCGCGCAGCCGGTCGGGATCAACGTTAATGACAATGGTCCGCTGGTTGCCGCCGAACGGTGGGGGCGCCGAAACTCCCGGCAACGTGGCGAATACCGGCCTCACCCGGTTGAGCGCCAAATCCTGGATCTGTCCCAGATCGCGCGTCTTGCTGGAAAATACCAGGTAGCCTACCGGCACCGTGCCCGCGTCGAAGCGGATGATGAACGGTGGAACCGTTCCATACGGCATGAATGCATGGGCCCGGTTCACATACGAGATGGTCTGCGCAAGGGCCTCGCTCATGTTGGTACCGGGATGAAAGGTCAGCTTAAGCAGCGCCGCGCCCTGGATAGATTTTGAGTCCACCGTTTGAATGCCGTTTATATACAGGAAATGGTACTCGTAATAGTAGGTGAGATAACCCTCCATCTGGGCCGGGCTCATTCCCCCATAGGGCTGCGCGACATAAATGACTGGCAGATTCAGATTGGGGAAGATGTCCATCCGCATACGCAGAATGGCCAGGATCGAACACAAGGCGACAGCAATAACCAGGACGATTACGGTAATTGGTCGGCGCAGCGCGGCACGAATAAGCCACATACCTAATGGCCTCTCTTCGACATCGACCGAATGATTTCCAGAAATGGCGTGACGTCCCCCTCAGCGACTGCAAGTGCCGCCAGCGAACGCCAGGCATTCAACTTGGCAACGGCATCATCGCTTTCGGCACGGACAAGCAGGCTTTGCGCTTCCGTCACCTCGACGACATTGGCCAGTCCAGCCTGATAGCGGGCACGGGCCTGCGATTCACTGTCTCGTGCGGACTGCAGCTCGGGCGGCGTGGCCTGGGCAATGGCTACTGCGCCTTCGAGCCGTGCCTGCGCTTCGGCAACTTGGGCCAAAAGATCCTGAAGCGTCTGCTGATAACGTGCGGACTCGGCGCGCTGGTCGGCCTGGGCAATCTGCTTGCGCGCCCGGGTCGCGAAGATGTCGAGCACCGGAAAAGAGGCGGTCAGGCCCACTGCCCAGTTTTCCCGCTGCAGGTCGAGCCCCGTGGTGCCTCCCGCAAAACTGCCGTCGAGATTGGCTCCGGTTCCGCGGCCGCTAATCGAACCCTGCAAGTTGAAACGTGGATAGTACGAACGATCCGCAACACGTACTTGAGCCGCCGTCTCTTGCACTCGGGCATTCTGTGCCGATGCCTCGGGGTGCGCGGCAATGTTCCGTGCGGCCATCGAGGCCGGCGGGATCTGCAGGACCGGACCCGAATCCAAAACCAGGTTTGCCGTCTGCATTCCGAGCAGATCGGCTAATTCGGCTCGCGCGACGCGTTCGTTCACTTGTGCTTGGATCAGAGCAATGCGCGCGGCCGCCAGTTCGGCATCGGCCCGCGATGCATCCGCGCCGGGACGCAGCTCATTGTTTACCAGCGCGTGTACTGTTCGGCCGAACACTTCCCGCCGATTCACATTGGCCTGCGCGGCACGAATAATCTGCTGTCCTGCAGCGACGGAGAGAAATGCGTTTGCCGTCGCTGCTCCCACCTCCAGACGGCTGATCCCCACGTTGGCTGCTGCGGCGTGCTCATTCGCCCTGGCCACATCCATTTCTGCATGGCGGTACCCGAAGTCAAACGGCTCCCACGAGAGCAGCAGGCCAGCGGCGCTCCCCCAGGCACCCCGATCTGATGTGGAGGTCAGCACCGGACCGGAAACGGAGGGGACCACGCCCTGTGGGAGAAGCAGGCCGAAAATGTTATTGCGCGTAGCTCGGTTGCCCTGCCACAGAGCATTCGCCGTGGGCAAATAGGCGGTACGCGCAAGCCCGACTCCGGCGTGCGCAGCCGCTCTTCTCTCCAGAGCCGAGCGCACTGCTGGATAATGCGACAGGGCGTAATCCACGGCTGCATCCAGAGTCAGGGTTGATGTCCCTGAGCTCTGTTGGGCCACCGCGGCAATCGCCAGGATTCCCGGCAAGAGCAAGGCCGGGATTTTGCATGCCAGTTTCAAGCTCGCCTCCATGGGAGTGCTAGCTACTTCGCACCTTTGGCGGAATTGTCCTTAACAAGGGCCGCGCGGAGTCCCTTTGCCAGCTGCACCGCATTGCTGTTGGCCCAGTAATGCATAAAGAAGAGACGCGGATTTTCAGTCAGCATGTGGCTATGCACGGCTGTAACCTCGATTCCGTGGTCGCGAAGGGCCCGGATTACCGGATTTACCTCGCTTCCGATCAGCACGAAATCGCCGGTGATGGCGGCACGTCCGTTACCCGTCGGCTGGAAATTGATCGAGGTGGCGGTCCCCATGGATGG
>Ga0075271_10000079_pt1 | contig 11840 bp, 10 predicted proteins | sample SF_Rice_5C_0N_30_FD_69775 | JGI IMG/M metagenome (GOLD analysis project Ga0075271, IMG submission 69775) | Rice paddy soil microbial communities from Twitchell Island, California, USA - SF_Rice_5C_0N_302 | ecosystem: Environmental > Terrestrial > Soil > Paddy field/soil | place: USA: Twitchell...
GCAGGAGTCCTGATGCGTTCAAGAATCAAATAAACGCACCCGGTGGCCCACTCAAGTTTCCTTTGCTTGAGTGGGGAAAACTGTCTCGCCCGCCATGCCCCAGCTCTGAATATCGGTTAAGATACTGCGCACGTCGCCCTGCGGCGGTCGTCCGACCGCTGCCCAGATAATTTCCCAACTTCTCAGAGGAGAAATTTATGGCGAAGGTCCCTCCAGTTCCCCCCGGATTTCACACTGTCACTCCCTACATCACCGTCACCAAATCGGCCGAGGCCATCGACTTCTACAAGCGTGCGTTCGGCGCCGAGGAGGTGTTCCGCATGGATGGTCCGGGCGGGAAGGTGATTCACGCCGAGATTAAGATCGGCGATTCCGTGATCATGCTCTCTGACGAATGGCCGAACTCCGGCGTGAAAGCTCCTATTAATGCCGGATGTTGCACGGCGTCGCTGATGATCTACCTGCCGGACGTCGACGCTTCCTATACCCAGGCTGTAAATGCCGGAGCCAAGAGCACCATGCCGGTAGAGGACCAGTTCTGGGGCGACCGCGCGGGTCAGGTCACCGACCCGTACGGCCACAAGTGGATGCTCGCTACCCACGTGGAAGACGTCAGCCCCGCGGACATGGAGCGCCGTCAGCAGGAATACTTCGAAAAGATGCGCGCAGCTTCCTAGCTGCAAGAATCGAGGGTGCCGCACTCTTCCCCGACGGGGAGGGTGCGAGTGCAGTAACTGAGTAGTATGGGACGGGGCTGTGCCCCGTCCCATTACTTCTTGTCCGCGATCAGCACGCCGCCGCGCGCGAACGAATCCTTCGGGACTTCCACGAAGGAAATGCTGATACCTTCCTTCGCCGTGCCGATCTCTTCGTGCAGCACGTCCGTGATGCGCTCGGCGACTTTGCGCTTCTGCTCCGTCGTGCGACCTTCCAGCATCGTGATCTGTACGTGTGGCATAAATAACCTCGTGGGCCGCGGCCCCGATTCTTATCTGATCAGTTCGTAACCAGCGAAGAAGTAGCTCAACTCAAAGCGCGCCGTATCCTCGGCGTCCGAGCCATGAACGGAATTGCGTTCGATGCTCTCGGCGAACTTCTTGCGGATCGTGCCTTCCTCGGCATTAGCCGGATTCGTCGCACCCATAACTTTCCGCCATGCAGCGATGGCGTCGTCCTCTTTTTCAAGGGCCATCACAACGATCGGGCCTTCCGACATGAAATTCGTCAGCGAGTTGAAGAACGGCTTGCCCGCGTGGACGGCGTAAAAGCCCTCCGCCTGCTCCTTCGTGATATGGAGCATCTTCATTCCGATGATGCGGAAACCGTTGTTGAGGATCATGTTGATGATGTCGCCTTCCGCATTCTTCTTCACTGCATCGGGCTTGATGATTGCGAGGGTGCGCTGCAAAGTCTTGGCCATTCTTACGCGAATACCTTTCTAGATGATTGCTGTTTGTTTGCTGCTTGTATTTTGAATTCGAAACTCTGTGAGCTGTCATCTGAGCGAAGCGAAGGATCTATGCATTTGGGTCCGACCCAGAGCATCGACCCTTCGCCGCTCAGCATGACTGCCAGTCGATGGTGCCCCATCCTCGCGCCGCGATGTTCGGCGCTAGGGTGGGCAACCACAACAAATGACTACGCCCTCGCCTTCGCCCCGAGAACACTCACCAGCGTTGCGCCGATCTCTGCCGGCGATTTCGCCACCTTGATCCCGGCGCCTTCCAGCGCTTTCATCTTCTCGGCCGCCGTTCCCTTGCCGCCGCTGATGATCGCTCCGGCGTGGCCCATGCGGCGTCCCGGAGGCGCCGTCTGTCCGGCAATAAACGAAACAACCGGCTTAGTCACGTTCTTCTTGATGAACTCGGCCGCGTTCTCTTCGGCATTGCCGCCGATTTCACCGATCATGATGATCGCTTCCGTTTCCGGATCGGCCTGGAATAGCGTCAGCGCGTCAATGAAGTTCGTGCCGATGATTGGGTCGCCGCCGATGCCGATCGCCGTGCTCTGCCCGATTCCGCGCAGCGTAAGCTGATGCACGGCCTCATAGGTCAGCGTGCCCGAGCGGGAGACGATGCCGACATTCCCCTCGCGGTGAATGTGCCCCGGCATGATGCCGATCTTACACTTCCCCGGCGAGATGATGCCCGGGCAATTCGGCCCGATCAGCCGCGACTTTTTGCCCTTCAAATACTCCCACGCCTTCACCATGTCCAGCGTCGGAATGCCTTCGGTGATGCAGACGATCAGCGGCACCTCTGCGTCGGTCGCTTCCATGATGGCGTCGGCTGCGAATGGCGGTGGAACAAAAATGACTGTGGCGTTGGCGCCCGTTTCGCGCACCGCATCGGCCACCGTGTTGAAAATGGGCCAGCCTTCGTGCTTGGTGCCGCCCTTGCCGGGAGTCACGCCGCCAACCACCTTGGTCCCATATTCTGCGGAGGCTTTCGCGTGGAACGTGCCCTCGCGTCCGGTGAGTCCCTGAACGATCAATCGTGTATTTTTATCAACAAGTACGCTCATCGGATTCCCCCTATGCCTTTGCGCCTTTGGCGGCTGCGACGACTTTTTCCGCCGCGTCTTTCATCGTCTCGGCAACGATGAAGTTCAGTCCGGATTCCTTCAGGATCTTGCGACCCTGCTCGACGTTGGTGCCTTCCAAACGCAGAACGATCGGCAGCTTGATATTCGTGCTCTTCGCTGCCGCCACCACGCCGTTGGCCAGCGTGTCCACGCGCAGGATGCCGCCGAAAATATTGATCAGCACCGCTCGCACGTTCTTGTCGCTGAGCAGGATCTCGAAGGCGTGCGTTACCTGGTCTTCATTGGCCCCGCCGCCCACGTCGAGGAAGTTCGCCGGCATTCCGCCCGCGTACTTGATGATGTCCATGGTGGCCATCGCCAGGCCCGCGCCGTTCACCATGCAGCCCACGCTCCCGTCCAGCTTGATGTAGTTAAGACCATACTTGCTGGCTTCCACTTCGAGCGGATCTTCTTCCGTGATGTCGCGCAGTTCCTTGATGTCCTTGTGGCGGTAGAGTGCGTTGTCGTCGAAGTTGATCTTGGCGTCCAGCGCGAGCACCCGGTTGTCGGTCGTCGAGATGAACGGGTTGATCTCCATCAGCGACGCATCGGTCTGCAGATAAGCCTTGTAGAGCCCCGTCATGCAAGCGACGGCCTGGTTGATCAGGGCCGGCCGCAAACCGAGCTTGAACGCCAGTTTGCGCGCTTGGAACGCTTCCAGCCCAAGACCCGGCTCGATGTACTCCTTGAAGATGGCGTCGGGATTTTCCGCCGCAACCTGTTCGATCTCCATGCCGCCCGCAGCCGAAGCCATGAAGGCCACTTTCGCGGCCTGACGATCCAGCACGATTCCGAGGTAATACTCCTTTTCGATCGGCAGCGTTTCTTCAATCAGAAGCCGTCGTACCATCCGTCCTTCCGGACCGGTCTGGTGCGTCACCAGCGTCATGCCCAGCATCTTGCGGGCAATCTGCGAGGCTTCTTCAACCGTCTTCGCAATCTTTACGCCGCCGCCCTTACCACGGCCACCGGCATGGATCTGCGCTTTCACAACGACGCCTTTTGCCCCGGCGTCAAACAGGTTCTTCGCGGCTGTTTCGGCTTCCTCCGGCGTGGTGGCCATCTCACCGCGCGGGACGGCAACTCCATACTTCGCCAGTATGTCTTTTGCCTGGTACTCGTGAATTTTCATGAATGCACTGACCGAGCGGCATGCTCCGGACATAAACCCCACGTCTCACCCAAGCTGCCGCTCTATTGGATTAGGAACCGTGGATTGTACTCAAATTTAGCACCCCAGAGCAACGTATTGCATCGCGGCAAGCCTGCTGCAACAATGAGTGACAAAGTTTCGCCAAGCATCGGAGCGTTTCAGGCGACGTAATCGCGTTCAGCACTTCCAACCTCCGAAACCTCTCGAAACTTCCGAGACACCCGAAACCTTCATCATGATCCTCGACGCTCTCCACACCATCGCCAACCATCGCCAGTCGCTCTCGCGCGACCAGGCCCGCAGCGTGATGTCCGAAATCCTGGCGGGCAACTGCACCGATGCGCAGATCGCGGCCCTCCTCGTTGCGCTGCACATGAAGGGCGAAACCGTGGAGGAGATCGTCGGATTCGCACAAGCTATCCGCGCCGCCGCAGCGCCCATCCATTCCAGCGAAAATTCCCTCATCGACGTCAGCGGCACCGAACGCGATGCCCTCGTTGACACCTGCGGGACCGGCGGCGACGCAAGCGGCACGTTCAACATCTCGACCGCCACCGCGCTGGTCGTGGCCGGCACGGGTGTGCGCGTGGCCAAGCACGGCAACCGAAGCGTCACTTCGAAGTGCGGCTCAGCCGACGTCGTCGAGGCCCTTGGCGTCAAGTTGACGCTGCCTCCCACGCGTGTGGCGCAATGCCTGGAGGAGGTCGGCATCGCCTTCCTGTTTGCGCCCGCCATGCACTCGGCCATGAAATACGTTCAACCCGCCCGGCGCGAGCTTCGCCTGCGCACTGTCTTCAACCTGCTCGGACCTCTCACCAATCCCGCCAAAGCGTCGGCGCAAGTGGTCGGCGTGTATTCGGCGGACTTGGTCGAAAAACTGGCCGAGGCATTGCGGGAATTGGGCCTGAAGCGCGCGCTCGTGGTCCACGGCAGCGACGGGCTGGACGAAATCACCATCACCGGAACGACCCGTATCGCCGAAGTTCGCAATGGCAACGTGCATACCTACGAAGTCGAACCCGAACAGTTCGGCCTGAAGCGCGCCCCCATGAGCGAGATTTCTGGCGGCGATCTGGTGGCCAATGCAGCGATCATCCGGACCATCCTCGACGGCCAGAAGTCGCCCCGGCGCGACGTCGTCCTTCTGAACGCCGGGGCTGCCCTCGTAGCGTCGGGCCGCGCGGACTCCATAGCCGAAGCGATTCCTTCCGCCGCCCGATCTATCGACTCCGGCGCCGCAAAGGCCAAACTCGATGCTCTCGTCAGATTCACCAACTCGCACTCATAACTCCTGAACGCATGGCAACGATCTTTACTTCACTGCGACACAACTTCTAAGAGCTGATGGTTCAACCGCTAGTTCCCTCCCGCTTTCCATTCACCTTTACGAGCGGCGAACGCGTGAAAACTAATCTGGATTCAAGCTTTTTGGAATGAGGATTTTGCGATTTTGCCTTCGCCCAGACCCGCATTTTCAGCGGCTCCGCGCAAGTGAGGGGGGCCAAATTCTGGTGCCCCACCCTCGTGCCGCGCTGTTCGGCGCTGTTCGGCACTAGGGTGGGTCAGCCATGATGCATTAGTCTTCGAAACTCCTGGCGCCCGAACCAAAGCCGTTCAGCGCCTGCTTCCACAGCCACTTCATCGCGCGCTTGCCGTCGTAGCAGTAACTGAGGTTGTGGTTCAGCGTGGAGAAGCAGTGTTTCTCGCACGTGTGCTTCAGGTTCGTCAACTCATCAGGATCGAAGTTGAACTTATCGACGTTTCCCCAGTTGTAGCTGGCAGGATACATCGGGAAACACGGGGCCACCGTGCCGTCCGTACGGATGATCACGTTGTTCTGACCGGCGCGGCAGTTCCAGGAAGAGAAGCGCAGTTCACCGTTCAGGTCTTGCACGATTCCCGGCGTACGATCGAGCATCGTTGCCGTCTCTCCGTTCAGGCCTAAACCATCGCCGTACCAGCCGACCTTGCGGATGTTCAAACCGGAAGACATGCGCATGAACGCCTTCATTTCCTGCAAGCGCTGTACCGAGTTCACCATCTGGTATCCGGACTTGTGCTTCTCGATAATCCAGTCGATCAGCTCGTCTGTAGCGCGCCAGTCTTCCGGTCGGATGTAGGTCGGGTTCTCGTTCAGATGCCTGAAATGCTCATCCTGCTCGAGCATCGGCGTCTCGTTGATGTGGTAGTCGGTCGCCACGCGATGCTCGTGCGCGTATTCGGTCAACTTCTTGACGTCTTCACGGTTGTTCCGGCAGATGTTGATGTTGAAAAACACCATGTAGTCGTAGACATACTGCTTACGTAGGACGTGTTCCAGGTTCTGCTGCGCTGGTACGTAGGCCTTTGGCAGACTCGGCTGAAGGTCCCATGCATCCAGCGCGAAGTTGAAGACGGCCACGCCCGCGTCGCCGAGTCTATCGGCCACCTCGGGCCGCAGCAATCTGCCGTTGGTGCCGATGTAGATCCAGAAACCTTTCTTCGCCGCGTAGTACACGACTTTGTGCGCAAATTGCGGCCTGAGCAACGGTTCTCCACCCATCAGCGCCAGCACGCGGCAACCGTGGTCATGCAGCCAGTCGATCGCGCGCCGCGTGGTATCTTCGCTCATGCCCTTTACGCGGTTGTCAAACGCCCAGCAATACCAGCAGTCGAGGTTGCACTTGTACTCCACGAACAGGTACGCCGTGATCGGATGGAATTCGCCCGGCAGCACACGCGAGCGGATGTAAGGAAAGAGCCACCCGCGCATTTTGCGGTAAATCTCCTTCGACCCCCATTCGCGCTTGTCAGGCGGAAGCTCGGGTCCAGGATCGTTCAACTTTTCCGGGTATTGCGGGAAGACCGGCTCCGGCAGAGTCATCCCTTTCGACTCAAGCGGCGTGGGCTTCTGCGGGCCGGAATTCATCAACAGGTCGTGGATCGCAACGTCGATACGAAACTTGGCAGGGATTGTGGCCATTTGCTGTCTCCTCCGAATGAAAGGTTGAGACTGCTTGGCAGCCGGGATTACTAACCATTCTTGCAGCGGATTATACGCCCCAAACTGCCGGGCGAGATCCGATGAAAGGGATGATGTGCCCCGTATTGGACCGAGTTGTACGTCGTGTACCGATTTGAACCTTAATCGAATACTCGACTATCGCAATTCCACTTTCTGCATGTACTCCGCGATGTTTACGTCGGGCCATCGGAGCGCGGATGCGATGGCAACTCGCAACGCCGTTGCCGAAGCGGGTTCTCCGTGAACCAGCCAGGTATGCTGTGGCGCTCTCGTGAACGTCTGCATCCACTCCAGCATTTCGGGCGTGTCGGCGTGATCGCTGAACTGCTCGAGCGCCGCCACCTGCGCCCGCACTGGAATGATTTGTCCGAAGATTTTCACCTGCGGCTCACCGTCCTTGATCTGTCTGCCGCGAGTTCCCGGCCCTTGGAATCCAATGAAAAGGATGAGATTTCGTGGGTCCGGCAGGCGCAGCAGCAGATGGTGCTGGATGCGGCCACCCGTACACATGCCGTTCGCCGACACGATGATGCACGGATAACGTGAGTCGTTGATTTTCTTGGATTCTGCCGGCGTGATTGCAAAATTGAAGTTTTGCCAGCCGAGAGGAGAACCGTATTTCGCAATCAGTTCTTTCGTAGAGGCGCTGAACTCTTCCGAGTGCTTCAGGAAGATCTGCACGGCGTGAATGGCCATCGGAGAGTCGGCAAACACGGGCACTCGCGGGATCTGGCCGTTCTCCATGAGTTCCTTCAGCATGAACAGGAACTTCTGCGTGCGTTCAACCGCAAACGCAGGCACCAGCACACTGCCGCCGCGCTTCACCGTTTCGGTAATGAGCCTCGCCATTTCCGGTCTCGGATCTGTGTGCGGATGCAGGCGGTTCCCGTACGTCGATTCCGTCACCAATACGTCGGTTGACTCGCCTTCGGTCGGTCCCGAATGTTCCACGCGTCCGGGCGAGATGAGCGAGTCCCGCACGCGGCCCAGGTCGCCCGTAAACAGCAATTTTCGCGTGTTCCCTTTGGTGCCCGCCGTGATCTCCACCATCGAAGAGCCCAGGATGTGCGCCGCGCGAACGAATCGGAACGAGAAGTCCGGGCGAAGTTGCCTGACTTCGCCGAACGGTACAGCCTGGAAATACTTCAGCGCCTCCTCCGCTTCTTCCAAGGTGTAGAGCGGCAACGCCGGGCTGTGCTTCGAACTCTTGACCTTGTTGTGAAACGCCGCGTCTTCTTCCTGCAGGTGCCCGGAATCGGGGAGCAGAATGCCGCAGAGGTCGATCGTCGCGGGACTCGCATAAATGGGCCCGCGAAAACCCTCTTTCACCAGTTTCGGAAGCCACCCCGAATGATCCAGGTGTGCATGCGTCAGGATGACGGCATCGATATCTTTTGCCGGAATCGGAGTATCGCGCCAATTGCGTTCGCGCCATTCCTTCGGCCCTTGGAACATGCCGCAATCAATCAGGATTTGAAAGCCATCTTTTCCGCTGCTGTCGCCGGAGGTGTTGATCAGGTGCTTGGAACCTGTGACGGTGCCCGCGGCACCGAGGAATTGGATATAGGCCACGTAAGCTCCCAGACTCGAACTGAACGGCACATTCTAAAGCTGCGATTCGAAATGTCAACTTCGAAGGTCTCAAAGCGACGGAATCACTGTGAGTTTGATTTTGCCGGAAACGTGTAGGTGTCGTTCGTCATGTCCGATTCCGGTACGCTGCCATCGTTCACGACTGCTGAAACTGGAGCGAGTGGCACTTCCACCCGTTTAACTGCCTCGGATTTGCCCTTCACCAGCATGCGCGTCGGGATCTCTCCCCTCTCCGTCTTGATGATCACCGGCACTTCCGCCGACGCATCGCCCAGGTTTTCGACGGTGAGCGTTACCGAGATGTTTCCAGCCAGCATCGTGCGCACGAACCCGGCTTTAATGCGGAAATCCGGAAGCCCGCGATCTCGATAAACCCAGTCGGCGAAGAACCATTCCAAGCTTTTCTTCGACTGCACTTCCGCGAGCCTCTGAACGTAAGACGGCTCTTTATCCTGTGCCGGCTGATAGCTTTGAATCACGTGCTGCAAGGCATCATCGCCGACCATGTCGCGCAACATCCACCAGACGAACATGGCCTTGATGTTGTAGTACGCAGGATCGCTGGCACGCGTGAGCGGTTGACCGACAGTTGTAGACGAGGTCTGACCTGCGCTTCCCTGCAGCGCCTGGTTCTCCGCGGCCTGCAAGGCGGGCAGAAGTCCGTCCATCCAATTGAGCGCGGCGCCGCGGCCTGCCTGCTGTTCCCGCACCAGAGCCTGCGCGAACTGTGCCAGGCCTTCCGATATCCATGCGCGGCTGGTCCCCACCGGCTCGCATGCGTGCGCGAGTTGATGCGCAACTTGCACTTCAGTCCGCGGCTGGTCTCCACTGCGCAAAGGCGTGAAAACGATTGCGCCAGAGTCGAATGGCATGGCATCGGCATCCGCCAGTTCGATTACCTGCACCTTCTCGCGCTCCGGCCCGAACCAACGGGTGATGAGCGGCAACACCTTCTCCGCCGCCAGCACAAACTCCTCAGCAGACGCACGGTCTTCGCCCACATACTCGACCGAGATCGTGGGACGAGTAACCGTTGAGTAGCTTGCGATCGCGAACGTCGCCGGATATCGCCCAAGCCTGAACGAGTAGTCGGATTCCCGCGTGGTCGCCTCTTCAGGATTAATCGGCGCGTGAGCGCTTGACCCGGTCAAACGACCGTTGGCCAGAATGCTGTCTGAGCCCTGTTCCTGAATCGCAACGGTCATCACTGCTTCAGATTCCCGTTGCTTCCACTCGCCGAGCACTTCGAAGTATCGGTTGCCCTCGCTCAGGCTGGCAGATTCCATTGCCACGGGATACCAGCAGACGTAACCGGCGCCACGCAGTGCGGTGAACTCCGTGCTGATGCTGTCCCAGTCATTGCGGAAGGCGACCGCCTCCGGCACTCCGATGCGAGTCAACCGCGTGGCATCCGCCGTGATGGTTCCGCCGTAACTCACGTCGAGAATAACCGTCTGGTTCGGAGCCACAGCCTCAGGTAACTCGACGATAGCTTCCGAGACCGCGCCTGTATGGTCGATGTCGGTCTCGTAAGGCTGCGTCACATACGTCAACTGCTTGTCCCCAAGCCGAATGGTCTTCCACGACAGGCTCGAGGATATCTGCAGAGACAGATTGCGCTGCGGCACAGTGGAGTCGTTCCGCAGCGCGATTTTGCCGTTCCCTTCGAACCCGTGCGTGGCAGGCACGACCCGCACGCGCAAATCATAGTTGGTGAACGTAAAGGCACTGCGGTCGAGCCCGAATGCGGAGCCGCATAGAACCAGCACGCACAAAAGAGGGAGAAAGCAGATTTGGAACCAAGTTAATCGAGAATGCATTTGATCACTGGCGTAAGTCTAAACTCACATTGGAATACCGCGTACCAAGTATCTGAGCGTTGAGAACTGAGCACTGGTGCTACAAACTGCCTTTCTTTCGCTGCCGGGCCGCTTCGTACATGACGACAGCCGCCGCGACAGACACATTCAATGACGGCACCTTGCCGAGCATTGGAATCTTCACCAGGAAGTCGCACTTCTTGCGCACCAGATCGTGAACTCCAGCGCCCTCGGCGCCGAGCACCAACGCGCAATCCATGTTGTAGTCCAGTTCGTCATAGCTCTGGGTGCCACGTTCGTCCAGGCCAACCACCCAGACATTGCGGGACTTCAGCTCTTCCACGGTGCGCGAGATGTTCGTAACACGGGCAATCGGCAGCCATTCGGAAGCACCGGCGGATGCTTTTGCCACCGTTGCGGTCACGCCCACGGCGCGACGGTCAGGGATAACGACGCCATCAGCGCCTGCGGCATCTGCCGTGCGCAGGACCGCGCCGAGGTTATGCGGGTCCTCGACGCCGTCGAGTACGACGACAAACGAGTAGCGGCCGCGCTTGGCGTTGAGAATGTCGTCCAGGTCTGAATACTGCTTGCCTGCCACTACGGCGGCGACACCCTGATTGGAGGCGGTACGTGCAATCCTGGTCAGGTCATCGCGGGACATGAACCGGACCGAGATGCCGGATTTGCGACAGTCATCGATGATCTGCTGGATCTTGCCGTCGCGTCGTTCCTTGGCAACGGCGACGTATTCGACGGCGCGCCCGCGCGCTTCCACTGCTTCCGAAACCGGGTGGATGCCGTAAATGACCTCTTGTGCCATGCAAGAAGTGTACTATTCGCGCGCTTCGGGACGAGTCCTGACCTTCTCTGCCGCGAGCACCAGGGCGGAAGACAGCGCGCCGACACCGAGACCGGCGATGACGTCCGAGACGTAGTGATAGCGGTCGTTGACGGCGCCGAGGCACAGCAGGATCACCAGCGCCGTCAGCGCGGCGCCAAGGCGCGGCACGTATTTCCATGCGAATATGAGCGCGACCATTCCGGCAGCGACGTGGGAACTGGGAAAGGCGTTGCCGTGAACACCGGCATGACTCTGGATCAGCAACACAGCCCAGTGGAACGGACCTCCGTGCAAGGGGACCGCGTGCAGTTGCGCGAGCGTGTGCGCAGGGCCTTCGGTCGGAAACAGCAGGAAGAACACGTAACAGCTAAGGTAGGCGAGGACACTCGCGGTCATCACCTGGCGGAACTCGCGTTTGGCAGGACGCCTGTAGACAGCCGCGCCGACGATCATCAGCAGCAGAAAGTAGCTGAAGTAGCCGACGTCCATCAGTTCAGTGAGCCACGGTGACGCAATCCGGTTCAGCAAGACGGTTGGAGGCGCGGGAAAGACGCAGGCTTCGATCGCAAGTAAATAATGGTCGCGCCAGCCATCGACAACCAGGAACGAGAGTCGCGCGGTTTCCTCGAAGGTAATGATGAACAGCGCGAGCGGATACCAGTCATGCAGGAAGCGTGCGACTCGGGACCGCTTTGAGGCAGTCGCGAGCACGGCGATGGCGGCGACACACATAAGGTGAACCAGCAAGAATGCTGGCCAGTTCTCCTGGCGTGAACGGAAGATGAGGATGAGCACGCCGAGACCGGCAAACCAAAAAAGGAACAAGCGATCAACGAAGTTCAG
>Ga0075271_10000082_pt1 | contig 11792 bp, 5 predicted proteins | sample SF_Rice_5C_0N_30_FD_69775 | JGI IMG/M metagenome (GOLD analysis project Ga0075271, IMG submission 69775) | Rice paddy soil microbial communities from Twitchell Island, California, USA - SF_Rice_5C_0N_302 | ecosystem: Environmental > Terrestrial > Soil > Paddy field/soil | place: USA: Twitchell...
CATGCGGAAACGATCCGAATCGCATCTCCCGCCCGGTTTTTATAATACGAATATCAAAAGATCCGATTTATTAGTAATAATCAATTTATGTTCAATTAATAGTTAGGCAGTAAGTTATTTTTTTAATTAATAGTGAGAGAGAATGAACCAACTTTTACCAATTTATTTGGGTGAGTCATTTCCCTCTGACATAATACAACAACGGCAATTAGAACAGGGATACCTCTGTTCAAAGTTTCAATATGAACTTATTCATTTATCCTAAAAGGAGGAAATATGAGGCTACCTGATAAGGTTAAATTTCTATTGGTACTATGTTCCGGATTAATATTTCTTATTCCGGGTTGTGTTGATACCAGTGTACAGTCAATCCCTGGTAATCAAGTATACAATAGTCAAATTAAATTAGTGAACTTAATTCCTGCATCAGGGGGAGGCACAATATCAGGATCAATTGCAAATCACAGTTATTCAGGCCTTCAGCCAGGTAATGAGTTCCCTAATGAGTCAACTCCATTTATTACCATAAATTCTGGTGGTTATAATTTCGCAGTACAAAATGATTCTACATCATTTTCTCAGTCAATCACTGCAGAGACTGATTATAAGATGAGATTCTTCGTAACTTGGGATTCGGTACACGTTACTCACTTGCAAATTGATACTACAGTTGTACCAAATGATACATCCGTCGTTTTGGACAGTATTTTATACAATTATACAGTTGTAAAAAGTCTTCAAAGATACATCTGGCAGGAAAAAGGAACTACGGAAGGTTCAGGTGTATTCCCTCCTGATACTATTCAGATTGCTCTCTTTAACGGTTCACCCGATGTCAGTGTTGATGGGATAAGATTATATGGCGGTAGTATAGATACAACTGCGGATGTAGCAGTAGATTATAAAAATGGTAGTGGTTATTTAAAATTTGGTGCCCCGTCCGGTCAGTATAGTTTAGACATAATGTCATCCGGTGCTGTCGTTACTACCATAGGTCCTTTTAGCGCTGCTCCAAAGAACAGGTTTACTGCAGTCATCTATGATTACAGTGCTGTTGTTAAGAATAATATTTTAACAGACGATTAGAAAAAAGTTTATAAATAACGGAGGAATAAACATGTTTCGAAAATTTTATACAATCTTACTCCTGATGTTGTTTTCCTGTTCCTTTGTATTGGCACAGTCAGGCAGGGTTTCCGGCATGGTTACGGACAAAGAAACCGGTGAACCTCTGATTGGCGCTAATATAATTATTGTGGGAACCAGTTTTGGTGCAGCATCAGATGTTAACGGCGAATTTATAATCCACCAGGTACAGCCTGGGAATTATTCAATCAAAGCTTCTTATATCGGCTACCAGGATGTTACAGTAAGTAACGTCAGGGTTGTTTCCGGTTTAACAGCATCTCAGGATTTTCAGCTCTCTTCCTCAAAGATCACAACAGGAGAAGTTGTTATCATTTCTCAGCGTCCTTTGATAGAAAAAAGTTCAACTAATGCTATGAGGATAGTCGGAGCAGATGATATTGCAGCTCTGCCTGTAAGAGATGTAAATGATATAGTTGCCCTTCAGCCTGGAGTTGTTCAGCAGAATGGACAAACTTTTATCCGCGGCAGTAGAGCCGATGAAACAGGCTACATGGTTGAAGGTGCTGATGTAAAAGATATTTTAAACAGGAACGGCGGTTCGCTTGTGGCCCTTACACCGGATGCTTTACAGGAAATTCTTGTACAGGCAGGCGGTTATACAGCTGAATTCGGAAATGCGAATGCAGGTATAGTTTCATCTGATTTTAAGACCGGATCAGATCAGTATCATTTTTCGGTTAGAGCTGAAACTGATAACCTCGGCAATTATAATGGAAATAATTTTGATCTGACTTCAGACGGACATATGAAAGCTAATGGGAGCGATAAATTCCTTGGCACTTATTCCTACGGTTATTCAGATTACGTACTTACATTGAGCGGACCATTAGGAACAGATAAACTTAAGGTATTCTTATCCGGTGAAAACAGTTTTGACCGTGATATAACCCCTCAGTTTTTCTATTCAAACCCTGTGGCTTTTTCGGATGGTGCACTTCTGGATACAACCAAAGTGTATGATACAGGATTCTATAGCTCTAATACCGATGATTATCAATATTTAACATGGAATGGTGGAAATGTTCCGGGTATTATGGATAACCGTTATACCGGAAATGGTACTATTCTATTTGATAATAACCCGATTATCTTAAGACTGGCTGGTGCTTATACCTGGGAAAGAACAAGAGGCGAACAGACTGGTGTTTTCAGTACAGCTACTACAACGCTGATCGATCTGTTCAACACAACCAGGCTTCCGGTAAATGATTATTCAAACCTTTTATTGAACCTGAAAGGTACTTATCTGTTATCTCCAAGTACTTTTATTGAAGCAAATGTAAACTATTACGATGCGCGTCATAAAACCTATGATCCGGTATTCGGAGATGATTTGATGCTGTATAGTGATAGTCTTGCAGGTTCAAAATATGGATGGGTATATGATTCGTATTCTACACCCCCTCAGCCATACGATTTTTATGGATTCCCGTTCCTTCGTCCCGGAACCTCTGAAGTTGCATCGGCTCCCAGTACCGCAAACGTTGGCGGGAACTTACAGAACTATACTAAAGATCATAACAATTATATAGGCGGTTCAGCTTCTTTCACGGGTCAGGTTGAAAAACATGCATTAAAACTTGGCGGATCAATCCAAAGATGGACTGTAAGACGTTACCAGGAAACTGATGCAAGTACACTCTTATCTACAGTTCGCCAGAACCCTGAACTTGCTGCGAACGATATGGAATTCCTGATTGCAAAATATTTATACAGAGATCTGAACAATTTTGGATTTGATGTTTTTGGTAATGAAACTGATCAAGGTGAATTTGCCCCGAAACATCCGCTTTTAGCCTCAGGTTACCTTGAGGATAGAATAGAAGTAAGCGACCTTATAATAAACGCCGGTTTGAGATATGATTATATGGATATGGATAGCTGGGCATGGGCAAATCCCCTATTGCCCCAGGTTGATACATCTCAAACGCATAAGTTAAATACAATACCTGATTCTTCATTAACGTCAGGTGATGTATTTAGTTATATTTCCCCGCGTTTGGGATTTTCTTTCCCGGTAACTGATCAAACTGTTTTTCACTTACAGTATGGAAAATTTGTTCAGTCACCGAGCCTTGACGTTGCGTATCGCGGAGTCTATCAGGCTTCACAGATCCTTACAGCAACAAACCTGTTCACAAATCCGGTTGCCTATAATCCTCAACCTGTAAGAACTACCCAATATGAAATAGGCTTTTCTCAGCAATTAACTGATTTTGCTGCCTTTGACTTAACTGCTTTTTATAAAGATATAAAAGGTCAACTGCAGTATTCAATTATTTATACGTTGCCGGGTGCTGCAAGAAGCAGCTATCAGGCATATGTTAATCAGGACTTTACAACAACTAAAGGCCTTGAACTTGCTCTGCATCTGAGGAGAATGGAAAGAATCAGAGCTGAAGTAAATTATACTTATTCTGATGCTTCAGGTACCAACTCCTTCACAGGCAGTGGTATTGGCTCTCTGCAGCAAAATAAAGAAGTACCAACTGTTTTACTGCCGTTGACTTATGATCAGACTCATCGCGGTTCAATATTCCTTGATTACAGGTTCGGTAAAGATGACGGCGGTCCCATACTCCAGCAGTTGGGTGTAAACTTCCTGTTCTCGTTTAACAGCGGTCATCCGTTTACTTATGCTCAGAATACTGGCCTTGGCCAGGCATCAGCATGGACGGGCGGATTGATTCCTGCACAGGATCCCAGAGGAAGAAGACCAATCGGACCTCCTAATTCATCAACAACCCCCTGGGTCTACAATCTTGATTTACGTGTAGATAAAACTGTTAGTATATCAAATCTTGATGTAAACTTTTATGTATATGTTTCTAATCTCCTGAATACTAAAAACGTTGTTAACGTTTATCAGAAAACAGGAAATGCTTATAGTGATGGATTCCTGAATACCTCTGCCGGTCAGGGTATAGTAGCAGGTGAGAGATATACACAGAGATTTGCAGATCTTTATCAGGCTATAAATTATGACAATAATGAAGCTGCATTACAGGTATATGGATACACATTATTTGGTCAGCCAAGACAATTACGTGTTGGTGTATTGATTAATTATTAATAAGGAGAATCTAATGTTGCCTCATGAAAAATATAAACTTGTGGAGGTTATTTAATATGAAAAAAATTAATCAGTTAAACTTTTTAATTATCCTGTTATTGTCCTTATCCTTAGCATGTAATGTATTTGCAAGCAATAAGGACGGTAAGGGTAAGGATAAAAAACCACCCCTGAATAAGACTCTTGTTGATCCTGCCCAGAGTCCCATGGATATAAATAATATTACATGCTGGGTTGGTTCAGATGGTTATCATGACTGGGTCGTTGGCGGTTCCTGGAATGGAGCTTTTCCTAACGGAGCTAACGCAGGTGCAATTTTCGCTGAAGGAATTGTCTGGGGAGGAAAAGTTAATGATGGCCTTTCCCCGGCACTCCGTGTTAATGGAAATACTTACGGAACAGGCTGTTCGGCCATAACCAGATTGTATCGTGTCAGGCCGGATTATAAATCCGGAAATCTGACTCAGGATGCAGCAGACTTCTTAAGCGTGGATCCCGGGGCAGTATCATCTGGAGATGTTCAATCTTTACGGGATCAATATCAGAAAGATTGGAATGAATGGCCTGCTTATGCTGGATCGCCTGATGGTGATCAAGGTGCGCCTTTTGATGATAAGAATGGCGATGGTGTTTATGATCCTAATGTTGACGTTCCCGGTATCCCTGGCGCTTCACAAACATTATTCGTTAAGTATAATGACAATGCGACTCCTCTTTATGGCGCTCCGGCAATTGGACTTGAAGTATCCGAAACGTACTGGGGATATTCTTATACCGGTGCTTTGGGTAATGTAATTTATAAGAAAGTTGATATTATTTATAAAGGTACCTCTACTTCACCGCCAAATTCAAAAATTACTGATATGTTTATTGTTCAGTGGGCTGATCCTGATGTTGGTAACTCTACTGACGACTTCGCCGGTTGTGATACAGCACTCAACCTGGGATATGCCTATAGCTCTACTGATCCTGATGCAGTTTATGAGGGGATTGGTTTAGCTCCTCCTGCAGTGGGTTATGATTTCTTGCAGGGAGTTTCAGCTTATACTGGAAATCCTAATGATAGTGCACTATACAACTTGAAATACAGACACGGCTACGCATATGTAAATGCTACACCAATGAGTTCTTATGCATATTTTGCAGCCGGCGGTACCTGGTCTGATCCTGATTTTTCATATACAGGAACACAGGAATTCTACAATTTGATGAGAGGTTTCAAACCCGATCCGCCATATCCTTCTTCGGCACCATTCCCCGGTGAGGTTGCGGATGTTATCCATTTTACTACACCTTTTGGATCGTATGATGGAACATATCTGCTTACCGGAGATCCCGTTGCCGGAACAGGCAAGCTGGATGGCAGCGTTGATGGTCCCGGTGATAGAAGAATTATGGTTACAAACGGACCGATCACTATGAATTTGAATGATACTGTTGAAGTTGTACTGGCACTGGTCGGTGGAATAGGAAGCGATCATTTGGGCAGCATTACTGAAATGAAAAACAATGATGCTATCGCACAGAAAGTTTATGATAAATTATTCAAACTGGCCACGGTTCCGGTTCCTGTGGTTACTGCCGCCCCCTTAAACAATAAGATCATATTAAATTGGGGCGAGCCAAATGCTGCGGCTCAGGTTGAAAATTTCTCTGATCAGGGTTATTCATTTGAAGGCTATGATGTTTATCAGCTTCCAACTGCCTCATCAAGTTTATCAGATGGTGTCTTACTCGCAACCTATGATAAAGTTGATGGAATTACCACAATAGTTGATACCGTGGGTTCCATCATTACTATGGGAGACACTATACCTACTCCCAAAATAGTGGAAACGGGAACTGACAATGGATTAAAGAGATATTATACAGTGACGAATGATGTAATCGAAAATCAACCGCTGAGGAATGGTCAGGAGTATTATTTTTCAGTAGTGGCATATGCTTATAATCCTGCCCCTGATGTACTCCCATTTCATGCTCTTCAGTCATCAGCTGTGGTTATTACCTCTATCCCGCAATCTAATAAGCCGGGAGTAACATATCCTTATACAGGTGGAGATACGCTCGCTGTGGATCATACCAGTGCTGCTCGTTTAAGTGACGGACAGGTACTGCCTATAGTGCTTGATCCTAATGCGTTTACCGGTGATAATTATGAAGTAACCTTTACACAGGTTGCCGCTGATGTAACCTGGACGTTAACTGATGTAAGTACAAATCAGGTTATTGCCCAGGATCAGTCAAATCAGTCCGGTGATGATGATTATCCTATAACCGGTGGAGTCATCGTAAAAGTGACTAGTCCTCCGGTTGCCGTTAATGGTTATACATTCACTCCTGCCGCAGATAGATGGTTGACAGGTTATTCTGGTCTTGGCGGAGAAGCTTTCTTTGGTGGTCTTACCATCGGGGCAAACTTTTTTGGAAGTAATATCACTCCGGATCAGTATGTGACTGTTGAGATTAGATTTACAACGAATGCAGATGGCCAGAAAGCTTACCGGTATCTAAGAGGCGGAACACCAAATTACGGTTATGTGGATTATACTCCGCAGCACTTTACAGTCTGGGATGTCGATTCTGATCCTCCCAGACAATTAGCTGCTGCTTATGTTGAACAGAGTGGTGGTCCCGGTGATAATTCTTTATGGGAACCAACTTCGAGTGAAGGTGATAGGGAATATTTATTTATATTCAATACGGATTATACAGAAACACCTGATCCCTTTTATACTGATCATAATTTGTTAGGTGATGCCGCTGATTTTCCTACCTTATACGGAATGTGGCCTCTGATCAGAGGAGGACATACGTTTGAACCTCAGGACGGACAGGTATTTACAATAATACCGAACTATTCAAATACAGGAAATGATAAGTTTACATTTTCAATTCCCAAAAAACAAGTTAGCAATGCGACTGCTAAAGAAGATGTTAAGAATATAAATGTTTTCCCGAATCCATATTATGGATATCAGAACAGGGAAACATCAAGAGAAAATCATTATGTAACGTTCAGTCATCTGCCTCAAAATGCCATCATCAGAATATTTGATCTGAGCGGTGTTTTGGTCAGGACAATCAACCATAACTCTGCAGATCTGAACAATGGTCAGTTCGAGAGATGGAACTTGCAGAATGATTCTAATTATCCTGTGGCAAGCGGTGTATATGTTGTATATATTGATATGCCGGGTGTCGGCACTACCAAAATATTAAAACTTGCGGTTATACAGGAACAGCAAATATTGAAAGTATATTGATTTATTCAAAGGTGTCCCTTTCAAAAGGGACGCCTTCTAAATTTTAATTTTAATTGGAGGAATTATGTATCATTTGAAAAGACTATTATTAATCCTTCTGATATTTGGCTTTTCATCTGCAGAAATGTTTGGTAGTGGTCAGAATCGTGCCGGGACCGCAGGTGCACCGGAATTAAGAATTCCTGTAGGTGCAAGGTATCTTGGTCTTAGTGGTTCTGCGATTGCAACCGTTTCGGGATTGGAGGCGATCTACTGGAATCCTGCCGGAGTTGATCTGAGCTCGACCGATGCAAATGCAATGTTCTCGTATAGGCAGTATATAGCTGATATGAGTATGGATTTTGCGGCGGTTAGCGGCAGGTTAGGTGATCTGGGTACTCTCGCACTGTCTTTCAGATCCCTTAATATTGGTGATATTCCGGTAACTACATTGGAGCAGCCTGATGGAACAGGTCAGATATTCAGCCCGAGTTACTTCGTTTTGGGATTTACTTATTCTAAAGCGCTGACTGATAGAATATCCATCGGTGCGAATTTCAATCTGATAAATGAAAGTATCGACAGAGCAAATTCTACAGGATTCAGCTTTGACTTTGGTGTTGAATACAACAATTTGTTTGATGTACAGGGATTCGCCGTTGGAGTTGTTGTTAAAAATCTCGGTCCTACGATGTCATTCTCTGGAAATGGTTTGTATAAACAAGCCAATGATCCTAGCGCTAACAGAGGTCCAACGTTCTTCCAGTTTGCCGCGGCTTCTGCCGAATTACCCTCGGAAATTGGATTGGGATTATCATACATTAGACACTTTGACGATCAGAACTCCGTTATGGTCTCCGGTACTTTTCAGAATAATAACTATACATACGATGATTACAAGTTCGGTCTGGAATACAATTTCAAAGACCTCCTTTATGTAAGAGGCGGTTACCTTGCGTCATTCCAGTCAACAGATGCATCTCCGAATATCTGGCAGAATTATACTCTTGGAGTAGGAGTAAATACTAAAGAATTCAGCAGTATTGATCTGTCTGTAGATTATGCATATGTACCGGCAAAGTACTTTGATGCGAATAACGTATTCTCATTGAGATTCGGTTTCTAAATAATATTTTATCCCTTAACTTTAAAAACGGTTTTCCTTATGTTGGAAAACCGTTTTTTTTATGAGTATGATAAAATGAAACCTAAACCGGAAACTGCCGGAATAAAGTATAATGATCGTCTCTGAAAAGATCTTATGATAAAACTTTCTAAAAAAAGTATCTTCAGAATAATCCTCGTTTTAATCCCGTTTATTATTTTTTTGATTTTAGAACTTGCATTAAGGACATTCGGTTATGCGGATGATCTGAGGTTTGTTTCTTCTATCGAAAGAAATGGTAAAGAATATTATACCATTAATCAGTTGGTCGGTAAAAGATATTTTAACAAAGATAGAATGTATTACAGAAAAGGGTCTCACGATTATTTTGAAGTAAACAAATCCCCGCAGACTATCAGGATTTTCTGCCTTGGTGCATCAACGATGGCGGGTTTTCCGTATGAGTATAATGCTCTCCCATCTGAGTTTTTAAGAGATAGGTTAACGGCTGCTTTTCCCGGTAAAAATATCGAAGTCATTAATACTGCTATTGCCGCGACAAATAGTTTTACTGTAGATGAATTTGCAAGCGAACTTGTTAAGTATAAACCCGACCTCTTTATTGTTTATATGGGACAGAATGAGTTCTATGGCGTTTACGGCGTAGGTTCAACTATCTCTGTTGGAAAGAACCGCTCCTTAATAAAGACTTATCTCTGGCTAGGACATTTCAAAACTTTTATTCTCTTAAAAGATATAATCAATTCTTTGAGCGGGATGTTTGGTTCTAATGATACTCAGGAAAATAAAGTTTTGATGGAGGAAATGGCTAAAACCTCAATAAAATTTAACAGCGAGGATTATATTACAGCTGTAAACACCTTCCGGGAAAATTATGAAGATGTAATTGATATTGCCCGTGAAAATAATATTCCCATACTGATTTCCAGCCTGGTAAGAAATGAGAAAAGCCTGCACCCCTTTGTTTCGTTTCATTCTGAATCGATCAGTGATTCTTCGAAAAATCTAAACAATAAATTCTATTCGCTTGGATTGGAAAGTAAAAATAATCATGATTACCAGGCTGCAGTAGAATATTTAGTTAAATCCCTGGCGATTGATTCGACCCCGGCAGATGTCCATTTTACTCTTGGTAAATGTTACGAAAATTTGGGCCGATACGATGAGGCCGAAAAGCAGTATTCGCTTGCTGCTGATTACGATGGCCTCCGATTCAGAGCCCCATCGGAATTTAATAAAATAGTTTTCTCATTGAGCAGACAATACCATGTCCCGATGGCCGATGTAAAAAGCGGGTTTCAGGAGAATTCAGATAATGGAATAGTCGGATCAGAACTGCTGGTGGATCATGTTCATCCGAATATTAAAGGATATTTCCTGCTCGCTAAAACGTGGTTTGCAGCAATGAAACAGAATAATCTTCTCGGCTTGTCTCCCGCTGTCAGTGAGAGCGACAGTTTGATCTGGAAGGAAACCGCTGTTACACAACTGGATAGTTTGATAGGTGCGTTAAAAATAATGGAACTTAAAAGCAGACCTCCTTTCTCTGTCTCAGATTCAAATTTTAGTTTTATTCCGAAAAATGATGTAGAACAATTTGCCTACAAGTATACGGTTGAACATGAACTTTCCTGGGCATCAACACACTTAAACACAGCTAAATATTACCTTTCTGTGGGTGACTTCGAAAAATCTCTGAATGAACTGCGTGCAATACTGGTTTCAGATGAAGATAACCCGATGGTTCTGAAGCTGGCGGGAGATATGTCTATGCAGTTGAACCAATATAAGGAGGCCGAACGTTATTATCTGAATGCAAATAAAATGAATGCTAACCAATTTATCGAGTATAAATTAGGTAAGGTAGAACTTATGCTGGGCAATCCCGGACTGGCAATAAGTTTTTTTAACAGTGCAATTGAAAGGAATCAACAGGGCAGTGATAAGTTTAACCCGCTGGAAATTAGAGATATATATAATACCCTTGCCGAAGCATATAGGAAAAATAATGAGCCAGAAAAAGCTGACGATCTTATGAAACAACTTAAGTAAAAAAATCAATTTTAATGCCTCTCTTATATCCTTTAATTACTCCAGCAACGGGCTTGCTAAGGTAAATATTTGCACAGAGCCTTCCCGCTACAAATGCTGCTGTAGCTGCAATTACACCGATCAAATTAAAATACCTTACACCAATAAGCAGTATCAGCATAATGCCTGTAAACTCCAAAACGGTAGCAAATGTTATTGATTTAGTTTTCTTTGCATCAACAAGTAAAGCCCGCTGAAAACTTATAAGTATTGTAAGCATAGGGAAAATGCCCATAATTATTAGCGGGGTGAGGGCAAATTGAGTGAGTTCTTCAGACAAACCGGATACTTTATTGAACCAGATATCTGCGAGAGGGGAGAAAGCAATTATAAATAAAATCCCAACCAGTATTAATGAAAGTATAACAGCAAATTTTTTCAGAATCCTGTAATTGTTCCCTCCTTCTCCTATAAGTGCAATGACAACTTCCTGATAGGATAAACCGAGACTTCGGAAAATAAATACAAATGAAGTTAATACCGGCAGTATAGCAAGTGATTCCAGCGCCATCCTGCTTTGACCCATAAAAAAAGTAACCAGGGGCTGGACCCCCAGAGTAATCATGGATGTCAGTGCCAGCGGATAGTAGAAGTTTATAATTTCCTTATAGTTTAAACTATCGGTTCCGGATAATACATCCTCTTTTAATCTTTTTAATACAGAAGCAGCCATAAATCTGCTTGCTATGGCCTCCATAGTTACCCCGGCCGAAAGAGCTGCGGCTCCTACAACAATTCCATCGACTTTTGCGAAAAGGTACAGTGTCGACGCTGTAACTGCCATGGAAGTTAGTCTAACAATAGTTCCGTATGCTACTCTTCTTGTTAAATTATTGCGGATTAAAATCCCCTGGTAAAACCGCCTGTATCCAATCGCTCCTGGCCATGGTATTAAAATAACCAGGGCTGTGTGGGTTAAGTTCGCCACTTCAGCGGGCAGTCTGATCAAATCCAGAGTTAAAAAATAGAATACCTGCGGCAGGATGAGTACTATCATCCCTAATGTTACCAGGGAATTTAATGTGTAAGTAAATAGTCTGAGTTTTGTGAATGAATAAAAATTTCTTACCAGTGATGTGGATGCACTCATCATCATAATTACAGGTGC